>ENA-OPRS01000195-OPRS01000195.1-human-gut-metagenome-genome-assembly--contig:-NODE-195-length-44865-cov-7.526601_pt1 | contig 44865 bp, 40 predicted proteins | sample MGYA00241795_ERZ501881 | MGnify/ENA primary metagenome ERZ501881 (study PRJEB25962, sample SAMEA2042440) | human gut metagenome | biome: human gut; feature: human-associated habitat; material: faeces... | reverse complement strand
ATGCGCGGCGGGGCCCGTGCCCGTCCGCGGGGAGGCGCTCCGCATCGATTTCGACGAGCCCCAGCGCGCCGTCGCGCCCGGGCAGGCGGTCGTGCTCTACGACGGGGACGTCGTGCTGGGCGGCGGGCGCATCCTCTGCGCGGCGGGCGCCTAGGCCCCGGGCCGCTCGCGGTCTATGAACATGAGGAGGAACGCCAGGAAGTGGAGCGCTGCGCACACCGCGATCGCGCGCAGCGAGAGCAGGTCGATGAACCAGTTGCCCAAGATCGCGCCGACCACGAAGCAGAGGATCACGCCGAAGTAGAGCACCCCGTTCTCCAGGAACCCCCGCTTGTGCGTGACGATGTAGTCGTCGACGCTCTGCAGCGCCGAGCGCAGGTTACCGATGCACATCGTCGTCGCGATGCCGTGCCCGTGGATCTTGCGGAACGACTCGACCTGCATGCCGCAGGCGAGCGACGTCAGGCTGTTCGCCAGGATGTTGAGGTCGCCGGGGACGAAGCTCACGCCGAGCAGGATGAGCGCTTCCACGAGCACCGTCACCTGGCGCCAGTGGATCCGGCTCGAGAAGCGCTCGTGCACGAGGTCGCTCAGCATGATGCCGAGCGAGAAGCACAGCACGGGGGCCAGGAACCTGAGCGCCAGCGCGTAGTTGCCCTCTGAGATGTGGACGCCGGTGAGCAGGATGTTGCCCGTCTGGGCGTTGGCGAACACGCCGTCGCGCGCAACGTAGGAATACGCATCCATGAACCCGCCCGCGAGGGCAAGCACGATTCCGAGTTCGATCGATTCGGAGGTCTGCTTCGCTCGCTCCATGTACCGGCACCCTTCCGGCGCGATTCCGCGCGTCGCCCATATGACGCATGCCATCGTAGCGCATCCGAAGGGGATGGGCGCCGGGGATCAATCAGTTGTCGAGACGTTTGCAGACCCGTCCCCCGGGCCGAAGGCCCCCGTGGGCGAGATGTCGAAGGGAAAGGTGCCGCACCGGTTGAAGGCGGCGATGAACATTCGAATGGCATTTGAAGGCGTGGTGCCCACGCGCTGCGTTGCCGCCGCGAAGGCTGCCTTCTCTTCAGGCAGCACCTTCGCGACGACCGGGGTCATGTGATCTGCCATGGTCGTACCTCGGTGGAACGAACGAGTGCGTTTACCTGGGCGCGCGGCATGTGCCGATGTCGCACTACCAATGACCTAACTCGGCCCATGCCGCGCGCCCAGGCTTGGTGTGATATTGCTTCGTGGTATTACTAAGTATTACTAAGTTATACCCCGTTGATAGATTAACGCACCTGAAGCGCCCGCGCAAGGGCAACGCGAACTGTTCAATGCAAAACTTGTCTCAAAGGATCGAATTTTGCTAGACACCCCGAGTAGCTCGTTTTTCGGCAAAACTCTGAGCTGGGGTTTTGAGATACGGAAAAGCGTCTATACTTCATAGACACTCGAAAAAGCAGTCCTTTGAGCCAAGTTTTGTCGATTAACCCCCCATGGCCCGCCGCGGCATGCGCCGCACCGCTTCGAGCCATGCTCTCGAAGGAGCCCCATGGCACATCGCCCCCTTATTCTCGCAACGGCATCGCTCACCACGTATCTCGGTGAAACTGCCTTTCGCCTGTGCGAGAACTATGCCGACGCCATCGTGCGAGCGGGCGGCTTGCCCGTTGTGCTTCCTCTAACGGAGCGCTTCGATGTATACGATGAGTATCTTGACCGCGCCGACGGCCTCATGCTCACAGGCGGAGCAGATATAGAACCCGCTCGCTATAGAAGCGCGCTCGAGCGATGTGGGGTCGAAGCGTTATCAGGGGAACGACTGGCAGGCGAAACGACTCCCCTACGCGACGCCGCGGAACTCCACCTCTTATTCGGCGCAGAGCAGCGAGGGCTGCCGATTCTCGGCATATGTCGCGGCGCGCAGATTATGAACATCGCTCACGGTGGCACGCTCTACCATGACCTCGATGCGCAGCACGCGCCGGCCCCTGGGGCCCTCGCTATCGTCCATAACGAATATATGGATGGGCGAATTTCGCACACGGTCGAGATCAAAGGCGAAAGCGTGTTGGGAGGTATCCTCGGCGAGAGCGAGCTCGCCGTGAATTCTCTCCACCATCAGGCGATTCGAGACCTCGGCGCGGGCTACACCGCGAGCGCCATCGCGCCCGACGGCGTAATCGAGGCCATCGAGCGCCCCGACGCCCCCTTTATGTTGGGCGTGCAATGGCACCCTGAATACCATGCGAGCAAAGAGCCCATGGCGCGCCTCTTCAACCGGTTTGTCGGAGCGTGCGCCCAAGCAAGATGATTCGCAGCGAAAGCCGGCTCTAGGGCTCGCAGCCTGCGGGGCACTCACGTGGCATGAGCCCACGGGGTGCACCTTCCTGCACCCCGTCGCTGATTCCGGGCGCCCCATCGCCGCGGCCAAGGTATTCGCACATCGTCACGGTATGAAGGCCGCCCGCACTTTGTCGCGGCAACATAGACTAGCCGCACCCCGTCGCTGATTCCGGGCCGTCCCTACTTCCGTCGGCCGCCAAAATCGCCGGGGCGGCGCGAATGGCCCGCGGGCTTACTCATGCGACCCGAACGAGATGCGGTACCCGCTGCATGGCTCCCCCTGCCGCCGCGGCCCCGACGCTCATCGGGAAAATCGCTGTTGCGCCAATCATGGGAGAGCGCATCGCGCGACGAGGCGCCTCGCTGCGCGCCGCGGGCCCTGCCGCCGCGCCCCTTCTTGGTCACCGCCGCGCCAGCATCGGCGCCGCTCTGCCGGTTGGTGCGAGCGCCCCTGCCCGAACGGTTCGCCCGGGCACTGCGCGGCTCGTCGTGGACGAGCTTCTCATCGTGCTCTCGCCGTTCGGAATCCGCATCGTTCGAGCGAACGCGCGCTCTACCAGAGCGTTTGGGACGGGCTGGACGCGGCGCCTTCTCGTCCGCATCCGCAGCGGAGGCGGCAACCTTTGACTTGGAGCCATCCCGTTGCGCGCCCTCGCCGCTCGCATCCGAACTGCCCGGGGCTGTACGGCCGTGCGCGCCGCGCCGAGCGGAGCCGTGCGAACCCGCGCTGGGGCGCTTCTTCTTGGACGTCGACTTGCCGCGCTTCGTCTTCTTCTTGGAGCGCGAAGCCGGCACACGACCGGGATCTATGATGGGCGGATGAGCGCCCAGCTCGAGCCCATCGGCGTCGTAGAGGTCTGCCGTCTTTCCCATGAGCGCTTCGATGTCGAAGAACTCCTCCACGTCGAGCTCCGTCACGAACGTAAGCGCCCAACCAACCTCACCGGCGCGACCGGTCCTACCGATACGGTGAATATAGTCGGTCGGCTCGCTCGGCACGTCAAAATTCACCACGTAGCGAACGTCGGTGATATCGATGCCGCGCGCGAGCACGTCGGTCGCCACGAGCACGTCGACCTCGCCATCGCGGAACGCCTTGAGTGCGCGCTCGCGCTGCGCCTGGGTACGGTTGCCATGGATGGGCGCCGCCTTGATGCCCGCACGGGCGAGGCGCCGGCAGCAGCCGTCCGCGCGATGCTTGGTGCGCATGAACACGATCACGCGCTCCGGCCCCTCGCGCTTGAGAACGTTCGCAAGCAGGGCGTTTTTCGCTTCGGAGGATACGGGCAGCACGTACTGATCCACCGTGTCGGCCGTGCTCTGCGGCGGCGCGATCTCCACACGCGCAGGGTCGCGCACGAGGTCGGTTACCGCACCCACGGCCTTCTCGTCCAACGTGGCAGAGAAGAGCAGGGTTTGGCGATCGTCCGACGTGGCCCCCACGATCTTGCGCATATCGGGAAGGAACCCCATGTCGAGCATGCGATCGGCCTCGTCAAGCACGAGCACCTGCACCTCGCTCAGGCTGCAGCTCCCCTCGCCAAGAAGGTCGACGAGACGCCCCGGCGTGGCCACGAGGATGTCGCAACCGTTTTTGAGGGCGCTCCTCTGAGGGTTGTAGCCAACGCCTCCCACGACGGTTACCGCGATATGCCCCGTATGCTCGGCCACGCGCGCGCAGACCGCTTCGATTTGCTGGGCGAGCTCGCGCGTCGGCGTGACCACGAGCATGAGCGGCCCGCGACCGCGAGCACGCCGACGGCGCTCGCCGCGCGGAGCCACATGACCCAGGCGGCACATGGTCGGAAGCAGGAACGCCGCAGTTTTACCCGTGCCCGTCTGCGCAGCGGCAAGGAGATCGCGGCCAGCGAGCACCTCGGGAATTGCCGCCGCCTGCACCGGAGTGGGCTCGGTATAGCCGAGATCGCGCACGGCGGCGAGCACCTCGTCCGAAAGGCCGAGGCTATCGAAGCCGAGGACCTCGGCTGCGTTACTTGAATCCATGTTGTTTGTCCATTCTATGCGCCATGCGCGACGCCGCATGGACGACGCGGGCAGAGCGCCGAACGGGCAACGGCGCATGGGCGCGTCGGTGGCAGATGCTGTATCAATCGGGCGAATCGCAGGGCGCGTGGATGCGGTCGCACCGTAATCTGCGATGGAGCAGGTTCGCCGCAGGCAAGTATAGGGGGCGAGACGGCCGCGCGGCGCGAAAACCGGATCGCCACATGTGAAGACCATAGCAACATGGCCGGGCGAGCGTTGTGCCGGCAGCCGAGAAAGCGGTTGTCCCCTAGTGCTTGACACCCCCAGGGGGTATAGGTGTATAAAGAGTATGACATGGATAACATACCTCAATTGAAGGGACGCCCCATGGCACATGAAGCATTTGACGTGGGAGGCATGACCTGCGCGGCATGCCAAGCCCATGTGGAAAAAGCCGTCTCAAAGCTACCAGGCGTGACGAATGTCGCCGTCAACCTGCTATCCGGCTCGATGACCGTAGATTTCGACGAGAGCGCACTCACCGACGACGACATCTGCACCGCCGTGGACCGCGCGGGCTACTCCGCCGCGCCCGTCACCGGACCGGCCGATGCCGTCAACGCGTCCGCCGCCGGCACCTCCCCCGCCCGCGCGGCTCGCCTCGAATCCCCTACCAAGAAGCTCGAGGCCACCGCCCGCGCCATGAAGACGCGACTCATCGTCTCGCTCGCATTCTGGATCCCGCTCTTCTACATCGGTATGGGGCACATGCTCGGCTGGCCGGTGCCCGCGGTCTTCACCGACCCCGCACACGGCATGACGCTCGCCCTCACCGAGCTCGTGCTCACCATTCCCATCGTCTTCATGAACCGCTCCTACTTCGAGAACGGCTTTAGATCATTGGCACACGGCGGCCCCACCATGGACACGCTCATCGCAATCGGCGCCGCGGCGAGCATCGCTTGGTCGGTCTACGCGATGTTCCTCATGGCCGACCAGCTTGCCGCAGGCACGTCCGCGGGGCTCCACGCCGCACACATGACCGCCATGGACAACCTCTACTTCGAGAGCGCGGGCACGATTCTCTCGCTCGTCACGGTGGGCAAGTACCTGGAGACGCGCAGCAAATCCAAAACCGGTGGCGCCATCGAGAAGCTCATCGACCTCGCACCCAAAACAGCCACCATCGTGGACGAGGAGGGCGGCGAGGCCACCGTGGCCGTTGAGGAGATCCAGCTCGGACAGACCATCCTCGTGCGTCCCGGCGAGGCAGTGCCCGTCGACGGCGTGGTGCTCGAGGGGTCCTCGGCGGTAGACGAGAGCGCACTCACGGGAGAATCGATACCCGTGGAAAAGGCGCCGGGCGACACGGTGAACGCAGCAACCATCAACCGCACGGGCTCGTTCACCTTCCGAGCCACCCGTGTGGGCGCAGACACGGCTCTAGCCCGCATCATCCGGCTCGTCGAGGACGCCAACGCTACCAAAGCGCCCATCGCGCGCCTGGCCGACAAAGTCGCCGGTGTGTTCGTACCCGTGGTCCTCGGCATCGCGGTAATCACCTTCGTCGCGTGGCTCGCCCTCACGGGCAATCCCAACGAAGCGCTTACCTCGGCCGTTGCCGTGGTGGTCATCAGCTGCCCATGCGCGCTCGGACTTGCCACGCCGCTCGCCATCATGGTGGGAACGGGCAAGGGCGCCGAGATGGGCGTGCTATTCAAGAGCGCGGAGGCGCTCGAGACGCTGCAAAAGGTTGACACCGTGGTCCTCGATAAGACGGGCACCATCACCAAGGGCGCGCCCGCGGTAACCGATATCCTGCCCGCCGAGCGCCCAGATGGCACCCCCGCCATGAGCGAGAAGGCCCTCATGAAACTCGCCGCGGCACTCGAGAAGAAAAGTGAGCACCCTCTCGCCGAGGCCATCATGGCGCGCGCGGACGAGATGGGCATCGTGGCGCGCACGGTCGAGAACTTCACCGCGCTTCCCGGGCGCGGCGTGACGGCGCGTGAAGGGGCGAGCATCGTCGCAGCCGGCAACGCCGCCCTTATGGAGGAGCTGGGTATCGAGGTGCCGACGGAACAGCTCGAGCAGTTCGCGCGAGCCGGCAAGACGCCGCTCTTCTTCGCCCGCAACGGACAGCTCGCGGGAACCATCGCCGTTGCCGACGAGGTCAAACCCACAAGTGCCGCCGCCATTCGTGCGCTCGAGGGCCTCGGCATCAAGACGGTCATGCTCACCGGCGACAACGCCCTCACGGCAGGCGCCATCGCACGCAGCGTGGGCGTCTTAGATGTGGTGGCAGACGTCATGCCCGCCGACAAGGAGCGCCATGTGCGCGCCCTGCAAGACGAGGGGCGCAGCGTAGCCATGGTGGGAGACGGCATCAACGACTCCCCCGCGCTCGCCCGCGCCGACGTGGGCCTCGCGATTGGAACGGGGGCGGACATTGCCAAGGAGGGCGCCGACGTGGTGCTCATGAGGAGCGACCTCATGGATGTGGCGCGGGCGATCGAGCTCTCGCGCGCGGTGATCCGCAACATCAAACAAGACCTCTTCTGGGCGCTCTTCTACAATGCCTGCGGCATCCCGCTTGCGGCGGGCGTGCTCTTCCCGCTGCTGGGCTGGCAGCTCTCGCCCATGTTCGGCGCGGCAGCCATGAGCCTCTCGAGCCTCTGCGTCTGCGCGAACGCGCTTCGCCTACGCGGGTTCAAGCCGAGCGCGACCGACCGCATCGCGCCAATCGCTGGACACTAGGCAGCGCCGCTGCACGGATTGCCGTCTCGAACGGGAGTTGGCGACTCGTGCGGGAGAAACCCGTCGCCCGAGAAGCCTCTTCTGGGTACCTTCGTTTCACTTTTGGGAATATCTTTTTACGAGAGGGGCGGTATCGGCCAGACAGAGGAACATTTTCCCAGGTCGCCGATACGCTGTCTGCTCGTATCAGCGCCGTGCCCAAAACGAAGTTCCCAAAAGTGGAACGAACTATTCATCGTCGTGTCGTACTGAAGAGAAAGGACGTTACCATGCAGTACATCATCAAGACCGAAGGCCTTCACTGCGGCCACTGCGACGCAAGCGTCGAGACCGAGCTCATGAAGGTCGCGGGCGTCACCGACGCCGATGCGGACCACGAGACGAACACTGTGCAGGTCGAGACTGAGGGCGAGGTAGCGGCCGAGGCGCTCGCCGACGCCGTTGTCGCGGCGGGGTTCAAGGCTCTTTCCGTCGAGGCCGCCTAGATGCAGGCCGACCGCAACAAAACCCTCCGCCTGCTCAAAACCGCGCGCGGGCAAATCGACGGCATCATGCGCATGGTCGAGCAAGACCGCTATTGCATCGACATCTCGACCCAGCTCATGGCCACCGAGTCGCTGCTCGCGCGCGTGAACGCCGATGTTCTCAAGGCCCATATCGAGCACTGCGTGCGCACGGCAGCAGAAAGCGGCACGCCCGAGGAAAAGGAAGAGAAACTCGAAGAGATCGCGCACATCATCGATAAGCTCAATCGGTAGCCGAGAGACGGCAGCGCAAGGGGCGCCCTGGAGAGTGCCTCTCTCGGGGGGCGAGCGCGCGGCAAGACGCCACGCTCAGAAGCGGGCGCATGACAGGTTTCCCCGGAAGGCAGGCCCGCAGTAGAAGACATCGCCTTTTATTAAGATTTGGTTCATCCGCCGCCCCGTGGGTAGAACAGAGCAAGACACGCCGCGCCCGCGCCCATCTCGACGCGCGGGCGTGCTTGACACACGCGAAGCAAGACTGGAGAGGGGCCCTCGGCATGCAAGATTTCATGAAGGATCGCTATGGCGTCGACGACCTATCATGCGCCCTCGGCGCGCTTGGCGTGGTGCTTACGCTTGTTGGAACCATATTCAACCTGCGCGCCGTCTCGATCGTAGCACTCGCTATCCTCATCGTTGCCCTCCTGCGCTCCTTCTCCAAGAATCGCGATGCGCGGCGCGGTGAGAACGCAGCATTTCGCCGCATGATGGCCAAGCTTCCCATCGTAGGGGAGCGTTTCGGCGGCGCCGGCAGCGGATACCGTGGGAGCGGCTCTTCGCGCGGCGGTGCGGGTTCTGCCGAGCAGCTTAAGCGCCAGGCGCGCACCGCCAAGAAGATGTGGAAGGAACGCAAGACGAAGGCCTTCCTCAAGTGCCCCAACTGCGGGACGATGCTCTCGGTTCCCCGCGGTAAAGGGAAGATCATCGTCACCTGCCCTAAGTGCCACGCACGCATGGAAACCAAATCGTAGCATTCGAAGAACACCGTTTGCGAACAGAGACGCGAGCATAGCCGGCGCCGGAACTACCGGAGCCGGCTTTTTCCGTTTGCCCGACCCCGGCGTCACGCTCCCAGTGACGACGCGTCCGCCAGCACTTCCGCACCCACCTGCTTTCCGCATTCCGTTGCTTTTTCTATGGATGAGAAGGGGCAACGCACCAACTGTTGCGCATGACGCAATGGCGCAACCTTGCGATTTGCCACACGGGACCAGCTGTTTCACAGACGGTGTTCAGAAAATGCAGGAAGCATCCGCGCCATTTGTTCACCTGCCCCATAGAAGCTATGGGTATGCAAGGCCGGTGAACCTGATGCGATTCCTTTGCAACGCGGGATCAATCACGCGCGAACCTGCGCGCGGGACCGGCATCGAGGTGGTACAAGGAGCAAGCCATGGACGAAAAACGAACAGCAAGCAATGCCACTGCAGGGCGACGCGACATGCAGAAGCAGGCGGCGTGCGTAGCGGGTGATATCGACGCCGTGGCCCGCTACTGGGCAATCCGTAAGCAAGAACTGCTGGCCGACGCTGCCAGTGCGTTCATCTCGTTCGTGGAGCCCGCGTTTCTCTACGACATGCCTCCCTTCATCGAACCGGATTCCTTCAACGTCATGTTTACGGAATGGATGCTCTTCGAATATCCCTTCCGTAACGACAGAACGCCCCTTGAGGAATATGCGGCCCATCCCCCGGCGGGAGCGAAGGCCCTGCATCTTGACCACGTGCGGCAAATCTGCGAGACGCAGATCTTCTCTCGCTTCATCATCCACGACAAGGACACGCGCAGCGGCATAGCCGCGCTCGAAGATATCCAGACCGCTCGACGCTACGACGTCTACGACCCCGAGCTCTGCAAACGAGCCCGCTGGAGGAGCGGAACCATTGGCGAGAGAATTGCCTGCGTCGATGGGCTCTGGGTTCCCCTAGCCAACACCAGGCTTTACGACCGCGCCGCACCTGCAGACACCGCCCTCGATGGACCCGGGTTCTTCCATCCCGAAGACCGCGTGCGCAAGCCCGAGGCGGAGCATGCTTCGTTCTACCTGCGCCTCGTCCGCGACATCATCGGCATCGACGGAAGATACCGGCACACTGCAACCATTCCGCCAGAAGAGGAGCAACGCACGCGAGCGCACCGTAATGCCCGATCGCAGGGAGCATGATCGTGAGCGGGCTGCGTCGAGCAACGCAAGAGAAGCTCGATCACATCCTCGATGAAGCAGAATGTTACCGAGCCCTCGCCCTCGCCTGCGAAGACGAGGCGCGAGCGTTTCGTCGCCGCTGCGAAAACGGATCCATCGTAAGCCCGGCACACGGCGCATTTGCACGAACTATCTATTGGGAAAGCCTAAACCCACGCGAGAAAGCACTTCACATCATACGCGCAGAAGCCGCCCGTCACCCTTCGTGGATTTTCCGCTCGCACTGCGCCGCCCTCATCTGGGGGCTTGACGTACCATATCCCCTGCTCGATACCACAAGCATCATCGCCGCTCGGCCGCCGCGGCCCTGCATCATCGCCGCGCGCAGGCCCTCCCCACGCGATGAAATCGAGAGCGTTGACGGTATAAAGGTGACTTCATTCTGGCAGACCGTTTCGGAGTGCCTGCGCGAGGCCCCCTTTAGCTACGGCCTTGCCATCGCGGATTCAGCCCTTCGCCGCACAAACCAAACCCGCGCGAATCTTATGTCTCACCTTGAAAAGACACGTGGCTATCCCGGTATCAGGCAGGCGCGGTTTATCGCCTCCTATGCAGACGGGCGCTCGGAAAACGGCGGGGAATCGCGCGTGCGCGCCTTTTTCATCGCCCATGGCTACCCGATACCAGAGCTGCAGGTCGATTTGCCCAATCCCATTGAGCCCGCCAGGCCCTTCCGCGTCGACTACTACTGGGAGCTCTCGCACCTGCTACGCATCGCGGGGGAGTTCGACGGAAAGCAGAAGTACCAAGACCCCGCCATGCTTCGCGACAAGACCATCGTGGACTCCCTGATAGAAGAGCGGCAGCGAGAATCGCGCTTAACGCTGCTTGGCATTCCCGTGCTGAGATTCACCTACGAAGACCTTTCGCAACCCGCGCGCCTTGACAGGCTTCTCAAGGCATCGGGAATTACCCCAGACCGCGACGCTGCGCAACGTTGGAGAGACCAGTGGCGAGCCGTCACGCATACGCGGTGCTAGGGTGCGTGATGCTCGTGCGCCGCCTGAAGCGATGCCGATCTTTCCCCATACGGCCGAGTGGGGTGGGCATGACAGCACGTGTCCGACCGCCATGGGCAGGGGCATGGCCGGGTGCGGCGGGCAGCCAAGCGCGGCTGGTCTGGAGATTCGCGTCGCCGAGCGCTGCAGACCTGGCGCCGCCGGTTACCGAGTTCGGCAGATCCGGAGCTGCCGTTAACGCTCCGGTGCCCGGCGCTGCAGAAATGGAGTTATGCTCAGCAGACGCGGCGGGTATGGAGCCATGCTCACGAGCGCAGCAGATTTGGAGTTACCGGCAGCATCCCTCCTCACCCAGCGCTGCAGATCCGGAGTTACAAACGACGAACGCTGCAGATCCGGAGTTACGGGTGCCTGTGGAGGCAGGTAACTCCGGATCTGCAGCGCCCGGCACGGATAACTCCATATCCGCAACGTTGAGCGACGAGACACCCGACCCGAACATGCGATAACTCCAAAACTGCTGCGCTCAAGGCCGGGCCGAGCTGATAACTCCGGATTCGCCGCGCTCGGGGCCAGCAGCGTCAGGACCGCTGAGCCCGGCGGCGCGTAACTCCGGATTCGCTGCGTTCGCAGACGGGACAAACCTACAGCTCGAGATATTCGGCAACCTCAGCAGCGCATGCAAGGGCATCCGCGATGGCATTGACGACGAGAGACGACCCATTGCGTGCGTCACCAGCAGCATAGATTGCGGCAGCGGCAGAAACGGAACCCGCGTCAGCGCCGGTCGAAGCCGCGCCGGACGCAGCGCCTGCAGCAGCACCAGCAAGCTCGCAGCGATGGCTCTCGGCAGACATCATCCGAGGCAAGGGGCGCCCCTCCCCCGGGGCGGGCATCGCCACGCCGAAAGCATCGAACACGCCGCGCTCCGGACCGGTGAAGCCGCAGGCAATCAAGACGAGCTGCGCGGGCAGCTCCCGCTCGCTCCCCGCAAGACGCTCAGGTCTACCTGAGGTCCAATCGAGATCTGCGACCCTCAAGCCGCGCGCGGCGCCCGCTTCGTCAAGCAGCACCTCAAGAGTGTCGACACCCCACGAGCGCATCTCCTCGCCCATGAGGTCGATAGCCTCTTCCTGGCCGTAATCCGTCTTGCGGACGTTTGGCCACTCAGGCCAAGGATTGCCCGGCAAGCGGCGCTCCGGCGGCGCGGGCATGAATTCGAGCTGGCGCACGCTCTTGGCGCCCTGGCGCACCGCGGTGCCCACGCAATCGTTACCCGTATCGCCGCCGCCGATGACCACGACATCCAGGCCAGCGGCCGAGATGGTGGGTGTAGCGGGCGCATCGGGGGTGCCTTCGAGCACGGCGCGCGTTGCAGCGGTCAGGTAGTCGACGGCGTACCCGACGCCCGGCGCATCGATGTGCTCGGCGGAAAGCCCGCGCGCAGCCCGAGCGCCCGCCGCCACGATCACGGCATCGAACTCGGAACGCAGGTCGGCGGCGACCGTTGAATCGGAGGCATCGACTCCCAGGCGGAACACGATGCCAAGCTCGTTCATAAGGGCCACGCGGCGCTCGACCACGTCTTTCGGAAGCTTCATGTTGGGGATGCCGTACATGAGCAGCCCGCCGGCGCGGTCGTCGCGCTCAACGACCGTCACCTGCGCCCCGCGCCGCGCGAGTTCCCATGCGGCAGCAAGTCCCGCAGGCCCCGAGCCCACCACTGCAACCTGCGGCGCATCGTTGGAAGCCGTCTCAAACCGGCGCGGACCACCGTGTGCCCATTCCCAATCGGAAATGGCGCGCTCGTTGTCGTGGATGGTCGTGGGTTCGTCGCTCACCCTGCCAAGGTTGCACGCAGCCTCGCAAAGGGCCGGGCACACACGGCTCGTGAACTCCGGCAACGGAGAGGTAAGCGCGAGACGCTCGGCAGCCTCGGTCCATCGTCCGCGATACACGAGCTCGTTCCACTCCGGGATGAGGTTGTGGAGCGGGCAGCCGCTCGGGCGAGCGCTGCCAAACGCACCGCCCATCTGGCAAAACGCAACCCCGCACATCATGCAGCGGCTCGCCTGTCGGCGCTGGGCATCTTCATCGAGGTTCACATAGAGCTCGTTGTAGTCGTGAACGCGCTCGCGCACCGGGCGCAGCGCATGCGCCTCGCGATCCCGCTCAAGAAATGCTCCGGGCTTCCCCATCGATATCCCCTCTCAAACCTTATCGACTGCGGGCAATCCGCCCCGCATCAAATCCGTCCCCTTGCGACGTCCCCTTGTGGCCGAAAACGGTCAAGATGAACCCGTCCCATAATGACCGACCAGAAAACGGTCAAAACAAACACGTCCCATAATGACCCCCTACGCCGTGATGGCCTCGAAAGCCTCCCCCAGCGCTTGCTCACGCGTGGCACCCCGGCGCTCGGCCTCCTCCACGATCTTCATCGCACGCTCGTAATCGGTGGGAACCACCTTGACGAAGCGCCTCGACGCCGTGGCGAACTGGTAGAGCAGCTTGATGCCGCGCGGGCTCGCCGTATAGCGGACGTGTTCCTCGATGAGGGCGCGAATCTGCTCGAGCTCGGCCTCCGATGGCGTGCAGAGCCGCACCATCTCGGTATTGCAGCGGGCGGCGAGCGTGCGACGCTCGTCATATACATAGGCGACGCCGCCCGTCATGCCCGCAGCGAAATTCTGCCCGACCTCGCCTAAGATGAGCGCGCAGCCGCCCGTCATGTACTCGCACCCGTGTGCGCCCACGCCCTCCACCACGAGCGTCGCACCGGAGTTGCGCACGCCGAAGCGCTGGCCGGCGAGGCCGTTCGCAAAGCCGCGCCCTCCGGTTGCGCCATAGAAGGCCACGTTGCCCACGATGATGTTCTCGTCGAACTTGAACGTCGCACCCTCCGGAGGACGAACCGAGACGACGCCGCCCGAAAGCCCCTTGCCAAAGTAGTCGTTCGCATCGCCGCGAACGTTGAGCGTGACGCCCGCTGGCAGGAAGGCTCCGAAGCTCTGCCCGGCAGAGCCGTCGCAATCTATGGTGATGGCGCCGTCCGGCAGCCCCTCGGGATGGGCCTTCGTGACCTCGTGGCCCAGAAGCGTGCCCACGCAGCGGTTGACGTTGGCGATGTCCGCGTGGAAGTGCACCGGACGCAGGTGCGCGCGGGCATCCTGCGTATACGGCACGAAGAGCGTCGCGTCGAGCGTGCGCTCCACCCCTTGGTCCGCGGCCATAGCGGGCAGGTAATGCGGGGCGTCGGCGCCCGGGATATCCGCGCCGAACTCGCACACCGCGGGCGCGAGCACCGGAGCAAGGTCGATGAGCCCGGCCTTCCAATTGCCCGGCGCCCCAACCTGGCGCAGACACTCCACATGGCCCACCATCTCGTCTACCGTGGCGAAACCAAGCCGAGCCATGACCTCGCGCAGCTGCTCGGCCACGAAAAGCATGAAGCGCTCCACGTGCTCCGGCTTGCCCGCGAAGCCCCGGCGCAGGCGGCAGTTCTGCGTGGCGATGCCCGCAGGGCAGGTGTCCTGCTGGCAGTCGCGCTGCATGAGGCAGCCCATGGCGATAAGCGGCATGGTGGCGAAACCGAACTCCTCGGCACCCAAAAGGCACGCGACCGCGACGTCGGTGCCATCCATGAGCTTGCCATCGGCCTCGAGCACCACGCGCGAACGCAGGCCGTTGCGCACGAGCGTCTGCTGCGCTTCCGCGAGGCCGAGCTCGAGCGGCAGGCCCGCGTGCCAGATGGAATCGCGCGGAGCGGCGCCCGAGCCCCCGTTGTGGCCCGAGATAAGGATCTTGTCGGCCGCGCCCTTGGCCACACCGGTCGCGATGGTGCCCACGCCGGCCTCGCTCACCAGCTTCACGCTCACGCGCGCACCGGGATTGGCGCACTTGAGGTCGAAGATAAGCTCCGCCAGGTCCTCGATCGAATAGATATCGTGGTGCGGCGGCGGGCTGATGAGGCCGATGCCGGGGGTCGACCTGCGCACCTCGGCAACCCAAGGGTAGACTTTCTTGCCAGGCAGGTGCCCGCCCTCACCGGGCTTGGCGCCCTGCGCCATCTTGATCTGGATCTCCGTCGCCGAGCAAAGGTAGCGGCTCGTCACGCCGAAACGCCCCGAGGCCACCTGCTTGATAGCCGAGTTCTTCGAATCGCCGTTGGCGAGCGGGGTCTCGCGGCGCGGGTCCTCGCCACCCTCGCCGGAGTTCGAGCGGCCGTGCAGGCGGTTCATGGCGATCGCCATGCATTCATGCGCTTCTTGAGAGATAGACCCGAACGACATGGCGCCGGTGTTAAAGCGACGCACGATTGAGCGGGCGCTCTCGACCTCGTCAAGCGAGAGGGGCGCGCGGGCACCCGCATCGAAATCGAGCAGGTCGCGCAGGCGCACTGGGCGCCCGGGCACGTGCAGCCGTTCGCTATAGGAACGGAAGAGCTCGTAGCTGTCCTCGCGGCAAGCGCGCTGAAGCGTGTAGATGACCTGCGGGTCGATGAGATGCTCCTCGCCGCCGAGCGGCCGCCACTTGGTGAGGCCCAAGGTGGGCAGCTGGCCGGGCGCGGGGCTCTTCTCGGTTGCGAGCGCCTCGTCATAGCGTTGGCGCAGCTCGCGCTCGACCGCCTCCGCGTCGAGCCCGCCCACGCGGCTCACCGTACCGGTGAAGTAGCGGTCGATGAACGCGGGCGCAAGGCCCACCGCTTCGAAGATCTGGGCGGAGTGGTAGCTCTGCACCGTGGAAATGCCCATCTTGGACATGATCGAGACGATGCCCGCCGTCGCCGCGCGGTTGTAATTCGCCACGCCCTCTGCTGCCGTGAGCGCACGCCCGTCCTTGGCGGTAAGGTCGCCCGCGTCCGCAAGGCGCCCGATCACCGCATGGGCGGCATACGGGTAGATGCCGCTCGCCGAGTACCCCACGAGCGCCGCGAAGTCGTGCGCGCTGACGGCGTCTCCGCACTCCACCACGAGGTCCGCGAACGTGCGCACACCCGCCCGGATAAGGTGGTTATGAACAGCCGAGACCGCAAGAAGCGACGGGATGGGGACCTCGCCCTCCCCCGCTCGGTCCGAAAGCACGACGATGTTCACGCCATCGCGCACCGCAGCCTCTACCTCGCGCGCCAAGCGGTCGAGCGCCTCCTCGAGGGCGCAGGCCCCGGCGGGCGCCGCGCTCGCGCTGCCGAGCGTCTCGCTCGCGCCACGCTGCGTTCCGCGGCCATACACGAAGACGGCGCGGAAGCGCTGGGCACGGAACCCCACGCGGTCGATGGCGCAGATGCTCTCGAACTCTTCGCGCGTGAGCAGCGGCCGTTGCAAGCGCACGAGCTGGCAGGATGCGCGCGAGTCTTCGAGCAGGTTGCCGTGGTTGCCCAGATAGAGCACCGTCGAGGTCACGAAGCTCTCGCGCAAAGCGTCGATCGGCGGGTTCGTTACCTGGGCGAAGAGCTCGTAGAAGTAATCGAAGAAGGACCGGTTCTTCTTGGAGAGGCATGCAAGCGGCGCGTCGATGCCCATCGAGGCGAGCGGGGTCGCACCCGTGCATGCCATGGGGCGCAGCACCTCGTCCACGTCGTCCCAATGGTAGCCGAGCTTCACGAGGCGCACCGTCTCGGGCACGGCGGCATCCTCGGCAATCGGCGCGCGCTCAGCCGAAGGAGCCGCGAGGTCGCGGACGTCGATCGTCTCCTCGGCGATCCAGTCGCGATACGGCTTCTCCTTGGCGAACGCGCCGCGGAGCTCGTCGTTATAGACCACGCGGCCCGCCGCCATATCGACCTCGAGCATCTCTCCCGGCCCCAAGCAGCCCGCGGTGAGAACGTTGGCGGGATCGACCTCGATGGTGCCGACCTCGCTCGAAAGCAGGAACCGGTCGTCGCGCGTCACGTAGTAGCGAGCCGGGCGCAACCCGTTGCGGTCGAGCGCGGCGCCGAGCGTGCGGCCGTCTGTGAAAGCAATGGCAGCAGGCCCGTCCCACGGCTCCATGAGCATGGACTGGTAGGCGTCGTAGGCGCGACGCTCCGCCCCAAGCGCTTCGTTGTGGTCCCATGGCTCGGGAAGGAGCATGCTCACCGCGCGGGAGAGCGGGCGGCCGTTCATGACGAGGAACTCCAGCACGTTGTCGAGAATCGCGGAATCGGAGCCCTCGCGGTTGATGATGGGGAGCACCCGTGCAAGATCGCCCTGCAAAAGCGGCGAGTAGAGGTTGGGCTCCCGAGCCCGAATCCAGTTGACGTTGCCCTTCAAGGTGTTGATCTCGCCGTTATGAATGATGATCCGGTTAGGGTGAGCCCGCTCCCAACTGGGTGTGGTGTTGGTGGAGTAGCGCGAGTGCACGAGCGCCACGGCGGTCTTGACGGCGGCGTCGTTGAGATCGATGAAGAACCGGCGCATCTGCGTGGCAACGAGCATGCCCTTGTAGACGATGGTGCGGCTCGACATGCTGCAGATGTAGAAGATCTTGCCCTGAAGCGCATACTCAGCATCGCCCACCTTCTCGATGGTGCGGCGACACACGTAGAGCCGCCGTTCGAAGGCGTCCCCCGGCTCCGTTCCCTCGGGCAGGCCGAGGAACGCCTGGAGGATCGTGGGCATGCATGCACGCGCCGTGTTGCCGAGGTCGTGCGGGTCAACGGGGACCTCGCGCCAGAAGAGCACGGGAACGCCGCAAGCCGCGCAACCGTCCTCGAAGACGCGCCGCGCATCGCGCACGCCCTGCTCATCCTGCGGGAAGAAGAGCATGGCCACGGCGTAGCGTCCCTCATCGGGAAGGATGTGGCCGCACTTCTGAGCCTCCTTGCGGAAGAAGTGGTGCGGCACCTGGAAGAGGATGCCCGCACCGTCGCCGGTGTTCTTCTCGAGGCCCGTGCCCCCGCGATGCTCGAGGTTCACGAGCACCGAGAGCGCGTCGTCGAGCATCTGGTGCGACCGCTCTCCCGTGATGCTCGCCAGCGCACCGATGCCGCATGCATCGTGCTCGAACTCAGGGCGATAAAGGCCGCTTTCCGCGGCGTTCGATAGGGTGGCTGTATGGCACGTGGGCATGGCGACCCTCCCGGTTCTGCATGGATCGAAAAGCGCAGGGCAAGCCGGCGCGTCGTGGCATCATACGGCGCGCGCGTTGCGCAACCGTTGCGCCGGCGTTTCGACCATGTTTCGAAACCGAGTGGCAACATGGCGGTACATTCGCATGAAAAAGCGGGCCCGAACCCGTCGCGATGATAGGTCCGGGGCCGCTCGAAACCGCTCGTTGCAGGCAGGCTGGGCGAGACGCGTTAAGCGAGACGCGCGTACTTGCGCTTGCCCACCTGGAGCACGCAGCCGGAATGCAGAAGCGCCGGATCGATGTTGTAGGTCTTGGGCGCGACCGGCTTCTGGTCGATCTTCACGCCGCCGCCGTCGATGAGCCGGCGCGCCTCGCCGGCAGACGGGGCGAGCCCAGCCTCCTTGAGCGCGCCCGGAAGGTAGATGAGGCCTTCATCGTTGGGGGTCAGGCCGACCGAGACCACGGCGATGTCCTCGGGCAGCTGGCTCTCCTTGAACACCCGGTCGAACTCGGCCTGCGCCTCATCGCCCGCGCCTGCGCCATGGTAGGTATCGCAGAGGTCGCGACCGAGCGCGCGCTTGAGCTCGTACGGATCGGCGGAGCCGTCGGCGAGCGCAGCCTCGATGGCATCGACCTCCTCGGGAGTCTTGGAGCTAGCCAGACGGTAGTACTTCGCGATCATCTCGTCGGGAATGGACATGGTCTTGCCGAACATATCGGCAGGCTCGTCCGTGAGGCCGATGTAGTTGCCGTAGCTCTTGGACATCTTGCGCACGCCATCGGTGCCCTCCAGCAGCGGCATGGTGAGCGCGACCTGCGGCTCCATGCCCATCTTCTCCATAAGCTCGCGACCGGCGAGCAGGTTGAAGAGCTGGTCGGTACCGCCCATCTCAACGTCGGCCTTGATGACCGTGGAGTCGTATGCCTGCATCACGGGGTAGAGGAACTCGTGGAGCGCGATGGGCGTCTGCGACTGGTAGCGCTTGGTAAAGTCGTCGCGCTCTAGGATGCGCGCCACGGTGAACTTGCTGCAGAGCTCGAGCAGACCCTTGAGGTCAAGCGAGAGGATCCAGTCAGCGTTATGCACGATGGTGGTCTTCTCGGGGTCGAGGATCTTCATGGCCTGGTTGACGTAGGTCTGCGCGTTTGCCTCGACCTGCTCCTGCGAAAGCTGCGGACGGGTGGAATTCTTACCGGACGGATCGCCGATGAGCGCGGTACCGTTGCCGATAATGAGCGTGACCGTATGGCCCAGGTCCTGGAACTGGCGCATCTTGCGCAGGGGCACTGCATGGCCCAGATGGAGATCGGGGCTCGTGGGGTCCACGCCCAGCTTGATGTTGAGCGGCACGCCCCGCTCGAGCTTCTTCTTAAGATCCGCCTCGGGCACGATCTGTGCCGCTCCCGAGGTGATGATCCGCATCTGCTCTTCGACTGACAGCACTTCTGTCCTCCTGATATCTAGCACCCTCGCCGACGGCATCCCATAGGTCTTCTGCGCGCTGGCGGTGCTTGTTTTCTCGGTAACTGTATTAGTGTAGCCGAAAACCGGGCAACGGGACACGATGACTCCGCACGCCGAGCACAGCCCGCCACAATATGCTTTCGGGCAGGATTTCAATGCATGGCGCCACGTAAAGGACGGCGGGCGAGATCCGAAGCATCACTCCTTGGAGCTCGAAGGCGTGTAGCCGATCACGGAGTCGTGCCCATACCACTGAGCTAGGCGGAAGTTGATGTAGTTATCCATGTTGTCGCGGATATCACCCATGAAGAGAACCTTGGGGCCCACGGTGTAGAACGGCACCTGGATATCCGTCGACGGGCTCTCCGTGAGCGTGGTAATGCGTGCCCACACCTGGTCGTCGTATTCCTGAGCCTCCCCCGAGATGAGCGACGACGCGGCAGAGATCGAGACGAGGTCATCGCGGTGCCTCTCGTCGATGGCGAGCGCACCGACCATGAGCGCAAGCACCGCGAACATGAGCGCGGTGTATGCCGGCCAGGCCCGCCCCAAGCTCTTCCAGGGCACCGCAGCCATGCGCCCCGACCGCTCGAGACGACGAACGCACCATCCGCAAAACCAGCCGATGCAGAGAAATGCGAGCACCACGAAGAGGTCGTAGCGAATGTTCTGCACGCGGCCCGGGCCCACCGTGCCCATGGAGTAGAACGTTGGCGCGAAGCTCGCCATAAAGAGCAGCACGGACGCCACGGCCGGAACGCCCGGCAGCGCGAAGGAACAGGCCGAGCGCCGCGCCGCCCACACCATCACAGGCACCGCGAGGGCAAGCGCCAAGACGAACAGGCCGTTGGTCCACAAGACGATGTACTCGATACCCGCAAAGGCGCTCCGCAGAAGCGTCATGAAGACGCCGAGATTATCACCGGGAAACTGACTCACCTGACGCTCCACGTTTCCCGGCGCCGCCATCGAGAGCGCGAAGCCGGCAGCGAAGACCACAAGCGCCGGAACGAGGGCGAATCCGCGCCGGTTACCCCGTGCGATGCTCGCCACCGTGGCGGCAAAGAGCGCCGTGCCCGCGACGAGCCCCGTTACGAAATTACCGCCCGCCAGTGTCGCCGCGAGGAACGTGAGCCCCACCGCGCGGCCCACCAGCCCAGCTCGCCCGATGGCCCCCCGGCGCGTGCGCCCTCGAACAATGCGCACCGATAGCGCCGCGGTCACGAGCATAAGCGCATGGTAGAAGGTGTAGTAGATAGCCGAGTTGTACCACCAGAACCCTTCGACGGGGCTCGGCAAAAGCTGCGTCTGCAGCAAAAGAACGAGACAGGTGAGGGCGACCCACACCGCGGGCGGCGCGCCGAGCAGATCGCGCACGACGACACTCGAGGCATACGCCGTGGCGAGCACGAGCGCGACGATGATGAACACCGCGCCCAGGCCGTAGAGCTCCTCGGCGAACACACCCGGCTGAAGCGCCATGAGAAAGATTGCTGAATAGGTCCCCTGCCAGGAGAAATAGGTATCGACGACCTCCTGGGCCGCCGCCGCAACGGCTCCGAACACGCCGCGCCCGGCCTCGAGCGCAAGGTGAGCATCGACGCCGTAATGCCAATCGTCGGCATAGCTGTGATCGAAAAACGAGATGGCGACCATGATGCCCAGCGCGACCACAAGGGCAAAGGCGAGCACGGCGGCTATGGCCACGAGGGCATGGGGCTCGGCTCCGCTCCCCCGCCCCGGGCGGTGAGCAAACGCGGGCCGTGGTGCATGGCTGGCAGCCGCATGCCGCGGTGCCGCCATGTGCGCCGGCTGCGCCTCACCGCCGACAGGGCTTCGCGTGCCTCCGTGCGCCGGCTGCGCGCCCTCGATCGAACCCATTGGTCGCTCCCATCTAGCCTTGCGAGCACGCCGCAAGGTATGCAGTCGGTCTGGAATTTGGCTTGAACAAGCATACCCAAATTCCATCAACGAGCGTGTTGAGGTAATGTGTGCTCTATCTATGTTTGACGATTTGCCCGCATCTGCGCGCAAGCACACGCGAAGCTTCAGCAACAGGAGGTCTATATGGGTCCTCGTCAACGCCATAGTCGAAAGCGCGCGAAGACGCACGCTTTGCCCATCATCATCGCGTCGTTCTTCGGGTTCCTGCTCCTTGCGGGCACCGCTTTCGGCATCGGCATGATCGGCGTCGTGGACACCTGGCTCCAAGACCTGCCCGACTACACCGACACCGACCTCTACCTCATGAGCGAGCCCACGACGATTCTCGACGCCGATGGCAACGTGATTGCCAGCTTCTATACGCAGAACCGCACCACGGTCTCGCTCGACCAGATTTCCGACTATGTGATCAACGGCACCGTCGCCACCGAGGACGAGCGCTTCTACGAGCACGGCGGCTTCGACCTCGTAGGCATCATGCGCGCCGCATGGGTGCAGCTCACGGGCGGCTCCGAGGGTGCCTCGACCATCACCCAGCAGCTCGTGCGCAACACGATCCTCTCGGACGAGCAGTTCGACGTGACGCTCCAGCGCAAGGTTCGCGAAATCTACCTCGCCGTGAAGATGGAAGAGATCTACTCCAAAGATGAGATCTTGAACATGTACCTCAACGCCATCAACTACGGCCACGGCGCCTACGGCATCGAGGCGGCGTCAAACGTCTACTTCTCCAAGAGCGCCTCCGACCTCACGCTCGCCGAGGCGGCGCTGCTCGTGGGTCTGCCGAACGCACCCTCGCAGTACGACCCCACAGTCAACCCCGACTACGCCCTCCAGCGCCGCAACACGGTGCTCGACCGCATGCTCAGCAACGGCTATATCTCCCAGGAGGAACATGACGCAGCCCAGGCGGAGCCCATCGAGCTCAAGCTCTCCGAGACCTCCGGCACGGGCGTCGACATCTACGCCTACCCCTACTTCGTCGACTACGTGCGCTCCCTGCTCTCGGATGAGTTCGACTACGACCAGATTTTCTCTGGCGGCCTCACCGTTAAGACCACCATCAAGCCGAGCGTGCAGCAAGCAGCAGAGGCATCGGTGCAGGACCAGCTCAACAAGTTCGACGAGGACGGCCTTGAAGCCGGCATGACGGTGATCGATAACGACAACGGCTACATCGTGGCCATGGTGGGCGGACGGGACTACTACGCCGACAATCAGCACACCAACCATGCCATCACGCAGCGCCAGACGGGCTCCGCATTCAAGGCATTCACCCTTGCCACCGCCATCGACCAGGGCATGAATCCCAACATCATCATCAACTGCAACTCACCGCAGGCCTTCGACGACGGCTCGTACAAGGTGAGCAACTACGACAACCACTCCTATGGTTACATTTCGCTCGCGCGGGCGACCGAGGTTTCGGCGAACACGGGCTACGTGCAGGTTGCGAAGGCCGTGGGTATACAGAACGTGATTGATATGTGCCATAACCTGGGCATCGACGACGAGATGAATGCATATTCGTCGCTCACGCTGGGCACCAAGGAGCTCTCGACGCTTCAGATGGCCGAGGCATACTCCACCTTCGCCATGGGCGGCGAGCATCGCGACGCCGTCGCCATCACCGAGATTCAGAACCGCAACGGCGAGGTCATCTACCAGCATGAGGACAGCCCCGAGCGTGTCCTCGATGCGAGCGTTGCCGCCGAGATCAACGATATCTTGCAGGGAGTCATCTCCAGCGGTACGGCCACGGGTGCTCAGCTCTCGGTGAACCAGCCCTTCGCCGGCAAGACCGGTACCACCGAGGCCCCGTCCGACTTGTGGTTCTGCGGATACACCCCGCAGTACACCATGGCCGTTTGGACGGGCCATAGCGGCAGCAACCAGCGCATCACCGTCAACGGACGGCGCGGGCGCACCTCCGACCTGCCCATCCCTATCGCGCGGAACTTCTTCAACACCGTGCTCGACGGCGTTGAACGCGAGGAATTCCCGGCAGCCGACGGCCAGATTACCTATCAGGACGACTCGGTTTGGGAGGTTGACGGCAAGCCGCTTTCCGGCGGCGGATCCAAGGCGATAACGCCCGAGACCGAGACCGTGGTGGAAAACGAGGGGACCGGCACCGAGGCCGAGAGCACGACCACTCAGGAAAGCCCCACCTCCCCCGCGACCTCGCCATCGGAACCCGCCACCACCCCGGAGCCCGAGCCCGATCCCGATCCCGCGCCGAGCCCCAATCCGCCCGTGGACCCCGACGCGGGTGCGGGCACAGGTGACGGACAAAGCTGAGACAGACATGAGACAGTTGTGCCAGGTGCAAGTGTCTCATGTGTCTAGGACCCAAAAGCAACGGGGAGCCCCTGCGAGCTCCCCGTTTTGCTATCGATGAGACACTTGTACCTGGCACAACTGTCTCATCGATGAGGGTTGCAGAGCTTCGAGATAAGGGTCTCGAACCGCTCGCCGTCCTCGTCGGTTCGCGCGACCACCAGAATGGTGTCGTTGCCCGCGAGTGACCCGAGCACGGCGGGAAGTTCCGCAGCATCGATAGCGGCAGCGATACCGGACGCCGTACCCGGCTGTGCTTTCACAAGCACGAGGTTGCCCGTGCGCACGACCTCTACGACGAGCTCCGAGACCATGCGCTGCAGATGCAGGTCCTCGGCAAGCACGTATACGCCCTCGGGAAGCTTGCGCAACCCCATATCGGCGATATCGCGCGAGACCGTGGCTTGCGTGCAGTCAAAACCAAACGTCTTCAACTCGTCGACGAGCATGCGTTGCGTGCGAACGTTCTTATTGCGAACTATTTCCCGGATGGCATCCTGCCGGCCGTTGCGTTTCTTCGCCATTTCGCTGCACTCCCCTTTGCCACGTTCCTGCTAGATATGCGTGAAGTACGCATAGTGTACTCAATTACGCAGGAGAATGGCCGTGTGTAATCAAATTGAAGCATATCCTATACGATTTATGCTTCTTTTCATGCGCTGAAGACCATTTGAGGGAACGCTTTGGAAACGATTTCCCGCACGCGACGTACGACAGAGCAATCAAGCACACGAAAGCATGACGCCCGTTCGCGCTGCGAAGGGAAGATGCGAGATGCGCGCGAGTATCGAAAGGCGGGCGCTCAGACAGCAAGCGGTCACGTTTTTACGGACGATGGAACCGTAGATGAAGCCGAATTCACGGCTCGTATCACCGAGCACTGCCACCGAAGCCCGCGTGCTCGGCGCCTCGATCATGTCGCGAACGCGCGCGTTGCGCTCGATAGCAGAAATCTCGCGCGACGAGCAGACGCCTTCAATGCAAGAGATAACCCCGCGTAGATGTAGGCGATGGACCGCAGCCAGAAGCGCTTCGTCGCGGTCACGGTGCCATGTCGAAATGAGTTGCAGGTACCGCTCATGGTTCCGCTCACAGCAGGCATATGCGGCCATGCTGAACCGATCCAGCATCTCTTGTTGAGCCACATGGCAGACGGCTTGACCCGCCACGCCCACGCGCTCGATATCCTCAAGGTAGGTGACAAGATAGGAGACCTCGTTACCGCAAAGCTGCATGCGCAAACCGAGCGCGTCGACACGGTCTCGATCCAAGACCTTGCCCTTGAGCGCGTTGAAGATGCCGTCCGCCAAAAACAAGGGCGCTTGATCGCGAAACTCATCTTTCGTGCGCGTCGGCGCAACATCGAAGCTCAGGCGATGCGAGCTGAGCTCGCCGTTACCAGAATCTTCGTCAACCGAAAGCGCGAGGATGGCGAGCTCAAGATCATGCTCGGTAAGCAATGCGTGAAGGTGCTCGAGAGCGCGCGGGGCCAGCCAATCGTTCTGTCCGAGCACGAGCACATAGCGGCCACGCGCCACGCCAAGAGCGCGGTCGAAAGCAAGGGAACGGTCGGTATCTTCGAGTTCGATGACGTCGAGCCTGATCTCGCGCTCCGCACAGCGACGGCAGATGGCAGCAGTCCGATCATGGGAGGCGCAGTCGCACACCACGAGCTGAACATCGTCGAAATCCTGGTCGAGCACGCTCTCCAGGGTGCGCAGCACATGTCGCTCGGCATCGTGGGCAAGCACGATAACCGAGATGAACGGGCGCTTCACCATACGACGTGCCACCGCTCAACCTCCCCCGGGAGTCCTGGACTGCAAGTCGTATTACATGGTATCACCGGGCGTTTTCACCGGACTCGAAGTGCTTGGCTGCACGTTCTGTACAAATGTTCTGCAACAACACAACACATCGCGACGGTCTATACGAGCGGCGTGGCGTGCAATTGGTGTGCACCATGCGCACGGGGCACCAAGCAATCAGCGCGCCCCGTCCGGACAGCGCACCCTATGCAAGCGGCGTGAGGATACCCGGCGGGTAGGCAACGTCCACGAACGTGAGCCCGCACGCCGGCGCCGTTGGGCCCGCTGCCCGGCGGTCACACGCTGCAAGCACCTCAGAAACCCAGCTGGGCTCGCGCCGATGGAGCCCCACCTCCACGAGCGTCCCCACGATGGTGCGCACCATGGAATGCAAGAAGGCATTGCCGGTGATGGTGAACGCGAGCACTTCCTCCCCAAGCTCCTCGGTTCGCTCAAAACCCACGCTCATCACATTTCGACAGGTCGGTTTCCCCACCGCAGAAGCCATCTTGCAAAAGCTCTTGAAATCATGCTCCCCTACGAGATGCTGCGCCGCAATACCCATGGCCTCTTCATCGAGCGGCATGCGCTGCCACCACACATGATCGCGCGTGAGCACCGGGCGATTCGGCCGATCGGCGATGCGATACGTGTAGGTGCGTGCCAAAGCATCAAAGCGAGCGGAGAAATCCGAATGCGCCTGGAAGACCTCCTGAACGGCGATATCGCGTGGCAAGAGCGCATCCATGGCGCGCAGCCAGCGCGTCTGGCCAATCGAGAGCTCTCCATCGATGGCAGGGAAGCTCACATACTGGCTGAGCGCGTGCACGCCAGCGTCTGTACGGCCGGCGCAGGTAAGGTCCACTTCACGGCGCAGGAAGGTTTCCAGCGCCTTCCTGAGCTCTCCCGCGACCGTGCGCACCTCGGGCTGCGTCTGCTCGGCAAACCCGCTATAAGCTTCCCCTGAATACCCCAGGCGCAAAACGATGGTGCCCGCGCATGAGGGCAGCCCATCATGGTCCATGGCCTTCTGTGCCCTCGCCTTGTCCTCCATCGCGCCCCCTATCGTCTCGCGCGCCAGCATATCGGCACGCTTTTCCTATCAGATACTATACGAAAGCACCGTGAGCACCGCCATGACGACGAGCCCGCCGAGAAGAACAAGCTTGTCCGCAGGTTGCAAAGGTACGCGTCTATGCTGCCCAGAGCTCCGCTGGCCGTAGCAGCGGGCATCCATAGACTCCGCCACGCGATCGGCGCGCCTGAAGAGCCCGACCACGAGCGGCGTGAGCACCGCCGCCCATGCCCGCACGCGCCTGAGCACCGACCCTTCGTCGAAGTTGACACCGCGTGCCCGCTGCGCGAGCCTGATGCGCCCCGCCTCTTCGGAGACAACGGGAATGAACCGCAGGGCCATCGATAGCACAAGCCCGACGTCTTCAATCGGCACCCCGATATGACCGAGCGGCCTCATGAGACTCGTGCAGGCGTGTGCGAGCTTGGTTGGCGTTGCGGATGTCGCGACCGAAAGCGCAAGACATACGAGCATGATGATCCTCGCCACGGCGGTGGCGGCACGCGCGGCACCCACCGTGCTGATACCAACACCCCCCGCGATGGCAACGTCGGCGCTTCCGTCGCAAGAGACAAGATTTGCGCAGACGATGAACGCGAAGAGCAGGGCGACCGGCTTCAGGGCGTGTGCAACGGCCTTGCCCCCGATGCCGGATGCACGCAGCACCAAAAGACAGAGCATTGCCCACATGGCAAGTGTCCAAGGAGCCCTCGCGGCAAAGAGCGCGGCCGTCGCGACAAGCAGAAGGGTCACTTTTACGCGCGCGTCGACGTCTTCCAGCCCACGCCCTGCCGCGTCCTTCCGGCCTGGCTTGGCTGCGACCCCCAATCCGTGCGAGGATGGCTCTTGCGTGGCAACGCCTTTCAGCGCCCGCGCGACTGCGGCCTTCGGTCCTTGCGCTGCCGTGCTCTTCGAATCTCGCGCTGCCGTTGCCCTCGGCTCTTGCGCCTCCACGCCCTCCGGGCCCTGCACGGCACCGGCCTCTTGGTCCCGTGTGGCTGTTTTCGCTGACGTGGCCCCGTTCACGCCTGCAGAATCGCGCTTTTCCGCTTGCGCAAGAAGTTCACGAAGCTGCCAGGATTCTGGCGGCTCAAGCCCCGCCCGCGCAAACGCATCCATATCCGAAGCGAGTGCGCCCGGCGTCCCTTGCCATGCAATCGTGCCGCCTGCAAGCAGAACCACCTGATCTGCGGCAGCGAGCCACTCTTCAAGATCATGACTCACCACGAGAACCGGAAGCCCCTTGCAGGCAAGATCTTGCACCAAGCGGTGGAGCGCCGCGCGAGCCGGAGCGTCGAGACCGGCTGTGGGCTCGTCGAGAGCAACTGCGCGAGGGCTGAGCGTGAGAATGCTTGCAAGCGCCACCCGGCGAGCCTGGCCCCCCGATAGGCAGAACGGATCGCTTGGCAGCAGTTCCTTAATCTCGAGCTGTGAGGCCGCTTCGCTCACGCGCCGAGCAACCTCATCTTCCGAGCAGCCAAGATTGCGCGGTGCGAAGGCGAGCTCGTGCTCTACTGTCTCGAGAAAGAGCTGCTGTTCGGGGTTCTGGAACGCTAGGGCAACTTCGCCCGGTACAGGCGCGGTGCCACCAAGCAGTACTGAGCCCGACTGCGCCTTGGTGAGTCCGGCAGCCAGACATGCGAGCGTGGTTTTGCCTGCACCCGAACGACCTGCGATAAGCGTCACCCGTCCGGATGGAATCGAAAGCGAGATATCGTTCAACACTTCCGCGTTTTCATAGGCAATGGAGACGTGGCTGAATACCAAGGAGCTTGCTTCGCGCGCAGGCTCGCCTTCAGCGCCACGATCGTTTCCGGATATCGCGCTGAAAGCCCCGGCGCCATCAGACGGAATCGAGGAATTGGAATCATTCTCGGACATGATTCGGATATTGATTCCGTTTTCGGGCGAGATTCGTACATTGGCGCCGTTTTCGGGCTGAATTCGGACATTGGCTCCCTTGTCGGGCGAAATTTCGCCATTTTGAGACACCTGAGTGTCCGATTTACGCCCGGAAACGCTGTGAGCGTCCGAATTGTGCCCGGCAATTCGACCGTTGTCAGAATCTCGACCGGCATCGAGCGGGGACCCCGCACCAGCGCGCCCTTCCGCTCGAACGCTGCGAAGCCACGTGACAAGGTGAGCCGGAGCAAACCCACCGGCAAGATCAAAACCATCGGCAACGGCACACCGCAATGCGTCGGCATAGTCATTCGGGGGCAAAACCCAATCCCAGATGTCACGATAATCGACCAGAAGCGAACCCGGTGCCCCCGACCAGATCACCTTGCCAGCATCGAGCACGAGCACCCGGTTGCACGAAAGCACCTCAAGCGGATCATGGGTGACGAGAACCACGCCAACGCCACGCCCTGCAAGACGCGCAACCAGGCTCCTGAACTGGGACCGGAAGGTGCTATCGATCTGAGAGGTCACCTCATCGAGTATGAGATAGCCAGGCTCCATTGCGAGCACAGAAGCCAACACGAGGCGTTGGAGCTCACCGCCAGAAAGCGATGGCACCTCACGGTCCTCGAAGCCCGCAAGCCCCACAGCATCAAGCGAACTCGCAACTCGCTCCGTAATCTCGCCTTCCGTGCAACCGATATTCCACAGACCAAAAGCCAGTTCGTCACTCACGATGGTCGAAACGGTCTGGTCGGCAGGATTTTGGCCAACATAGCCAACCAGACGGCGCACAAGGGCACGCCCCCGCACATTGGCCGTAGACGCCCCATCGACGCAAACCGCACCGGATTGAGGCAACTGGGCCCCGCACACAAGCCGCCCGAGCGTCGATTTGCCGGAACCATTGTGCCCGATGAGCGCAACGACCTCGCCGCGCTCGACGCAAAGCGAGACGCCGTGAAGGGCGCCGTCGACAATGGCATCTACTACCTCGATCATGCGACGCCTCCCTCCAACATCGAGCGCGCTTTTCATCTTTTGAGCCATGAGCGCAATCGCGCCCCCGCCCATCCATCACCTATTGCATCGAACACGCCGGCGGTATGAAATTAAGCGCCACCGCCTTTGAACTTCGACATGCCATACCTCAACAGCAGCAAAACACCAACGCCATTGGGGCCGCCAACACCGAATCAAAACAGCACCACCGCTAATGTGAAAAAGGCCCCGCAGAGCGGGGCCTTTGCAAAAGCTCACATGAGCCTGGGCGCTACTCGGCAGCGCTCTCCTCGGCGGAAGCCTCGGTCTCGGCGACCTCAGCCTCAGCGGCGGGAGCCTCCTCGACAGCCTCGGCCTTCTTGGGGGCAACGGGCTTCGGGGCAGGAGCAGCCTTCTTCACCTTGGGGGTGCAGGGCTCGGACACGATCTCGATGATGACCATCGGAGCGTTGTCGCCCTTGCGGGGGCCGAGCTTCATGATGCGGGTATAACCGCCGTTGCGGTCGGCCCACATGCCCTGAGCAGCCTTGTCGAAGATCTCGGCGACGAGGTCCTTGTCACCGAGCTTGGCGATGGCGAGACGACGGGAGTGCAGGTCGCCCTTCTTGGCCCAGGTGATGATGGGCTCAGCATAGCTGCGGAGCGCCTTCGCGCGGGTCTCGGTGGTCTTGATGCGATCGTTCTCAAAGAGCGCCTTGGCAAGGCTCTTCTTCATGGCCTTGGTGTGGCTCGCATCGGTGCCGAGCTTCAGGCCCTTCTTCTTGTTGTGACGCATGGTCTCGTATCTCCTCTATATGAAAGCTCGAGCTACTGCTTCAGGCTTAGGCCCATAGACTCAAGCTTGTCCTTGACTTCCTCGATCGACTTGACGCCGAAGTTGCGGATGTTGAGCAGGTCGTTCTCGGAGAACTCCACGAGCTGGCGCACAGAGTGAATGCTCGCGCGCTTCAGGCAGTTGTAGGAGCGAACCGAGAGGTCGAGATCCTCGATCTGCTTATCGAGCTCGGCGTTGTCGCTCGCGGCCTCAGGGGCGAAGATCGAAACCTCTTCCTCGACCTCGGGGGTCTCGGCAAGGTTCATGAACGCAGCCATGTGCTGGTTGATGATGTTGGCAGCCTGAACCACCGCGTCGCGCGGGGAAAGGGCGCCGTTGGTCTCGATCTCAAGCACCAGACGGTCGTAGTCGGTGTGCTGACCCACGCGGCAGGCCTCGACGAGCTTGGCGCAGCGGCGCACCGGCGAGAAGAGCGAGTCGACGTGGATGATGCCGATGGGATCGGAATCGCGCTTGTTGCCCTCGTACGAAACATAGCCACGACCATGACCGATGCGCATGGACATCGTAAGGTGCGCGCCCTCATTCAGGGTGGCGATGTGCTGCTCGGGGTTGACGAGCTCGAAACCAGCCGGAATGAAGAAGTCGCCGCCGTTGACATCGCACGGGCCCTCGACGTTGATGGTGGCCTCGGCCTCGGACACCGAGGTGCCCGTGGCGCGGAAGACCAGGCCCTTAACGTTAAGGACGATATCGGTAACATCCTCAACCATGTTGGGGATGGTCATGAACTCGTGCTGGGCGCCATCGATCTTGATCGCCTCAACTGCCGCACCCTCGAGAGAGGAGAGCAGGACGCGACGAAGCGAGTTGCCGAGGGTGTCGCCGTAACCACGCTCGAGCGGCTCGACGGAGACACGAGCGGACGTCTCGTTGATCTCTTCGACCTGAACCTGAGGCCTAATGAATTCTGACATGTATTAACCTCCAGCCTCAGCAGCCCTGATGGACTACTTAGAGTAGAGCTCGACGATGAGCTGCTCTTGGATATCGGTGCTGATCTGCTCACGCGTGGGCAGCGAGAGCACGTTACCAGAGAGCTTCTCGATATCGACCTCAAGCCAGCCGGGGACCTCGAAGCGCTCGGACTGGATGAGAGCCTCCTTGATGGGGAGGAGGTCACGGTACTTCTCGCCCACCGCGATGACGTCACCGGGCTTGACGAGATAGGAGGGGATGTCGACGCGGCGGCCGTTCACGGTGAAGTGACCGTGGGAAACCGTCTGACGGGCCTCGCGACGGGTGCGGGCGAAGCCAAGACGGAACACCACGTTGTCGAGACGGCTCTCGAGGAGAACCATCAGGTTCTCGCCGGTGACGCCGTTCATGCGACGGGCGCGCTCATAGTAACGGTGGAACTGCTTCTCGAGCACACCGTAGATGAACTTAGCCTTCTGCTTCTCGCGCAGCTGGACGCCGTACTCGGATTCCTTGCGACGACGCTTGGGCTGACGCTTCGATTCCTTCTTGCTGCTGTAACCGAGCTCGATGGGATCGACCCCGAGCTGGCGGCAGCGCTTAAGAACAGGAGTCCTGTCGATTGCCATAGTAATGCGATCCTTTCAGAGTTACACGCGGCGACGCTTCTTGGGGCGGCAGCCGTTGTGCGGGATGGGGGTCTTGTCCTGGATGCTCGTGACCTCGAGGCCGGCGGCCTGGAGGGAACGGATGGCGGTCTCGCGACCGGAGCCCGGGCCCTTCACGAACACGGCGACCTTGTGCATGCCGTGCTCCATAGCGGCCTTGGCGCAGGCCTCGGCAGCCATCTGGGCGGCAAACGGGGTGCTCTTACGAGAGCCCTTGAAGCCCACCTGGCCCGCCGACTTCCAGGCAATGACGTTGCCCTGCGGATCGGTGATCGAAATGATCGTGTTGTTGAAGGTGGAACGGATGTGAGCCTGTCCCACGGAGATGTTCTTGCGGTCGGCGCGCTTGACGCGAGTAGCGGCGCCGCGCTTGTTCTTAGCAGTAGCCATCAGTTAAGCGCTCCTTATTTCTTCTTCTTGGCACCGATCTGGCGCTTCGGACCCTTGCGGGTACGAGCGTTGGTGTGGGTGCGCTGGCCGCGGACGGGAAGACCCTTGCGGTGACGCAGGCCACGATAGCAGCCGATGTCCATGAGGCGCTTGACGTTCTGGTTACGCTCACGACGGAGGTCGCCCTCCACCATGATGTGGTTCTCGTCGATGTACTTACGGATGACGTCGACCTCTTCTTCGGTAAGGTCCTTGACGCGGGTATCCGGGTTGATGTTCGTGTCGGCGCAAATCTTAGACGCCGTGGTGCGGCCGATGCCGTAGATGTAGGTCAGACCGATCTCGACGCGCTTCTCACGCGGCAGATCGACACCGCTGATACGGGCCAACTTGGATCTCCTCTCTTAACCCTGACGCTGCTTGTGACGCGGGTTCTCGCAGATAACGAGCACCTTGCCATGGCGCCTGATAATCTTGCACTTGTCGCACATCTTCTTGACCGAAGGACGTACCTTCATCGTTCTTCCTTTCGGTTGTGCTCAAACCAACAAACCTACTATGTACTCGTCCAGCCGCAGACGTGAATTACCTGGCTGGTTGCGCACACGACAGCTGAGCGGTCTGTCGCGCGCGTGCGCTGCCTATTTATAGCGATAGGTGATGCGGCCACGGGTGAGATCGTAGGGCGAAAGCTCCACCACGACCTTGTCACCGGGAAGGATGCGGATATAGTTCATACGGATCTTGCCCGAGATGGAGCAGAGAACCGTGTGACCATTACCCAGATCGACACGAAACATCGCATTGGGAAGCGGCTCGGTGACCGTACCCTCGAGTTCGATTGCGTCTTCCTTCTTCACAAGCACATCTTTCTCTCGAAACGACAGCAGCGACTAATGATACCGCAGAGCGGTACCACCTCATGTATTTTTCGTCAACGCTCCACATTCTTCCTGCAGAGCGCCCTTTCATACTCCCCTAAACAAATGCTGGGGAGGTTCTAGAGTGATAAAACGAACCGGGTTCGCTTTATCACTACATCACACCACCCTGCAAGCTGCACCACGGGCCCTGAGCATCTTGGGTGAGAACAACCGGTCCATCGTTGGTGATGGCGATGGTGTTCTCGTAGTGGGCAGCGGGCAGATGGTCGTTCGTGGTCACGATCCAGCCATCGGGCCCCACGCTCACGCGATGCGTGCCGAGCGTGATCATCGGCTCGATCGCGATGACCATGCCGGCTTCGAGCGTAATGCCCCTCCCCTTCTTGCCGTAGTTGGGAACGTTGGGCTCCTCGTGCATCGCGCGGCCCACGCCATGGCCCACGTACTCGCGAAGCACGCCATAGCCATGGCTCTCGGCAAGGCTTTGAACGGCATGGCCGATGTCGCCGATGCGGTTCCCCGGCACGGCCTGCTCGATGCCCGCCTTGAGGCAGTCGAGGGTGACTTCGCACAACGCCTTGACCTCGGGTGCGGGATTGCCGACGTAGAACGTCCAAGCGTTGTCGCCCACCCAACCGTCGACGATGGCTCCGGTGTCGATGGAGAGGATATCGCCATCGCGCAGGATCACATCGGGGTTGGGGATACCGTGCACCACGGCATCGTTCAGCGATGCGCAGATGGTGCCCGGGAACCCGCCGTACCCCTTGAACGCGGGCGTGCCGCCGTGCATGCGAATGATCTGCTCGGCAAGCTGATCGAGCTCAAAGGTCGAAACGCCAGGGCGCACCATGGCGCCGACGTGCCGGAGCACCATCTTGGACAGTGCTCCGGCCTTCTTCATCTGCTCGATCTCTTCAGGGGTCTTGATCTTGATCATAGACCGAGCGCTTCCTTTACGTCAGCGTAGACCGCTTCCATGCTCTGGGCGCCGTTGACGCTCTTGAGCAGACCCTGGCCGCGATAGTACTCCACGAGCGGGCTCGTGTTCTTCTCGTACACATCGAGGCGGTTCTGGATCGTCTCGGGCTTATCGTCATCGCGCTGGTACATCTCGCCACCGCAGGCGGGGCAGACGGTCTCGGTCGCGGTACCGGTATGGCCGCAGGCGCGGCAGGTGCGACGCGACGAGAGGCGCTCGATGATGATCGCGGGCTCGACGTCGATGAGCAGGGCGCAGTCGATGGTGCGACCGAGCCCGGAAAGCTCGGAGTCGAGCGTCACGGCCTGCATGGTGTTGCGCGGGAAGCCGTCGAGGATGAAGCCCTTCTGGGCATCATCGGCAGCGAGGCGCTCCTTCACCAGATCGATCACGAGCTGATCGGGCACGAGCTCGCCGGCATCCATGTACTGCTTCGCCTGGAGGCCGAGCTCGGTGCCGCCCTTCACGGCAGCACGCAAAAGATCGCCGGTCGAGATGTGCGCGACGCCGTAATCGGCGACGAGCTCCTGGGCCACGGTGCCCTTACCGGCGCCGGGCGCGCCCAACAGAACGATATTCATGGGTGACTCCTCTCAGCCCTACTTGAAGAAGCCGTCGTAGTTATACATCTTGAGCTGGCTCTCGACCTTATCGACCGTATCGAGTACCACGCCCACCATGATGAGCACCGAGGTGCCACCGAAGGCCTGAATGAGCTGGTTCCCCGTGAAGGAGAAGATGATGGACGGCACGATCGCGATGACCGCCAGGAAGACGGCGCTCGGAAGCGTGATCTTGTTGAGCGCGTTCTTGATATAGGCAGCGGTGGCACGGCCCGGGCGAACGCCGGGGATAAAGCCACCCTGACGCTTGAGGTTCTCCGCGGTGTCCTCGGGATTGAAAATCATCGAGGTATAGAAGTACGCGAAGAACACGATCAGAACGACGTTCAAGATCCAGTTGATCCAGCCCGAAGCAAGCGCGTTGGCCACGGCCAGCACCCAATCGACGTTGGGGAAGAAGACCGCGATCTGCGCAGGGAAGTACAGAAGCGCGCTCGCGAAGATAATCGGCACCACGCCGGCGGTGTTGACCTTGATGGGAAGGTAGGTCGACTGACCGCCCATCATGCGACGGCCCACAACGCGCTTGGCGTACTGCACAGGAATGCGGCGCTGGCCGCGCTCGAGGAAGACGATGAACGGGATCACGCACAGGATCACGACGAAGATCACGACGGTGACGACGATGCCCATCGTTCCCTCGCCAAGCGAGGAGAAGATGGACTGCGGCAGGCCAGCCATGATGTTCGCGAAGATGATGAGCGACATGCCGTTGCCGATGCCGCGCTGCGTGATGAGCTCACCGATCCACATGATGAGCATCGAGCCCGCGGTGAGCGTGCCGACGACCATGATGTCGAAGATGACCTCGGGAGCGCCGGCCTCGGCGAAGCTGATGCCGTAGCTCTTGAACAGGAACAGGTAGCCGATCGAGTTAAGGATGGACAGGCCGAGCGTGAGATAGCGAGAATACTGCGTGATCTTGGTCTGGCCGACCTCGCCCTCGCGGGCAAGCTCGTGGAGGCTCGGAATCACGCTCTGCAGGAGCTGCATGATGATGGAGCTCGTGATGTAGGGCATGATGCCAAGCGAGAAGACCGAGACGTAGCTCAGCGCGCCACCAGAGAAAAGCGTAAGAAGCCCCATAGCGCCATCGGTCGGCAAAAGGCCCGCCATCCCCTGGAAGGGGACGCCGGGCACAGGAACATGTGCACCGATGCGGTACACAATGAGCATCGCTATGGTGAAGAGAATCTTGTCCCGAAGATCTTTGATCCGGAACGCGTTCTTCAGGCCAGTTAGCACGGGAACTCGACCTTTCCGCCGGCCGCCTCGATCTTGGCCTGCGCGGCAGCGGAGACCTTGTCGACGCGGACCGTGAACTTCTTGCTGGTCTCGCCCTCAGCAAGAATCTTCACCGGCTGGAATTCCTTCTTGATGATGCCGGCAGCCTTGAGCGCTGCGCCGTCGATCACCGCGCCGTCCTCGAACTTCTCGTCGAGGCGGGCGATGTTCACGGGAGCGAACTCGATGCGACGCGGGTTACGGAAGCCCGGGAGCTTGGGCAGGCGCATCGCGAGCGGGGTCTGGCCGCCCTCGAAGCCCGAGCCCTTGCCACCGCCGGAGCGGGAGAGCTGGCCCTTCTGGCCGCGACCCGCCGTGGTGCCGTGACCAGAGGAGTTGCCGCGGCCGATGCGCTTGCGGCGGTGAGTCGACCCCTCTGCGGGGGTGAGGTCATGAAGCTGCATTGCTTACTCCTCTACAATCTCAACAAGGTGCTTGACCTTGAAGATCATTCCGCGGACAGATTCGTTGTCGGGAAGCTCGCGGGTGCGGTTGATCTTCCCGAGGCCGAGGGCCTTGATGGTCCTGACCTGGTCCTGCTTGCAACCGTTGGTGCTGCGGACCTGCTTGACGGTGATGGTATCGGCCATGCTTACTGCTCCTTCTTGCCCACGAACATCTCGCTGACCGTGAGGCCGCGGCGAGCCGCGACGTCCTCGGGGCTTGCGAGCTCCTTGAGGCCCTCGGCAGCGGCCTTGATGATGTTGAGGCCGTTATCGGTGCCGAGCGACTTGGAGAGAACGTTCTTGATGCCAGCAAGCTCGAAGAGGGGGCGCACAGCGCCGCCGGCGATAACACCGGTACCCTCGACAGCGGGCTTGATGATGATGCGGCCGGCGCCGAAGTGGCCCTCGACCTCGTGCGGAATGGTGCCCTCTTCGGTCACCGGCACGTGGAACATGTGCTTCTTGGCATCGAGCGACGCCTTGGAGATGGCCAGGGGCACCTCAGCGGACTTGCCCATGCCGATGCCGACGTTGCCCTTGCCGTCGCCGACGACGACGAGCGCGACGAGGGACATGCGACGGCCACCCTTGACGGTCTTGGCGACGCGGTTGATGAAGACGACGCGCTCCTCGAACTCGGAGGCCTCGCGCTGCTTGTTATCTCGATTACGAGCCATGTGCTTCTAACCTCCTAGAACTCGAGACCGGCGGCACGAGCGCCGTCGGCGAGGGCCTTGACGCGCCCATGATAGATACGGCCGCCACGGTCGAAACGGACCGCCTTGATGCCAGCCTCGATGGCGCGCTTGCCCACGAGCTCGCCGACCTTCTCCGCAGCCTCCTTGTTGGAGGTGTGGGTGCCCTTGAACTCGGCCTCGAGGGTCGAAGCGGACACGAGGGTCTTGCCCTGGGTATCGTCCACGATCATGGCATAGATGTTGGCGTTCGTGCGAACCACGCGCAGGCGCGGGCGCTCGGGCGTGCCGAAGATCTTCCCGCGAACGCGACGCTGACGGCGCTTGAGGCCGGCTGCCTTCGCTTTGTTCTTATCCATCTGATAACTCCTTAGAGGATCTTGCCCGTACCTAACGGGGTACGGGACTTACACGGTGTGCGTCTGCTACTACTTAGCGGCCTTACCGAGCTTGCGACGGATGTGCTCGCCAACGTAGTGGATACCCTTGCCCTTGTACGGCTCGGGCGGACGCTTGCCGCGGATCTCGGCGGCAACCTGGCCGACCTGCTGCTTGTTGATGCCCTTCACGTTGATGTGCGTGTTGTCGGGCACCTCGAAGGTGATGCCCTCGGGGGCATCGTACAGGACGGGGTGCGAATAACCGAGCGACATCTCGAGGTTCTTGCCCTTGAGCTGCACACGGTAGCCGACGCCAGCGAGCTCGAGCTGCTTGGTGTAGCCCTCGGACACGCCGATCACCATGTTCTGGATGAGCGCGCGGGTGAGGCCGTGACGGGCGCGGGTCTCGCGCTCATCGTCGGGACGGCTCACGACGAGCTCGTTCTCCTCGATGGAAATGCTGAGCTTCTCGTAGAAATCAAGCTCGAGCTGGCCCTTGGGGCCCTTGACGGTCACGTGCTGACCATCGACTGCCACCTCGACTCCGGCGGGAATCTGGACAGGCTTCTTACCGATACGGGACACGGTGTTCTCCTTCCTTCTACTCGCCAGTCGTCTTACCAGACGAACGCGATGATCTCGCCGCCGACGTTCGCCTTGCGGCAGTCGCGGTCGGTCATGACGCCCTTGCTGGTGGAAACGATAGCGGTACCAAGACCACCGCGAACGCGGGGGATGTCGGCGACGCCGGCATACTTGCGAAGGCCGGGCTTGGAAATGCGGCGGATGCCGTTGATGACCTTCTGCTTCTTGGGGCCGTACTTAAGCGTGATGGTGAGGGTCTTCTGGGGCACGGTATCCTCGACCGTGTAGCCCTCGATGTAGCCCTCCTCGTGCAAGACGCGCGCGATCTCGACGAGCTTCTTCGAGCTCGGCATGGAGACGGCGGCCTTGTTCGCAGAGTTGCCGTTGCGAATGCGCGTAAGCATGTCTGCAATCGGGTCTGTCAGGTTCATGCAGATTCTCCTTCGTTCTAGATGAACTCGTGCAACCGGTCCTCGGTCACCCATAGCGACCGAGCCTGCCGTACACGATCTTCCCTGCCGGGGCTGCACACCCCGTGCACTGGTAGTGACTTACCAGCTGGCCTTCTTGATGCCGGGAAGCTCGCCCTTGAGCGCCAGCTCGCGGAAGCACACACGGCACAGGCCGAACTTGCGGTAAACCGAATGCGGACGGCCGCAACGCTGGCAGCGGGTGTACTTGCGGGTCGAGAACTTCGGCTCGCGCTGCTGTTTGACGATCATCGATGTCTTAGCCACTTACTTACCTCCTATCACGGATTATCATGCACCGGTCGGGCCGCACACGAACCGCGCGGCCCGGAGCCGGAGCGAATGAACTACTTCTTGAACGGGAATCCAAAACCGTCGAGAAGGGCACGGCCCTCTTCGTCGGTCTTGGCGGTGGTGACGATGGTGATGTCCATGCCGCGCTGGCGGTCGATGGAGTCGAAATCGATCTCGGGGAAGATGAGCTGCTCGGTCACGCCCATGGAGAAGTTGCCGCGGCCGTCGAAGCTATCGGGCGAGATACCGCGGAAGTCGCGGATACGGGGGATCGCCACAGCGGTGAGGCGGTCGAGGAACTCCCACATGCGGTCGCCGCGCAGGGTGACCTTGGCACCGATCGGCATGCCGGCGCGCAGGCGGAAGGACGCGATGGACTTGCGGGCGCGGGTGACCATCGGCTGCTGGCCGGTGATGGCACGCAGGTCGCGCACGGCACCGTCGATGGCCTTGGAATCGGTGGCGGCCTCGCCGACGCCCATGTTCACGACGATCTTCTCGATCTTCGGGATCATCATGACGTTCTTGTACTGGAACTTCTCCTGAAGCTGGCCCTTCACCTCGTTGAGGTACTTGGTCTTAAGACGGGGCACGTACTTCTCTTCAGCCATGTTCACTCCTTTGGGGTTTTAAGCACGGGGCTTGGCCACTCCCAGATGCGAAAATAGGACAGAGGAAATTTTGCATCCGGTCGGGTTGTCCTCGTGCCTCCTGCCGTCATCGAACCGCGCTGGCTGTCGCGGCACGACGAATCGCCGACAGGAGCCGGGCAATACGGTCGCTATGATACGCGTCTGCGGGACGAATTGCCAGAAGAACTTCTGAAGCCCCTTGGCAACCTGCGGAAATCCACATTTTCAAGATGCATGCGATGTGGAGGTTGCTGGGCGGGCAGCCCTTCGGCGCTCATCCCGGCGCATGGCGCGGACGGGACCTCCCGATGCGCCCCCTAGCGCGCTGCTTCTCGGGCGAGATTTGACGCCCGCACGGTTGCCGGGCGCAATCCGGACACTCCCTCCGTTGCCGGGCGACATCTGGACGTTTTCGAGCCTCCGAGCGTACGAAAGTCGCCCAAGAAAAGCCTCCCATCTCCAGGGCTTTTTAGTCCAAGAAATGGGAGACGGTTCACTTCAGCACGCTGCTCCAATATTAGCGCTGTATCGCTCAATAGACTGAACTACGCCTCATATCACCCCGTACGCCTACCATACAGAATACGTATATTGATAGATATAGACGGTACCCGTGTGATTGTATTGGCACTGACCGCTCACAGACCAGCTGTTTGTCAAGCGTGATCCGGTGCAAGAATATCCGTTGCTATAACGAAGAGATTTATAGCTAACGTTGTACTTTGACCTATTGTGAGCTCCGTTGTTGTGGCATAAGTACACACGATAAGTGTCTTCCACCGTATCTATGTATGCGCGGGGCTCAATGGTTCCCGAATCCTCCGCCACACTATCCAAGCCTACCGCAACTTGCGGCACCATGAAGCCGAAACAGATGGCCAACAAGAGCACGGATACAATCCCAAAGGCTTGCTTCTTCAAGTACAGCAACATCCGCATTATAGTTCCTTCCATCGTTTCCTTTTCCTCCGCATTTTTTCTTGTGTCTAACCCCTCTCTCCTCACTTTACGGAAGCACGTTTCCAGAGGCCTTTTCAAACGTCTCCGCATAGTAATCTGCCACGGTGCCATCAGGGCGCTTTGAGCAAACGGCGCCATCTTCAATAAATAGGTAATCGTCGCAGAGGCCCTCGAGCGTGCTGAGAATATGGGATGAAATGAGCACCGTTCCCCCTGCATTCGCATACTGACGAAGCGTATGGGAATGCCACTTTACATGAGTGGGGTCAAGGGCGTTCATGCTTTCGTCCAAAAGAAGGCAGCGGGCGCCCGAAACATATGCAAGGGTCAAGGCAACTTGCTGTTTCATGCCCTGCGATAGCTTGCGAACAGCTTTATGTCCAAACTCTGCAAGTTCGGAGCACGCATCATCGTAAACACGACCCGCCGCCTGCCCCCAAAAGGCTGTGACGAGCGCCAGATGCTCATCCGGCGAAAGGTGTGAGTACATCCAGTCGGCATTCCCCGGGACAAGAAACACACACTGCATGTATTGGGGATTGCGCGAGCAGGGAACACCGGCTATTTTGATGCTTCCGGATTTCAACAATGACGCGTTGCCAGCCAGAACCTCGAGCAACGTCGTTTTTCCGCATCCATTAGGAGCGACCAGCCCAACGACATGCCCGGGGTCGAGGGAGAACGATGAATCGCTGAGAACGGCTTGGCGACCCCGCGCTACCGTTATCCGAGACGCACGGACAAATCCGCGGGAAGCGTCCGCACCTGTCGCCTGGGACCCAAGCCTGTCGCGACGAATAGACACTCCTCGAACGAAAACGTCAGCGATAAAGGCGGCTATCAAGAGAATCGCGATGAGAGCCACTATCAGCATAAGGCCACGCCCGAAGCTTGCGCCTTCGATGGGAAAGACATCCGATGAAGGATTGTAGCTAAAGAAGCCCGCAGACGATGGCATATAGAAATAGATAAACGGACACCAGAGAATCCAATCGCCCCCCTCTTGAGCAAGCAAAGCCTGCAGGAGCATCGGGGAAAGGAACACTACCGCACCCGTCAAAGCTGCCACAGTAGAGTGGTTCACCATGCAATGAACAAACTGACAAAACAGAGATATAGCAATGGTCAGAAGCAGGTAGAGCAGAGCCACGCGCGCCGAAGACTCTAACGCGGTAAGATGCATAAGCTCGCCGCCTTGGTAGAACACGACGGGATACGACACATCGCCGAATCCATTCCTCAGCAACGCGAAAACAAGCGGCACCAGCAGCGTGATGGCGACGCACGCCGCACCAAGCACCAGCTGCAACGTGAGCAGGATCGCAAAACGCTGCACGCCGGATACGGGTGCCCTGCTAAGCAAACGGCCCGCATCGAATAACCGCAATGTAATGAGGCCGACAAAGACGCCCGGTAGCAACCAGACAATATAGGGAACGTGCGCGCTTATGAAGCTTAGAACCAATACAGCCGGCAACTGCGAGGAGGTATCGTACGCCTGCGGGCTCGCTAACCGGCTCATCCCATCGAAAAGCTCTGCAGATTGGCGCAGCGCAGGCTCGTCTGCCACCAGATACCCCGCATCGAGCATGCGTAGCTCAACGTCATAACATGCGCTTGCAGAACGAATCAAATTGGCATCCGACTCAGCAGATGCCATCCGCTCGAGTGCATCTATACGTTCCTGTGTAAGTTGTTTAAGGTCATCTGGCATGGTTGGATCGTCCAGGCTTGCCCGTGATTGGCCAACAAACTGAATGTTGGATTCGAACTCAATGCGCCGCCCTGCAAAACCAGTTTGGAAGTCAAGCAGAATATACATAGAAAACGACAGGGAGACGAACAAGAGCATCGCATAAAGCGCGAGCTGTTTGCCCGAGCAACGAATCAATAACGCAATCTGACGTCCCATAAGATGACCCCCATCAATGCGCTAACTTACATTTTAGACTATTATATATTCAGATATATGTATATATCTATGCAGCATTTCTTTGCACTTGGCAATTCATTCCGAACGCAGTTGTCCTTGAGCAGAGGCTGTCCACGGCACCTTGACACGATGAAGCTTGCAGCCACGGCTTCATCAGGAGACAACCGTCACCGAGCGTTGCCTCCGTCCACCGCACCGACCGTGAGATTGACGGGGTCAACGAGAACGACAATGAGCCACTGAGGCAACACTTACCCAAGGACATCTTAGCCTCGACAACGTATTCGGCGAGAAGGCCGCGGTGGCGCACGTTTTCAAGATACTCGTAGCATGGAGCTTGCTGGGTCAGATGAATCCATCGGCGCTCATTCCGGCGCATCGCGCGGACGGGGCCTCCCGATGCGCCCCTAGCGCGTGGCTTCTCGGGCGCAATCCTGACACTTGTCCCGTTGCCGGGCACAATCCGGACACTCCCTCCGTTGCCGGGCGACATCTGGACGTTTTCGAGCCTTCGAGCGTACGAAAGCCGCCCGAGAAGTACGCAGATGGCGGAAACCCGCCCGAGAACGGGGTGAGCGTCTGAAATATGCCCGGAAGCGAATCGATCGTCCAAATCTCGCCCGAAAAACGCCTACGAACAAGCCCGACAACACGAGCAAAACGACGAAGACACGCCCGACAAGAAACGGGCCTGCGCCGGCAGCGCCTCTTTACCGTCCGAACCGCTCAAAGAAGGCAAGCGCGTTTCCACCGCAGAGTGCCTCGGCTACCTCAGCGCCGAAGCGCTGCTCAAGGTGCTCTTGGAGGGCGGGCATCTTATCCGCGCTCGCGATGTCGAGCACCGGATCGCACCCGTCGAAGTCGCTTCCCAGCGCCAGCACCCGCTCGCCGCCGAGGTCGAGCCAATGCTCGATATGGCGAGAAAGGTCGTCGAAGGTGGGTGGCGTGGCCGCAGGGTCGTCCACGACGAACAGGTCCGCATAGTTGAGACCCACGATTCCGCCGCGGTCGCGGATCTCGGCGAACTGGGCATCGGTGAGGTTCCGCTTGTGCCCGCAGACCGCCCGTGCGTTGGAGTGGCTCGCCACGAAAGGACGCTCGGCCAGGCTAGCCACCTCGTCAAAGCAGACGTCGTTGAGATGCGAGACATCGAGGATGACGCGCTCCTCCTCCATGCGGCGCAGGGCATCGCGACCGGCCGCGGTGAGCCCGCGCTCCGGAGCATCGTGGCCGCTCGCAAGCGGGCCCGGAGCGTTCCAGCTGAGGGACGCCATGAGCAGGCCCTGCTCGGCGCAGACATGCACCAGCTCGATATCATGCGCGAACAGCCGAGCGTTCTCGATGGTCCGAACAGCCGCGATGCGACCCTCTGCAAGCGCCGGGCGAATGTCCGCCGCCGAGCGCACGTCCGAGAAGCGATTGCCGTACCGCATCAGTTCGCGGTCGAGGCAGCCGGATACGTGCTCCCAGAGCGCAGCGGCGCCGGCAGGCTCGAAGGAATCGGGGATGAAGCATGCGAAGCACTGCGCCCAGGGCGTAGCGCCGATCTTATCCGCGGTGAGCTGAAAACCGCCGGCAGAAAGGTCCGCGGCGGCAGGCGGCTTAGGGAGATCGGGAGATGCGGGCGGCTCGCCCTGCCCCGACATGCCAGCTGAAGCCGCGAGCTCTGCGGGCATGTTCTGGAACGCGAGCATGGTCGCGGTATCGCAATGAAGATCGAATACGGGAAAGCTCATGATGCCTCCTAAAGGTTGATGTTCGACTCCAGAACCGGCGCGTGCGCTGCGCCCGCGGCCGAGCGCTGCGCTTGCGGCCGCTTGCTACGTCCATAGCCGAACGCCACATCCGCGCCGCTCGCTACGCCCGCTTGCTACGCCCGCTCGCGCAATCGCACCACGCCGTTCAGGCGCTCGCCCGCCACCACCATGACTACCAGGAAGAGCACGAGGTACCACGGATAGATCCATGCGCCGACGAACTGCGCGAGCACGCCGAAGAGCGGCGACATGGCGAGCGACCCGATATAGGCGAACGCCATCTGCATGCCCGTGAGCTCGAGCGCGAGCTCCTCCCCGAACCGTGCCGGCGTAGCGTGGATCGTCGAGGGGTAGATGGGAGCGCATCCGCAGCCCATGAGCACAAGCCCCGCGAAGAGCGCCGTGTCGCCCGGCATGAGCACGCATACGAACGCAACCGCGATGAGCGCCTGACCGAGCCGGATCATATTGCGGTCGCTCACCTTGAGCGAAATGAAACCGCTCGCGGCTCGGCCTGCGGTGATGCCCATATAGAAGAGGGCGGCCCAACTCGCCGCCGTCTGCGCATCGATGCCACGTGCAAGCGTGCAAAACGTCGCAGCCCAGTTGCCGCAGGTGGCCTCGAAGGCGCTGTAGCAGAAGAAACTGACGAGCACCGCCTTGACCCCCTGGATACGAAGCAGCTGGGCACGGGTACGGCGCGCGGGGAGCTTCCCTCTCGTACCATCGGACGTCCCGCCCGCCCCGGACGCCGCGGCGGCTCCGGGCACC
>ENA-OPRS01000168-OPRS01000168.1-human-gut-metagenome-genome-assembly--contig:-NODE-168-length-49064-cov-9.034443_pt1 | contig 49064 bp, 38 predicted proteins | sample MGYA00241795_ERZ501881 | MGnify/ENA primary metagenome ERZ501881 (study PRJEB25962, sample SAMEA2042440) | human gut metagenome | biome: human gut; feature: human-associated habitat; material: faeces... | reverse complement strand
AAGCCTCCCATCTCTCGGACTTCACTTTTCAGTCCAAGAAATGGGAGGCAGTTCACAGGCTCGTCCCCTTTTTTCGTCCGTGTGGGGCGCTAAAGCCACCGCGCGCATGCGCACCCGCCTCTCACCCTCCGCTCCCGCGCATCCGACCTCCCGCGCGCCCGCCCACTCGCCCGCCCCTCCGGCCCGTCCCTTCCACTCGCCCGCGCACCCGCGCGCGCTCAGTTCTAGCCTGCGCATTTGTATAGATTTATTGCCGTCCTGCATACCGGTGCGGCGCATGCGATAATGACCGCCGCCCAAGGTCAAGCGTGCACACGCCCTTGAGGCCGCTCCAACCATCAAGCTCCTATACCCCTGTTCCAGCAAAGGAGGCCACCATGACCACCGCGCCCGGATCGCTCAGCGATCGCGCCCTCGAACTCGCACGGCTCACCCTCGTTCGCCGCATCATCACCGCTGGTGCCGTCGTGGCATCCGCACTGCTGCAGGCCTTTCTCATCCAGGCATTCGTGAACCCTGCAAACCTGCTCCCCAGCGGCTTCACCGGCATCGCGGTGCTCATCGACCGCATCACGGCGCTCTTCGGCGTGCGCATCTCCACCGACCTCGGCATGCTCGCGCTCAACATCCCACTCGTCTTCATCTGCTGGAACCGCATCTCCAAGCGCTTTGTCTTCTTCTCCATGATGCAGGTCGCGCTTTCCGCTGCGTTCCTGCGCATCTTTGATTTTCAGCCGTTGCTCGACGATCAGATCATGCTCGTCGTCTTCGGAGGCTTTATCTCGGGGCTTTCTATCGCCATCGCGCTCAAAGCGGGCGCATCGACAGGCGGTACGGACTTCATCTCGCTGCTCGTGGCAAACCGCACCGGCAAGACCATCTGGGGCTTCATCTTTGCCAGCAACTGCGCCCTTCTCGTCGTGTTCGGCGCGCTCTTTGGCTGGGAGCATGCGGCGTACTCCATCGTGTTCCAGTTCATCGCAACCAAGACTATCGACAGCTTCTACCATCGTTACGACCGCGTGACGCTGCAGATCACCACGCGGCACGCCGACGCCGTGATGGACGCATACATCGCGAGCTTCCAACACGGCATCAGCTGCGCCGAGGTAATCGGCGGCTACAGCAGGCAGCGCATGTACCTGCTGCACACCGTTGTCTCGACCTACGAATCCGAGGACATCGTCCGCCTCGTGCGCGAGGTAGACCCCGGCGCTGTCATCAACGTGTTCCGCACGGACAACTTCGTCGGCGGCTGGTGGGGCGGCCACGTGGACGAACCCGTGCCCACCGCTGTGCCCGACCCTGCCAAGCTCCGGGCCCGCGAGGCGGCACGGCGCTCCCGCCAGGGACTCATGCAGGACGACGGGCGGTAGCAGGGCCGAAAAGGCGCTGTTGTTCTGCTCGAGGGTCCACCTCTCCCGCCGCCAAGCGGCCGAATAAGACAAAACGTGCGTCCGATGCTCCCGTCAGCGCATCGCTTTGTATAGGGTTATAGGACCTACTTTATGCGACGGTGAAAAACCCGTTATTTCGCAATACTTTTGATCAGGCTATCTACCAGCAGTTTTATACTGTTCTTGCAGGTAGAAAGCCTGAGCTCGGTACTCAAAACTCCGGCGTTTTAACCGTTTTTCCCATTGACCCAAAAGTAGCAAGCTCAGGCATGAATACTATTGCCGCAAGAATGCATATTCAGCGATGACTTCCGCGCTTCGCGGACACCGATCGCGCCAGAAGTGCGCAGCGATTGCCGCAGCTGCCGCAGCCGCAAAGCATAACTGCGGTACGCCGCGCGCCCTCGCTAGTCGTCATCCCCGCTGGGTCCCAACTGCTCCAGCACACGGAGTGCCGCGGCGACGGGCCCCGCCGGATCGTTGGCGTCGAGCCCCCGCCCCACACCGGTCCCGGCGCCCGCGCCAGCCTTATACGGAACCGAAAGCTTGCGGCTCTTGGGGAAATTCACCGCGCCCAATCGATCGCGCAAATCGAAGGCGACCGCCTTTGGCACATCAACCCCCTGATACACAAGCCGTCCAGCCGAAAGCGCGATACTCTCAAGCCCCAGGCGCTCCGCACGGATGCGCAGGCGCGCCCGATCGAAGAGGTTCCGCGCCGCAAGCGGCAGCTCGCCATAGCGATCTTCGCACTCCCGCTGCGCCTCGTCCACCGCGGCAAGCGTATCGGCGGCAGCGACCTTGCGGTACACGAGCACGCGCCGATCGACCTCGGGCAGGTATTCCTCGTCCAGATAGTAATCTGCCGGCAGGTTGATGGCCACGCTCGCCACCTCGACCTCGCCCGAAGTCTCGCCGCGCGCTTCCGCCACGGCCTGCCCGAGCATCTGCGTGAACAGGTCGAAGCCCACGCTCGACAGGTTGCCGTGCTGCTCCGCGCCCACAAGCGAGCCGGCGCCGCGAATCTCCAGGTCGCGCATGGCGATGCGCATGCCGCTCCCGAGCTCTTGGAACTCGCTCAGCGCTGTCAGGCGCTCCGTGGCCTCTTGGGTGAGTGGAAGCTCGCCAGGGAACATGAAGTAGGCGTAGGCCTGCGTGGCGCTGCGGCCCACGCGCCCCTTGAGCTGATAGAGCTGCGCGAGGCCCAGACGCTGCGAGTCCTCGATGATCAGCGTGTTCGTACGGGGATTGTCGATGCCGCTCTCGATGATGGTCGTCGCCACCAGCACGTCGATACGCCCCATCGAGAAGTCGATCATCACGTCTTCAACCTCGCGCGGGCTCATCTTGCCGTGCGCCACGCCCACACGCGCCTCGGGCACGGCCTCGTGCACACGGTCAACCGCATCGTCGATGGTCTTCACGCGGTTGCTCACGTAGTACACCTGCCCCTTGCGCCCGAGCTCTAGCCGGATGGCCGCGCTCACCACGTCCGGGTCGTACTCGCCCACGTGCACGATGACCGGCCGGCGCCCGGTGGGTGGCGTGGTAATGAGGCTCATGTCGCGCACGCCGCTGATCGCCATCTGCATGGTGCGCGGAATGGGCGTGGCCGAGAGCGTGAGCACGTCGATCTGCTCACGCAGGTTCTTGAGCTGCTCCTTGTGCTGCACGCCGAAGCGCTGCTCCTCGTCGATGATGACGAGACCGAGGTTCGCCGGGTTTACATCGCTCGATAGCAGGCGGTGCGTGCCCACGAGCACGTCGAGCTTGCCTTCAGCAAAGGCCGCGAGAGCGCGCTTCTGCTGCCCGGGCGTGCGGAAACGACTGAGGACCTCAACCTCCACGCCAAACGGGGCGAAGCGCTCGAAGAAGGTTTGGTAGTGCTGCTGGGCCAGAATCGTCGTTGGGCAGAGCACCATGACCTGCCGGCCGCTGTCCACGCATTTGAACGCCGCGCGCAAAGCGACCTCGGTCTTTCCGAAGCCCACGTCACCGCAGAGCAGGCGGTCCATGGGCTTGGGCGCCTCCATATCCGCCTTGATGTCGGAGATGGCATCTAACTGGTCGTGCGTGGGCTCGTACGGGAAGCTCGCCTCCATCTCGAGCTGCTCGGGCGTGTCTGGCGGGCAGGCCACGCCCGTGATCGAGCTGCGACGCGTGTACAGGTCCACGAGGTCGAAGGCGAGCTTCTTCGCCGACTTACGTGCCTTTTTGGTTGCCCGGCTCCAGTCGGCGGTGTTGAGGCGCGTGAGCCTGGGGTTCTGCCCGTCCGGCCCAACGTAACGGCTGATGCGGTCGGCCTGCTCAAGCGGCACGTAAAGCTTATCGCCGTCGGCGTATTCCAAGAGGAAGTAGTCGCGCTCCTTGCCGGCCACCTCTTGGCGCACGATCGACGCGAAGTGCGCGATGCCATGCGTGGCATGAACGACGTAATCGCCCGGCTTGAAGGGGAAGGTGACCTCCGTAACGTCAACGCGCCGCGCCGTACGGCGGCCCCGGCGCGCGTCCATACGAGCGTTGAGGTCGCTTATCGAGAACACCGCGAGATGCGCCTCAGGCACCACCACGCCAGAAGGAAGCGGCAGGTCGATGAAGGTCACACGACCGCGCGTAAGCGTGGGAACGGCCACGCCACTCCCACGCGACCCGCTGGAGCTGGTCTTTGACCGCTGAACACCGGGTGTCTGCGATTCATTTGTGCCTGGGAGAGCGGAGTGCCCCCGCCCTCCGCCATTCTCCGAGCGCTCTATGCGTTTGAGGTTGAGACGGTCGGCCACGCGCACAGAGATGGCGGGGCTCACCGCCCCTTCGTTCTCGGGGGCCGTCTGCAGCGACTCCTCGAAGGGAATGCCCTCATCGGTGAACGAGAGCTCGAGCGACTCGCGCGCGCCGCGATCCGGAGCGGCAAACACGCACGCGAAGCGATTCGCCGTGACCTCCTGGATGCGCGAGATGAACCGCGTATCCGACCCAGCGATAGCGGGCTGCTCGATCTTGAGCTCGGCCGTAACCGCGCCGCCCGCGCGGATGATGGAAACGTAGTTCAAACGTTGCTGCCTGCCAAAATCGAGCTGCTGCGGGCGCACGTAGAGCCCGTCGAGATGGCTCACCCCCGCTTCTCCGGCGCGCCGCTCAAGCTCCTCATAGGCGCGCGTGCAATCGTCGAACAGGGAACGCGGCTCGGAAAGCACCACGAGCGCGTCTGGGCTCATGTGCGCGAGCGGGCTCGCGGTTCCCTCGTACATGATGGGCAGGAAGCGATCAAGCTCCGGCGTTACCACCCGCGCGTCAACGAGTTCGAGAAGCGCCGCGATCGCGGTGTCGTCGCGTGAAGCCTGATACAGCGCGACATGCATGCGATGCACCGCGTCATCGGTAAGCGCAAGTTCCCTACAGGGGAAAACCTCGACCTGCTGCTCGTCGCCGATGGTCTGGCCCGTCGAGGTGACCATCCTGCGAATACGATCGATCTCATCGCCGAAGAACTCGATGCGCACCGCCTCTCGCGCTTGCGCAGGAAAGATATCTACGCTGTCGCCGTGAACGCGGAAAAGCCCCGGTACATCGGCCGCGTCGGACGCGGTGTACCCCATGCCCACAAGCACGCGCGGCACATCTTCGAACGGCCGCTCCTCGCCCACGGCAAACGTGGTCGAGGCCCAGTACCGGCTTTCGGCCGGCGGGACGCAGCGCAAAAGAGCGCGTGCGGAAGCAACCATGATGCACGCCTCACCCCGCGCGATGCGACCGAGCGCAGCGCATCGAGCCGCCACGATCGCGTCGTCGGGCTGCTTGTCCTGCCAGGGATAATCGGTGCGCTCCGGAAACCGCGCCACATGCTCGAGCCCCACGTAGGCAGCGAGCGCCCGGGCGGCGCGGTCGGCGGCCTCCTCGCCAGAAACGATATAGACCACAGGCCGTGGCCGACGAGCGAATTGGGCGGCGAGCATGAGTACTCGGCCGGACTGCGAGACGGCGAGCGTGGCGTCCTTTCCCGCATCGAGCGCGGCCTCGATCACTTGCGGCGCCTCGGCGGTATAGAGCTGTGCGGCAATGCGATGGATGAGCATAGGCACCTTCCCCGGCGCGGCGGCGGGCAAGACCGGCTATCAAGCTACCCGGCCCGCTTGTCCACGCCGAAAACCCGCCAGGGCAAGCCCCAACGGGTCGAACGGTTATCTGTGAGCTTGTATGGTACCGCAAGTGCGCCAGGGCATCGCGCTCGCCCGCGCTCATACCCCGATAGCCGCGCGCAACACTCGCTCATACGACGCCTGCCCATGCCCGCCCCACCGCACTTCGCTCATGCGAGCGCCGCCAACGGTACGTTCGTTCCATTTTTGGGAATATCTTTTTATCCTGCTGGCCATAAGCCAGCTGCTGCCCAGAAAAAGCGCAGGATTTCCTTGTTCACGCAAGGGCTATCGAGCGCTAGGCGTAAAACATATTCCCAAAACTGGAACGAACAAAGGGCCCAAACGCTGGCAACAAGATTCGCGACCCACGTGCAGCTTCTCGCTCGGGCATTCCATGGCAGTGCGGCAAGACCTGTAACCTCGAACCTTGCCGTTATGCGAATGCGCCCGTTCGCACGAACAAGACTCTGGCAGCAGACACGCCGCAAAGGACAGTATCAGCAGCACCGTATAATGATTCACAACACAACTGGTTATGCCGAAAGGACCGCCGTGGACCTCCCACTTATATGCGCCCTCGTTGCCGCCGTCGCCGCTGCCATCGCCGCCGTGGCCGCGCTAACCTGCCTCGCCACCGCGCGTCGCATCGCCGTACAAGCAGAAAACGATCGCGCCGCAGCCGAGGCCCGCGCGCAGGACGCAACGCGCCATGCGCAGGAAACGCAGCGCGCGCTCGACAGCGCCCAGCAATCCCTCGGTGCGCTCGTTCAGCATGCAGCCGCCACAACTCCGCTCATGCAGCAGCGCTTCGATACGGTCTCGCAGCAAATCACCCGCACCGGGGACCAGATGGACGCTCTTCGCCGCGAGACCACGCAGCAGCTCGGGCAAAACCGCGAGAACATCGAGGGTCGCCTCGACCAAGTGCGCGAAACCGTGGGCCGTCAGCTGGACCAGATGCGAACGACCGTTGACCGTCAGCTGGGCGATATCCGCACCGACAACGCGCGCCAGCTCGACCAGGTGCGCGCCACGGTAGATGAAAAGCTCTCTCGCACGCTCAACGACCGGCTTTCGGCATCGTTCAAACAGGTAAGCGATCAGCTCGAAGCTGTTTACAAGGGCCTCGGCGATATGCAGAGCATCGCCTCTGGCGTGGGCGACCTCAAGCGCGTGCTGAGCAACGTGAAAACACGCGGCATGCTCGGCGAGGTGCAGCTTGGCGCCATCCTCTCGGACATCCTCGCCCCCGAACAATACCTGGAAAACGTGGCGACGAAACCTGGAAGCTCCGAGCGCGTCGAATTCGCCGTGAAGCTTCCCGTGGAGAGCGGCGACCCCATCCTGCTGCCCATCGACGCCAAATTTCCCGGCGACACGTACGAGCACCTGCGTGACGCCCTTGACGACGGCGACGCCGAATCAATCGCCGCGGCACGGCGCGCGCTCGAGACGCGCATTAAGGGCGAGGCGAAAGATATCTCGAGCAAGTATCTCAGCGTGCCCGAAACCACCAACTTCGCCATCATGTTTTTGCCCTTCGAGGGGCTCTATGCTGAGGTAGTCGACCGTCCCGGGCTGGTCGAAGTCCTGCAGCGAGACTACCATGTCAACGTGGCGGGGCCTTCCACCATGGCGGCGCTCTTGAACAGCCTGCAGATGAGCTATCAGACGTTCCGCCTGCAAAAACGCACCGACGACGTGCTTCGCGTGCTCGCTGCCGTTAAGGCGGAGCTTCCCAACTACCAAGAAGCGCTTCGCCGCGCCCGTAAGCAGATTGACACAGCGGGCCGCACGGTCGACAGTATCATCACGACGCGCACCAATGTCATTGAACGCAAGCTCAACGACATCAGCGCCCTTGCCGACGACGATGCCGCCGAGGTCCTTGGGATTGAAGCGAGTACCGAGCACGGTGATTCCTACGCCAAGGCTCTGGATGAGAGCGCAATCCTGGAACCCATCCACTCAAGCACAGAGACGCTAGACACCACTAATGGGAACGAGCACGGGAACGACGCGACCTCCTAACGCCCCATCGATGCCGAATCCTATTCACGCTGCACACGGTTATACCGATGCGCGGCTCTTCGCCTCCGCCACGATGCGCCGCAGCTCCTCCGACCGAGTATGGCCATGTGCCCTTGCCCGATCGTCCACATAGGCCATGAGCGATACGGGAAACCTCACGGTAAAAGGCCTGACCTCTTCGCTGGCAATCGACGGGCGGCCACGACGAGGCTTGCCCAGCTTCGCTGCGTCCCATGAATCTCGCTCATAATCTTGGGCACGAGCCTCTGCCTCTTCCTCGGTCATACCAATTTGGGAAAGAAGTTCCTTGTCACTCATCGTCTAACCCCCTAAGCCCAGCTCGCGCAGCGCCTTACGTGTTGGCGGCGTGAAAGCATGCCAAATAATCCAGTCGCCATCGGATGTGCGCCGGCCTACCATCTCGATGCTGCGCCCCGTTGCGTCAAAACCGATTGCAATATATTCAAAGGGCGGGGAATCGCTACGCACCGCATATGCAATCGCTCCCTCCCATGCGCTGCGAACATCATCTGGCTCAAGCTCTGGATGTCGCCCATGAATCCTATCCAACACATGTATCACTGAGCCACCTGTCCTGATTATTGTATGACAATAATCAATCGCGCACAATAACGTACGGAAGGGCAAGTCAGAGATACGCCCTTTCGCCTACTCGCAACAGGCGAAGCACATTGGTAAGATGGCCATATCATCACAACCTTGCTGAGCACGATGCCTTGCATGTTAGGCAGTGACGCAGAGAGGATTCGCCATGCCCCGTGAAACCAACGCCGCCAAGCGCGAGCGCGCAATTGAGGTCTGCGAACGGCTTGACCGGCGCTACGGCCCCGTCGAGTGCTTTCTCGACCACGAGAACCCCTTCCGCCTCGTCATTTCGGTCCTCCTTTCTGCCCAAACCACCGATGCGCAGGTGAACAAAGTTACGCCGGAGCTTTTCCGCCGCTGGCCCACTCCCGAGGCCATGGCTGGTGCCACACCCACAGAGATCGCCGAGGTAATCAAGTCGCTCGGCTTCTATAAAACGAAGGCCAAGCACTGCGTCGAGGCTGCTCAGATGATCGTTGCCGATTACGGCGGCCACGTTCCGGCCGATATGAAAGAGCTCGTCAAGCTCCCTGGAGTGGGGCGAAAGACGGCCAACATCGTGCTCAATGTGAGCTTTGGCATCGTTGAGGGAATCGCGGTCGACACGCACGTCAATCGCATCGCCCACCGGCTCAAGCTCTCGCCCAAGACCCATGAGAAGGAACCGCTCAAAACGGAACAGGACCTTCTCAAGATTCTTCCCAAAGCGTATTGGCGCAACGTGAATCACCAATGGATCAAGTTCGGGCGCGAAATCTGCGATGCGCGCAAGCCGCTCTGCAGCGAATGCCCCCTCTCGGATATCTGCCCCAGCGTGCGCTGCTAGCCCCTAGTTCACGCTCTTGCCCAGGATACGCTGCGAGCCCTAGCTCACGCCCTTAGCCCCTACTCACATCGCCATCACCGAGCGCACAAACGACTCCACACGCGAGGGCATGGCAGTAAGCACATCGAGCACCTCTTCCGGCGTGGCCCCGTTGATGATGCAGGTCAGAACATACGACCCGACAAACACCGCCGCGAGCCCAAGGGGAATGAGCACGATGAGCGCGAGCACGCGCAGACAAGCACCGATGCGACGACGACGCGCCCGGCGGCGTTGGAAGGCGAGCTCTTCGCGGTACGCATCCTGCGCGACCGAATAGCCATCGCCCGCCTGAGACGGTGTGTGCGAGGCCTCATGTTCACCCCGCTGCTCGGCATACGTTTCGCACGCGCGGCGCCGCTCGGAAAACCCCTCGTACCCGGATCGCTGCGCGGAGGGCGCATCGCTCCCGATCTGTTGGTCGACGGGCACCCGGCACCCGACCTGCTGCACGACAGGCGCCCCAAGCCCGGCCTGCTGCGCGGCATACTGCTCTTGCATGGCGCGCAGCCATGCGTCTTGGGACCGACGCTCACGCTCCAACCGGTCATTTACTTGTTTGGGAGTCTCGATAAAAAGGTCCATGCAACATCCTCCTCGGAGAGGCATGCATGGAAAGGTAGGCCAAGCATGGCACGGAGATTAGCCTACGTCAAGCGTGCCCTGTGTCGAAATCGATAAACGGCATGCCCCGAGGCCGCCGAGCGAAAGTTCGCTCCATCAACCACGATTCGATTACGACCGCGGCGGCAACCCCACCAAGCCGCGTCACACGGCAGATGCGCCTCATGGACAGGTCGCACCATGCAAGAAATGGCCGTGCGGAAATAGGGCACAACGCAAACGCCATCACGCAAAAGGCCGCCCATGCAAAGGGGCGCCATGCAAAGGGGCGCCAAGCAAAAGGCCGCCCATGCAACAAACGGCATGGGCGGCCCCAGAACCTAGGCGACGCGTTAGAACGCCAAGCTACACTAGTAGTTGATCGCCTGCTCCTCGAAGTAGCTCTGCGGATGGTTGCAGACGGGGCAAAGCTGCGGAGCCGTGGGGCCAACATGCAGGTGGCCGCAGTTCAGGCACTTCCAAACCTTGACGCCCTCGCGCTCGAAGACCTCGCCCTTCTCAACGCGCTCGGCGAGCTTAAGATAGCGCTCCTCGTGCGCCTTCTCCACCGCGCCAACGCCCTTGAACTTGGCGGCGATCTCCTTGAAGCCCTCCTCCTCGGCGGTCTGCGCAAACTCGGCGTACATCGTGGTCCACTCGTAGTTCTCGCCAGCGGCGGCGTCCTTCAGGTTGTCGAGCGTGCCCGGCACCGCACCGCCGTGCAGATACTTGAACCACAGCTTGGCGTGCTCGGACTCGTTCTTGGCGGTCTCCATGAAGATGTCGGAGATCTGGACGTAGCCGTCCTTCTTGGCCTGCGAAGAGTAGTAACGATACTTGGTGTGCGCCTGCGACTCACCGGCAAACGCGGTCTCGAGGTTCTTCTTAGTCTGCGAGTTCTCGAAATCCATTGGACTCTCTCCCCTCCTGCTGGCATCAGCAGTCGTTGTTCGCGCACTCACGGCGCGCCTATGTTGAGGTTATACCCTCGGCGGCAGATTATACTCTTACTTAATAGGAATTAGTTCTAATAAAATGAAAGAATCGCATACATTGCGCCAGCCAGATGAAGCTTATTCAACTTTCGGGCACTTCTTGCCTATCTTATGAAGTATGAGCAACTATTTTTGTCAGAGAAACCGCAGGTACATCGCTCGCAGAACACCTGTCTACTTTGCAGGCACCTCGTGAAGTGCCCAAAAGTTGAAAGTGGTCGGTGCCCATGCAATGCTACAGCACGATAAAACCCAACACGCTCCCGCAGCCGAACGTAGATTTCGGATTTCTTACAGCAAAAGCGCTGGTAGAGTGCCGACGAGATACTTCCCGCTTCAACCGAAGGCATAAACCGGGTTTCAAGCCGGCGGGCAGCAGCCCCTACGCGATCATCCAAACGCGCTCACCATCGCGCTCGACGGCCAAACAGAACCCTTCCTGCTCCAAGGCGTCGAGAATCGAAGCAGCAAGCCCGGAGTCCACCGGGCCGCGCCCTGCCTTGGCCTCAAAGCGGTCGAGTTCGCGCACAACATCTTGCAAGGTAAGGCCCGCTGGCTCTGCATCGCGCGCATCGAGCAGCATCCTGACAACCTCTGCGCGCTTCTGGCGACGCGACCCTTCGAAACGGGACTGTCGCGTATACGCCGCGGAGCGACGCGAAGGGTTGGGCAGCGCCTTTTTGAGATACGCGCCGTAGTCGAGCAGCGCATAATACCAGGCCCGCGGCGTGTCCTCAGCATCCTGGGGAACGGCAAACCGCTCCGCCCCAGAAGCCCCATCCGTCCGCGCCGCAATACCTTCCGGGGCAAGGGGGCAGGTCGCCTCCACCAACGGCGTGAGCTCCCGGTCGGGCACCGCAGGAACATCGGGGAAGAAGTGATGCAGAAACACCGTACGAACGTTGGTCTCGAGGTACACACCGGGCAGGTCGAACGCGAAGGCCCTGATACCCTGCGCCGTCGCGGGACCTATGCCCGGCAGCGCAACGAGCTCCTTCGTTTCGCGGGGAAACGCGCCGTCATAGCGCTTCATAATTTCCTGCGCCGCCCGCTTGAGCGCCAACGCGCGGCGGTTGTATCCCATACCCTGCCACGCCTCGAGCACATCGGAGGTGGGGGCTTCGGCCAGCGCCTCGACACTCGGAAAACGTTCGAGCCACGCCGGCATGCGCGTCTCGACGCGTGCCACCTGGGTCTGCTGAAGCATGACCTCCGAGAGCCAGATATGATAGGGGTCGCGCGTGCGGCGCCATGGAAGGTCTCGGTACAGCCGCGCACCCTCGGCGCGGATGAGCGAGCGAAATTCCTCTGAAACCATGTACCAGCCTACGCGCCGGTATGACGGCGAAGCGACGCGCAATCGGCATACGAGGCAAATGCGCTGCGATCGGTGAACTTCGCGTCAACGGCGGGGAAACGGCTCCACGTCACAACGTCGTGCAGCGTGATGGAGCTGAGGTAATCGCGCATAAGAGCCTCGGCTCCCAGCCAAAGCGGATGAAAACAGCAGGTAGACATACGCGAGCAGTCGGCGTCAGGCGCGGTGCACTCGTTGATGCAGAACGGTCCTTGCACGGCTTCGACGATATCGCAAAGCGTGATCGCGGCAGGATCGGCCTTAAGACGCATGCCGCCATGGACGCCGCGCAGGCTCTCCACAATGCCGGCCTGAGCAAGCCCATGCTGGATGGACCGCGCGAAGGAGTAGGGAACATCCACTTGCTCGGCGGCCACGCGCACGGAAAGCAGGTCGCTCTCGCTCGTAGCCAGAATCGACAGAATGCGCAGCGCGTAGTCCGTCTTCCTCGAGATGTCCATCATAGCCCCTTTGATGTCGAACGCCTGATAACTTGTCTTACCATGTTATATGACTGCACAGGCGAAAAAGCTGAGCATAGACTATAGCATGTTACCTACATCGCACAGCGGGGGCGTATTAAAAGCAAAAGCCCCGCACATGGCGGGGCTCTCTAAGCAATGGCGGGAAGTACGGGGCTCGAACCCGCGACCTCCGACGTGACAGGCCGGCGCTCTAACCAAACTGAGCTAACTCCCCTCAGCAAATGCTGCGTGAGCAAGTGTACCAAGAGCAGACGAGCCGCGCAAGGGTATTTTTGAAGAAAAGTGCGCTGATGCAAAAAAGCCTCCATAAGCGCAGCTCAGAGAAGGGACTGCAACTGCAACAGTTATTGCGCACGGTGAGGAGAACGCTGTGGCCGCGGCTGCACGGAGAATGGCCGACATGCTGCGAGGCGGGCTGCCCGCTGCGCCCACAAACTTACTCCAGATCGATGATCTTGAGCGAAAGGACCTCGCCCGCCGAAACCATCATGCGCGCCATCGTTGCCCCGCGGGACCCGCGCGGAAACGTTGCCGACCCCGGGTTCACCACCAAGCAACCGCCCATCTCGAGCACGCGCGAACGATGCGTGTGGCCGCACACGGCAACGTCCACATCGTCAACGGGAAGATCCTCGCGATAATGGGCCACGGCAAAACGAAGCCCCTCATAGGTGAACAGGGCCAGCCGCTGCACCTCGGGGCCGTAGTCGCGGTAGTAATCGTTGTTGCCCAGCACGCCGCGAATCGGCGCAATGGTGCAGAGGTGCTCCCAATCCATTTCGGACGTGATGTCCCCTGCATGAATGATGAGGTCGGCACCTTCAAGCTGTTCGAGCAACGCGGGCGACAGGTGCCCGTGGGTATCGGAGATGATATCGATCCGCTTTGCCTCGGGTTCCGCCCCAACACGCCCCGACTCGGTCACCGTTGCCCCTTCCACAAGCACTCCCTACAGACTCAGCGCCTTTTTAAGCGGCACCACACGACGACGAGAAACCGGTACGCGCTCCTCCATACCCGTAATGCCCAGCTGGATGGCACCCGAGGGCACCGTCTCGACGTCTTCGACGCACGCAAGGTTCACGATATAGCGACGATGCACGCGGAAGAACCCGAAGTCGCAAAGCTTCGCCTCAAACTGAGCGAGCGACGTCGTGGAAAGGAACCTATCGTCGTCGGTAAAGATGCAAGAATAATCGTCCTTCGCCATGATGTAGCGGATCTGGTCCACCGGGATGAGCACCTTGCGCCCGCCCTTTTCGACCGGAATGCGCTCGATGGAAACCTTGCTCTCGGTCTGCGGCTTCACACGCGTGAGGACCTTTTCGATGGCCTGGTCGAGCCGCGCCTCTTCGACGGGCTTCAGCAGGTAGTCGACCGCGTCGACATCGAACGCCTCCACCGCATGGTCGCTGTACGCGGTCACGAACACGATCGCGGGAGGGTTCTTGAGCTTGTGGAGCGCCTCCGCCAGCTGCAAGCCCGATGCCCCGGGCATCGAGATATCGAGAAACACCACGTCGACACGGCTCTCCATTAGCATCTCGATGGCAGACCGAACACTCGACGCCTCGGTAATCGAGCTGATCTTGCCCGTTTGCTCGAGCAGAAATTTAAGCTCAGAGCGGGCAGGAGCCTCGTCATCGACGATCATCGCACGTAGCATACGTTGTATTCCCTTCGTCCGCGCAAACCGCTAGGCATGAACCGTGCGCCCAAACGGAACCGGATGTTCTCATTCTACCCATCAACGAAGATACTCCCCAGCAAATCCAGATGCAAGGTGATCGTCGTCCCCTCCCCTGGGTGCGATTCAACGTGCGCAGAGGAGTTGGGGCCGTAAAATCGCTGGATTCGCTCGAAGATATTATGCATGGCCACGCCAGCGCCGCCGCCTTGGGGAGCGTTTACATCGACCGGCCGCTCCGTTACCTCGAAAAGGTGCGCCGCAGTCTGCTCGCTCATGCCCACGCCGTCGTCGGATACCTCGATTGAAATCGCCCCCTCGCCGCACGAACGCACCGCAACGCGAATATGCAGCGTGCCCTCGTCCTTCATACCATGACGCACTGCGTTTTCTACGAGCGGCTGAATAACGAAGGAGGGCACCGGCGACTCTTCGACGCCGTCTTCCACAATGAATTCGGCTGCGATGCGGTCGTCGCCAAACCGCGCGTACTCGAACATGAGATACCGCTTGGTCTGCGCGATCTCGCGCGATACGGGGATGAGCGAGCCGGAATTATCGAGCGTCGAGCGGTAGAACGAAGAGAACTCGCGCAGCAACTCGCGCGCGCGGGCCGGATCGGTGCGCGTGAAGGAAGCGATGGTGTTGAGCGTGTTGAAGAGAAAGTGCGGGTTGATCTGCGCTTGGAGAGCGCGCACCTCGGCGCGTGCGGTGAGCTCCTCCTGGAGCTCGAGCTCGTGGATGGCGAGCTGCGTCGAAATGAGGTCGGCAAAGCCCGACACAAGCGCGTACTGCGTGCGGTTGACCGCGTGCGGGCTGCGGAAATAGAACTTGAGCGCGCCCACGGTGTGATCGCTCACCTTGAGCGGAGCCACGATGCCCGCGGGGATCAGCCGGGATCGCCCGTTCTCGGCACGCACCTCCACCGCCTGGGTGAACGACTGAATGATGCCGTGCTCAATCACGTAATGCGTTGCAGGCGTATGGATGGCAGAGCCGGAAGGAAAATCCTCCGCCATGTCGCCCACGCAGGCGAGAACGCGGCTCTCGTCGGTCACAGCGATGGTGCTCGCATGCGTCTCGGGCAGCAGGTGCCTGCAGATGGCCTCCGCACTTTCGGGAGTAAGGCCGCCGCGCATGTCTTCGAGCATGTCCGAAGCGAGCGAGAGCGTCTCCTCGGTGTATTGGGAACGCAGGCGGTCCGGGTTGAGCAGGCGATAGGCGAATACCACCAGAAAGATGGCGAGCAGCACACACACGATGGTCACCGGCACCGACTCCGCTCCCGCAATGACCAACCAGAGCAGGTAGAACGCCACCACGGACGCACCGATCACGGCAAGCATCCAGAGCAGCGAGAGGATATCGGTATGCCCTCCCGCCACACGGGACCGAAGGTTCATCAAGCCTCCTTGAAGAGTTCCGCGAGCTGCGCGTCGCGCCACAAGCCCTCCATGATGGCGGGCCAGAAGCTTTGGAAGCGCAGGTACTTTCCAGTGTTCTCGCGTGCATACCGCAGCGCGTTGCTGCGTCCATGGCGCCAGATGCCCCAGTAGGCGCGATGCTCCCGCGTGAAGAACGTGCGCACGATGGCGGTCTTGCGCACGCGCGAGTCGAGTTCCGACGAGATCCACGGACCGGGATACGGCATGAGCGAGGCGGGCGTCACCGAGTTGAGGTCGTTCTGACGGTTCGCATCGGCGAGCTTCACCCGTTCATAATACCAGCGGTACACGTCCTGCATAAAGCGCGGTGCGCGCTGTTCGACCGCAGGGGGAAGATGGCGTACCGACCACCGGTTGTCGAACCAGACATCGAGACCGTGCAGCCGAAGATTGAAGAGGTAGTCGAGGTCCTCGCCGCGCGTGATGAACGGGTCGAACGCCACGCGCATGTATGCGCGGGCATGCACGGCAAAGCATCCGCCGCACACATAGTTGGAACGCGAGATGCGCGTCCCGCCGAGCGCCCGACGCATCCACTGGTTGAATTCCACGCGCTTGGTCCACCAGCGGTTCGTGATGCCCGCTTTTGAGGTGTTGGCGAAAGGAGAGTTTTCCTCGTTGAAGAAATATCCGCTCTTAGCAAGGATGGGAAGGCCCTGGCGCGTCTCGTGCCCAAGAGCGTATACCGCGCGCTTCATGAAATCCGCGGTGGTGATGACCTCGTCGTCGTCCAAGAACACCACGATGTCGTGGCCCAGCACCGCCGCAACCGCGAGCCCCATGTTCCGGATGGCCCCATAGCCGCGCAGCGATACGCATTCCCCCAGCCCGCGGGGGGCGAGCTCGCCCACGCGGTCGATGACCTGCATTGCCTCGACGTTGGTCACAACGGTGATGGTGAGCGATGGGTGGTCCTGAGCGATGCGCCGCACGCGCATGCTAACGTCGGAGGTGGCGGATAGCGGGCACACCACGAGCAGGACGATGGGCGCGACATCGTCCACGTTCTCGAGCGATGCAAGGCAGCGATCGAGCTCGGTGTCTTCGCGGTTAAGGTCGGTCGAATGATCATAGGCGCCGGGGGCCTGCTGTTCGGCCCGCGCATCTGCCCAGTACGTTGGGATCACGATAACCGGTCCCACGTCCATCACGACCTCTCGTCTCTGGCTTTGCACCTGCCCCAGGCACAGAGCCTCATCGAGCACGCCGGCTTTCCGCACGCGCGCGAGATATCGCCGCGAGAAACGGTTGGCCGCCCCGAGCGATCCCCCAATCGCTAATGCGAGGCGCCCCGCGCTTCCGCAAAGGGCGAATCCGCCTTGAAGTACGGCGTGCGAGCAAGCGACTTACTCAACGGATATCCCAGCACATACATGATAACCGCTTCGCCAGCGCCCGTGGTCACCAGTCCAAAGAGATACATGAGAGGCCAGGCGCCATCGAGGGATATGGACGTGAAGGGAATCGTGTAGAAGCCGGTTGCCTGCAAAAGAATGGGCAGATAGGCAGGGACGATGAGGGCGTTGGCAATCACCGGGCCGGCGAGCGCCACGGGAGGATGCTTCCTCATCTTCCAGGTAAAGCAGGCGCCCGCAAACGTGGCGAGCGAGCCGAAGACCACATCGAGCAGGCCGAGCATACCCGTGCCGGAAAGCGCGATGTTGGCGACGTTGGCGATAGCGCACCCGAGCGTAAGCCCCGGAATGGCAGCCGGGGTGAAGAGCGCGAGCGCGCAGAGCGCCTCGGACACGCGGAACTGGATGGGGCCCCAGGCCAGGCTGCCAAGGAAGAGCAGCGCGATGAGCGTGCATGCCGCGTACACGGCAGCGATGACCCCTATACGGGCGACTTCATTCGATTTCATGAGCATTCACCTTCTATGTTGGAGGGCTTTACTTGAATGCTCATCAGACGCGCTGGCGGGTGGTCTCTTTTGGGACGGGTCTATTTTGATCCATTTGACCCACCTCGGCCGCGATGGGTCAAAACGGACCCGTCCCAAAACGACTCCACCGCCGCGGTGGGTCAAAACGGACCCGTCCCAAAAGAGACCACCAGGGCCGTCGCGCCCGGCCCTACGCCAGGCCCTTGATTCGAGAGAGCCTGATGAGCATGACAAAGCCCACGACCAACAGGATCCCGATGGAAAGCACTCCTAAAGAAGCATCCCCCGTGAGCGATGTCACGACAGATACTAGCAGAGTTCCCATGACGCTCGCATAGCGCCCGAAGATATCAAAGAAGCCGTAGTACTCGTTCGAACGCTCCTTGGGGATGAGCTTGCCGAAATAGCTGCGCGAGAGCGCCTGGATACCGCCCTGGAACATACCCACCACCACAGCGAGGATCCAGAACTCCACCTCGCTCTTGAGGAAGAAGGCCGCGAAGAGCACGATGCCCACGTAGGCAGCCACCGCGATGAGAATCATGCGCAGGGTTCCGTACTTCTTGGCAAGCGATCCATACGCAATCGCGGAGGGGAACGCCACAAACTGCGTGACGAGTAGGGCCAGGATGAGCGCGGTCGAATCGAGGCCGAGCGACGTGCCGTAGGTTGTCGCCATCGAGATGACCGTGTGCACGCCGTCGATGTAGAAGAAGAAGGCAATCATGTAGATGAGAATCGCCCGGTCCTCGGCGATGCGGCGCATCGTAGTGCCGAGGCCGCGGATGGTCTTGACCACCTCTCCGCCGAATGTCTCGCCGGGTGCAAGCTCCTTGGCGTAGCGCTGCTTATACGTGCGCACGAGCGGCACGGTGAACGCAAGCCACCAAATGCCCGTGATGATAAACGAAACCTGCACGCAGAAGAGCATATCGAGGCCCAGGGCCGAGGGTCCCACCAGGATGAGCAGGATGCACACGATGAACGGCACGCACGACCCGATGTAGCCCCACGCGTATCCGGAGGAAGACACGGTGTCCATGCGATCGTCGGTGGTGATATCGGGGAGCATGGCGTCGTAGAACGTCATCGACGAGTTGAGCCCGATGGTGCACAGCACGTACACCACGAGAAACGGCATGGCACCCATGGGGATAGCCTGCGCGAAGCAGAGCACGAGACCCGTGAGGAAGAAGCCGAGGAAGAACTTGATCTTGTTGCCCGCATAATCGGCGAGCGACCCCAGAACGGGCATGAGCAGCGCCACCACGAGCGATGCCACCGTCTGGGCGTTTGCCCATGCGGTCACGAGCTCCGCAGAGGAGGCTCCCGTGTTGATCGCGTCGAAGTAGATGGGCACGACCGACGTGTTGAAGAGGACGAGGGCAGAATTGCCCACGTCGTACATGACCCAGTTGCGTTCCTGCTTGGTGTAGTTCACGACTGCTTCCTTCCCCATGCGCACGCGCGAGGCGCATGCAAAACAGCCTTATATGGTACGGCACCAAACAGAAAAGCACCGTCAGGATTTAGTAAAGAGGCCAGCCCTGAGCCGGATGCCGCCATGGGGCACCGCCGCACCCAGCGGCAGGGCGCCGTCATCGGTACCGGCCTTTCGGCCACAGGCCGGCCTCAGGGGCTAATCGTCTTCCTCAAGCTCCTCGTCGTCGGCAAGGGGACGTCCGGAATAGTTCACGCGGCTCGTGACCTCTTCCATGGGAACCCCGTCCACGAAGGCGCGCGCAGCACCTTCGTAATCGTCCAGCGCCCGGTCGAACACCTCGGGGAAGCTCTCGAACGAGACCGCCCTGGTGAACGGATTCTCCCATTCCAAGTGTCCCATGTTGCCAGCGCGAAACGGAGGCTCGGTAGTCACCCGGTGCGCGAGCGAAGCCAGCAGCGAATGGCCGCGCACGGCCCCCTCGATGAGCCCGAGAACCTGCGAGATTGGCGCATTCGCCGGCTCGACGAGCTGGTAGGCGAGCTTCATGTCGGCCACGGCGCCGCCGTACTCGGGAGCCCCCACCGAAAGACCGAATACGCTGAGCGCCGTATGGCTCATAAGCGTTCCGGCAACCTTGTTGATACGATCGGTCGTCACGAGCTCGCATGCAGGCGGGCAGTCCTCCGTAGTTGCGCCCCCGCGCTTAATCTGGAGCATGAGGACGTCCAGGTCGCTTTCGATGATGGCATGCACCTGGCTCCCCGCGTCTTCGAGCGTCTCATCGACTTCCTGCACGCCCCATTGCTGGGCGTAGACGAACGGATGGGCATTACGGTCGAGCACGTAATGAGAGAGCATGCCCAAAGCGAAGGCGCGGCCAATCTGGGCATCGTGCTGGCGTAGATGCGACACCCCGTCGCGCAGCGCCGCGAACTGCTGGGAGATGCGGCAGCGATGCATGGCATGAGCGAGCCCCATGCACTCGGCGATATGCGGTGTGCGCACGCGGAAGAAGAATGGATCAGGGCCTTGGTTTGCCAGCAGAAACGCCATGCGTTCATCATCGCTTCCGATGATTCCCGCCGGTAACCTGTCGATGCTTTCCTCGCCAAAGAGGTGATGGGTGATGAGTGCAGGCATGTCGCCCCTTCCCGCGCACCGCGGCAGCGGGCGTGTTCCCATGCTGCCATGCGCCTCCGAGTCGTTCTGTTCCATTATGCCCAACGCGAACCGCAAGATACCCGCCAATGCCCGGGGAAACATACCGCTCATACGATGCCCGCCGGAATTGCCGGGAAACCCTGCGACGATGCGATACCATGGTGCGTAAACATGCAGATGCTGGGAGGGAGGTGCGTCGCCGTGCCACAGGGACAACGCGACGAAGCGGATAACCATCCGCAGGGCCAGGCACCCCGCGGCTCGGACACGGGCGTTGGGATGCCCATGCCCCGATCGGCACGCCTCGCCTCCTATCGCCCGCCGCACCAACATGCGGCCTTCCCTCACGAACAGGAGCCGGTGGGGGCGCCCGCCCCTAGAGGGCGTCAAGCCAAACGCCAGCCAGGCGCTCCCGGCCATCGCAGCGGGCATAGCGCCATGCCGCACGGCCGCTCCACCCAAGGCAGCGAGGCAGCATCCCGCCACGAACGCAGGGGCCGTCCCTCCCCCAACGATGCCATGCCTCGCCGCATCCAACGAGGTGAAGCCGGAAGCCCGCGCCAGGAATCGCGCGGCGATGCCGGATCTCTCCGCCGCCGGGAGCAGCGCGACAATGCCGGAAGCCCTCGCAGCCCTGAATGGCGCGGCGGGAACATCCCGGTACGCGAAAGCAACCATGTTCCCGGGCGCAACGGGCGCGCGCCCATGCGCAATGCCGGGCGGGTTGCCGGGCGGGCAGTAGACCCCCGAAGAGGCCCCACCGGGCCCTATCCCCCTACCGCCAACAGGGCCGCGCGCATCTTAGGCACCATCGCCATGGTCGCGGCCGCCCTCGTAGGCGCGCTGGGAAGCGCCGTAAGCAAGCTGTTCGACCGCTTGTTTGGCCGGCGAAACCCTCACGCTGCATTCTCCTCCCGCTCATCGCGCCGCCGCTGGTCGGGCGGTGCGCCGCGCTCTGGGCGCAGCACGTTCGCACGGGGCTCCTATCGGGGCAGCTCGTGGAGCAGACGGGGGCGCCGCCAACCCGTTCGGCTGCGCGCCGTGCTCGCGCCATCCTGCATAGGTGCCCTGGTGCTCACACTCGCCTCAACCGTTTTCTTCGTGCCTTCGGCTGGCGCGGACGCCACTGCCGAGGCGAAGCTTCTCGACCTCACCCCCAGGAGCATAGGGCAGCTTCCCGCGTCCACGCAGCGCTCATCATGGCAGCAGGGCAGCATGCCCTACCTTTTCCAGACCGACCCGCTCTGGGCCCAGAAGCCCTACGCAGGAGCCACCGTGGCGCTCAACGGGTGCGGCCCCACCTGCCTCACCATGGTCTACATTTACCTAACAGGCAACACCGACCTCACGCCCGCCGACATGTGCGCACGTGCCGACGCAGGCAGCTACGCGCCCACCGGCGCAACGGAGTGGCGTTTCATGACCGAGATGCCGAGCAAGCTTGGGTTCTCCAGCCGAGAACTCGAACTCACGCCAAACGCGATATCTACGGCGCTCGAGGCAGGACAGCCGGTCATCTGCGCCGTGGCCCCTGGCGACTTCACCTCGGTGGGCCACTTCATCGTACTTTCCGGCATCGACGATGCAGGCATGCTCACGGTCCACGACCCCAACAGCAGCCTGCGGAGCGCTCAGAAGTGGAGCGTCGACCGCATTTTGGGCCAGACCACCGCATGCTGGGCCTTTACCGCATAGCAAGCGGCCCCGAGATGCGCCGAGGCCGTTTTGAGGGGCTTTGCGGGGCTCGCGCTCACCAACGCAAGGCGGGCGGCCCCGATATGAACCGAGGCCGCCCGCCTAATCGTTATGTAGAACCAGCTCAGCAGCCGGTGCGCGGCGCGCTAGTACACGCCGGGCCAGAGGTACCAGGAATTGCCGATCTTGATCGCGCACACGCCGATGTTCCCCATGTCCTCGCTCTCGGTTTCACCGGCGCTATAGCCTTCATAATCCTCGTTGAAGGTAACGGAGACCTCGCCGGTAAGATAGTAGCCCTCGGTAACAACGCCGTCGCATCCGCTTGACGCAAGGGTGTCGTTGATGCTCTCTATGTCGTAGCTATCGAGCCTATCGCCCAGCTCCACATCGATCGAGATGGTGAACATGTCCGTATAGCTTGAAGGCGTTGACGCATAGTATTCCATGCTACCGCCAAGCGAGCTGCCCATGTACTGGATCAGCTCTTCGCGCGTGCGGCCGGTCTCCTCAAGCGCCGAGTCGATGAACTCGGGCGGAATAAGGTCGATGATGCCGCTGCCGAACTTCTCGAACGCAGCAGAATCAAAGTCGCTCTGCATAAGGTCGTCGAAGAGAGCATCCGTCTGGTCGGCGATGCCCTGCGCGCTCTTGTGCGCTCCGCCGCCAAATACGCCAGAGACCGCGAGCACGATGGCCACTACGGCAACCACGGCGACCGCCAAGATGCCGATGGTCATGCCACGGGTCACGCGGAACGCCCTTTTAGGCGGCTTGACATCGAAGGGGCTTTGGCCCGCTGGCGCCGGCGGAACACCCGGCGGGACGGAACCGGGAGCTGCGGCGAACGGAGGCGCAGATTGCTGCCCCGCAACTGGCGAGGGTGCCGGAGCAGGCTGGGGCGCGCTCGCGTTGGTCTGGGGCGCGGGGCCTGCGGGCGCGGCTGCACCCGCAACAGGCTGGGGCGCCACCGGCTTGCCGCAATGCCCGCAAAATGCAGCGCCGTCTGGCAATTGAGAACCACAGTGAGGACAGTACATGTCAACCTCCCCTTCCCGCGCTCGATAGGCCCCGTAGCCCCGAGGCGCATTGCGCGAATCCAAGGCGACGCGCCACCCAGGGCGCGCCGCTTTCTTGGACTAAAGTGTAGCCTCACCAACGCCCCCATAGGAGCAGGCAATCGCCAAACAGCAGGTTTTCTGGCGCCCACCGGACGCCGCTCGCCTACACAATCGGGGCAATCCCAGAAAAATGCAGGTACAGCGAGATAAGAGCAACGATGACGACCACCAAGGCTATGACCTTGTCATGCGCAGCAGGAAGCACCGGCTTCCCGCGCCCCTTCTCTCCTGCCGCATACACCAAGATGGCCGGGGCAAACAGGATCGTCGTGATCATCACACCTTGAAGACCCGTAGACCACACGAGGAAGATCGTATAGATGAAGCCGAGCGTGCCGAAGAACCGCGCAGTCGCGAGTTTGGGCGCACGAGGGCCGTCCAGGTGCTCGTTCTTCCAGCCGATCACCATGTAATAGGCTGCGGAGCACACATAGGGGATGAGAATGGTGTTGACTGCGCACGAATAGAAGAACTGATACGTACTTGCCGCAACCGCAGATAGCACAAGGAACAGCTGGGTGATGCTCGAGCTTACAAGCACCGTCACGATCGGGGCACCGCGATCGTTGGTCTTGGCGAACGACTTGGGGAACGAACCTTGCCTCGCAGCCTCGAAGGGCGTCTCGGAAGCGATGATCACATAGCCAAGCATGGCGCCCACAAGCGAGAGGACCACGCCGAGATTTACGACCGCCGCCCCTACCGGACCGATGGCATGCTCGAGAATGCCCGCCATGGAGGGCGTTGCAAGCTGGGCCATCTCTTCACGCGGCATGATGCCGAGGGAGAGCAGCGAGATGATGAGGTAGAGCACGAAGACGGCGATGAAACCGAAAGCCGTCGCTCGTCCTACGTCTTTCACGTATTTTGCACGACCCGAGATAACGACGGCGCCCTCGATGCCCGTGAACACCCAGACGAGCGCGATCATGGTCGATACGACCTGTTCACCAAAACTCGGGCCTCCGGGCTCGCCCCAGAAGTTATCCATAAAGATATCCGGGTTGAATTTGCCCAGAAGCACGATGGACAACACGAACATGCCAAGCGGAACGAGCTTCGCCAGCGTGACGATCGTGTTGATGCCAGCGGCCTCTTTAACCCCGCGCGTCACCAAAAACGTGAGGAACCACAGGAACACGCTCGCGCAGATGATTGAAATCATGTTGTTGCCCTCACCGAACACCGGGAAGAAATACCCCAGCGCGCTGAAGAGCAGCAATGCGAAGCTCACGTTCGAGAGACATGCGCTGATCCAATAGCCCCAAGCGGAATTAAAGCCTACATAATCGCCAAATCCTGCAGCGGCATACGCATAGATGCCGCCCGTAAGATCAGGGCGCGCTTGCGACAGGCCGTTGAACACCATCATGAGCGCGAACACGCCAATGAAACAGATGGCCCACGAGACGATGACGGCGCCGGAGTTCGCACCGCCAGCGGCCATATCGCCCGCGAGCGAGAAGATGCCGCCGCAGATGCTCGCGGTAATGACCATCATCGTGAGGCGGAAAAGATCGAGACCGTTAGGATCGATGATACCGTCGTCGCCAACGCGCTCGACGACCTCATGGTCCTGTGCCATACGAGCTCCTTTCCCTACTTGCGTAGACGTAAAAAGAGGCCGACGCGCAGGCCGGCCCCCGAAAAGAACACCTTAGAAACGCAGCGACAGGCAGGAGAGGCCACCGTCGACCTTGCGGTACTCGGAGGTATCAACCACGAGCGTCTTGTAGCCCAGATCCTGGACCGCCTTGAGCACGGTCGGGTAGCCCTCGGCAACGATGACGGTGTCGTTCACCCAGATGCAGTTGGCACCGTAGGCCTCTTCCTCAGGCACAACGATCTTGTTGTACTGGGCAAAGTCCGGCTTGTCGATGAACTCGCCCGAAACCAGCATGTTGTTGTTCTCGATGTAGTTCACGCCGGTCTTGAGGTGCAGGACCTCCTCCAGCGGGACCTCGGAGCCCTCAAGGCCCCAGCCCTCGAGGATCTCGATGAACTGGCGGATGCCCTCCTCGTTGGTGCGCGCGGAGCGGCCCACGTAGAAGTGGTCGCCCACCATCATGACGTCGCCGCCATCGAGGGTGCCGGGGCTCACGATGTGCTTCACATGCTCGTCGTCGAAGAACCGACGAACGACCGGCTCAATCTCGTCCTTCTCGCCGTTGCGGGAGTCGGCGCCCGGATTGGTGATGATGGCGCCGCAACGGGTGATGACCGCGGGATCCTCGACGAAGCAGCTGTCGGGGTACTGCTCGAGAGCGGGAAGCACCGTGACGTCAACACCGCACTGCTCGAGAGCGTGCTCGTAGTCGTAGTGCTCCTCGATGGCGCGCTCGTAAATGGGCTGGCCGAGCTCCGGCGCGCTCGTGATGCCGTTGCTAAGCGACTTACCGGGACGACGGATGATGACGTGGCTGAACTTGGTCATGATGAGGTCCTCCTTGGGAAGGTTTGCGGGGCTTCCTTCACCCCGTCTCGCTGGCTTCATTCTATGGGTGATCCTTTGTTTTGTATATTGTATACAATTATGAGCGGTATCTATCATTCGGTGAATGGTTGATTCTATTTACTGGTTTTTATCTTTCATTTTCTATACATCGACAATATGCATTAAAGAATACGGGCCATGCTCATGCTATTCATCTAGCAACGGTCTGTTGTATGCTGTTGCAGGTGCATCAACATGCCGCAATCGCTCACCCACCGAAGGGAGGCGACCGTGGACACCCCACGCAGCTCGCTCAAGGATAATGTATACAGCTACATTGCCGGGCGCATCGACAGTGGAGAGCTCTCCGCCGGAGACCGTGTGAGCGAGCAGGCCATCTGCGACGCGATGGGGGTTTCGCGCACGCCGGTTCGAGAAGCGCTCATCCAGCTCGCAAGCGATGGCTACCTCGACAACCAACCCAGGCGCGGCTTCCGCGTGCGCGGCTTCGATCGCCAACGAGCACTCGAGGTGTTCGAGGTCATCGGGCCCCTCGACGGGCAGGCTGCCTTCTTGGCATGCCCTCAGCTCACCGAGCAAGACCTCGCACAGATGCAGTTCCTTGTGGGGTCTATGGATCTCGCCATATCGAGTGGCCTCATCCTCAAATACGACGACCTGCAGCGCGAATTCCATTACAGCTATGTCCAGAAATGCGGAAACCAGCGCCTCATGGACCTCATGACGCAGCTCGAGCGCTGCTTCATCAAGCGCGACTACAGCACCGTTGACCGAGAAATGACCACCAAGCTTCTGCTCAAAGCCAACGAAGAGCATCGGCACATCCTCGACCTTCTCAAGGCTCGCGACGCCGCTGCCGTTCGAGACTACGTCCGCGACGTGCACTGGGATACCGATAACGCCGAGTTCACCGTGTGGTAGGCGCCAAGATCTCGCTAAAAAGCCTACGATGAGCGCATGCCCAACCCCCATAGCGACTGTGAGAGCATCGGCTAGTGCAGGAATAAGACGGACCCTACCGCTATGGCCCAACGGGTGCAGCACCCAATCATTGGAGAAGAGGGCCCTAAACAAAACGGAGGCCCCAACCAGGTTGGAGCCTCCAAGAGACACACGATGTAGGGTAATCGCAGGCGCTTACGCGTAGATGCGGGTGCCGGAGAGACCGGCCATGGTCTCGGCGGCCTTGTCGAGCGCGCCGATGATGCACACGCGGCCCTTGCGGCTGCGGGCGAACTTGATGGCGGCGCGGACCTTCGGCTCCATGGAGCCCTTGCCGAACTGGCCCTCGTCGGCGAGCTTCTCGGCCTCGTCGGCGGTCAGGTCGGTCAGATTGCGCTGCTCAGGCGTACCGAAGTTCACAGCCACATGTTCCACAGCAGTGAGCAAGAAGAGTACATCGGCGTCGCAATCCTCGGCGAGGAGCTCGCCACCGGCGTCCTTGTCGATTACCGCTGCCACACCCTTGTAGCAGCCCTTATTATCATAGTCGCGAACCACGGGGATGCCACCGCCTCCGCAGGCGATGACGATGAACTCGTTGTCGAGCAAATTAAGAATCGAAGGCGCCTCGACGATCTTCTTGGGATCGGGGCTCGCCACGACGCGGCGCCAACCGCGGCCAGAATCGTCCACGAAAACCTTGTCCGGCTCCGCTGCCATAATCTCGCGGGCCTGCTCCTCGGTATAGAACGGGCCGATGGGCTTGGTGGGGTTCTGGAAGCTCGGATCCTCCGGGTCGACCTCAATCTGGGTGACCACGGTGGCCACGTGCCAGCGCTTGTAGCGCTTGTGCATCTCGCGGCCGATGCCCTGCTGCAGGTGGTAGCCGATATAGCCCTGGCTCATGGCGCCGCACTCGGGCAGGTCCATCTCAGGCGTCCCGATAGTATCGTGCGCGGCGGCGAAGGCGTTCTGGATCATGCCGACCTGCGGGCCATTGCCATGGGTGATGATGATCTCGTTGCCCTGCTCGATGAGGCCGAGGAGCGCGTGGGCGGCATTGTTCACGCGCTCAATCTGCTCAGCGGGCGTGTTGCCCAGCGCATTGCCGCCGAGCGCGACGACGATACGGTCCGGTTTTCCCAGGGGCTTTGACATGGTGAGGAACTCCTTTCAAATCCGACGGAAATAGCCCAGTCGGAAACAAGCGACTTGCCCTGGGGACAAGCAAGACATCGGTCAGCTACAGAGCAAGCGCTACGAATCGAATAATTCCCGGTTAATGCCGTTCGGCTCGCCTTTCGCCACCATAAGTGCGCAGAACACATCGGAATCGACGTTCAATATGGTGCGAATTGCGCCAACGGGATACGTTAACCCGGCGAAAATGCCAATACTCGAAAGCGGCAATCCTAGCTGCGGGACAATCATCGTCAGCGAAACGATATCCGCACCAGGTGCAACCGCATTTGCCAGCGAGAGAAGCGTGCAAATGATGGCCAAGTACAGGTAATCAAATCCAGCAAAAGTCATACCATAGATTTGAGCAATGGTAATTGCTGTCACGGCCAAATGAATCGATGCCCCATTTGAGTTGAGCGGCATTCCTAGCGGAAGAAGCAGGTCGGCGATATCGTCACGCAGGCCAAGCTTGCGCTTGGCATCTTCCATCTCAACGGGAAGCGTAACCGCCGACGAGATTGTGCCGAGCGCCATGACCGACATCGGCCACATCTTGGCTACCAGGCGCACGGGATTGAACCCACATCGCACGCACACGACCACAATCCACACAACAAGGAATACCAGCACAGTGCCACCGAGCACCAAAAGATACTTGAGCAATGGAACAAGCACCTCAGCGCCGAGACTACCAACCATGGCGCTCACATAGCAGAAGATTCCGACGGGTGCGATGGTCATAACACCACGGATGATGCCGAGCAGTAGCTGCTCAAGCTCCTGCACAACGTCAAAAACAAGACAAGAACCGCCGTGAGCCGTACGCCAAAAAGTGATGGCCAAACCGAGCGCAATGGCAAACACAATGCAAGGCACCATCGCTCCAGCAGACATAGAGGAGATAATGTTGCTGCTGAAAAAACCAAGAATGGTATCTTGCCAGGTTGTCGCCGTAGCCTCTGCCGTAGTGGCAGCGTTTTGAACAAGCTCGGTATCAGCCAAGCCAACGCCTGGCTGAAACACCGTCGCTGCGAAAATGCCACACAGCGACGCTAGAATCGACGAGGAAGCAAACCACGCGATTCCCTTGATGCCAATGCCCGACAAGTCCCGAGCTGTAAGGCCGCCAACAGCAACGACAATGGCGCACATAACGAAAGGAACGATGCCCATCTGCACGAGGCGAAAGAAAATGTCACCGATAAACTGAATCTGCCCCATCGCCTCCCCTCCAATAAGACCGGCTGCCACGCCGAGCACCATGGAGATGACGATAGCGGTATTGGTATTGATGCGCTTAAGTTGGCGCATGTGGACCACTCTCCCCTTCTCCGGACATTTTGCAAGGGCAAGACCATCGATTGCTTGCTCCCACTGCCTCTGCAATCCAGAGGCAGCATCAGCAATCGAGCACCTCGCCATCGCACGGCCGAGTGGGGCCGTTTACGCCCAGGGTTGAAGCAACACAAACGTCGCGGGGCGCGTGAGACACATACGCGCCCCGCGATTAATGGATCAAAAGCGCCTGCTACTCCTCAGCAACAGCCTCTTTCGAACCGTCGAAGATCTCGTGGTCGACACCCTTTTCGCCTGCCACCAACAATGCGGCAAACACATCGCCGTCCACGTTCAGAATGGTACGGATAGCGCCCGTCGGATACTCCAAGCCAGCGAAGATTCCGATCGAAGCCATGGGAAGGTTGAGCGAGGGCACGATCATGGTGAGGGAGACAAGCGAGGCGCCCGGCGAAACAGCGTTGGCGAGCGAAAGCAGGAACGCGATCATCCAGACATAGAACAGCTGGCCGCCCGCAAAGGTGATGCCATAGATCTGTGCGATAGTGATGGCCGTCACCGCAAGATGAATGGCGGCACCGTTGGAGTTGAGCGGCATGCCCAAGGGGAGCAGCAGATCAGCAACAGCCTTGTCGCAGCCAATCTTATTCTTGGTGTCCTCCATTGCCGTAGGCAGCGTAACGGCAGACGAAATCGTACCCAAAGCGAGCGCCGACATGGGCCACATCTTCTTGAGCAGCGAAAGCGGATTGAGGCGGCAACGCACCGAGGTCACGATGAAGTAGATCACGAACATGATCAGGGTCGCGAGCGCCATAACACCCAGGTACTTCACGAGCGGGATGAGCACCTCAGCTCCGAGGCTGCCCACCATGGCGCTCACGTAGCAGAAAATGCCGATGGGCGCGATGGTCATGACGCCGCGGATGATGTTGAGCAGAAGGTCGGCAAGCTGCTTGCACACGTCGTATACCAAGCATTCGCCATCATGGGTGTTGCGCCAGAAGCTAATAACCAGACCAAGTGCGATGGCAAACACGATGCACTGGATCATGGAGCCGCTGCCCATGGAAGCGATGATGTTAGAGCCGAAGAACGACAGCAGCGTGTCTTGGAAGGTCACCGCGGTCGCCTCAGATTCATAAGCGGCGTTTTGCACGAGAGCGGTGTTCTCCAAACCGGCACCCGGCTGCAGCACAAGCGCCAAGCCCAAGCCAATTCCTGCAGCGATAAACGATGAGATGAGGAAAATCACGATTCCCTTGAGCCCAAATCCAGAAAGCGCTTGGGGAGACAACCCGCCCACCGAGGTAATGATGGTGCACATCACGAACGGAATGATGCCCATTTGTACGAGACGGAAGAAGATGTCACCAACGAACTGAATGTTCGCCATGACCTCGCCACCGATTACGCCAGCGGCTACGCCAGCAACCATGGACAACACAATCCACGTAGTGACGCTGATCTTTCTCTTCCCTTCTGTAGCCATTATTTCCATCCTTTCTTCCAGACGCGAAATGCGGCAAAGCCGCCTTCGCTACAACAAACAACAAAACGCCGCGCCTAAACCCAGGAGGCTGTCGGCCCCCGAGGTGTGCCCGAGCTCGAGCACCCGTGCCAGCGCATCGGGGAGCGCCTGCTCGTCCATCGCGCGCACTACAGCGAGCAGGTCGAGGTAGTCCTCGTTGGCGTACCCCTCCCCCATGGCCCGGTAATATGCCTCACTCACCGCGGTGGTTTTACCGGGAACCACACTTGATACCGTCTCGAAAAAGGCTTGTGCCATACTCGAAACGTCCCCGCAATACAGGAAACGAAGCGCCGTGCCAAAACCCATGAGCACGTCATCGCCCGACGGGGTGAGGCCGAGGCCTCTACCCACCAGGTATTCGACGGCTCCGTGCATAGCACGCTCCGCAGCCTCAACCTGCGCATCGCCGCAAGACCGTTCTCCCTTGTCAAGCACACGACGACACATGGCCGAGAATCGAGCGAGCTCGGACACGGCGCTCCGCGACCGGTCCGGCCACGGCAACCCGGTGCGGTCGGCAAGGCCGAGGGCACCGATCTCGCGCAGCAGAGCGGCATCGATATCGTTCGGGAACGCACCGGCAAGCTCGGGGACGCGCATGCACCGCACCGGCGCGGCGGAGAGCTCGAGCTCACTCACCCGCGCACGGCTGTAGATGCGCAGAACCCCATCGCGAAAGACGGCGCGATCCCCCTGCACCGCGGAACCCACGAGCGCGGGCATCTCCTCCGCGTCGACGTTCGCACCCAGGCAGGAGAGCGGCGCGTCGCTGCTCCCCAGATGCAACAGCAGCCCGTCGAGCTCAACATTCAAGCTCGAAGAGAATACGCTGTGCACCGTTCCCGTCGCGTGCTGCGACAGGTGACCCAATGCGTAGTCGCTCACAGAGGTGATGCCCATGGCAACCTCGCCCTCTTACTCGATGCCGAGCTTGGCGCAGTACGCCTCGAGCGCCTTCTCGAAGCACGCGAGCGGTGCGCGCACCGTACCGGCGCCGACCTGGCCGATGCCCGCCTTCTTGTGGGCGATGCCGGTGTTGATGATCGGGGTAATGCCCGTGGCCACGACCTTGCGGATATCGATGCCGAGGCACGTACCCTTGAAGTCCCACGTGGGGATGGACCAGTTGGGGTTGTGCTCGACGCAGATCTGCTCCATCTCGTTGGAGATGTTGAGCGCGTCCTCGAACCCACCGGCACCAACGAAGCGGGTCACACCGGGCGCCGCGACCATGGCCATGCCGCCCACGCCCACGGTCTCGGTAATGGAGGAGTCGCCGTTGTCGGGGCAACCATCCTCAGCCGTGAAACCAGTGAAGTACAGGCCCATGGGCGTGTTCACCGGCGCGCAGAACCACTCGTCGCCGAGGCCCGTCACGCGCACGCCGAACTCATAGCCGTTGCGGGTCATGGTCGAGACCACGCAACCTTCCTCGTCCTTGCGCACGTAGTCAACGATTGCCTTGCCCATGGCCATCATGATGTTCAGGAAGAACTGATCGGTGTCGGCCAGGAACTGGATCACGCGCTCCTTAGCATCCTCAGAAGCGTCCGTCTTCACGATGAGCGGCGCCAGCTCCTTGAGGAGATTGAGCGTCGCGGCCATGTTGCGCTGGTGGAACTCATCGCCCTGGGTGATGGCGCGCGCAATGAGCACGTTGAGGTTGATGCCGCCGTCTGAGAGCTTGAGCGCCTTGGAGAGCACGGGGCCGAGCTCGTCGGCCATCCAGTGCAGGCGGTCGACGACCTCCTGGCTGTACGCGCCGAAGCGCAGCACCTTGCCGATGCCCTCGTTCATGGTGCAGTAGGCGGTGGTGTCGTCCGCAAGGTTCACGACCTTGAGCACGGCCATGTTGGCGGAGGTGATGCCGCCCATGGGGCCTACGGCATGGCAGTGGTGACAGGGGATGAACTCGACCTCGCCGGCCTCGAGCATCTTGACGGCCTCTTCCTCCGTCTCAGCCCAACCCTCGAAGAGCGCAGCGCCGATGCACGAACCGCGCATGGGGCCCTGCATGTTCTCCCAGGTGATCGGGGGGCCTGCATGCAGGAGCGTCTTCTTCTCGCGGTTGAGCTCGGGGATGACGTCCTTGGCCACCACGACGTCCACGAGCTGCGGCTGGCTCTCCTTGAAGCGCTGGCAGATGCGCTCGTTAGCCTCGTCGATGCCTTCGACCTTGGCGAGCTCGGTGAGCAGGTGGATCATCCGCTTGTTGCCGCCGGCCATGGGCTTCCAGGTGTACTGGACGCTCTTGGCACCGTAGGCGCGCAGCGGGTCGTTGAAGCTCTCCACACCCACGTTGATCACGCGCGGCTTGGTGGTGAGAAGCTCCATGACGGCCTCGCTCGGCTCGGGCAGAGGCGAGTCGTCCTTGACCTCATACGGAACGACCTCGCGGTCCTCCTCGGTGAACTCCACGCCCTTCATGGCAAGCGCGGCGCGGACGGCCATAGCGTTGGATTCCTCCATGATGGCGCCGGCATCCTCGAGAATCTTGATGGAGCGCTCGTAGTCCTGCGGATCGTGGCTCGTGCCCACGACGGTGCCCACGAAGTGCACCGTGCGGCCCTCGGCCGCGGCGGCCGCCTTGCACTCGGCGATGACGGGCGCGAGCGCAGAGGCCATATCCGGATGGCAGCCGTAGCCCAGCACGCAGTCGAAGACGATGACGCCGGTGGTGTCCATAGCGGCATAATCGCGCATCATCTTGATGCGGACGTCCGGGTCGATCATGGGGTGCGGGCGGCCCTGGGTGTACACGTCGTCGCCAAGGTCGATCACGTCGTAGCCGCCATGGCGCAGCATGTAGCCGTCCTCCTTGATGATCTCGCCGAGGTCGAGCGCCTCGGTGATCATCATGGCAGCCTCGCCGGCGAGGGTGCCGCCAGAATACAGGCCAATCACGGTCTTGTCGGCGCCGAGCGGCTCGTCAACGGTAAGGTTGAGCGGCTCGAGATAGTTCTTCTTGACCTCGGCACCGTTCGCGAGGTCGACGGCGATGCGCGCGCACTCCTCAAGCGTGTGCGCGAGGTAGACCTTGCCCTGATGCGCCTCGGGCTTCTCGCCGATGAAGATGGCGACGACCGGCTTGGTGCACTTCTCCAGCAGGTCAACGACCTCATCACGCACGGCAGGCGCAGGCGGCTTGGAGATGACGCAAATGACGTCGGTGGGATCGTGGTGCTCGAGCGCCACGATGGCGTCCTTTACCGTCACCGCACCGACCTTCTCGTTGAGGTCGCGGCCACCGGTGCCGATGGCGTGCACGCAACCGCCGCCCAAGCGGTCGATCATGCAGGTAACCTCCTGGATACCCGTGCCGGAAGCGCCCACGATACCGATGTTGCCCGGGTTGATGACGTTGGTGAAGGCGATCGGCACGCTCGAGATAACACCGGTGCCGCAGTCGGGACCCATGAAGAGCAGGCCCTTCTCGTGCGCCTTCTGCTTCAGCCGAACCTCGTCCTCAAGCGCAACGTTGTCGGTGAAGCTGAACACGTTGAGACCCAGGTCGAGCGCGCGCTCAAGCTCGGGAGCAGCATATTCGCCAGGGATGGAGAAGAGCGCCATGTTGGCGTCGGGCAACTGCGCGATGGCCTCCTCCCAGCTGGTCGCCTCAGCGGGGCCGCCGGCGGCCTCCTTCTTGACCGAAAGGTCGGCGAGGAATGCCTCGGTCTCAGCGAGCACGGTGTCCACCACGGCCTCGTCGTCGGTCTCGACGACGATGACCATGTCGCTCGGGTTCGCAGCCTTGGCCTCATCGGTAAGCAGGCCGGCGTTAAAGAAGATATCCTTGTTCGCGTCGGTGCCCATCATGATTTGGCTCTGGATGACGCCGTCGAGGGTGTTAATCTTGTTGGTCAGCAGCATCAGGTTGATGGAGTCCTGATACGAATTTGGCTTGACCACAGTCTTGAGCATCGTCTCCTCCTTTTCTGCAACTTCCTGAAGGATCAGGGGCGACCGTCTTCCCGGGTGACGGCCCTCCCCTACACCCTCGCATTGAATCATCTGGGTCTTTTCTTTTCATTGGCGAGGAGGATAGAAAAATATCCGTTTCTTTATCCAGAGCGGAAATGACCTGCTGCAGCGCGTTCGTATACTGAAAGAGAGGCTGTGGAAAGAGGCTCCCCGTGATAGTGAGAGAGATCTTGCTGCTCCCATCGTTTGAAGGAGCGAGCATCATCGCCGGCAAGACCGGTATGGATAACGAGATCACCGGCGCCATGGTGCTCGAGGCAATCGATATCGAAAACTGGGGCAAACGCGGCCAGCTCATCATCTCGAGCTTCTACGCGCTGGAGCACCTCTCCGAAAGCGAGACGGTGATGTTTTTCCGCACCATGAGCTCCATCGGCATCGGCGCTCTGGTGTTCAAGCCGGAGCGCCTTATGGTTGAGGCCCCGGAGCGCATCATCGAGCTCTGCGACGATTTCGACCTGCCGCTCATCAAGCTCGCGCCGCAGGTTAAATACGAGTCCATTCTGCTCGACGTGCTGGGGCATATCCTGGACTCAAACCTTACCCTGCTCAATCGCTTCTTCGACGTGCACAAGCACCTCATGGCGCTTGCGCTCAAGCAGCCGTCAATACCCTATATCTTGAGCCCGCTCAAAAACGCCCTGCATGCAGAGGTCACATACTTCGATACCGTGCGCGACCGCCGCACCGGCACCGAGCAGACACTCACCGAATTCACCGGCTATTCGTTTAACAGGCGCGAGCCCGAGGCCTACCAGACGCACGCCTACTTCGATGCGAAACTCTTCTACGACAAGGGGTTCGGCGCCTCGCACCAACCGCAGACCGTTCAGGCACTCGCTGTGCGCATACCCAGCTCTGATGGGGTGGACTACTACCTCATCATCCATAACGCTGACCGCGAGCTCACGCCGCTCGACACCATGACCGTCGAGAACATCGTGAGCCTGCTGCAGATGGAAATCTTGAAGCAGAACGCCATCAAGCAAAAGCTCTTCTACCAGAACAACAACACCGTGCACGACCTGCTGCTCGATCGCTTCGGCTCGCACGAGCGCATAGACTCCGCGCTTGCGCTGCTCGGCATCGATCGGTACCCCTTGTACGAGGCGCTGCTCGTACGCATGCGCGTAGTCGACCCCATCGATGTCGACCTCATCAACGAGCTGCTGCAAGCCCTGCGTCGGAGCCTGCGGGCATCCTATCCAGGCATCGTGTACTTCGTGAACGGCGACCGCGTCGTCTTTCTGCACAACGTGCGGAACGAAAACTCAGGCTTTTCCCTCGACGCCGTGCGGAACGTTCTCGCCGACCTGCACAACTCTTCGATTCTCCCGCTCTTCACGCACCTCGCGGTGATCAGCTCGGCCACCGACCGATACTCGCTGCCAGCCATCAACAACGAGGTGATGAACGCATACCGGCTCTTCGATGAGACGCAGGGCGACTTTGAGGTTCGCTACGACGATCTGGGCCTATACAAGCTCTTACTGGGCGTGGACGACCCGTCGCAGCTCGACACGTATATTGACCCCCGCCTCAGCGCGCTGCATCAAGACGCCCCCGACCTGTTCCAGACGGTCGTGAGCCTCTGTGCGAACGGCATGAGCTATCCCAAGACCGCCGAGCAGCTGTACCTGCACCCCAAGACGGTGCGCTACCGCGTTGAGCGCGTGCGGAAGATCTACGGTGTTGACGTTCGCAATCCCGACGACTACCTGCAGGTTGTGCTGGCCGATAAGATCTACACGCTACGCAAGGATTCCTAGCGCCACGGAGCTGCCGCTCCAAGCGCAGCAAGTGGCCGGGGCGCCCGCCGGAGCAGAGTCCTTTCGAGGGGTCACTCCTTTGGCACGCTACCCTTTGGCACGGCGCCCTTTCGGTTCGGCTTCCCTCCGGTACGACGCCCCCAGCACGGCACTCCTTAGATTCAGCGCTCCTTCGACGCAGCGCCTCTTTGATTGAGAAAGGATAGGCTATGGCTTGCCCCGTCACCGTATATCGCCCGACCGCTTCAAACGATGCGCGGCGCATCGTGTTTTACCTGCACGGCGGTGGCCTGGTCTATGGGGAGCGCGACGATTTGCCCTCTCCCTATGTCCGGGCAATCACCGATGCGGGCTCCACGCTCGTGTGTGCCGACTACCCCCTTGCACCCGAGACCGCGCTGCCGGATATCGTCGACGCCCTCTACGAGACCTGGCGCACCGAGGTCGCAGAGCCCATCGAGTGCGGCGATTGCATCGACTATCTTCTTTTTGGGCGCTCGGCAGGCGCGTACCTCGCATTGCTTCTCGCACGCGAGATCAGGCTGCGCGGCCAAGACCTTCCGCAACCCGCTGGCATCATGAGCTTTTATGGCTACTACAACCTGGGCGAGCCTTGGGTCTCCGAGCCAGCAAGCGCCTATTTGGCTTTACCGGAGGTCTCCCTCGGCGAGGTGGAGCGCATCGTAGAGCGCGGTGGAGCTCCAACCTCGGGGCCCAAGGCGCTCCGGTACGCACTGTACGTCTATGCGCGCCAGCATGAAGGGGCGTGGCTCGCCCTCATGGGGCTCGACGGGGCCACCCCCGAACGCTCCGTCTCGTCCTGGTCCCTCTCCGCCGAGGACCTCGCGGCGCTGCCGCCGCTCTTTATCGCAGCGAGCACCGGCGATGAAGACGTCCCCTATCGCGTGTCCAAGCAGCTTTCGCGCCGGGCGGCACACGCGCACATGAAGAGCGCCTATTACCTCCCTCATGATTTCGACCGAGATGTAACCAACCCCGCAGGCATGGAGGCATACCAGGCTGCGATCGCCTGGATGGATGCGCTCAACACCCGATAGCCCCGGCCGAGCGCCTGCTCCCGGCGACCGCTCATCGCAAAACTGCCCCAGCGCGCGCGATGCCACGTAAAAGTCCCGTCAAAGGATCGGATTTTTGGGTGCACGCGCAGTAGCCACCGAGAGGCCAACGCTTTGACCTGCGGCTCCCTTGAGCCCGCGGCGGGGTCTATCCGGCCCACCGATGAAAATCCGATCCTTTGGCGGGACTTTTGCTCCAGGGCTGGCCGATCGCGGCGCTTCCCGCGGCGCATCCGGGCGACCGGGCCAGCCAATCGTTCACGAAAGTGCCGAGTGCGGCCAAATGGCCACACTCGGCAAGATAGTGAACGGTTTTGCTAAGTCGGACAGAGCAACTGAGCGGAGCGGAGCGCAGCCGCCGCGTTCGCCTCGCCTAGCTCCACGCCTCGCGACCGCGGAGCGCCTTGAGACCGATGTCATGACGGAGCGTCTTGCCCTCGAAGTCAATCTTCTCGCAGGCAGCATAGGCCAAATCGCGAGCCGCCTCGAAGGTATCCCCAAGCGCCGTCACGGCCAGCACGCGGCCACCGCTCGTCACGAGCTCGCCTGCATCGGTCACCGCGGTACCCGCATGGTAGACGGTCACCCTGTCCAGAGCATCGGCATCTTCAACGCCGGTGATAACCTTGCCCTTCTCGTAGCTGCCCGGATAGCCCGCGCTCGTGAGAACCACGGCCACGGCCCACTCATCGCGCCAAGACAGCTCAACCTCGTCCAAGCGCTGCTCGGCGCAGGCGAGCATGACATCTACCAGATCGTTCTTCAGGCGCGGCAGAATCACCTGGGTCTCCGGGTCGCCGAAGCGCGCGTTGAACTCGAGCACCTTGGGCCCTTCCGGCGTAAGCATGAACCCGCCGTACAGGCAGCCGCGGTAGTCGATCCCCTCGGCAGCGAGCTCGGCCACGGTATCGACCATGACCTGCTTCATGACGGCGAGCTCCTCGTCGGTCACGATGGGCACCGGGCTATACACGCCCATGCCGCCCGTGTTGGGACCACGGTCACCCTCAAGGGCGCGCTTATGGTCCTGGGCGGTAGCCATGGGCCGCACGGTCTTGCCGTCGGTGAAGGCCAGAAGCGAGCACTCGGGGCCGGTCAGGCACTCCTCGATGACCACGGTGGAACCAGCATCGCCGAAGGCTCCAGCAAAGCACTCGCGGACCGCCTCCTCGGCCTGCTCCTGCTCGGTAGCCACGACCACGCCCTTACCAGCTGCCAGGCCATCTGCCTTCACCACGAGCGGGGCACCTTGCTCGCGAACATAGGCGAGCGCCGCCTCCTCGTCGGTAAAAGAGCCGTATGCTGCCGTGGGAATGCCGGCGCGCTCCATGAGCTCCTTCGAAAAGCGCTTGGAACCCTCCATCTGCGCACCCTCGGCGCCAGGCCCAAAGCACGCGATACCAGCCGCGCGCACGGCATCGGCAACACCGGCAACGAGCGGGGCCTCGGGACCGATCACCACGAGCCCGATGCCCTCCTCGCGGGCAAAGGCCGCCACCGCCTCCGGGTCGTCCTCGGCAAGCGCCACGTTCACACCCTCCTGCAGCGTGCCTCCGTTACCCGGCGCGATGTAGAGCGTTCCGCAGCGCGGAGACTCGGCAAGCTTCTTCGCGAGCGCATGCTCGCGGCCGCCGCTTCCCAAAAGCAGGATGTCGATGGTCTTGGTGGTCTCGGTCATGGTTCCTCCTTGTAACGGCGAGGCTTGGAGCATGTCAGCGGGGCGAATGAGCAAAATGGTCCATTTTGACCCCGTCCCAAAATGAACCCAAAATGAACCCTGCCTCGCCCTTAGAACGACGGCGTTAGGTACTCGGCGATATCGTCGAGCTCGGGATTATGGAACTCCTCCGGGTACGCAAAGAGTCCCACGGCACGAAGCCCCACATGCGTGGCGATGGTCGGGCCAATGGTCCCCATGGTAAGGAAACGCAGCGAGGCGTCGGTCTTATCGAGCGCCCGATCCATGAATTCAAGCGCTTTATAGGCCTTGGTATGAAGCTTGTAGTACACAAGCGGGCCCATCTCGCGGGACTGCTCGGCCATGAGGTCCACGATGTAGCTCACCGCGTTCTTCATGCCCTTGGCCTTGTGAAGCACCTCGATCGCGCCGGTCTCGGTAAGCGTTACCACGATCTTGAGGTTCAGAAGCGAGGTGGCCATACCTTGGAATTTGCTGGCGCGCCCGCCCTTCACCAGGTTTGCGAGCGAATCGGGGATGAAATAGATGCGGTGCGTTCGCCGCACGTTTGCAATGCGCTCGAGCGCCTCGTCGAGCGTGCCGCCGGCACGGGCGATGCAAGCGGCCTCGAGCACCATTGCCCCTTGGCCAACCGTAGCAGAGCAGGAATCGAATGCTTCGATGCGAATGCCCCGCTGCTTCGCAACATGGGCCGCAGCGGCACGTGCGGTTTCGTAGGTACCCGAAAGCGCCGCGGAGAGGTGGATGGAGAGAATCTCTGTATAGCCCTCGTCGGCAAGGGCGTTGTACGCGTCGAGGAAATCTGCCGGCGCCGGCTGTGAGGTGATGGGCAGGTTCTCCGCCGCCTCAAGTTTATCGAGGAACTCCTCGATCTTGATATCAACCCCGTCAGCATACTCCGTCGTCCCGAAAGCGACGTGCAGCGGCACCACGCGCAGCTCATACTTCTCCACCAATGCAGCAGGCAGGTCGGCGGCACTATCCAAAACGATGGCGAACTTGTTCACGGTCCCTCCCCCGGCGACCATATTCGTGTTTTCAAGCGCTCGCGACGCGGCGCCCCTACTCCCAGGAACGGTTGATGGTCTGCTCGCGGTCGGGGCCAACCGACACGAACGCAACCTCGGCATGGGCGAGCTCCTCGATGCGCGCAGCGTAATCACGCGCCTCCTGCGGCAGCTCGTCAAAGGAGCGGCATGCCGTGATGTCGCACTTCCAGCCGGGCAGCTCCTCATAAACCGGCACGGCGTTGGCAAACGCCGCCTCGTGCTCCGGCACCGTGGTGTAGCGCTCGCCATCGCAGTCGTAGGCAACGCAGACTTTGATGGTATCGAACGCGGAAAGCACATCGAGCTTGGTGAGCGCGATATGGGTGAGCCCGTTCACGCGAGCCGAGTAGTTGGCGATCACGCCGTCGAACCAGCCGCAGCGACGACGGCGGCCGGTGGTCACGCCGTACTCGTACCCCTCCTCGGTGAGGGTGTGGCCGGCATCGGTTTCGTATGCCAGCTCGGTGGGCATGGGGCCAGAACCCACACGGGTGATGTAAGCCTTCATGATGCCGAGCACGCGCTCGATGTTGCCGGGGCCCACGCCAGAACCGGTCACGGCGCCACCGGCGGTGCAGTTAGACGATGTAACGTACGGATAGGTGCCGTGGTCGATATCGAGCAGCGTCGCCTGAGCGCCCTCGAAGAGCAGCGACTTGCCCTCCTCGATAAGATCGTTGAGCAGGCGGGAGCTCTCGCAGATATACGGGCGCAGGCGCTCGGCCATGGGAAGATACTCATCGCAGATCTGGTCTACCGTGTAGGTGGGCAGGCCGAAGATCTTCTCCAGCTGCGGGTTCACGCGGTCAAGGACGCGTGCGAGCTTGTCGCGGAAGGTAGCCTCGTCGAGCATGTCCTGCATGCGCAGGCCAATGCGCGCCATCTTGTCCTGATAGCACGGGCCAATGCCGCGCTTCGTGGTGCCGATGTTGTGAGACCCGAGGAGCTCCTCGTAGGCGCCGTCGAGGTCCATGTGGTAGGGCATGATGACGTGCGCGTTGCCCGAGACCTTGAGGTTGGCCGTGGAGATGCCATCGGCCTCGAACATATCGATCTCTTCGAGCAGCACCTTGGGGTTGACCACGCAGCCATTGCCGATCACCGAGATGCACTCCGGATACATGATGCCCGAGGGAACCTGGTGCAGGCCGTACTTGCGATCACCCACCACGATGGTGTGACCCGCGTTGTTGCCGCCCTGATACCGCACGACGCAGTCGAAGTCCCGAGCGATCAGGTCGCAGATCTTGCCCTTGCCCTCATCGCCCCACTGGGTTCCAACCAGCACTGTCGAGCTCATGAATTACTCCTCACCGATTAGGCTACTCAACCCATACCGCGTCGAGCGCCCTCGCACCCAGCCCGCTCGCCAGCCCATAGGCCAACGTAGGAGCCTGGCGCACTATACAACAGGCACTATTATATCCACCGGAACAGGCGTTCAGGCTAGCCCTCGCCATGTATCCCATCAAGCTCATAGAACTTCGTGGATGCGGGCACGAACGCCAGGTCCACATCGCCGATAGGGCCGGAACGGTTCTTCGCCACGATGACACGCGTCACGCCCTCGTCCGGGCGGTCGTCGCGCGACGCCTCCTGCTCGTCGGCCGAGCGGTCAAGGAACATGACGATGTCGGCGTCCTGCTCGATCGAGCCCGATTCGCGCAGGTCAGAAAGCTGGGGGCGCTTCCCGGTACGGCTCTCGACCGCACGGGAGAGCTGCGAGAGCGAGATGACGGGCACGCCGAGATCCTTCGCCATAATCTTGAGGGCACGGCTCATCTCCGAGACCTCGACCGCGCGGTTCTCGGCACGACGGCCCGCCGGGGGGCTCACCAGCTGCAGGTAGTCGAGGATGATGACAGCCCGCTCCTTGTTGTGGAGCATGCGGCGCGCCTTGGCGCGAATCTCGGTGATGGTGGTACCCGGCGTATCGTCGATAAGGATATCGAGCTTCGAAAGCTCCTGCGTGGCCTCGTTGATGTTCGCCCATTGCTCGGGCGAGATGCGGCCCGTGCGAAAATCTGAGATGGAGAGCGCTGCGTGCGCGCAGATAAGGCGCTGTGCGATTTCCTTTCCGCTCATCTCGAGCGAGAAGAAGCCCACGGTGCAGCCGTCGGCAGCCGCATTGAGCGCAAGGTTGAGGGCGAAGGACGTCTTACCAACGGCGGGACGGGCGCCCAAGATGATGAGCTGGCCCTCGCGCATGCCGAGCAGCAAGCGATCAAGGCTCGGAAAACCGGTGGCAACGCCGTGTGCCTGCCCGCCGGCCGCCGCAATCTCGGCCGCCTCGTTGTAGGCCTCGATCATGAAGTCCGTAAGAGAGCGATACGCGCTCGATACCTCGCGATCCGTAATCTTGAGCACGAGGCTCTCGGCTTGATCGACAGCCTCTTTCGCATCGAGCGGCGCATCGTAGGCAAGCTCGCTGATCTGTCCGGCGGCTTTGATGAGCTCTCGGAGGAGCGAGTCGCGACGCACGATCTCGGCATGGTGCTGCCAGTTGGCAAGCGAGATGGTGTTGCCCACGAGCTCGAGAATGTACGCCTCGCCGCCCACCGCAGACAGCTTATCCTCAGAAGCGAGGAAGTCCACCACCGAAATGGAATCGATGGGAATGGCCCGCTCGTTCATGGAAACCATCGCAACGAAGAGCTCGCGGTGCGCAGGGCGATAGAAGTCGTCGATCCGGAGCTCGGAGATGGCATCGTCCACCACGTCTGGCGAAAGCAGCATGGCGGAGAGCACGTTGGCCTCGGCCTCGGTGTTATTGGGAAGGCCTTGATGGGCCCCACGGTCTACGGCAAGGGGGGCGTAATCATTCGGCGACACGCTCATGCCTTTCTCGAACACGAGGCGGCGTGCAAAACGCCGCCCAGCAGATAACGTACGAGCACCCATGGTAGAGTATTCCGCTGCCGAGCAGAGGGCTCGTTCCCCTGCTCTCTGCACCTTTTTCTTTCCACATCCAGATGTGGATAACCCCGCCCCGGCTTTCAGCGGGAATACCAGTTTTCAACGTTTTCCACAATTCGACAGGCCCATCATACCGAGTTTTCAACAGCTATACTCTTTACCTGCTGTTATTCACTTCTTACTGTCTTTTTGCCGTTCTATTACACATATATATTTGTGCATTTAGTGAACATGCAGGTAGTTAGCGTAATCTTATACATTGCGCAGGATAACCACCGTACGCGATACCGTCTGCTCTTGATGAAGGCTTGTAAAAAACTTGCTATCGAATCTGGCTCATATTGAGTTTTCAACCGTTGACCTGTTGATTTCTTACTCTCTCGATTTGTCAAGAGAAACTTTCAACCTTTTCTTAAATGTTGAATGTCTGCGCACGTGAGTTTTTAGGACCCGCCCGGACCATCCGAGCTCCGCGCGAACGGCAGCTTCGCGGGCGCTCGAACCGGTGAAGCCGCAGCCGCCAAGATGCGCGCCTCCGATTCGCCCGGCTCACCGCCTCGTGGCATAACGCAAAACGCCCGCCGCCGAGATTCCCCGGCAGCGGGCGTGGTGAGCGCTGTTGCTGTAGCGTCTGCTACTCAGCAGCTTCCTCGGTAGCCTCCTCAGCCACCTCGACCTCGGCCTCAACCTCGGTCTCAGCAGTCTCGGACTCCGCGGCGAGCTCCTCGGCGGTCACGCCAACGAGCACGACGACCTCGGCGCGAATCTCGCGGTAGAGCGAGATGGCCACGGCGTGGGCGCCGGCAACCTTGATGGGCTTGCCGAGCTCAACGCGCTTGCGGTCAATCTCGACGCCGAGCTGGTCCTTGACGGCGTCGGCAACCATGGCGGCGGTAACCGAACCGAAGAGGATGCCCTCGTCGCCGACCTTGACGTCAACAGTAACCTGCTTGCCGTCGAGGTTCGCCTTGAGCGCGTTGGCGTCGGCAAGACGCTTCTCCTCGCGCTTGGCGATGTTGTTGCGGCGCTGCTCGAGCTGCTTCAGCTCGCCCTTCGTCGCCGCAACGGCGAGCTTCTTCGGGAAAAGGTAGTTCTCGGCGTAGCCCTGAGCGACGTCTACGATGTCGCCCTCGCCACCCTTGCCCTTGATCTCACCAAGAAGAATGACTTTCATGAGATCTCCTATCCTGCGCGTCGCACGCGCGACGCATTTCTTACGTGTGTGCCTCGTTGTGCGAACCATCCCGCGGAAGCTTGCGGAAGTTGGCCCACACATCGATGAGGCCGATGATGCTCACAACGAACATCACCTCAAGCCAAGTTGCAACCATGATGACGGCGAACCGCCCGAAGCACCCTATGCGCCAGCGGCCGAGCAATCCCAAAATCACGCCAAGACCTTGGATCAAGAAGATGATCCTTACCGCCAAAAAGAGCGTGACGGAGACGGTCCGGAGTACCTGCGACTCGGGCACAGCGGCAAATGAGGCGCCCATCCCTAGGACAGAGAGGGCAAGCACCCCAACCGCCCAGAGCGGCGCGTCGAAGAGACTGATCTGCGGGACCCGAAGGCGCTGCCCCGGCGCAGGCATCTCGCCCCACGAGGCCGGACGCTGGACCGAGCCAAGGAACGACCCGAATCCGGCGACGAGCGCATCGAGAGCGGCAGAGAGCACGTACACCATCGGCCAGATGACCGAAATCAGGGGCTCAATCGAGACGAGCGCAAGCTCAGCCTCGACGCCGCGACCAACCGAAGCGCGGGCAACCTCCATAAGCATCGCCGACGTCACCTCGGCAAGGTTCGTGCCAGCGTTGAAGGCGGTGAAGCCATCGACTGCCATGCACAACGCGATAGCCGCAGTGACCACAAGCGATACCTCGGTAACGCCCGCACGCCTCTTCCACATGAGCGCGGAGATGGCTGCCGCGATACCAACGAGCGGAACTGCGAACAGCACATTGGAAACACCATCGAGCACCATCCACGCAACGAGGACGGCACCCGAGATGCCCAAGCCCGCAACCAAGCCCTTCGCACCGAAGCGCTCAGACTGGGTCCTGAGACCCATCGCAAGGCACGCTACCCCGAGCATGGGGTACCGCGCCATCACGGCCACGGACAGCCCGATCCCTACGAACCACAGCCATCCTCCGCTTGGTCGCGAAGCGCGCTGCCGAGCGGGAACGATCTCGGTCCCATCTGATCCGGCTGCGCTATGCTGCCCGTCGAACATCATCATGAACGAGCAAACGGCCTGCTAGTCGCGGTTGCGGCCACCGCGGGAGGAAACCACGGGGACAGCGTACGGCAGAAGAGCCATCTCGCGGGCGCGCTTGATCGCGTTCGCGATGTCATGCTGGTGCTGCGTGCAAGCGCCAGTGACGCGGCGCGGCTTGATCTTGCCGCGGTCGGTCATGTACTTGCGAAGGAGCTGAGTATCCTTGTAGTCGATGTACTCAGTGTGCTCCTTGCAGAACTGGCAGTACTTACGACGCGGCTGACGTGTTGAATAATCATTAGCCATGTCAAAATACCTTTCGTTTGGCGCGTCCGGCATAGCCGGAGCGCACTCGTGCAAACCAGGCGTCTACGCCTCTAGAACGGAATATCCTCGTCGTAGATATCCGCCGTCGGCGGAGCCTGGACAGGCGCCTGCGGGCGCGCCTGGGGCTGCTGGGCATAGCCTCCGCGCGGGGCCTGGGGTGCGTTGGAATACCCTCCGTCACCCTGCTGGGAACCCCTGCTCATGAACTCGATTTCATCGACGATGACCTCGAGCTTGCTGCGGCGCTGGCCGTCACGCTCCCAAGAGCTGTAACGCAGCTTCCCCTCAATCGCGACCTTGGAGCCTTTGCTGAGGTAGCGGCTCACCGCCTCCGCGCGCGCACCGAACATGGTGCAGTCCACGAAGTTGGGATAGTCTTCCCACTCGCCGGACTGGGGGTTGCGCCTGCGATCGTTCACCGCGACACCGAACGAGAGCACCTGGGTGCCGCCGCTCGTCATGCGAAGCTCCGGATCGCGGGTGAGGTTGCCGGAAATGTTAACTCGGTTAATGCTCATGCGTGCTCACTACCTCTCACGTACGGGCAGCGCGCCGAGCCGGCACGCACCCGCTGGGCGCATCGCGCCCCTTCCATAGGCGATTTACTCCTGGTCGTCACGGCGCACGATCATGTGGCGCTCCACCGCATCGGTAATGCGGAGAACGCGATCGAGCTCGGCGATCGACGCGGGATCTGCATGGAAGTTGATGAGGGTGTAGTCACCTTCGGTGAGATCGTTGATCTCGTAGGCGAGCTTGCGCTTGCCCCACTCGTCAACGTTGTCAACCTTGCCGTTACCGGCAGCAATCGTCACGTCGATACGCTTCATAACAGCAGCGCGAGTCTCGACATCAAGAGACGGGTTGACGAAGAACAGCAGTTCATAAGCCTTCATGTGGTCACCTCCTCTGGACATAAGGCTCCGGGTCGTGAAGGTGCGCCCGGAGCAGGAAAGGACTCAGCTACTATAGCCGCTTCCTGCCGAAATCTCAAGAAGTCCGTGCTACACCCTCATGAGCTCCACATACACCCCGCGTCCGCCGCACAGCCGCCGGAAGCGACGGCGAAGGTTGCCGGAGGCCGCCCGGCACAGAGGCCGAGCTGGCGGGGCGAACGGGGCCCGCCCATCCATGCAAGCCAAGGTTCTCACGCGCATCTGAACAAATGCTGGTCGCGTTCGTTCAATATGCAGAACATGCACTGAGGCCCGGCCCGCAGGCGTGCCGTTTTCCCAGCTAAATACGCTTAATCCATGCACCACACGCCGCGGCGAGCGCTCGCGCGGCACGGCAAAGCCCATTGTTTTCCCAAAAGTAATGTGCGACCCGCATGGATGACGAACGGCACACATGGCCTCGATTTGAGCTTTGCCCTTGCTGCGGGCACGGACCTCGATGGGGCCCGCGCCTCGATTGAACCCGAGCCTCAATCTGAAGCGGCTAGACCTCGTGCGGAACCCCGTCGGGCAAGGGGTCGGACGAGAGGCCCCAGCGCCCTACGTCGAAGCGGCGAAACCACATTCCCGCTGCATGCGTTGCCACAAGTTGCATCGCGACCGAAACCGCCGAGCCAATGAACGAGAAAGCCGTAGACAGCAGGAACCCGCCCAAGGCGTTCGTCGGGCTGAGCGTGAACAGGTGGCGCAGAAGATGCTCAGAATTAAAGACGAAGTAAAGTGCGCCATCATAGAACTCGAAATACGAGATACCCACCGATGCGATGGCACCCATAACCGCCGCAGAAGCCCACGAATACATGAGCCCCGCTGCGCACCCAATGGCGGAAACCCCCACCAGCCTCATGAAGCCACCCGGGTCGCAAACGACCATCTGGGCCAAGCGGTCGAGCCGCCATCCAGCGGCGAAGCCATCGTAGATGGTGCCGCGCAGCATAGCCGCGATGATGAACGCACCGATGAAAACCTGGCACACCATGCCCACGAGCACGCGCGGCGTGAACACGATGCGGAAGAGGCTCCCCCAGCCGCTGATGTTCCACGGTGCTACGAAGCCGAAATCGAGCGGCATGAACAGGTCCCCGTCCACGCCGAACAGGATCGAGGTGATCACGCTCGCCACGATGACCATGGTCACGAGGATGAGGAACGCCCACCCACCCGTTTTGAGCAGCTTGCCGTAATCGATACCGCTCCTGCGCGGGGCGCAGTCGACTCCCCATGCAGCAAGGCGCGCCCATTCGTACGCGTAACCCAAAAGCGCGATGGTGCCAAGAAACGGCACCCACGATAAGAGCGCCAGGACCACGATCGGCTTATACCATCCGCGCTCTCCAGTGAGCATATTCCATGAAGCCACAAACCCCAGCCGACGACTCTGCATCCCCGATCTCTCCTACTGCCTATCGTCTCTGCGCCATGCGCACCGCGGCGAGTGCACCACGAAACCGCGCAGCGCGATTCATTCATATACATCATGCATATAAAGTGTATCGGCTTCAGGGCAGTACGTGCAGGCACCCCGCGCGATTTGGTATCAAGCGGCAAAGATATAAGTGTTTGTTAAGCAAGATGGTGGCGTGTAGCGTACCGTGCCCGTATGGCCGCCCGCGCTTGAGCGAGCCGGGCCAGCCTAACAGCAGAATCGGCTCGCCCTCGCACTGCGCTGCCACCGATCAGCTCGCCGTCGAGCATCCACCAGCCTGTAACGGAGCACTTTTCCCCGCGCTTGTACGAGCTGCACAAAATCCCCGTTTGCATTGTCGGAAAGATACGGTACAATTTCCTGTGCTGAACACGGAGAGTTGTCCGAGTGGCCGAAGGAGCACGATTGGAAATCGTGTAGGCGCCAAAAGCGTCTCCAGGGTTCAAATCCCTGACTCTCCGCCAGTTGCTTTCTCGCGGCGCGCCCTCTTCCTCGATGGCGCGCCGTTCACCCCATGCGGAGGGGTGGCAGAGTGGTTGAATGCGGCGGTCTCGAAAACCGTTTACCCGGTGTCCCCGGGTACGAGGGTTCGAATCCCTCCTCCTCCGCCATCATTGTTTGACGCAGCGAGCCCCAGCGGCTCGTTTTTTTGTATACCGCGCCCTGTTATGTGCGTAAACCACCGTTTGAAAACACGCTGATCGTTTCAAACCATTGGTAAAGCACATTATCAGGGGCATTTCTGTGCGTAAGCGGCCGGTTGAAACGAACCATGTTGTTTCAACCGGTGGTTTCCGCACATATGGCGGGTGGTTTCCGCAGATGTAGAGGGCGGTTTCGCGCACGTGCGCCTTAAGCCGCACTTAATCCCGGGCGTTCGCGCGTGTGCCGGGCATGTGTCGGGCTACACTGCATCATGAAAACAGGCTCTTCGAAAGAGATGAGGAATGATGAACGCGCAAAATCTCGGGTTTATGTCATCGTGGCATATGCTCACTCGCGATAAGGGGTGGGTCAAGCCGGTTCTGGTTCTCACCTTGGTTGGATGGATTCCGATCTTGGGGCAGATCGTCCTGATGGGCTACGGTCTTGAATGGGCCCGTCTGACCGCGTGGGGGGTCGACGCCGCCCCCAAGCAGCGTGGGGTGGACTACGGCAAGGTGCTTTCCACGGGCGGGCGCGCGTTTTTGGTGTCTCTCTCCCTGGGGTTCGTCATCGCGCTGGTGCTGCAGGTGGTCTTTCCGGGCTCCTTGTACATGCTCTTTACCGGTCTTACCGCGGGCAATGCCGTGAGCGTTGCGACCGCTATGGCTTCGGG
>ENA-OPRS01000144-OPRS01000144.1-human-gut-metagenome-genome-assembly--contig:-NODE-144-length-55485-cov-2.922371_pt1 | contig 55485 bp, 63 predicted proteins | sample MGYA00241795_ERZ501881 | MGnify/ENA primary metagenome ERZ501881 (study PRJEB25962, sample SAMEA2042440) | human gut metagenome | biome: human gut; feature: human-associated habitat; material: faeces... | reverse complement strand
TCCGCCACCATTTGATTTTGGGTTTCGTAGTCTTCTTCGGTTTCTGGCCCCACAATCGAAAGCTGCATGTTGTACTCTGTAGCGGCAGCTTCCGCGCCTGCAAATACAGAGAGCCAAAACTCGGTTTCGGTGGATTTTGCTACCAGTGTGACTGTGTGTTGGGTAGGCGTATGGGCGGTGGAAGAACATCCGAAAAACAATGAGAACAGTATGATTCCACAAAGGACAACGGTACTATTTCGTTTCATGATATCCCTCCTTCACTTTGGGTAAACGAATTTCCACCCGGGTACCCATGTCCAACTGGCTGGTGATGTGAATTCCATATTCTTTGCCAAAATAGATTTTCAACCGGTCGTTCACATTTCGGATTCCTATGCCGGAACGCTCTTGGGGTCCTTCTTCCATAATAGAGACAATTTGTTCCTGGCTCATTCCCACACCATTATCCTCCACGGAAAAGAGAATGTCTTCTCCATCCTGACGAACAGAAACGTCGATACGTCCTTCCTCCACCAGCAAGTCCAATCCATGGCAGATGGCGTTTTCGATGATTGGTTGCAGGGTAATTTTGTTGCATAGATATTCTAGGCAAAGGGGATCCACGTGGAAGTGATAGGTAAAACGATTTTTGTACCGGTATTTTTGAATCTGCAAATAGCTTTCAGCGTGTTCCATTTCCTTGGCGATGGGAATGAGCTCGTGTCCTTTGCTGATGCTGATGCGAAACAGTTTCGCCAGCGCATGGACCATCTTCACAGCATCTCTATTCCGGCCCTGTTCGCACATCCAGGCAATGGAGTCCAGGGTGTTGTATAAAAAGTGAGGATTGATCTGGGCTTGCAAGGCTTTCAGCTCTGTTTTGCGAAGATTGATTTCTTCTTCTCGGACAGTTGTCATCAGCTGCTGGATTCGCAGAACCATGTGCCCAAAGGAGCTGGAGAGTTCTTGTACCTCCCGAGTTCCTCCCACGGGATGGTAGGTGAAGTGATCGGCATCGGACTCGAAACTTTCCATAGCGGAAGCCAAACCTCGAAGAGGCCGGTCCAGCAGCCGGGAAAGCATCCAGCTAGTCAGGAGAGCCGTGACCAGAATGATAGCTGCCAACAGAATCAAGAGCTGGATCATTTCCTGTACATTCTTGTTGACCAATTCATCCAGATAGCTGACGCCAACCACACGCCAATCGCTTCCTTCTACACTGGTCACGGAATAGATCACAGTCTCGTCGGCAAATGTGCCGTCGGAAAGTTGGGAAAGCTTGCCGGTATCCTCAGATTTTAATCCGGAGTAGATCAATTGCTGCTGGGGATGATAGACGATATTTCCGTGCTTGTCCATTAAAAAGCAATAGCCATGTTGGCCGATACTCACGTTGTTGATATGGTTGGAAATGCTGGAAAAGCTCAAATCCAACGAGACCCATGCAGTTTCCCCGTCATAGGGAAGAGGGGCGGTCAAAGTAACGACCCAGGGGTAATAGCTTTCAAAAATGCTTTCCACATGGGGAAGGGATAAAAAGGATCCCTTGGAATTTTGGGCAAGTTCTAACTGAAAAGAAAGATTTTCATGGATTTCTTTTCGCAGTATATGGCCCGGGGACCAACATTGCAGTAAGTTTCCGTCAGCAGAATAGCTGGTCACAGCCACCACGTCGGGACGAAAGGTGAGAAAAGCCTCTAAAAGCTCATTGCGGTCTTCTTCCGTTTCGCTCATCGATTGTTCCACCAGGTCCATCGCTTGATTCATGTCAGTCAGGTAATTGGAGACTGTGTTGGACACTTGGGACACCGATTGAAAACTGGTAGTGCGGGCTCCCAACATCATGGAATCCCAGTAGCGGTTCATGAACAACACAATCAGACAGCACAGGATGACGGCCACTATGGCCACCACCATCGACACCAGGATGGTCGTGATCCGAAACCTTGTGTGGAAGGTTTTTTCTTTGCTCATGTGGTGTTCTCCTTTTCCGATTCCAGCCTGCGGCGCATGGCATTGGGGGACTCGCCGTTGTATTTTTTAAAACAATAGCTGAAATAATGTTGGTCGGTATATCCGCACTTACGGGCAATATCCTGAATTTTCATATTGGAATTTACCAGCAGATCCCGGGCTGCCTCCATTCGTTTTCCAATCAAGATATTGATAAAGGTTTCCCCGGCGTATTTCTTAATGCAGGCGCTGAGATGATTGGGACTGACATCCAGCATGCTGCTCAAAGATACCAGGGACAAGTCTTCTTCCATATAGCGTTGATCCAGGGCCTCCAGAGCCCGCTGGCACAATAAGCTGCCTCCTTTTGCAGCTGGCGCCAGGTCGTTGATGAACTGGACATAACTTTCAAAGGGATCCCCTTGGCGCAGAGCTTCCATAGCTTCCTTGTAAGCGTAGTGGAGAGAGGTGAGGGAGCCTGTCATGCGGCTGACGCCGATGCGGCATCGCATCCCCAGAACGCGTGTGGCCATCTGAGGAATTTCGTCCGCCAGAATGTGAAGGTATTCCTCAAAGTCCGAGGGGTTTCCCATGAGGACGGAGATCACTTTTCCGGCGGCAAAAAAGTTTACTCCTCTAAAATATTTTGCGGACAAGGTGTTGACTGGAGCAACGAAGGAAGGAGTGGTCCGATTTGTACCCGAGCGGTCTAACAGGGCAGAGACCATGACCGTATAGCAAGGTTTATCCAGTTCATCTCGAAGAAGCCCGCATTCTCTTCCATAGGCCTCGGCCTGGGAATCATCCCAAGCCTCTGCATAACCGTCCAACACAAGAGGCATCAGCATGGGAGTTCGAAGATCTTGGGCAGCCACTTGGGATTCCGCTTGGCGGAACAGTTCAAATTGCGCGTCAATCTTTTTGCGAATCATGCGCAGCTCTTGGGTCATCCCCTCCAACGTCAGAGGTTTCAGCATATAGCTAATGATGTTATATTGAATGGCCTGTTTGGCGTATTCAAAATCATCGTAGCCGCTGAGGAAGGCGATATTGGTCGCCGGACGGATTTCACGGACATGGCGTGCCAATTCAATTCCAGAAATAAAAGGCATGCGGATATCGGTCAGCAGAAGATCCGGTTCATACTGTTCTACCATTTGCAGTGCGTCCAACCCATTGGATGCACTGCCCAGCAATTTAAACCCATATTCCTGCCAGGGGACCATGGTACAAACCGCTTCACGGAGTTCATCCTCGTCGTCGGCGACAATCAGCGTGTACAATGTTTTTGTGGCCATGGAGCACCATTCCTTTCCCTAAAGCGGTGGAATTGGCTTGTCAAAGAAATCCTGCGCAAATTCCACCAAAGTTTTCTACTTGAACTGGCTTGATTATAGCATAGTAGTGAGGGCTGCTCAAACGTTTCTTGGAAAAGAATGGAATCATTTTGACAAGTCTTGGTGAAATCTGGAGAAGCCTCTCCCAGAACCGGCGTGTTTTTGCAATATCCATTCAGAAAGCCCACTGGGTTGCTATCCCAGTGGGCTTTCATTTGAAGGGCTACAAAAACAAAGAGGGGTAAGTAGGCTTTTACCCGAGGGAATCTTCCCACCCTCGAAGAAAGGATTGCAGATTGGCAACCCGTTCTTCTCGTTGGGGAGAGACACATTTTTTCACAAACTTCCAACTTCTTTCAGAAAGAGGCCAGCAGGAACGCTCCCGACTGCCCTCTTGGGCAAAGAGGGCAAACGCAGTAGCGCCCATAGTGTATACCATGGTGATTTCATCGATGGGGGCGCCTTTTTGAAATTCTTCAGGAGCCATAAATCGAGTGGACCCCCACATTCTGCCTACTGGATTTTGGAAGGGTGTTTTGTGGTAGGCATCCACATCGCATAAGAGGGTTTTGCGAGCCTTTGGATCGTAAAGAATGCAACCATCGTAGAAGTCTATGGACACATATCCCCGCTCTATCACATGGAGATGGAACAACAGAATGTCGTGAAAAATTGCAAGTTTTTCATTTAAGGGGAGGGACAGGAACTTTTGTCGGGAGGGATATTGTTTTCCCATACAAAGGGCGTCTGTCCAGGGAAAGAGGAGCCCATATCCACCGGAAACAGGTCCATTCCACAACAGGGGGAGTAGCGTAGGGTGAGCTAGATCGCGATACACCTGGGCAGATAGTTCCAGACGTCTCATGGCCTCTTGGGGGTCTCCCGTATAACCCAACGTTTTTGCCCCTGCAAATTTTAAAAAGAAGCGGTGGCCATCTTGTTCCAAGCCAAAACATAAATTTCCGGAGTCCTGCCGGTCGAACACATGAAATACGGTTCCCCATTGATGGAGGAAAGAAAGGTCGAAGGGTTCTTTCAAAGTGCAAGGTAGACCATCAGGAAATAGGGTAATAGCCATACGGGCTCCTTTCCAAAAAGATAAATTCTCTCGACATCAATATTTATCTGCAAGTATATCCCCTGGCTTTTTTTAAAACAACCCATTTTTCCACGGTTTAACCAAACTTTAACTTGTTATTGCCGTAATAAAAAGTCCAAGGAAAAAGAAAACCCCCCAAGACAGCTGCCGTGCTGTCCTGGAGGATACCAATTGGTGCCGCTAACCGGGGTCGAACCGGTACGGGATTTCTCCCGAAGGATTTTAAGTCCTTTGTGTCTGCCTATTCCACCATAGCGGCAAATACGTTTCAAAATGCAAACTATAACTAAGATATGATATCACAGGGAAGAAGCAAAATCAAGGGGAGGAAGTTTTAAAAAAACACGAAAATTTTCTCTAAGACATTTACTTTTGTGCGTGTTGTATAGTATACTTTAAATAATTGGGGAACTCCCCTGAATTTTTTGCGGAAGGAGCAATTCTGTATGTATTATCTCGGAATCGATCTGGGCGGCACCAATATTGCCGTAGGTATCGTAGATGAGGAAAACAAAATTATCGCGCGGGCCACTTCCAAGACCAAGGTTACCAATGCCGAGGAAGTTGCTGACGCTATGGCGGCTACCGCTTATGAGGCTTTGAAGAACGCAGGCATCACCATTGACGATGTGCCGTGGATTGGTGTTGGCTCTCCTGGCACCATCAACAAGGAGACTGGCATTATTGAGTTTGCCAACAACCTGCCTTTTAAAAACACTCCCATGGAGAAGATGTTGTCCGAGCGCATGGAAGGCAAGAAGATCCTTATGGAAAATGACGCCAATGCAGCGGCATACGGCGAGTACATGGCAGGTGCTTTGAAAGGTGCTGACAACGCCATTGCTATCACCTTGGGCACCGGTGTTGGCGGCGGAATCATCGTCGATCATAAAATCTATTCCGGCAGCAATTTTGCCGGCGCCGAGCTGGGCCATACTGTAATCGTGGTAGACGGCCGTCCCTGCACTTGTGGCCGTCATGGCTGCTGGGAGACGTATGCTTCCGCTACCGGCCTGATCAAAACCACCAAGGAGTATATGGAGAAAGCTCCCAAGGATTCTCCCCTGTGGACTCTGGTAGATGGAGATATTGAAAAGGTCAGCGGCCGCACGGCTTTTGATGCAATGCGTCAGGGCGATCCCATCGGAAAAGAGATCGTGGACGAGTACATCAAGTATCTGAGCGTGGGCATTGTGGATATGATCAACATTTTCCAGCCCGATACCCTGTGTATTGGCGGCGGCATCTCCAACGAACGGGAAACTCTGCTGGCTCCTGTGCGCGAGTTTGTTGCTCGTGAGCAGTATGCTATGAACTCTGCCAAGAAGACGGTAGTTTGCCGTGCCGAGCTGGGCAATGACGCCGGTATCATCGGTGCTGCTCTGCTGGGCAAGGAGGTCTAAAAGGTTATGCCGGTGGAAAAGACTGTGTTTGGCAGGCTCCCCGACGGTCGGGAAGTGGAATGTTACACTTTAAAAAACGCGGCGGGCGCCACTCTGGTTACCACTCCTTACGGCTGCCGGATCCTTCAGCTTTTGATGCCGGACCGTCAGGGCAATCTGGGGGATGTGGTATTGGGCCACCGGACGCTTTCTGAATATCTTGGGGCTGATTATCAGGGCACCTGTGTTGGACGGTATGCCAATCGAATTGGCGGAGCAGCGTTTCAATTGGGAGACGCATGCTTTACCCTGGCCAAAAATGACGGGGAAAATTCTCTGCATGGTGGCCCTGGGGGATTCCATCAAAAGGTGTGGGAGGCCCAGGTGCAGGAAGGGGACGAGCCCTCCATCATTTTTACTACAGAAAGTCCCGATGGGGAAGAAGGTTACCCTGGCAATCTGCGGGTAAAAGTGACCTATACCCTCCAAAAAGACAATGCCCTTTCCCTGGAATACGAGGCGGTTTCCGACAAGGAAACTCCCTTTAACCCCACGAACCATTCTTTCTTCAACCTCTCTGGAGATCCCCAGAAAGATGTGTTGGGCACCCAGTTGACCCTGCATGCTTCCCAGACTACCTTGGTCAGCGACGACTTGATTCCTACCGGGAAGATTGTTTCCGTGCTGGGAGGTCCTTTGGACTTTACTTCCGGCAAGGAATTGGGACAGGATATGTTTGCCCAGGATCACCTAATCCAGCTGTGCGGAGGATTTGATCACAACTTCTGTGTAGACGGGGAAGGCTTTCGCCAGTTTGCCACTGCCTACGAGCCGGAAAGCGGCCGGGTGATGGTAGTTTGGTCGGATTTGCCTGGGGTGCAGCTTTACACCTTCAATACGGTAGATGCTGGTCTCATGGGCAAAGACGGCAAGCCTATGCAGCCTCATACGGCGTTTTGTTTGGAGACGCAGTTTTACCCGGATTCAGTGCATCACGGGAATTTCCCCTTCCAGTATTTGCAGCCGGGGAAACCCTTCTCTACCAAGACCGTATACCGTTTTTCCGTACGATAAAACAATAGGGGGATCGCTTTGCGCGGTCCCTCTTTCTGTTTGACAGATAGGAGGAAAGAGCGCCATGAAAAAAGAAAAATCTTGTGGAGCCGTGGTGTATCGGGAAGGGGAAAATGGCCTGGAAATCCTGCTGATTCAGCACAAAAATGGAGGTCACTGGGCATTCCCCAAAGGCCATGTGGAGAAAAAGGAGACAGAGTCGGAAACCGCTTTGCGGGAGATCAAGGAGGAAACTGGCTTAAAGGTTTCCCTGGATACAGGGTTTCGTGAAATGGTCACCTATTCTCCCAAGCCCAATGTGATGAAAGACGTAATTTATTTTTCCGCCAAGGCGAAAAAGGATAAAGTGAAGGCACAGCCGGAGGAAGTGTTGGAAATCGGCTGGAAGAGCCCGGAAGAGGCATTGGCGCTGGTCACCTACGCCACGGACCGGGAAGTGCTTCAGTCCTTCTTGGAATACCGGAAGAATCACCCGGAAGAATGAAAGAACAAACAAGCGGTATGGAAAAAGCCCTGCTGGCGAGAGCCGGCAGGGCTTTTTTATGCCTTTGGGAGAGGCAGTTCTATTTTGGAGGTCCTGTCCATAGATATGAGTATCATCGCAAAGGAGGAGAGCTTATGGAACCTGCGGGTTTCGATTTCATAGCCAGGCAAATTCCCATGTTCGGGGATCTGTTATTGTCCGTTCCTTCATGGGTCAAGGAGGAAACCTTTGACATTCATATGAAAAAAGGACAACCTATTGCCTTGTGCGGAAGGAAGGGAACCTTGTTTGTCAAACCGGATGGTGGTCCGGCCAAACAGGCGGAAGATGGGGTGAAAGTTACCCCAGGCCAAATGCAAGCGCTGTTTTTACAAATTTGCGGCCATTCCGTATTCAGTCATCAAGAGGAAATCCGCCAGGGATTTGTTCGGTTTGGGGAGAATGCCCGGGTTGGAATTTCCGGCACAGCGGTATTGGAGGAGGGAAAAGTCCAGGCGGTTCGAGAGGTGACTTCTCTGGTGTTTCGGATTCCCCGCCAAGTGCCGGGATGCGCGGACAGGCTGTTTCGGGAGGGGATCCCCATAGAAGAAGGGGTGTTGGTAGCGGGACCTCCTTCCAGCGGCAAAACCACCTTTTTACGAGATCTGGCGTTTTCTCTTTCTGCGGGTAAATTTTCTTCCAGCCGGCGGGTAGCGGTTTTGGACGAGCGTGGAGAATTGGGAGGGTTTGATTTAGGCCCTTGTGCCGATGTGCTGCGGGGATATCCCAAAGCTGCCGGGTTGGATGTAGCAGTGCGGATGCTCTCTCCGGAAATTGTCCTGTGCGATGAACTCTCGGCAAATGACTTGTCAGCCGTGCAGGGTGCGGTGGCGGCAGGGGCGGCATTGGTGGCTTCGGTTCACGCTTCCAGCAAAGATATCTTCAGCAGGCCTCTTTGCCGGGAACTCCTTGCCACAGGCGCTTTTGGAACGGTGGTTTGTCTTTTGGGGCGGAAAGCGCCAGGGGAGATCTGTGAAATGATTCGGGTTTCTTCTCAAAGGGAAAGGAGAAAGGGGGAAAGCCGTGAAGGGGTTGGGAGTTCTCTTGGTGATCGTCAGCGGGTTGCTGGCGGGCTTGTTGGGGGCAATACGCGTCAAACGACGGGCCCGTCTGTTGCTTGATCTAAAAAAGATGTTGCAGGGATTTCAAACGGGGATCCGTTTCTCTGCAGGAACCTTGTCGGAGCTGATTTTGGAACAGCAAGATTCCAAATTTTGCCGCGTGGCGGAGCGAGATGGGGATTTTCTATGGAACCCGGTCAAATCCTTGGAACAGGCAGGTCGGGATCTTCTGTGGGAACAAGGAGATCTGGACTGGTATCTGGGGTTTGTGAGGGGCCTGGGGGTCAGTGATGTTCAGGGACAGTTGGAGCACATTGGCCTCTATCAATCTTTGTTGAAATCCAGATTGCAGATAGCCCAAGAGGAATCCCGCCAGAAGAGCAAGGTTTCAGTGGCATTGGGGTTGTTTGGGGGAGTGGCGTTAGGCCTTTTGTTGTGGTAAAGCCAGGCGCAGAAAAGGAGGAACGTTCAAGTGGATGTGGATCTCATTTTTCAAATTGCCGCTATCGGAATCATTGTAGCGGTGCTCAATCAACTGCTGATGCGTTCTGGACGGGAAGATCAGGCCATGATGACCACACTGGCTGGATTGATCGTGGTGCTCATGATGATTATCCGGGAGATTGACGCCCTGTTTCAGGCAGTCAAATCCATTTTTTCACTGTAGCCATGGAACTATTTGGAATCGGAGTCTGCGCTCTGTGTGCCGTTTTGTTTGCTTCTCTGGTGCAAAAGAGCAATAAGGAGTACGCCGTGCTCATCAGTTTGGGGGCAGCGGTGGTTCTTCTGTTGGTGATTTTAGAACAGGGGACTCCCCTGGTGGAGCAGATAGAAGATTTTTCAGGATCTCTGGGAGGAGACGCCATTCGGTTGATGCTTCGGGCTGTAGGCATCACCATTGTAGGACAGGTAGTTTCCCGGTTGTGTAAGGATGCGGGAGAGTCTGCCCTGGCGTACACAGTGGAGCTGGCAGCGCGGGTGGCGGTTTTACTGGCGTCCTTGCCTGCTGTAGGGGAAATCCTGAACGACCTGGGTGAAATTGCCGCCATGTAAGGATGTGAAGAAATGGGATTTAGAAAGCGGATGGCACTGTTGGCGTGCGTGATGGGAGTCCTGCTGTGGCTCGTCCCCTGCGTAGCCCTGGCTGAGGAAACTGGGGATCAGAAAAAAGAAGTGGAAGGTATTTATGAAGAAAGCGGTGCAGCAGCGTTGTATGATGCTCTGGATGAAGACACCCGTGAACTTCTGGAAAAGGGAGGAATTCAGGAAGGCATTGTGCAGTCGGAAGAGGATGGAAACCATCTGTTTCAGGCTTTCTCCCAAGTGTTTCGGGAGAAAATAAGTGCTCCTCTAAAGGGGCTGGCAGCGCTGTTGGGAGTGGTGATTCTTTGCCGGCTGGGCAGTCTGTTCGAGCAGGGAAAGGAGACGGCCCAGCTGGTGGGAACCCTGTCTTGTGCGGGAATTCTGACATCCCCTCTCCTAGCGCTGATTGGCGCCACATCTCAGGTAATTGAAAGCGCCAGTGTGTTTATGGTTGCCAGTGTGCCTGTTTACTCAGCGCTGATGATCGCCTCGGGAAGCGGGGTGACCGGTGGTTCCTACAGTTTCTGGACCCTTGCTTTTGGAAATGGGATTCCCGTATTGGCGTCTGCGCTGTTGCTGCCACTGCTCCGGGCTTTTCTCATGCTTGCGTTGACTTCTGCACTTTGCCGCACGAAACTAGACCGGCTTCTTTCCAGCATTTACAATTTCACAAAATGGATTTTGGTGTTATCCGTAACCCTTTTTTCCGGGATCCTGTCCGTTCAGACCATGTTAAATGCCCAAGTGGATGCGGCAACCAATAAGGCGGTCAAGCTTTTGGCCTCTTCAGCCATCCCCATTGTAGGGGGAGCTTTTGGGGACGCGGTGGCTGCCATCCAGAACAGTGTTCACATTGTCAAGTCCGGGGTAGGGGCATTCGGAATGCTGGCTGCGATTTGTATCTTTGCTCCCACAGCTGTGGAAGCGGCCCTATGGGTTGGTGTTTCCCTGCTGGGGCAAATTGCATCTGATTTGATGGATGTTCCCTACTTGGGATCCCTTTTTGGCGCCTGCGCATCAGTGGGGAAAATGATTTTGGCAGTTCTGGCCAGCGTATGTGCGGTGGCGGTCGTTTGCGCAGCTCTGGTGCTGTTTGTGAAAGGAAGTTTATGAGTGGCTTTTTGGAAACGGTATTGGCGGTCTGCGCAGCGCTGATTGCAGCGGAGCTGATCGCGCGTCTTTGCCCGGAAAACAGTACGGTGCAATTTGTAGGAGGCCTGGTGGCGCTGATCCTCCTGGTTTCCGCTGTGGCAAACTTGTTGAACCTGGATGTGGATTTATCTTTTTCCGGAACACAGATGGCCCGGCAAGAGGAGAAACTTACCTCTTACGTGGAGGGAAGGCTGGAGGACGCAGCTCAATCGGATGGTGAGGCGTATGTAGAGGGGCTTTTGGCAGTTGCAGGGCTTCAAGCAGAAAAAATCCAAGTTCTGACAGATAGAAATGACGATGGCAGCATAGTATTGACTGAGGTGGCCGTCCTCTTTTACTACCCTTCCGATGGAGAGCGTGCCCAGGTGTTGTTGGAAAACGCTTTGGGGGAAGAGGTAACAGTCACGGTGGAAACAGAGGGGTAACCCTCGGAAAGGAGGATTCGTGGGGTTTCGCAAGTGGAAACAGTCCTTTCTGGAACTTTTTCGGAAAGAGAAAGCAATTGGCTTGGTGGTAGCTTTGGGCGTTTGCGGCATCCTGCTGATTTACCTGTCCTCCCTCTGGGGGGATCCTGATGAAAGCCAGGAGCAAACTCTTTCCAGCGAGGCTACATCGGAGGAATATAAAATGGCATTGGAGGCAGATGTCAAGAGAATTGTGGAAGCGATCACCGGAGAAGAATCTCCCACGGTGGTGATCACTCTGGGAGATAATGGCCACAGCCTTTATGCCTCAGACGAGCGGTACAATACGCAGAGCTCGGGGGAAGGGGGAACGTCCTCTGAAGAGGAGCGTGAGACAACCCATGTGCTTTTGGAAGACGCCCAGGGCAATCAAAGTGCCCTGACCGTGACTCAAACGCAGCCGGAAGTACAAGGGGTCGTTGTGGTGAGCCGGTTTGCGGAGAACCCCAGCATTCAAGAAAAGCTGCTCAACGCTGTTTGTACTGCTCTGGATCTTTCAACCGCCAAAGTGTGCGTCACATCAGGCGGATAGCATAACAACAACCGGGAGGGATCTTGCATGAAATTTGGAAAGAAGCAACTGGTTTTGGCGTCCTTGGTACTGGCTTTAGGGGCTGCGGTCTATTTAAATTGGCAGTTTGCCGGCACCAATCGGCTGCCGGTAGGGGATTCATCTTCTGAAAGCAGCCAATTGGGAGCCGCCCAGTTGGTCAACAATGCCTATGTGGAGACGGTCAATGATGACATGGATCAGGAAAGTTCGGCGGAAAGTACTTCAGGGGATGCCCTGTCCCAAGCGAGGGTCAACCGGCAAAATTCCCGGGATGAGGCCATTGAGCTGCTAAACGGTGTTCTGGAAGACGTGGAATCCGACAGTGCGGCGAAGCAGCAGGCGGTGGAGCAAGCGTCTGCCATTGCCCAAAATATCCTGGAAGAATCCAATGTAGAGAGTTTGCTGGAGGCCAAGGGTTATACCGATTGTGTAGCCTATGTGACGTCGGAAGAATGCAGTGTGGTCGTATCAGGCACCCTAGAGGATACCGACATGCTGATTGTCCAGGAGATCGTCATGGAGCAGACGGGGCTTACCGCGGACAAAATCACAATCATTGGCACAAACTAGTTGTTTCAGGAAAATATTGTGGTATAATAGCTTCATACGTGGCCGCGAAGGCGTGTCCCGGTGGAGCTTGAAAACGCAATGTGTCCTGAGAAATCCTTTGCAGTGGCCCACCGTGGAAGCGGTGGGCTTTTACTATTTTGGAGGTTTGGGCAATGACAAGACGAGAAGCCAGAGAGCAGGCGTTTATTTTGGTGTTTGAGCAGGCAGTGCGCGGAGAGAAAATGGATGACATTCTCCACGATGCCGCAGAAGCCCGGGATTTAATTCCCAATTCCTTTGCGGAGCGGGAAGCGTTGGGAGTGGAAGAGCACCAGGCAGAGATTGACGAGAAAATTGGCGGACACATTCGAGGCTGGAATCTCCGGCGTCTTTCCAAAGTGTCTTTGGCGCTGTTGCGGTTGGCGGTGTACGAGATGCTTTGGGAAAAAGGAATTCCCACCAGCGTTTCCATCAATGAGGCTGTGGAACTTGCCAAGCAGTACGGAGGGAAGGACGACGCTCCTTATATCAATGGGGTATTGGCGTCGGTTGCCAAGGACCTTCCAGAGGAAGTGAAAGAAGGCTCCCATGAATAAGCTCTGTCTGGGAATCGATACCAGCAATTACACCACCTCTTCCGCTTTGTATGACGGGGAAACGGTACTTGCCAACCGGAAGATGCTGTTGCCTGTCAAAGAGGGGGAACGGGGCCTGCGCCAAAGTGACGCAGTGTTTCACCATGTAAAGCAGCTTCCCCAGGTGTTGGGCCCCATTCTGGAAGGGTTGGAAAGAGCTCCGGACGCAGTGGGGGTTTCCGTATCGCCACGGACAGAAGAGGATTCCTATATGCCCTGTTTCTTGGTGGGAAAGACTACGGGGGAACTGCTGAGCAAAGGTTGGTCTGTGCCCATGGAACCCTTTTCCCATCAGCAGGGTCACATAGGGGCCGCTTTGTATTCGGCTGGAAAACTGGAGCTTTTGGAGCGGAAATTTCTGGCCTTTCACGTTTCGGGAGGGACAACAGATGCGCTGCTGGTAGAGCCCGATGAAAACGCCATGCCCCAGGTAACCTTGGTGGCGCAATCTTTGGATTTAAAAGCGGGCCAAGCGGTGGACCGGGTGGGTGTTTTGTTGGGATTGCGATTTCCCTGCGGCCCAGAGCTGGAAAAACTGGCTCTGCAATGGAACGGAAAAATAACCTATCGTCCGGCCATGAAAGGAAATAACTGTTCCCTTTCGGGAATTGAGAATCAGTGTAAAGCCATGGTGCAACGAGGGGAGCCCAAGGAAGCTGTGGCGCGTTTTTGTCTAGAAGCCATCGCCACCGTGTTGGACAGAATGTGTCAAGGGCTTCTAAAAGAGTATGGAAATTTGCCGGTCTTGTTTTCGGGAGGCGTTTGTTCCAATTCCCTGCTGCGCAAGCGCTTGGGGGAAAAATATGGAGGCTATTTTGCCGCACCGGAATTTTCTTCTGACAATGGAGCCGGTGTGGCCATATTGGGCTGGAAAAAGAGGTTTGGAAGATGAAAACAACGGTACTCACCGTCTCCCAGGTCAATTTTTTTCTCAAATCCCTAATTGAGGGAGATGGACGTCTCCAGGATATTTTGATTTCCGGAGAGATTTCCAATTTTACCGATCATTACCGGTCAGGTCACCTGTATTTTTCCTTGAAAGACGAAAAATCGGTGCTCAAAGCGGTGATGTTTGCATCGGCTGCCAGGCGGTTAAAGTTTCACCCCCAGGACGGCATGAAAGTGCTGATTCGAGGACGAATTTCCGTATACGAGCCTTCGGGACAATATCAATTGTACGCGGAAGATATGCAGCCGGAAGGGGTAGGGGCCCTAAGTCTGGCTTTTGAACAGCTGAAAGAACGGTTGGCCGCAGAAGGCTTATTTGACCGGGAGCATAAAAAATCCATTCCTCCCTTTCCACAGCGAATTGGTGTGATCACTTCCCCTACGGGAGCAGCAGTGCGGGATATCTTGCAGATTACCGGGCGGCGCTGGCCGGTGGCAGAGATTGTATTTGCACCTGTATTGGTGCAGGGAGAGGGGGCCCCCCATCAGATCGTAAAAGCCTTGGAAGAGATGGACCAGTTTGGAGCTTGCGATGTGATCCTGGTGGGCCGTGGAGGCGGTTCCCTGGAGGATTTGTGGGCCTTTAACGACGAACAGGTGGCCAGGGCGGTCTACGCATGCAAGACGCCGGTGATTTCAGCGGTGGGCCATGAGACGGACTATACCATCTGTGATTTTGTGGCGGATCTCCGGGCGCCTACGCCCAGTGCTGCCGCGGAGCTTTGTACCCCAGACTTGCGCGAGATGAAGGCACAGGTACGGATGTATCACCGGTATTTCCTAGAGGAAGGGGCGCAGTTGGTAGAATACCTTCGCCAAAGCCTGGATCTCCTTTTGGAATCTTCCCCCCTTGGCAACCCAGAGGAGCTTTTGGGACCTCAACGGGATCGATTGGAATCCCTGACCCACCGGCTGGAAACTACAACCAGCCGCCAAGTGGAAACTCTTCGGAGAGAGATGGCTGTGATTTCCGGAAAGCTGGACGCGCTCAGTCCCTTGAAGGTCCTTTCCCGGGGATATGCGGTGGTATCGGACCAGAATGGTCATGTGGTAAAATCGATTGGACAAGTTGTTTCTGGGGACCGGATTGAAGTCCGGCTGGCAGAGGGAAGCCTGTCCGCAGAAATACTGGAAAGGCAGGGAGATTCCCATGGCAGCGAAATTGAAGTTTGAAGATGCAATGGCCCGGCTGCAAGAAATTGTTGAGAAATTGGAAAGTGGTGAAGAGCCTCTGGAAAGTTCTATGAAGCTGTTCGAAGAAGGAGCAAAACTTTCTGCCCAATGCTATAAGATGTTGGAAAAAGCGGAGCAGAAGGTAACGGAACTGACCAAACTAGAGGAAAAGGGGGAAAGCCAGAATGCAGGAGACCTTGAATAAATATCTCGGGTGGATTGAACAGTCCCTGGAGGAGGCGTTGCCCAAACCTCAGGAGGGGGATCTTGCTGCCGTAATTTGGGAGGCCATGCGATATAGCTTGTTGGTAGGAGGCAAACGGATCCGGCCTGCGATGACCTTGGGTTTCTGCGCTCTGTGCGGCGGTGATGCGAAACAAGCATTGCCTTTTGCGTGCGGGGTGGAGATGGTCCACACTTACTCCCTGATTCACGACGATTTGCCCTGTATGGATGATGATGATCTCCGCCGTGGAAAACCCACCAACCACAAGGTATATGGAGAAGCCATGGCCCTTTTGGCTGGAGACGGGCTTTTGACTGGCGCTTTTGAAGAGGTCCTCCGGTTTACCGGTCCCAGTGCCGATGGTGTCCGGGGGGCTCGTGTGCTGGCACAGTGCGCAGGCGCAGCCGGTATGGTGGGAGGCCAGTGTATCGATTTGCAGTCCGAAGGGGGCCAGGTGGATTTTCCCTTGCTCCAGGCTATGGATCAGGGAAAAACAGTTGCCTTGATTTCTGCTGCCTGCCAGTTGGGATGCATCGCTGCCGGAGCAGGGGAGGATGCCTTATCCCACGCCCGGCAGTATGCCCAAGGGGTGGGCATGGCGTTCCAGATTCGGGATGACATCTTGGATGTGCTGGGAGATGCCAAGACTTTGGGAAAAAATGTGGGTATGGATTCCGCTCACGACAAGCGCAATTATGTGTCTCTCCTGGGAGTGGACAAGGCCCAGGCTCTGGTGGAATCTTATACCGAAGAGGCACAGCGGGCTTTGGACGCATTTTCTGGGGACACCACATTTCTCAGAGAATTGGCCCGCTCCTTGGTGGCCCGCAACAAGTGAGCAGGATCTTGTCTCATACGGTGCCCCGAGAATGGGAGGGGAGGACGGTTCAAGAGTTTGTCAGACGGTATTTGGGCCTTTCTTCTCGAGCCTTCATCCGGCAGAAGCATTTGGAAAATGGTCTCTTGAAAAATGGGATTCCCTGTCGCAGTATTGACCGGTTGTCCGCAGGGGATCGACTGGAGATTTGTCTGCCGGAAGAATCCCAGACCTATGAGCCTGTGGAGATGGCGTTGTCCATCCTTTGGGAGGACGCGGATTATCTAATTGTCAATAAACCCTTTCACTGTCCCGTCCATCCCTCCCCGGGCCATGATCGGGACAGTCTTCTCAACGGGGTGGCATATCATTATTGGAAGACAGGCCAGTCTCCGGCGTTTCGTCCTCTGTACCGGTTGGATCGAGACACGACGGGTATCCTGGTGGTGGGAAAGAACCGGACGGCAGTGTCTTCGGCCCAGGTAGAGAAAACCTATTATGCCATCTGTCAAGGCAGGCTGGAAGGAACCGGTACGATCCGTGCCCCCATTGCTTTGGAACCGGGCAGCAAAATTCGCCGTTGTTGCCAGGGAGAGGGGCAACCGGCGGTTACCCATTGGCGTGCGTTAGGGGAAGGAGATGGCCACACCCTGCTGCAGCTGCAGTTGGAAACAGGACGTACCCATCAAATCCGTGTTCACTTGGCATCTGTAGGTTATCCGTTGGCAGGGGACGATTTGTATGGAGGGGGCCGGGAGCTTCTGTCGCGGCAAGCGCTTCATTGCGGAAGATTACACCTGACCTGCAAACCCCTTCATGCGGATTTCAATCTTAGCTGCCCTTGGCCAGACGATTGGCTGAGAACGTTCCCGTGGATAGGTAAACTGGAATGACCTTGGCAGGGTCACATATAGTTATGGAAAGGAGGCAATCTAATGCCTGCTTGTTTAACACATTATCTTTTTGCTCAAAATGTAAAAGAGAATCTGACAGAGAAAGCTTCTCTCAACTCCTGTGCTTACGCTTGGGGCGCACAGGGGCCGGATTTCTTTTTCTGCCATCGATTTTTCCCTTGGATGCGGGGAGACTCCTTGCGGGAATACGGAGACCGGATCCATCAGGAAACTCCCTCCAAGGTGTTGGGAGCAATGCGGGATTTTTTAAAGAAACATCCTGACCCGGTCTATCGTTCTTATGTGTGGGGATTCGTATGTCACTATTCTTTGGATTCCATTGCCCATCCCTATATCAATCAGTTGGCCGAAAGACTGGTAGTAGAACGTCCTTGGGAGACCACGTCCACCCTGCACGGGGAAATCGAAGCGGCCCTGGACGCCATTGTGCTTCGCAGCGAAACGGGAAAGCTTCCTTCTGAGGTCCATTTAAAGGCCATGTTTCCCAAAAATGAAGGGGTACAGCGCAGAATTGCTCACTTGTATCGAGATGTGCTGTTTGTCCTCTATGGAGAGAATGTGGCCGAGGAGGCTTTGATGCAGGCCATGAATGACGCCCACTTCACTTTTGCTTGTGTGACAGACCGGACTGGTTTGAAAAAGCGTCTGTTTGACGTTTTGGAAAAGGGGAAACCCCATACCATCTCCAGCCATATTGTACCGTTGACAGAAACCGAAACCATCGATTATGCCAATGTGCAAAATGAACCGTGGGGAGAAAATGGAAAATCCCGTCAGAGTTTCTTTGAACTGTACGGAGAGGCTCAGGGGGTAGCGGGGCGGATTCTGTCCGGCTGGGAAGAGGGAGACCTGTCTCAGTTGACCGAAGAAAGGCCTTTTGGCTAATGAAGAACAAAAAAGGCTGAGAAAAAGGGCCATTCCAAAAGGAATGGCCCCTTATTTCTCAGCCGTGAACATCCGAAGTGTCGGAACTTAGATAGCCCGGGTCACTTTGCCGGAACGCAAGCAACGGGTGCAGGCGTACACGCGCTTGGGAGTTCCATTGACAACAGCCTTGACGCGCTTGATGTTGGGCTTCCAAGTCCGGTTAGAACGCCGGTGAGAGTGGGAGACCTTAATGCCAAAGGACACATCCTTACCGCAGAAATCACATTTTGCCATATCTGCACCTCCTTAAAATCGAAAAATAACGCCAAATTCGCAACGATAGAAATTATAGCAGATTCCCCAGGAAAATGCAAGTTTTTTTTCAAAGGAATTGTGTTTTCCTGGAAAATAGGTTATAATCCATTTGAAAAAGGAGGTATTCCATGCTGATAGACGTTTTGCAAGCCCTGGCCTCAGGCCAGCACATCGACATTTGGGCAGTGGCCTCCCAGGTAATTTCCATTGTATTTGTCATTCTTTGTATTTTGCCCTTGCACGAATTTGCCCACGGCTGGGTTGCCTATAAATTGGGAGATCCTACGGCCAAATGGGAGGGGCGCTTGACCTTTAACCCACTTGCCAGTGTAGATCCCGTTGGCGCCTTGGCGTTGATTCTGTTTGGATTTGGCTGGGCAAAACCAGTTCCTGTGGACAGTCGGTATTTTAAAAAGCCCAAAAGAGATATGGCAATTACCGCGCTGGCAGGGCCGGTATCCAATTTGCTGGCAGCTTTGGTGGGAGCCATTCTGGTAGCATTTATGGAAGCGTTTGCTCCCTACAATGCTTTTACAAAATTCGTATTTAATACGCTCTATTATTATGTAGTGGTCAACATTTCCCTGGCGGTTTTCAACCTGATTCCCATGCCGCCTCTGGACGGTTCCCGGATCGTAGGGGCATTTCTCAGCGACCGTGCACTTTACACCTATTATAGGTACCAGAATATTTTTGTACTGGTGATGTTTTTCCTGTTGTTCTCCGGTGCCATGTCTGGGCCCCTGTACACAGCCCAGAGCTTTTTTGCTAGGATTATTTTCAACTTGGCAGAGGCTCCTTTCCGCCTGTTTGGGGTGCTGTAAAGGATGGAGAAGCTGCAATATAAGCTGGAAGTCTTTGAAGGGCCATTAGATCTTCTGCTGGCTTTGATCTCCAAAAACAAACTGGATATTTACGATATTCCCATTGCGGAATTGCTGGATCAATATATGGAACAAATCTCCCTGATGCGGGAAGAGAATATGGATGTTGCCAGCGAATTTCTGGAGATGGCGGCTCGGTTGGTGCAGATCAAAGCTTCCTCCCTGTTGCCCCGTCCAGAGACCGAGGAGGATCCCCGGGCAGAATTGACGGGTCAACTTCTGGAATACGAGCAATGCAAACAAGTGGCTGCTCTGCTGGAAAAGCAATGTTCTTTCGAGAGAGTAGTTCGCCCACCAGCCGCATTGCCCGTGGATGCCACTTACCGTCGGATTCACGATCCCCGGGAAATTGCGCAAGCGTTAGTTTCCGCCTGGGGTAAGGGCCGGAGTATGCTGCCTCCCCGTCCAGAGAATTTCTCTGCCCTGGTCTCCCGAAAAATTGTTTCCGTGGCCTCCCAAGCTATTTCCATTCTTCGCAGCTTGTGGCACAAAAAAGCGGTCCCCTATCGGATGCTGTTTGCAGGGAAACGAGACCGCTCCCAACGGGTTGCCGCGTTTCTGGCAATTCTGGAATTGGTAAAAAATCACAGGATCCGTATTGATGGGGACGGAGAGCAAGCGGAGGTAACGTTGATGGACTGGGGGAAGAAACACTGAAACAGGAAGAACTTGTAGGAAAAACGGAGGCCATCCTTTTTGCGGGGGGTGAGCCTGTCTCACTGGAACGGATTGCACAGGTATTAGGAGTGCATACGCCGGACATTGAAAATGCGGTAACGGTGTTGCAGGAGAAATACAATAAGCCCAACAGCGGCGTACAGCTTCTCCGTTTGGGAGACAGCGCTCAGTTTTGTACCAATCCAGCCTTTATTCAGCCGGTTCGGGAAGTATTGGATCTCAAGCGAAACACGCCTCTTTCCCAAGCGGCGATGGAAGTGTTGGCGGTGGTAGCCTATAACCAGCCTGTGACAAAGGCATTTGTGGAACAGGTGAGAGGAGTGGACTGTTCCGGGGTTATCAGCAGCCTTTTGCAAAAGGATCTGTTGGAAGAGCGCGGCCGGTTGGAATTGCCTGGACGGCCTCTTTTATATGGAACCACCCAGACTTTTTTACGTTGTTTTCAGCTTTCCTCTTTGGAAGAGTTGCCTCCTCCGCCCCAACGGGAAGAGGAATCTTCTTCCTCGGAAGAAGGGCAAACTCTATAGAAAGGCCGTGATCCCATTGTTGATCGCCGGGGGGATTTTCTTGCTGCTCTGTTTGCTTTTGCTGACTCCAGTTCATTTGGAGGTGGGGTTCCGGCAAGAGTTCACTGCCCAAGTGCGTTATCTGTGGTTCCGGTTTCCTTTTCGGTCAAAAGAGGAGGAATCCCCTGCTCAGGAGGCACCTGCAGAAGCAGGAAAGGGCTCTTCTTCCAAAGGGCTGTTACAGGGGTTAAAAGCCATGCTCCGGCGAGAAGGTCTCAGCGGATTTTTGCAATCCTTACAGGAATTGGTGCAAGCACTTGAGACGGCATCCCGAAAATTGCTGAAGAAAGTGCGGGTCAAGCAGTTTGACCTCTATGTTTGTTTGGGAGGCGAGGAAGACGCGGCGGAAGGGGCGATATTATACGGACAAGTTTGTGGGATCGTTTATTCTGCCTGCGGCCTGTTGTTCGGATGGTTTCCCGGGGGAAAAAAGTCCGTCAGTGTCGATTTGGACTATCACAGCAGGGAACACAGGGTGGATTTTTCCGGGAAAGCCTCCATCCGGCTGTTGTTTTTGCTGATAGAAGGGACTATACTACTTTATAAGGCGCTACCTTTTTTTAAGAAGCTTCAGACCAGAAGCCAGTCTACAGAAAGGATTTCGCAGAGGCGAAAGCAGGGTGAGATAAAATGAGCGACAATCAAGTGAACAATTTGCTGGGCGTTACCATGGACAAGATCAAACAGATGGTGGACGTGAATACTGTTATTGGCGATCCTGTGACTACCCCGGATGGAACCACAGTCATCCCGGTTTCCCGAGTCAGTTACGGTTTTGCTTCTGGCGGGACAGATTTGCCTTCTAAAACCCAGCCTTCTTCCGGCCTGTTTGCCGGAGGAAGCGGGGCGGGGATCACCATTAGTCCCATCGCATTTTTGACCATCCACAAAGGCCAGGTGCGTGTTTTGCAGATTGAGCCCTATCTGAGTTCGGTGGATCGCGCTCTGGAAAAAGTGCCGGATGTTGTAGACAAAATATCCTCCTTGTTCCAAAAGGACACTTCGGAGAAGCTTGTGGAGAAGGCGAATCCTTTGCCGGATTCGCCGGATCAGCCGGTGGAAAAGGCGCCGGAAACTCTTTGAGCGCATAGCAGTTCGCCCGCCCGCATAATTTTTTGCGAGGCGGGTGATTTGTGTTGCGCAAAAAGTTAGCAAGAGGCTTTTTACTTGGATTGGCCATGGTTTTTCTGGCAGGAAGTGTGTCTTTCCAAAAGGTGGAGGCAGAAGAACTGACTATTTCCGCCCAGAGCGCCATTCTCATGGCAGGGAGATCGGGAACGATTCTCTATGAAAAGGACGCCCATTCCCGGAGGCCCATGGCAAGTACAACCAAGATCATGACGGCCCTCTTGACCTTGGAAGAGGCAGAGCGGTTGGGGGATCCAGTTGTTTCCATTACCGAAGAAATGGTGGCGGTGGAAGGTTCTTCCATGGGGCTCCATCCTGGAGATGAAATTTCTCTCAAGAATTTGGCAGTGGGAATGCTTTTAGCTTCCGGCAATGATGCTGCTAATGCAGCGGCTTTGTATCTGGATGGGTCGTTGGATCTTTTTGTAGACAGGATGAACAGCCGGGCAGATCAGTTGGGCATGGAAGATACCCATTTTGTCACGCCTTCCGGTTTGGATGGAGAAGACGGGGAAGGGCTTGGTCATTATTCCACGGCATACGACATGGCCCTTCTGGCGCAAGAAGCCTTGCAGAATGATGCCTTCCGTGAGATATGCTCCAGCTCCTCCCGTTCGGTCACTTTTTCCCAACCACCCAAACAGGTGACCTACACCAATCACAATAAACTGTTGACTCAGTACGAGGGATGTTTGGGAGTTAAGACAGGATATACCAAGAAAGCAGGACGTTGCCTTGTTTCCGCGGCAGAGCGGGAAGGTGTACTGCTGATTGCCGTAACGCTCAATGCTCCCGACGATTGGAAAGATCACACTGTGCTGTTGGATCAAGGGTTTTCTCAAGTGGAGTCTTTTCAGGCAGATGCTGAGGAGATTTCTATTTCTGTGCCTGTGGTGGGATCGGACAGGGATTCCGTTCAAGTGTTAGGAATAGGAACAGCCGACGTGCCGGTGCTTCCCGGAGAGCCGATTTGCCAAAGAATATGTGTGCCGGCGTTTTTATACGCCCCGGTGAAAGCCGGCGATCAAGTGGGGGAGGTGCGTTGGTACAGCAATGATGCGTTGTTGGCCAAGTTACCTTTGATTGCAAGCCAGACAGTGGAAATAGAGGAATCGTCTCCCGGTTTTTGGGAGCGTTTGTGGGGAAAGAAGCCCTAGATAAAGGAGTGAGTGATTTGCCTGAAAAAAGCAGGATTCAAAAGATTTTATCTGCCAGTGGGATCGTTTCACGCCGGAAAGCCGAGGAATGGATCTCTGCCGGACGTGTGACTGTCAATGGAAAGGTAGCCCACTTAGGGGACAGTGCCATTCCGGGAAAAGACAAAATTACCGTGGACGGTAAGCCTATTGAAGGCGGGGAGCGGAAAATTTACCTTGCCCTCCACAAGCCCAGAGGTTTTGTCACAACTTTGCACGACGAAAAGAGACGCCGCTGTGTAGCGCAGCTGGTGGAAGATGTAGGAGTGCGGGTTTATCCGGTTGGGCGGCTGGATAAAAACTCAGAAGGTTTGCTGTTGTTGACCAATGACGGAGAATTTGCCAATCAGGTGGCCCACCCCAAGAAGCATATTCCCAAAACCTACCGGGTGACAGTTCGTCCCACCGTAACAGAGGACCAGTTAAATCAGATCAGCACGGGCATTATGATCGAAGGCCGGCGTACCGCCCCGGCAAAGGTGCGGGTGCTGGAACAGGAATTGGGAAGAGCTGTACTGGAAATTGTCCTGTATGAGGGACGAAATCGGGAGATTCGCAAAATGTGTGAAGCCCTGGGACTGGAAGTGGCTCGACTGAAGAGGATTTCTGTGGGACCGGTTCGTCTGGGAATGCTTCCCCAGGGAAAATACCGGGAATTGACAAAAGAAGAAATGCGTGCTTTGGCCGCAGAGATAAAGAAGGGAGAGAGTGCAGATGATACAGGTGTTGCCCGTGAAAGATCGGGAAGAAGAACAAAAAACACTGGAAGCCGCCGGAGTGGCAGACGCTGAAAGTCATGTGTTGAAGATGGAAGACCGGGGGCAGACGGTGGGTTACGTCATTGTTGCTTTGGAGGGAAAGACCCTGCACATTCGAAAGCTTTGGGCAGAGGGATACGATTCTGCCGCCAAGCCACAAGGGGAAGAAATCTTTATTTTGGATACTCTGATGCGTTCGGCCGCCTCTTATGGGGAGACCTTTGGTGCGGAAGAGATCGTGACAGATTTTCCGGATTTTTATGACTTTTTCCGGGTCAGGGGATTTCAAACAGACGAAACCTATGCCTTCACTCCTATGAGCACCATTGTCCATTATGAGAATGGTGGAGTGTGAAACTTTTCTTAAGAATCTTTGAAATCAGGGGAAACCGGTTGCATTAAACGATGGGGAATGGTAAAATATTCTGATAGTGAAACCATGCTATTTTGGCAGGTTGAGAACAGGGGGATGTTTATGCTCCGAAGTATGACGGGATACGGCCGGGGAGAAAGTACCATCGGCGGCCGCCACATCGTTTTTGAGATAAAGTCGGTCAATCACAAATATTTTGAATGCAATGCCCGGATCACCCGAGGCTATCTGTTCCTGGAGGACAAGCTGAAGTCCTATGTTCAAGGGAAAATTTCCCGGGGAAAGGTGGACGTATTCCTTCAGATTGAAACGTTGGAAGAAACGGATGTCCAGGTATTGGTCAACCACTCGTTGGCTTCTGCCTACGTCAATGCGTTGCGGGAAGTGAAGGAACGTTACCAGTTGCCAGATGATGTGACTCTGTCATTGATTTCCCGGTATTCCGATTTATTTTCCGTGCACAAGGCGCCGGAAAATGAAGAAGCGATTTGGGAAGCTGTTCGGCAGGTGGCGGATCAGGCCATCGATTCTTTCCTGAAAATGCGGGAAGCGGAAGGCGCCCGGCTCAAGGAAGATATTATGGAAAAGGCCCAGGAGATCTTGTCTCTGGTGGATCAAGTGGAACAGGTAACGCCGGAAACGGTGGAACATTATCGGGAACGGTTGAAGGTGAAAATCGAAGAACTTCTGGGAGATAACCGATTTGACGAGCAGCGTGTGCTGACGGAGGTGGCGATTTTCGCCGACAAAGTGGCAGTAGACGAAGAGTCTGTTCGTCTGCGCAGCCATTTCCAGCAGCTGCAGAAATTGGTGGATTCTCAGGGCCCTGTAGGCAGAAAAATTGACTTTCTGGTTCAGGAGATGAATCGGGAAGCCAACACCATTGGTTCCAAGTCGGTCAATTCCAAAATTGCCTACCTGGTGGTGGACATCAAGGCGTTGATCGAAAAGATCCGGGAACAGGTCCAGAACGTGGAATGAGGGGGCACGGGGATTGAAACTGGTAAATATCGGGTTTGGCAATCTGGTTTCCGCCGATAAAGTGGTGGCAGTGGTGAGCCCGGAATCGGCTCCCATCAAACGTATGGTCCAGGAAGCCAAGGAGAAGGGTGTATTGATCGATGCCACCTTTGGGAGAAGGACCAAAGCCGTCATCATTATGGATAGCGATAATGTGGTTTTATCGGCTATTTTGCCGGAGACCGTGGCAGGGCGCTTCAACGGGAAAGAGGAGCCCGTGCCGGAAGAGGAGGAATGAAATGAGTAAGGGTTTGTTGTTGGTGATTTCTGCGCCTTCGGGAGGCGGAAAGGGGACGATTTTAAAGGAGCTTTTTGCCCAGAATGAAAATCTCAGACTTTCTGTTTCTGCGACCACCCGAAATCCCAGACCGGGAGAAGAGCATGGAAAGCAGTATTATTTCCTCAGCCGGGAAGAGTTCGAGAATCTGATTCAGCAGGGGAAGATGCTGGAACATGCGGAATATGTAGGCAACTATTACGGCACGCCCCGAGAACCGGTGGAACGCTGGATGGAACAGGGCAACGACGTAGTGTTGGAGATTGAGGTCAAGGGTGGAGCTCAGGTGAAAAAGCTGATGCCCGAATGTGTTTCCATCTTCATCCTGCCCCCTTCTATGAAAGTGTTGGAGAAACGGCTGAGAGGCCGGGGAACGGAAGAAGAGGAAACCATTCAGAAGAGATTGGCTAAGGCCCGGGAAGAAATTCCCCACGCCAAGGACTACGATTACATTGTTTACAATGACCGTCTGGAGGATGCGGTAAGCGACCTGCAGGCCATCATTCAAGCGGAAAAACTGAAGTTTTTCCGCAATACAGATTCTATTGAAAGGGTGCTGGAAGATGCTGAAACCGTCTGAAAACATTATCACCGTACCTCACAAGAGCTATTACTCTCTGGTGATTGCCGTGGCCAAGCGTGCCCGTCAGATTGCGCAGAAAGCGGAAGATGAAGGGATCATTCTCACGGATAAGCCTGTAGATATGGCTGTCCAGGACTTTGTCCAGGGCAAATATCGGATTATTGAACCTGACACGTTGGAAGAGGATGAATGAGGAACAGTTCGTTCAGGTTGCAGTGGAGAATACGGTCTACCACTTTGACAAATTGTTTACCTACCGAGTTCCCCCGGCACTGAGAAACCGCGTGGTCCCTGGGGTGCGGGTTAGCGTTCCATTTGGAGCGGGAAATCGCCGCAGAGTGGGACTGGTTTTTGCCATGGGCGGCACAGGGGGAGAAAAAATCAAAGAGGTGGACAGTGTCCTAGACCGAGAGCCTCCACTTTCTCCCGATTTACTGGATTTGGCTCGGTGGATGGGGGACCGCTACTATTGTACTCTCTTTGAAGCTGCCAAACTCATGATTCCTGCTGGGTTTCATTTCCGATTGCAAAACAGTTGTGTACTGAGTCCCACGTTTAAAAATTTTGACCGGGAGGACTACACGGATTCTCAGTGGCAGTTGATTTTGTTGCTGCGTCATGCCAAAGGTTCTGTGACTTTGGATAAAATTGCTCAGGAAACAGGACTGCACGAAGGAGATCCGGAGTTTGCCGCATTGTTGGCTCATGGGATCCTGTGTAAGGTGAACAAAGCCGCAAGCCGGATTGGGGATGCCACTTCCAAGATGGTGCGTCCGGTTCCCGAATATACGGGGAAGTTGACTCCCCGGCAGAAGGATGTTTATCAAACACTCCTGGATGCAGGGGAGGTCTCGGAAAAGGAGCTCTGCTATTTTACCGGGGCCTCTTCTTCGGTAGTGCGGGCTCTGGTGGAAAAAGGGGCGGCGGAAGCCTTTGAATATGAGGTATACCGCCGGCCCGATTTTTTTCGAAAACCTTTGGATCCTCCCCAAGAGTTGGTTCTTTCTTCTGCCCAAGAAAGGGTTTTTCAGGAACTGCAAAAGGAATACCACAATTTGCGGGGAAGCAGAAGTGCTCTCCTGTATGGCGTTACAGGAAGTGGGAAGACCTCTGTCTTTTTAAAGCTGATTCAATCGGTGCAGGACGAAGGCAAAGATGTGATCGTCATGGTACCGGAGATTTCTTTGACAGCTCAAACCATTCAGCTGTTTCGTCACCGATTTGGGGATTCCATTGCCGTGTTCCATAGCGGGCTCTCTTTGGGGGAACGATTGGACGAATGGAAACGGGTACGCCGTGGCCAAGCAAAAATAGTGATCGGCACCCGGTCTGCCATTTTTGCGCCGGTGCAAAATTTGGGCTTGGTTGTCATTGACGAGGAGCAGGAGCACACCTACAAGTCGGAGTCTAGTCCCCGGTATGACGCCCGGGAGGTGGCTCGTTACCGCTGCTGGAAGTCGGGAGGTTTCTGCCTGTTATCTTCTGCCACTCCTTCCATAGAATCTTGTCGGATGGCCCAGGAAAAAAAGATTGGGTTCCATCAACTGGATGCCCGGTTTGGAGCGGCGGAATTGCCCCAGGTGGAACTAGTGGATATGAACGTAGATGCCCCGCCTGGGGAAGGAACCCTGGGGGAAACGTTGTCCAGAGCTTTGAAAGAAAATTTCCAAGCGGGACGTCAATCCATTCTCTTGCTGAACCGGAGAGGATACCACACTTTTGCTTCTTGCCAAACGTGCCACCAGGTAGTAAGCTGTCCCCATTGCAGTATTTCCCTGACTTACCACAGCGCCAATGGGCGATTGATGTGTCACTATTGCGGGTATTCGATCCCCTACTCTCATCATTGTCCTTCCTGTGGAAATGACACGGTAACCTTCCGAGGGACAGGGACGCAAAAGGCGGAAGCCCAATTGCAGGAGCTTTTGCCGGAAGCCCGGATTCTCCGCATGGATACCGACTCTGTGGCGGCCAAATATGCTCTGGAGAAGAAGCTGGACCAATTTGCTAGTGGGGAATACGACATCATGGTAGGCACACAGATGGTGGCAAAGGGATTGGACTTTGAAAACGTCACATTAGTGGGTGTTCTTTCTGCGGATCAGTCTCTTTACAGTGATGATTTTCGCAGCAATGAAAGGACTTTTGATCTGCTTACTCAAGTGGTGGGAAGAGCAGGGAGAGGAAAGTATCCGGGACGGGCCATTATTCAGACCTTTGCGCCGGAGAATCCTGTATTGCACTTGGCTGCCAGACAGGATTATTTTGGTTTTTACCGTCAGGAAATCCTGTACCGCCAAACCATGCTTTACCCACCTTTTGTGGATATTTTGGTGATTGGTTTTGTGGGGGAAAAGGAAAAACAGGTGCACCAGGGAGCGGAGACTTTTTTACGGATGCTCAGCCAGCTGGCACGGGAAGAGTATGGAGAGCTGCCCCTGCGGGTGTTGCGACCTTCTCCGGCTGCGGTAGCCAAGGTGAGCAATAAATACCGGTATAAACTTTTGATGAAATGTCGGAATTCTCCCAAACTTCGGGAAATGACCGCCCGGCTGCTGAAGCAGTTTGCGGCGATAAGGGAATTTCAGTCTGTGACGGTGTACGCAGATCCCAATCCCTATCGGATTATGTAGTGAAAGGACAAGAAAAATGGCTATTCGCAATATTGTTAAATTCGGTGACGAGATTCTGGAAAAAGAATGCCGCAAGGTGGAAAAATTTGACGGAAAGCTTCATCAGCTTCTGGATGATATGAAGGAAACTCTGGCTGATGCCAACGGAGCAGGACTCGCTGCCCCTCAGGTGGGCATTTTGCGCCAGGTGTGTGTGGTAGATGTGGGAGAAGGCCCTATCGAGTTGGTCAACCCTCAGATCATCGCTACTGAGGGAGAACAGAACGGCGCGGAAGGGTGCCTTTCTTATCCGGGAGAATTTGGGCTGGTCAAGCGCCCTATGAAGGTGACTGTCCGGGCGCAGGACCGGAATGGAGAATGGTTTGAAGCCACGGGAGAGGCTCTTTGCGCTCGTGCATTTTGTCATGAGATCGATCACCTCCACGGAGTGTTGTTTACTTCCCACGTCAGCAGAATGCTGACCCAGGAAGAATTGGAAAAGGGTATTGTTGAAGAAGAGGAATGAGGGATTCCATGCGTGTGATTTTTATGGGTACGCCGGATTTCGCCGTACCTTCTCTGCAAAAATTGATTGACGGAGGCTATCAAGTTTGTGCCGTGTATACGCAGCCTGATAAACCAAAGGGCCGGGGTCACAAACTGCAGGCTCCTCCTGTGAAGGAACTGGCAATGAAACATCAAATTCCCGTGTGCCAGCCTGCCACTTTGCGCAACGAGGAGGTACAAGAGGAAATCCGCTATTGGAACGCAGATGTAATTGTTGTGGTGGCCTACGGGAAGATTTTGCCTAAGGCGGTATTGGATGCCCCCAAGTTGGGATGTATCAATGTTCACGGTTCTTTGCTGCCTAAATATCGCGGGCCAGCTCCTATCCAGTGGACTGTGATTCATGGGGATCAGACTGCAGGGGTTACCACAATGTTTATGGGGGAAGGTTTGGACACGGGAGACATGCTGCTGAAGGCCGAGACACCTGTGGGACAAGAGGAGACGGCAGGTGAGCTGTTTGACCGGTTAAAAGATTTGGGAGCGGATCTTTTGCTCCGTACTCTAGAACAGTTGAGCGCAGGAACATTGCACCCTATTCCCCAAAAGGAAGAAGAGGCCACCTTGGCTCCTATGCTTTCCAAGGAATTGTCCCGTCTGGATTGGACCAAACCTGCTCAAGAATTGCACGATCTGATCCGAGGCCTGAATCCCTGGCCTTCGGCGTACTCTTATTTGGATGGAAAGAAATTGAAGCTTCTTGCTTCCCGAGTAGGGGAAGGGCAGGGGGAACCGGGAAAAGCCTTTACCCGGGATGGAAAACTGTTTGTCTACTGTGGAATGGGAGTTCTGGAATTGACGGAATTGCAAACGGAGAATGGCAAACGGATGGATGGGAAAAGTTATCTGTTAGGACATCCCCTTTCGGAAGGGGCCCACTTTGAAATCAATGGATGAAATAGGGAGAGGTTATGAAAGAAACCGCCAGGCACGTTGCGTTACAGGCATTACTGCAAGTAGAGGAAAACGAGGGGTATTCCAACCTTGTTTTGGACAAGGCATTACGATCTGCTGGCCTTGATCATCGGGATGCAGGGCTTGCGTCCACCTTGTTTTATGGGGTTTTGGAGAAGATGCTTCCTCTGGACTATTTTCTTCGGAGCTGTTTGCGGGATCCCGAGAAGCAGCCCGATCCTGTTATATGGATGCTTCTGCGCTGTGCGGCCTATCAGATCCTTTATCTAGACCGTGTTCCTGATTCTGCAGCTGTCAATGAAGCCGTAGAGGAAGCCAAAGCCTATAAAAGAGGTGGGTACGCAGGGTTTGTCAACGGGATTTTACGGAGTCTGGTGCGGAATAAGTTGGACCTTTCTTTACCGGAAGGCAATGACAAAAAAGCTTTGAGTCTCCGTTACTCTATCCCAGAAGATCTGATTGCCCTTTGGCAAAAGGCATATGGGGAGCTGGTGACCGGACAGTTGTTGGAGTTTTTCCAACGCAGGCCCCCTCTTTACATTCGGATCAATCCTCTGCGTGGGGAAACAAGTGAACTGAGTTCTTCACTGTTTGAAAAGGGATTTGTGCTGCGGCCTCTGGAATACCCCAAGGGTGCGGCAATTTTGTCCGGGGATGGTTCCCCGGCAAAACTCCCGGAATTTGAAGAAGGTCTGTTTCATGTGCAGGACCTTTCCGCACAGGTCGCCTGTGAGTTATTGGAGGTGGAGCCTGGGCAGGTCATATGTGATTGCTGTGGTGCTCCTGGAGGGAAAACATTTACTCTGGCCGAAGCTATGAATGGGATGGGAACCGTATACTCCTTTGATCTCTATAAGGGCCGAGTCAAATTGATCCGGGAGGGAGCCAAGCGGTTGGGTCTAGCCAATGTTCAAGCCCAGCAAAGAGATGCGCAAAAACCCTATGAGGATTTACCCAAAATGGACCGAGTCCTGTGTGATGTACCGTGCTCCGGTTACGGAGTTATCCGGCGAAAGCCTGAGATCCGGTATAAACCGGTAGCTTCTGTAAAAGGGTTGCCTCAGATTCAATATGCAATCCTGGAACAGGGAGCTTCCCTGGTAAAAGACGGTGGCCTATTGCTCTATGCTACCTGTACCTTAAATCCTGCAGAAAACGGTGAAATTGCCCATCGGTTTTTGCAGGAACATCCGGAATTTGAACCGGCACCATTTGAGGTGCCCGGTATCCAGAGATGGATTGACGAACCTGCCCACACCTTGACCATGTTGCCTTTTGCGGGGGGATCGGATGGTTTTTATGCTGCACGCTTCCGCAGAAAAGGAGACTTATGAACACAGAGTTTTTAGATCCCAGGGATCTTAAATCGAAAACCCTGGAGGAGATTCGGGAAGAATTTGCACAATTGGGGCTGCCGAAATTTCGTGCTCTCCAAGTGTACCGTTGGTTGCATCGGGGTGTGAAAGATTTTTCGGAAATGTCGGACCTCTCCAAATCCTTACGGGAAGAATTGTCTAAACGATATTGGATCGCTCATGCAACAATAGAATTGAAACGCGTTTCAAAAGATGGAACGGTGAAGTACTTATTCCGTCTTCCAGATGGGGAGCATGTGGAATCGGTTCTGATGCAGTACCGCTATGGAACTTCCATTTGCATTTCCACCCAGGTTGGGTGTAAAATGAACTGTAGTTTTTGTGCTACTGGACAAAGTGGTTTTTCCAGGAACTTGTCAGCTTCAGAGATTCTTTCCCAGGTACAAGCCGCTTCCCTGGATCTAGGAGAGCGAATCTCCCACATTGTGCTTATGGGGATGGGGGAGCCTTTAGACAATTACGAAAACGTGCTCCGCTTTTTGGAATTGGTCACCTCTGCCGAGGGAATGAATCTCAGTATGCGCCACATTTCCCTGTCCACCTGTGGACTGGTGGACAAGATTTATGATCTGGCGGATCGTAAGCTTCAACTGACTTTGTCAATTTCCCTGCACGCACCCAACGATGAAATCCGTTCCAGGACCATGCCGGTCAACAAGCGCTGGAACATGGAGGAATTGCTGCGGGCATGTAAATATTACAGTGACCGGACAGGACGGCGTATTTCCTTTGAATATGCCATGATCCAAGGGGTCAACGATATGGATTGGTGCGCATTGGAATTGGCGGACCGGTTGCGGGGGATTTTAGCTCATGTCAATCTGATTCCTGTCAACGATGTGACGGGGACTGGATATATAAAAAGTGGCATAGATCGCCAAAAGCGATTTGTTTCCCTCCTGGAGTCTCGGGGGGTGACAGCTACCGTCCGGCGAACCCTGGGATCTGACATAGAGGCTTCCTGTGGGCAATTGCGTCGAAAAGTTGAAGGAGGAAACCAACATGAGAGTTGATTTTGACACCGATGTGGGTGCCGTGCGCACCTCCAATCAGGACAGCTGTGAGTGTGGGCTGTTTGATTCCGGCAGCGCATGGGCAGTTGTGTGTGATGGAATGGGCGGGGCCAATGGGGGCAACGTTGCCAGTGCCATTGCGGTACAGACCATTCGGGAAACACTGGTTTCGGGATTTGACAAGTCGCTCAGTCAGCCCAATATCAAAAATCTCATGCTCAATGCGGTAACGCGGGCCAATGAGGCGGTTCATCAAGCCTCCTTGGAGCAGCCGGAATTACGGGGGATGGGGACAACGGCAGTGGTGCTCATCGCTACGGAAGATGCGCTTCATGTGGCCCATGTGGGTGATAGCCGGGCTTACTTGCGTCATCAAGGGGAGTTGACTCAGATTACCATGGACCACTCCTATGTGCAAGATCTGGTCAACTTCGGGCAAATCACTCAGGCTGAAGCCAGGGTTCATCCCAAGCGGCATATTATCACCCGGGTGTTAGGGGTTCATGAGCAGGTTTCCTGTGACTACGGGGTATGGGATTTTTCCTCTGGAGATATGGCATTGGCCTGTTCGGACGGATTGACCAATTACATGGAAGAGGAGCAGATGGAGCAGTATTTGGAGCAGTATCAGGAAGGCGGTTCCGAACTGACGAAGAGTTTGATCCGGTTTGCCGTGGAAAGTGGCGGCGCTGACAATATCACTGTGGCCGTGATTTTCAACGGTTAATCTCCAGGGAATTCTACAGAAAGGGTTGGTATCTGTTTATGGATAGATTCATCGGTAAGCGACTGGACGGACGGTATGAGATCCACGAGCTTATTGGCGTAGGTGGTATGGCCTATGTTTACAAGGCCTACGACCGGGTAGAGGATCGGTGGGTAGCCATAAAGATCCTCAAGGAGGAATTTTCCAACAACAGCGATTTCCTCCGGCGGTTCCGCAACGAATCCAAAGCTATTGCCATGTTGTCCCATCCCAACATCGTCAATGTGTACGATGTGAGTTTTGGGGACCAGTTGCAATACATCGTCATGGAATATATCGATGGTATTACGCTCAAGAAGTATATTGAGCAGGAAGGAACTGTCCGCTGGAATGAGGCGGTCCACTTCACGATCCAGATTTTGTTGGCATTGGAGTGTGCCCATGAAAAAGGGATCATTCACCGGGACATCAAGCCCCAAAACATCATGCTGCTGGAGGATGGTTCCATCAAAGTGGCTGATTTTGGCATTGCCCGATTCTTGCAGAGTGAAACCACTACCATGACCGACAAGGCCATTGGGTCGGTGCATTACATTGCACCCGAGCAAGCCAGAGGGGATTATATTACGGATAAGGCGGATATCTACTCCTTGGGTGTGATGCTTTATGAGATGCTCACAGGTAAGCTGCCTTTTGTGGCGGACAACGCCGTTTCGGTGGCTTTGATGCAGCTTCAAGCAAAGCCTGTGATGCCCAGAGAATTAAATCCTTCCATTCCGAGAGGGTTGGAACAAATCACCATGAAGGCCATGGAAAAGAATCCCGCAGACCGGTTCCAGTCTGCAGGGGAAATGTTGGACGATCTAGACACATTCCGGCGCAATCCCAACACGGTATTCCACTATGACCTTCAAACGGCCAATGCCCGTTACGATGCTTCCCGCACCATGGAAGCTTACGATTCTTCCAGGGCTACGCCCTCTTATAATGACGATTACGAATATGAAGAAGAACTGGTCCGTTCCCGGCGCAGTGCCAAGGGGGCCATGGTGGTTAAGGGAATTTTGGTTGCGGTGATTATCGTAGCCATTGCTGTGGCGGCCATCTATTTTCTCAATTATTGGAACAACCGTCCAGAAGAGGACAATGGCCAAATCGAGATGCCCAATTTTGTGGGAGAACTCTATGAGGACATCTCGGGCAACGAGGAATATGCGGATTTCAATTTTAAGATTACCGAGGGCAATGATCCCGACAAACAGCCTGGGGAAATCATGCACCAGAATCCGGAAGCGGGCATTATGGTCAAGAAAAACGCAGATGTGGAGTTGCTGGTTAACGGTGGAGTCGACCAGGTGGAAGTTCCCGATGTGACCAACTATACCCTGGAAGATGCCCAGGATGCTATGACGGAAGCAGGACTGCATAGTAAAGTGGAAAATGTTGCCGATGATGAAGTGGAAGAAGGCAAAGTGATTTCCACGGATCCCGTTGCCGGAACCTCTGTGGACGAAGGATCTACGGTAACGCTACGGGTGAGCAGCGGCCCCAACGAGAAGAAGGTGACAGTTCCCACCGGTTTGGAAGGAGAACTCCTCTATAATGTGACGGGCATGTTGGAGGATGCTGGCTTAACGGTAGGATCCATCACAAAGGACGACAGCAGTACCCAACCGGCAGATACGGTAATCAGCACCAATCCTTCCGGTGGTTCCGAGGTTTCCGAAGGCACAGCAGTAGATATTACCGTCAGTTCTGGTAAGGGAGCAACCAAGACTTTGTCCACTAGTATCCCGTTGCCCAGCGGGGTCAATGAGGACATTACGCTGACCGTATACCGTAATGGGGTCCAAGTGGACCAGAGTGTGGTAAATCCCGCCTATGCCAGCAGCTACACCATTTCCTTCTCCGGTACTTCCGGCACGGAGACTGTGGTGGTGGCACTCAATGGCCAGACCTATATGGAACTGGAATTCAACTTTGACAACCAGAGCACTCAGGTAATCCGCACCTATGAGTTCAGTTCTTCCAGCAGCGGCGACCAGGGAGATGAGGGTAACTCCAGCGGAAACGGAGACAATTCTGAGAGCGGTTCTCAGGAGAACAGCGAGTCTTCTTCTGAAGAGGGGAATCCCTGATGGGGGAGCCGAAACGTCTGGAAGGATTGGTCCGGAAGGGGATTGGTGGTTTTTACACCGTTGAAACGGACCAGGGGTTTTATACCTGTACCGCAAGGGGAAAGTTCCGGAAAAAGCGGATCTCTCCCTATGCGGGAGACTGGGTTCGCATTTTAGGGGAAGAGGATGGGACCGGTGCTCTGGAGGAAATCCTCCCCAGGCGGAATTTCTTGATGCGTCCCCCTTTGGCAAATCTGGATCAACTGTTCATTGTCTCATCGTTGCGGGATCCCCATCCCGACCCGCTGATGATTGACAAGACAATTGCCGCTGCGGAGTTGGAGAAAATCGAACCTGTTCTGGTACTCACCAAAACAGATTTGGAGGATGCCTCCTCTCTCAAAGCGGTGTACGATTTGGCTGGGATTCCCTGCCTGGTGGTTTCCTCGGTAACCGGGGAAGGGGTAGACCAAGTTCGGGAATTGCTTCCGGGGCGGGTTTCCGCTTTTACAGGAAATTCCGGCGTGGGAAAGTCCAGCTTGCTCAATGCATTGTTCCCGGACCTTTCCCTGAAAACTGGAGAGATCAGCCAGAAGCTGGGCCGGGGACGTCACACCACCCGGGAGGTGGAGTTATATCGGCTGGAAGAGGGGGGATATGTGGCGGATACCCCCGGTTTCTCCACCTTTGATATCGAACGCTACCGCATGACGGACAAAGAGCGTTTGCCCTATGGATTCCGGGAGTTTGAACCCTATTTGGGACAATGCCAGTTTACCTCCTGTTCCCATACCCGGGAAAAGGGATGTGCCGTTTTGCAGGCAGTAGAGGAAGGGAAAATCGCCCGTTCCCGTCATGAAAGTTATTGTGCTATGTATCAAGAGATAAAGGATGTCAAACAATGGCAGCAAAAAAACAAGAATGTATGATTATCGGTGCTGCTCCCATTGAGGGAGACGCTGTATTTCAAGAATTTCCTCCTGAAAACTACTATGTGATTTGCGCAGATGCCGGGTACGAAACGGCGATGAAGTATCACATTACGCCGGACTTGGTGGTGGGTGATTTCGACTCCGCCAAGGTTGTGCCCGAAAAAAACCGGAAGATCCTCACTTTGCCGGTGGAGAAGGATGTTACCGATACCATGTATGCGGTGATGAAGGGACTGGCCAAAGGGTTCCACAAGTTTGTTTTGTTGGGATGCCTAGGCGGTGCCCGGTTTGATCACTCTCTGGCAAATTTGGAAGTGCTTCAGTACTTGCGTACCCATCATGGGGAAGGGGTGCTGGCGGATGAGCATACTAAGATTTTCTTAATTGACGACAGCCGATTGAAACTGACTAAGATGAAAGGGGCTACCGTTTCTGTGTTTCCTTATGGGACGGCCAATTGTACCGTGTCCTACACAGGCTTAAAGTATCCCTTAACTCATGGGACACTGAACACCGGCGGTATTCTCATGGGCGTCAGCAACAGTGTGGTAGATGACTTTGCTGAAATTCGGGTACATATTGGACCTGCGGTGATTGTGGTTTATCAACCGTAAAGAGGGAGCCGTAACACTTTTTCCCCATTTGGATATACTGGTTAATGAACGAGAAAACCGGCAAAGGGGGAAAGGCTTGTGGCGATCCAGAAACGATGCCGCTGCGCCTGTTTTCGGGATTACCAATGCAGGTGTGTTTGCGCAATTTGCTTTGGCCTGGGCATGTCCCTTTCCTGTTTTTGTCCCGTGGGGTTCACTTTGTTTCTCTCCGCTGTGATTTTGGTGGCCCTGGGGATTTCGTTACTACGCCATGGAAACGGGAGGCAATCGGGATGAAAGTGGTCGTGGTGGAAAAACGGAAGGGCTTTTTGGCCATGGTTTTGCGCAGAATGTATGGGATCAAAAAATTGGAAGAAGGTTAATGCCAACATAAAGAGAAAGGCGTTTGCCCAGGGAAATTACCCAGGCAAGCGCCTTTTTCGCATATTTTCCTTTGTGACGCATAGATATGGGGTAAGAAAAGCAAAGGAGAGGATCACATGCAGGCTAAACGCAAAACACAGCCTTACGACTATTTTGACCCCGTATATGACGGTTCCTTCGAGGTGCCCATAGATACCGAATACAGTCTTCCGGACTATTGTGCGGATATCCAGAAGATTTTGAAATGCCGGGTGGTTCCGGAAATTTCCTCCTACCGGATCAGTGAAGATACCTTGCGTTGTGAAGGAGTATGCGATATTCGGGTCTTGTATTTGGATCCCAAGGGAGACACCCTGAGGTGCTGTGATTTTACCAAGGAATTTACTGCAAACATACAAGTAAAAACCACAGAGGACCGGGCTGTCGCCTGTGTGCGAGCAGCTGTGGAGCATTTGACCTGCCGGGCAGTCAGCGCCCGACGGGTAGATCTGCACATGGCAATTGGGTTGCGGGTGATGGCAGTGGCCCAACGTCAAAAACAGATTACCTGTGAGCTGGAAGGGGAAGGCATGGAAAAACGGGGAGAAACCCGTCGAGCCACTCAGGCCGTCAATGCCATCAGCCATCAGTTTATGGTGGAGGATCGATTGCCCCTGAAAAATGGAAAACCTCCCATTGACAGTTTGATCCGAAAAGAGGTTAGCTGTCGGGCTACTGACTATAAAGTTTCCCAAGGTCAGATTTCTCTCAGTGGGAGGGTAGATGTTTCTTTCCTGTATCTGGCTGCCGACGAGGGAGGCGTTGAAAAGATGTCCTCCTCTATCGATTTTGAGCAAGTCATTGAATGCAGTGGGGCGGGGGAAGATTGCCTGTGCGATCTGCGGATAATCGCTGGGGAAAGTACGTTGCAACCCAGGGAAGATGATGTGGGAGAGTATACCAGTGTTGACGTGCGCGTCCAAGTATTTGTCACAGCTTTCCTGTATCAGCCTTGCCAAGTGACATTTTTGGACGATGCCTATTCGGTAAAGGCCCCACTGGAGCTTCGATACGAAGAAGCCTCACTGTTGGAGGTACAAGAGATATACGCAGAAGTGCTCAAGAAGAAAAGTGTCATAACCGTGGAAGAGATCCAGAAGGTGGTGGATCTATGGTGTGAACAGGAAAGTGTCCAGTCTCGCTGCGAGAAAGGAAAACTCTGTTACCGGGTCAAATATACCGTTTGTCTGTTGTATCGAAATGGACAGGGACAGTTTTTGTACACAGAACGACCTTTTGATTACGATTTTTCCACAGAGTTGGAAGGGCAACTTCCCCAGAAAAGTGATACCGTTTCCTTGACAGACTTATGGGAATACCGGATCACCGACAAGAGCACAGTGGAGGTGTCAGTGGAAACTTGGGTCTCTTCCTTGCTTTATAGCCGGACGCCGGTGAAGTTTTTGGCTTCCGCAGGCATGGACGACAACGGGCAACCTTATCCTCATAACCCTCAGCTGTTGGTTTATTACGGATCGGCAGGGGAACGGCTTTGGGATATTGCCAAAAGTCATCGTGCATTGTTGTCCGATTTGAGGGAACAGAATGATTTGTACGATGATACCTTGCCCGAGGACCGTCCCTTGATTCTATGCAAACGGTGACCATTGAAACTGCGGTAGAGAGGTAAGAATATGGAAGGCTTTAACGTATACAAGGATATTCAGGATCGGACCAACGGGGAAATCTACATCGGCGTTGTGGGCCCAGTCCGGACGGGTAAATCCACGTTCATCAAAAAATTCATGGACACAGTGGTGATCCCTCACATCCCCGATGGAATGCAGCGGGAACGGGCAATTGACGAATTGCCTCAATCTTCTGCGGGAAGAACCATTATGACAACCGAACCCAAATTTATTCCGGAGCAGGCGGTGGATGTGCAAATTGATGAAACCGCTTCTTTTCGGGTTCGGATGATTGATTGTGTGGGATATATTGTTCCCAGCGCCATTGGGTATATTGAAGAGGATCAGCCTCGGATGGTGCGCACCCCCTGGTATGAAGAACCCATCCCCTTCAATATGGCTGCGGAGATCGGAACTAAGAAGGTGATCACCGAACATTCCACCATTGGACTTGTCATTACCACAGATGGAAGTATCAGTGATATTCCACGGGAGGAATATGAAGAGGCGGAAGAACGGGTTGTGGAGGAGTTGAACCAGACGGGCAGACCGTTTGTGATGCTTCTCAACTGCATGGAACCTGAAACCGTGGAGGCTCATGCGTTGGCGGGAAGCCTTTCTGAAAAATATGGGATTCCCGTGCTTCCCGTCAACTGCATTGACATTGACGAACAAGATATTCGAGGCATCATTGCCAGTTTGCTTTATCAATTTCCCGTGCGGGAAGTGGCTTTGGATTTGCCCGGATGGGTCACTTCATTGGAGTCAGACCATTGGCTTTTTGCCGGTGTACTGTCCGCAGTGCGGGATTCTTGTGGAATCCATAAAATGTGCCAAGTCAAGGAAATGTTGGAAAAACTCAAAGAGTGTGAGTCCATCAAAGGAGTGAACATTCGAAAGATCGATTTGGGAAGCGGTCAAGGCCAGGGTGAGCTGATTTTTGATCAATCTCTTTTCTATCGAATTCTCAGCGAAAAAACGGGACTGGACATTCAGGATGATTCTGAGCTGATGTCCCAGCTAGTTGAGATGACCGGGATCCGGAAAAAGTTCCAAAAACTTCAGCAGGCTTATGAAGACGTGGAACAGACCGGTTATGGCATTGTCATGCCCGACGTAGAGGAGCTGACTCTGGAAGAACCTCAAATTCTGAAACAGAATGGAAAGTATGGCATCCGTCTGAAGGCAACTGCTCCTTCCATCCACATGATGAAAACGCAGATTCATACGGAGATTACACCCATCGTTGGTTCAGAGCAGCAGTCGGAAGAGTTGGTGATGTATTTGCTCAAAGAGTTTGAGGAAAATCCCGTTCAGATCTGGGAATCCAACATCTTCGGAAAATCTCTCCATTCTCTGGTAAACGAAGGCATGCACAACAAGCTGTATCGTATGCCGGCGGATGCTCGAGAAAAAGTGCGGGAAACCATCGAGCGGATTATCAATGACGGATGCAGCGGTCTGCTGTGTATCATCCTGTAGGCCATGGAAAATTTTGAAAAGCTCCGGGAGATTGAAGATTTGGGGTTGGGAGAAAATGAGGACGACTCTGCGGAAGAAGCCTCTTCCACCGGATCAGGATGGGCTCCTGTGGTGCAAGCATTGGTTTGTTTGGTTTTCCTGTTAGCGCTTCTCTTGCTGCGATATCTGGATGAACCCACCTACTCTTCTTTTGCCGAGTGGTATCATCAGGAATCCTCCCGGGAAATCCAATTGCCTGGGTGGGGAGTGGAGGAAAACAATCTTCCTGCTCTGTCTCCATCTCCCCCTCTGGTACCCACTCCCAGTCCGACTCCCGATAGGGAGGGAGACCCTTCCCTCCAACGTGTATGATCTCCTTTGTTCTGGGTAAATGCCGCATCCAGATCGGATTCTCCTTTTTTGCGCTGCTTGCGTTTTCCTGCCTGTTTGTGGGTGCCGGAAGCAGCGCGTTTTTTTTAGGAGCAGCCGGCATTCATGAACTTGCTCATCTGGTGGTGTTGTGTGGACTAGGCGTTCCACCTGAACAGATCAGACTTACTCTGTGGGGGTGCCGGATGGTGCCCAATCGGGAAAGAAGATTGGGATTCCATTCACAAGCGGCGATATCCCTCGCCGGCCCGGGAATTAACCTTCTGGGAGCAGGATTTCTTTACGCAGTGGGATTGAGGGAGCATCCTTTTTTTTCTGCCAATCTTGTGTTAGGGATCCTTCATATTTTGCCGATCGAGCCCTTGGATGGAGGGATTGCGTTACATGCCTTATTGTGCGCTCGATGGAAAGAACATGTGGCCGGATGGATATCCTTAGGTATCTCCCTTGCTCTGTTATTTCCGTTGGGAGTCCTGGGATTTTTACTCCTTTTGCAAACTAGATACAACTTCACTTTGCTGGCCCTAAGCATTTACTTAATGTTATACCTCCTCCTGCGGGAGGATCTGTTTACCTCATAACGTAAGCGTGACTGAGAAAGGGTCTAAAGGATTGGTAAGGGCTATTTGAATCCACCAGGAACCGGTATCTTTTCGGGAGAGCATTCCTTGAAAAGGTACCGGTTTTGCATGCTCATAGAGAAATAACCACTTACAAAAGTCTCTGCAGTGAAAGGTGGAAGAGCCAGGTGGTGTATGTTATAATACCAATAAATTCTGGAATCCGGGAAAGGAGGTCCCCTAAAAATGGATGTGATAGTTTGCTTGGACGATCGGAATGGGATGTTATTTCATGGACGCAGGCAAAGCAGAGATCGAAAGGTGATCGAGGATATCCAGGTACATCTGGAAGGAAAGCGGTTTTGCATTCTTCCCTTTTCCCAAAAACTGTTTTCTCCAGGGGATGCGGTGATTATAAACAGTCTTGACTCGGCGGGACCCGGTGATCTTTGCTTCGTTGAAGATCGGCCTTTGTCACCCTATTTTTCTCAAATCCAACGGTTGATTATATACCGCTGGAATCGTCACTATCCGGGAGATTTATTTTTTGATATAGATGTCAGTCGGGAAGGGACTTTGGTCAGTCGAGAGGAATTTCCAGGATATTCCCACGAAAAAATTACAAAGGAGATTTATCGTCTATGAAACGTTCGGTGAAGATGTTATCGGTTGTCCTCGCTTTGTGCTTGATTTTTTCCGGATGTACCGGGGAGGTAGGGAAGCCCGTTTCCAGTACCGTGTCCACTACCTTGGCAGAGATCCCTGCCTATTCCGATGTTCCCTATGTGGAGCTGGAAAATAACGAGCCTGATTTTTCAGAGGACGAACTGGTGGAAGAATCCTTTGAGTCCTATAGTCCTTTGGACGACTTAGGGCGATGCGGGGTAGCTTATGCTTGCGTAGGTGTAGATTTGATGCCTACAGAAGATCGGGAAAGCATCAGTCAAGTAAAGCCCAGTGGATGGCAAACCTCTGAGTATACATTTGTGGATGGAGGGTATTTGTACAACCGTTGTCACCTGATCGGTTTTCAGCTGACCGGAGAAAACGCGAACGAGGAGAACCTGATTACAGGGACCAGATACATGAATGTGGAAGGCATGTTGCCTTTTGAGAACATGGTGGCCGACTATGTGAAGGAAACAGAAAACCATGTTCTTTACCGAGTAACCCCCGTATTTGAAGGACAGAACTTGGTGGCCAGCGGCGTGGTAATGGAAGGCCTGTCGGTGGAAGATCAAGGGGATGGAATTAGCTTTCATGTATATGTATACAATGTACAGCCAGGTGTAGAGATTGATTATGGCACAGGAGATAACTGGGAAGCAGATACGGCTCCCACATCATCCTATTCGGAAAATGTGAGTTTGGAAGAAGCGGACTATGTTCTCAATACCAGTTCTCATAAATTTCATCGACCAGATTGTTCTGCTGTGGAGACAATGAGTGAAAAGAACAAGGAAGAATATCACGGTACTCGTGAGGAATTGATTGAGGAAGGGTATGACCCCTGTGGAATTTGTAACCCATAAAGCGGAGAAGATATAGAACGGATATTTCTTCTTCCATGGTATCCCCCAGTTTTTTCCCTGAGAGCCCCCTGAAAAAACAGTTACTGCAGCAAGGCGACCTGCTGCTAGAAGGGGAAAGCAAATTGTGTCTGTTTAATCATGAGGTGGAAGGGAAAGAAGGTTTATACTCCAGTTGCCAAGATTCGTGACCCTATATCTTTTGCGCAGACGGTCATGGCAGACTCCGTTGATATTTCCTTTCAAAGGGTAGAGTTGTAAATGGAATGATGGATACCATCGTTTTTTAGAGCGGCCTTCTGAGCCGCTCTTTTTTGTAAAGGGGGAGGGGGTATTTGTAAACTCGTAAATTTATATAAACCTCCGAGGATCTTTTAAAAAAGATTGACAATACCCGTAAGGGGTATTATACTAGGGTAAAGAGTAAATACCCCGTATGGGTATAAGAAGGTGGGCTTTTGATGGAAAATCGAGAGAAAAAAGAACAGAGCATGGAAATGGCATGCTGTGCTCGCCACAAGGGAACTCCACGAAGTGAAAAGGAACTGCGGCAGCTTCAAAATCGTCTTAAACGAATGGTGGGGCAGCTGAATGGAATTGGAAAAATGCTGGATGAAAACCGTTATTGCGGGGATATTCTCATTCAGGTAGCTGCGGTGGAGAGTGCTCTCCAGTCATTTGGATATCAAGTGCTTCAGACGCATTTGGAAACCTGTGTGGTAGAGGAGATTCAGAAAGGGAATACGCAGGTTGTAGACGAAGCCGTTGAGCTCATTAAAAAGTTGAAGTAAGGGGTGGTTTGTGTGAAGACGGAAAAATACAATGTCACGGGCATGACATGTGCCGCCTGTCAGGCTAACGTAACCCGATGTGTTCAAAAGCTAGATGGGGTCTCCGATGTCAACGTCAGTTTGCTTGCCAATCAAATGACGGTTTCCTACGATGAAAACCAGGTAACACCAGACGTCATTGTTCACGCGGTGGAACAAATTGGATATGGAGCATCCTCTGCGGAGCAGAAAAACGGATCTCAGAGTCAACAGGGGTTTCGAAGCGAATGGCAGGATCGGCAGAACAGGGCTTTGGAAGATCAGAAAAAGATGAAACATCGCCTGATTTCTTCTATCTGCCTGTTAATTCCCTTGATGTATATTGCTATGGGATCCATGTGGTCACTGCCCATGCCCTGGTTTTTTGTGGGGGAAGAAAATGCTTTGGTTTCGGCTATGGCCCAATTGCTCCTGACAGTTCCGGTATTGCTGATCAACCAGCACTTCTTCAAGACGGGACTGAAAGCCCTCTGGCATCGAGCGCCCAATATGGATTCTTTGGTGGCGGTAGGCTCAGGGGCATCGCTGATATATGGGTTGTTTGCTATGTTTCGACTGGCGTATGGATTTGGTCACGGGGAGATGGACGTGGTACACGAATATGCCCATGCCCTGTATTTTGAATCTTCTGCTATGATCCTGACCTTGGTGACAGTGGGAAAGTATTTGGAGGCTAAGTCCAAGTCCAAGACGTCTGATGCTTTGGGAAAACTGGTAGATCTTGCGCCAAAAACTGCGGTGGTAATTCGCCAGGGATCTGAACAGACAATACCGGCAGAACAGGTGGCAGCCGGGGATATCGTAGTGATCCGTCCCGGAGAAAGTATTCCTGTGGATGGAGTTGTCACGGAAGGCAATGGCTATGTGGATCAAGCGGCGATAACAGGAGAGAGCATCCCGGTGGAAAAACGTCCGGGGGACTCGGTAATCTCTGCTACGATCAATAAGAATGGAACATTTCAGTTCTGGGCCTCCAAGGTGGGGGAAGACACAACTTTGTCTCAAATCATTCGCTTGGTGGATGAGGCAAGCAATTCTAAGGCGCCTATTGCCCGTTTGGCGGATAAGGTCAGCGGTGTTTTTGTACCAGTGGTGATTGCGATTGCGCTGGTAACGGCTGTAGTCTGGATGATTGCAGGGGCGGGATTTGAGTTCGCTCTCTCCAATGCGATTTCTGTTCTTGTAATCTCCTGCCCTTGCGCTTTAGGGTTGGCTACGCCGGTAGCTATTATGGTTGGAACCGGCAAAGCGGCCGAAATGGGGATATTGATCAAATCGGCAGAAAGCTTGGAAAACCTGCACAATGTAGATACTATTGTCCTGGACAAAACCGGAACCATCACGTCTGGCACCCCGGCTGTAACAGATATTCTAGTAATGGATGAGTCGATCACAGAGAATGAGTTTTTGGCAGAGGCTGCTGCAGTTGAATTGGGAAGCGAGCATCCTTTGGCACAGGCTGTGGTGGAACGTGCCAATGTGCAAAAACTTCCGCTGCCCCCGGCGGATTCCTTTGAAGCGGTAGCGGGACGCGGCGTTCGCGCACAGGTTTTTGGCAAGGAATACTTGGCTGGTAATTTGGCATTTTTGAAAGATAATCAGTTGTTTTCCACCCAGGAAGCTCTAAATGCAGTGGAAAGCACAGTAAATCGCCTGGCCCAGCAAGGGAAAACGCCGTTGCTTTTTGCTCGAGATGGGAAGCTGATGGGGATTATTGCTGTGGCAGATACCGTTCGAGAAACCAGCCGGGCAGCCATTCAGAGATTTCGTTCGATGGGCCTTCATGTTGTGATGCTGACAGGTGATAATCAAATTACGGCAGAGGCAATCCGGAAAGAGATGCAGATTGAAAAGGCTGTTTCTGATGTTCTTCCCACAGAAAAAGAGGCGCAAATCCGGAAGCTGCAGGAAGAGGGCCATAAGGTGGCCATGGTTGGAGATGGGATCAACGACGCTCCGGCCTTAACTCGTGCCGATATCGGCATAGCGATTGGGGCTGGCACGGACATTGCCATCGAGTCTGCAGATGTAGTGTTGATGAAGGATTCCCTGGATGATGTGGCCACAGCGATCGATTTGAGCCGAGCGGTGGTTCGAAATATACACATGAATCTGTTCTGGGCATTCTTCTACAATGTTTTAGGAATTCCACTGGCAGCTGGCGCACTTTTTCCTGCATTTCAGTTGCGGCTGAGCCCCATGATTGGATCTGCCGCTATGAGTCTCAGTTCTGTTTGTGTGGTGACCAATGCTTTACGGCTGCGGTTTTTCAAAAATAAGCGGTCTAATTTTGTGGAAAATACTTCTCTCTTGAGAGAAGAGTCAGATAAAATAGTAGAGGTTCCGAAGGGTGAAACGGTTTCTCCTTCGGAGGAAAAGAAAGGAAGAGAATCTATGAAAAAAGTATTGATCGTCGATGGAATGATGTGCGCCCATTGCCAAATGCACGTTCAGAAAGCTTTGGCGGGTGTGGATGGCGTCACTGAGGCTGTAGTGGATCTGGAAAGCAAAAAAGCTACTGTGAGTCTTTCTAAAGATGTGCCCGATCAGGTACTGATGGATGCGGTAACGGAAGCGGGCTATACGCCGGTCAGCTGTACGCAGGGATGAGAAAATCCTGGTTGACTGGATTTCTAAAAAACGATATAATATTTTTCTAGAAAGAGGCTGCGGTGCTGAGACTTTCTCAGCGCCGCCCTTTTTTGGAACTTGGTGTATAAAAGGAGTATTTCCATGTATCGATTGCTGAAACAAGAGGGAGCAGCTCGTCGAGGAGAGTTTGAGACGGTCCATGGCACAATTCAAACGCCTGCTTTTATGAATGTTGCTACAGCTGGTGCAATTAAAGGTGCGGTTTCTGCCTATGATTTGAGAGATCTTCACTGCCAAGTGCAGCTTTGCAACACATATCATTTGCATTTACGCCCTGGAGATGAGACCGTTAAAAAGCTGGGCGGCATCCGTAAATTTACGGGATGGATGGGTCCGGTACTGACGGACAGTGGTGGTTTTCAAGTTTTCTCTCTGGCCAAATTGAGAAACATCAAAGAGGAGGGCGTGACGTTTGCCTCTCATGTGGATGGTCATCGTATTTTCATGGGCCCTGAAGAGAGCATGCGCATTCAGTCAAACTTGGGGTCCACCATTGCGATGGCTTTTGATGAGTGTGTAGAGAACCCTGCAACATATGAATATGCCAAGGCATCTTGCGCTCGTACCGCCCGCTGGTTGGAACGGTGCAAAGCGGAAATGGCCCGTCTCAATCAGCAGGAAGATACTATCAATCCTCACCAGCTGTTGTTTGGGATCAACCAAGGTTGTACTTTTGAGGACCTTCGAGTGGAACATATGGACCGGATTGCGGAATTGGATTTGGACGGGTACGCCATTGGCGGTTTGGCGGTGGGGGAGCCTACTGAAGAAATGTATCGGATTATTGAAGCCGTAGAGCCTCATATGCCTAAGAACAAGATCCGTTATTTGATGGGTGTTGGAACGCCAGCCAATATTTTGGAAGCGGTCTATCGAGGTGTTGATTTATTTGACTGTGTTATGCCCAGCCGAAATGCCCGCCACGGACATGCGTTCACATCGGAAGGCTGCCGGAATCTCCACAATGCCAAATACGAACTGGACGAATCTCCCTTGGATGAAAATTGTCAATGTCCTACCTGTCAGAAATTTTCAAGGGCATATATCCATCACTTGTTTAAGGCGGGAGAAATGCTTGCTATGCGGCTGACGGTGATGCATAATCTATATTTCTACAATCACCTGATGGAGCAGATTCGTGAGGCTTTAGATGCTGGGTGCTATGAGCAGTTTTATCGGTCGCAGGTTGAGATCTTGGGACGAAGGATCTAAACAATCTGTGAAAACTTTCCCGGATTCCCTTGCAAGTTTAGCCAGTTCTTGCTATAATCTAAACATTAACTCGGAGGTGCATTGACAAAATGAATCATTTGATGACTCTTGACGCGACTTCTTCTGGCCAGGGCGGCATGTCCATGGTATTGATGCTGTTGGTCTATGCTGTTTTTATTGTGGCCTTGTATTTCATCTTTTTCCGGCCCCAGAGCAAACGGAAAAAGAAGGAAGCGGAAATGCGGAAAAATGCCCAAGTGGGAGATGAAATCACTACCATCGGTGGCATCTGCGGTCGCATTGTGGCGGTAAAAGAAGAGACTGATTCCATCGTTATTGAGACTGGCAGTGATAAAGCTCGTCTGCGGGTCAAGAGATGGGCAATTGGCAGCGTAGATACAGTTCAAGAGGAAGAGAAGGCTTCTTCCTGAGCGGCTGAAAATCAAAAAATGGTACATGAAGAAGAGGTTGAAAGACCTCTTCTTTTTTTGTCTATTTGATCGGGAAAGCGCATATCTATTTGTAAGAAGAACTCCAGAGGAGGAAGACCTTAATGAAGATGCTCAAGGGTATTTTGCTTTCCCTGGCGATTGCAATGACGGGCGGGGCTGGAATATTGGCAGTCGTATCGCTGATCATTGCAAAAACGAAAAGTTTGCCACAGGGGGCTTTGATTCAGGGAATAGGGACGGTAGGTATTTGTTTGGCGGTGTTTTTGGGGTCTCTCCTGGGGGCTTTGTTTTCAAAGGAAAAAGGGGCGCTGCTGGGGGCCTCTTGCGGATTGCTGGTTGTATGCGTCCTTTTATTGGTTTCCTGGTCTGCACAGGGGATTGGTATGACGATTAGCGGTGGGGCGCGGTTGGCGGCAGTCTTCTTGAGTGGATGCATTGGAGGGATTCTGGGCGTCAACCGAAAAGCAAAAGTGATATTTTAATCGGTCTCTTGGGAGAGGAATACACATGATTTAGGTCGTGTGTATTTTTATTCTCACCAGGTTTTGTGTAAAGGACATAACGCGAAAAGTTGTATATACATTTGTTTACATAAATCTAAAAACATAAAATTTGCAGGTTGAAATAATTCTGAAAAAATATTCGCCAAGTCTCTTGCAAAATAGCGGGATTTGTATTATAGTATATATTCATAAGGGAAAAATAATGGCTTTCCGCGAAGGACATGACAACAGTTGTGGAAAAGTACAAAAGTTTCTCTGGTAGAGAGGCTTAAAATCTAGGAAAATGAATCTGTTTTTCTCCTCAATATATGGTATTTTTTCTTTTTCTATCTGACATATTTTGAGATTTTCTGGATTTAATTTTGAAGGTATTTTTCTCGGTTGATTGCGTTTTTTTCATAATTCTTCCATACGAGAAAGGCGGTCCTTTTTATTTGGAAGGGTTTCAATTGAGAACTTAAGTTACCTGTAATAATTCAAATGCCTATTCATTTTTCCCAAGCCCATGAATAGACCAGACCCCTTTTTCATAGTATGAGAGCAGATACTGCCACCATATTTTTAAGGATGTGTCGCTATGAAAAAGGCTACTAAGCGCCCCTTTCCATCTGTTCCCAAAATGGACGACTCTTTCTGGGATCGTTTTTCGAATCGAAGGGCATTTTACCTGTTGTTATTTCTTATATTGTTGGGTGTAGCGTCTGGTGCGTCGGTTTCCCTTTTTGGTCAACTTTTTGAAGGCCGTTGGGTTTTGCCGCTACAATTCTCGGGGATCCCTGTGGTGGGTTCCGGTTTTGTCAGTTGTTTTACGACTCTCTTGTTTAACGCGCTGATTGGGCTGCTTGTGTTATTCCTGCTGGGCATGACCGCTTTTGGGGTATTTGCGGTTCCTGCATTCCTGTTTTTTCGAGGGGTTACGGTGGGAATTGGTGTTGCTTCCTTTTTGTGGAAGGACGAGCTTATTGGGCTCGCTCAGTCTGCGTTACTATATACACCGGCTGCTGCGGCTGGGGGGTTATTATTGCTTTTGTTCGGGGGACGTGCATTGATTTTCTCTCGGAATCTGGCCAAAGCTGGCTTTTCTTCCCGTGAAGGAAGTTTGGATTTGCGATGCTATTTCCAAGATCTTCTGTTATTTTTAAGCTGTGCTGCGGGAATATCCGTGCTTGGCAGTTTGCCGGCAGTTGTGTGTGAAATATTTTTGTGATAAGAGAAGAGGGTGGTACAGACCATGTATGGCGTGAGCGATTATTATTCTATGTTCAGCGATTATCTGACAAATCAAAAAGCCAACTCGGCCAATACCCGGGAATCTTATTTGCGGGATACCATGTATTTTCTGGAGTACCTGAATCAAGTGAACGTTGATCCTCTCGATGCAGAAGAACAGGATATTCAAGGATATGTGGATCATCTGCATCAGTTAAAACGTTCTCCTACCACAATTTCCCGGAATTTAGCTTCTGTCCGTTGCTTTTTTAAGTTTTTGATTTTCCGTGGAGATTTGGATCACAATCCTGCAAAAGGGATCAAACTGGAAAAGGCAGAAAAAAAGTTGCCCCAGGTGCTTTCTGGAGAAGAGATTGAACTGTTGCTGTCTCAGCCCGACATTACAGAGCCAAAAGGCTGTAGGGATAAGGCTATGTTGGAACTGCTTTATGCCACGGGGATTCGAGCATCTGAATTGATTAACTTGAATATCAAAGATGTGAATCTTCGTTCAGGCGTGTTGTACTGTAGAGGGACCAAGGGAGTGCGTTCCATTCCCATTTATCCTTCTGCGGTGGTGGCTGTGTCCGACTATATTTACCGCATGCGAGGGTTGATTACCAGTCCGGAAAGTGGCAACGCTTTGTTCGTCAACTTGAATGGTGGCCGATTAACACGACAAGGGTTCTGGAAGATCGTGAAAGGGTACGCCACGGAGGCAGGAATCACAAAAGAAATAACGCCCCATACATTGCGGCATTCCTTTGCCATGCATTTGCTGGAAAATGGAGCATCTGTCAAAGACATTCAAACGATGATGGGACATGCAGATATTTCTTCAACCCAGGTTTATGTACAGCTGTTGGATAGTCATGTGAAGCAGGTGTATAACGACTGCCATCCAAAAGCAAAATTAGGATGATTGGCTGAAAAAAAGAGCGCCAAACTGGCGCTCTTTTTTCTTATCCACTTATTTAGCACTTATTTAGCAAAAGTAGGGAAGTTTACGATTCTTCCTTGGGATGGGGGGAGGGTTTCCCACTGTTTTTTTTCTGGGTAACGTTTGCCAGAGGGTTGGAATTGATGGCTTCTTCCATTTGGCTGCTGGAAGTGTGAGTATAGATTTCGGTAGTTCCCAAGTTGGCGTGTCCCAGGATATCTTGGAGTACACGGATGTCTACATTGCCATATCGATACATCAGTGTAGCGGCTGTGTGCCGAAGCTTGTGTACGGAATACCCTGGTCCGCTTAAGCCGATCTTGTCCAAATATTTTTTCACGATAAATTGAACCGTCTTAGGACTAATCCTAGTTTTGCGGTTGCTGAGGAAGAGGGCGTTCCGGTCAATAACGCCATCTTTGGGACGTACAGCCAAATAGGCATCAATGGCATCGATACAGGCCTGATTTAAGTAGACGATTCTCTCTTTATTGCCTTTGCCCAGGATTCTCAATGTGGAGTTGTTGTGGATTACATCGGTGAGATTGATGGACACCAGCTCAGAAAGACGCATACCACAGTTTAAAAAGAGAGTTAAAATGCAACGATCCCGTTCTGCATCTGGCCCATCCACCGCGTTGAGAAGTTCGATACTTTGTTCGAGCGACAAAAAATGGGGAAGGGCTTTTTTGGATTTAGGAGGAGTCAGATTTTCCGTAGGATTTTCCGCAAGCAGTTTTTCATGAACGGTAAGGTATTTGAAGAAAGATTTTAAGGAAGAGGATTTTCGTTGACGGGTAGAACTCATGTTGTTACGTTCATCGGCTACGAAATTCATGAATTCAAAGATATCGATGGTCTTGATCCCACGAATAAAATCCAAATCGATATCCTTGACGGAAATATCGGATAGCGCAGTTTGATCCAGTTGCTCGGGGTTGAGCTGTCGGCCTTTGAGATAGCGAAAAAAAGTCCGGAGATCCATACAGTATTCATTTACGGTTTTTAGAGATAATCCTCGGATATTGCGTAAATAAAGAGCATATTGCTGGACAATCTCGGGCATTTCATCCTTGATGGAAAAACTCATAATTCTGGTAACGCCTCCCCTGAATTATACAAAATATTCATTTTGTATAATTATATCTATTTTTGGAGGAACCCTCTTTTTTAGAGAAGGTTCCCTTCTAGAAACTCAAATAGCAGCTTCAAAAGCTTCTCGAATATTTTTGGCTCCGATGACCTGGATTGTTCTTCCTTGAGGCAGGACAATATTTTTCAATCCATGGTGCGGCATGACACAACGGGTAAATCCCAACCGAGCCGCTTCTGCAATTCGCAACTCTCCATGGCTGACGCTGCGGAGTTCTCCAGCCAGTCCAATTTCTCCAAAAACCACTGTGTCTTCACGGACGGGCGTATCCTTTAAACTGGAAATCAATGAAAGCGCAACCGCTAAATCGGCGGAAGGTTCATAAAGCCGAAGTCCGCCCACCACATTGATGTATGCATCTAAGTTGGAAAAATAATAGCCGGCTCTTTTTTCCAGTACGGCAAGGATCAGGGCCATCCTATTATAATCAAACCCTGTTGCCATTCTTCGAGGTGTTCCGTAACCTGAAGTGGTTGCCAATCCCTGGATTTCAGCCAAAATTGGCCTTGTCCCCTCCATTACGGCGGTAACACATGTTCCCGAAACGTCCTTCGGCCTTCCGGAGAGCATGGCTTGAGAAGGATTCTCCACCTGTCGCAAGCCGTGGTCTCCCATATCGAACACACCGATTTCGTTGGTGGAGCCGTAGCGGTTTTTGGCAGCTCTAAGGATACGGTACGTCATTTGCCGGTCGCCTTCAAAGTAGAGCACCGCATCTACAATATGTTCCAGAACTTTGGGGCCTGCTATGGCGCCATCTTTGTTCACATGACCCACTACTAGAATGGGAATGTCCAAGGATTTTGCGCAGCGCATCAGCGCATTGGTACATTCCCGCACTTGGGTAATGCTTCCTGGAGAGGAATTCAAATCCGTGTGATTCATCGTTTGGATGGAATCGATCATGACCAAATCTGGCTGTTCAGAGCGGATCTCTTCCAGGACATATTGGATATCGGTTTCAGTGAGGATCAACAAATTGGAACTTTGTACACCCAGCCGGGCAGCGCGCAGCTTGATTTGCCGTGCGGATTCTTCGCCTGAAACATAAAGGACTCGGAGTGTTTGCCCAAGGTATTCACAGATCTGTAAAAGCATGGTGGACTTGCCAATACCGGGATCACCGCTGATCAGAATCAGAGATCCCTTGACGATTCCCCCACCCAAGACACGATCCAGTTCTGAGAGGCCGGTGTGGTACCGGAATTCCTCCTGGGTACTGATTTCGTTGATGGGCGTAGGCCGGGACGGGGCCCTATGGGAGGTGCTGCTGTTTTTAGTGGGGGAACTGGATTCTTTCAATACCTCTTCCATGGTATTCCATTCCCCGCAACTGGGGCATTTTCCAGTCCATTTTGAGGACTCAAACCCGCATTGGCTGCATTGATAGATCCATTTGCTTTTGGAAGCCATGGTACAATTCTCCCCTGTCTCTTTGATGGTTTCTTTTATTATACCATAAATGGACGGTTAGCAAAAGCTTTTCACGGAGCAGATTGAGCGGTGTTCTGTTTTTGTTCTAAATAATCCACGATTCCATTGTAGATGGCAGCTGCCATGTCTTTTTGATATTGTGGTTGACTGAGAGATCGTGCTTCCTCCGGGTTAGAGAGAAAGCCGCATTCCACCAGCACAGCAGGTACGGAAACGTGATTGAGCAGATAGATTTCCTCCCCTGCTTCTTTGTTTTGCCTGGTATTTTCGGGCTGTAGGGAACCCACAATGCTTTGACGAATGCATTCTGCCAGAGTGGAACTTTCCTCATTATTTCCCGAATAAAACATTTGGGCCCCACTGTATTGGCTTTCGCCGAAGAAGTTTTGATGGATGCTGATCAAAAGACACTCTCCTGTTTCTTCCACCAGCTGCGCACGTCGTTTGGTATCGGACCGCTTCCTTTCTGCCACTGTGGAAAGAGAGGGATCTCCTACGGAATAATCTCCATCCCGAACCAAGATGACAGGAAACTGATTGGCTTTCAATGCTTCTGCCAAGTTTAGAGCAATGGCCAGATTAATGTCCTTTTCCACCAGCCCATCGATTCCAACCGCTCCCCCGTCTTCTCCACCATGCCCCGCATCAATGATGATGGTAGTTTTCTTCTCGAAAAAATCCGCATGAAAGGCGACAATTCCAAAAGCTTCCATGGTCTGGATTCCAAAAAAAGCCAGAGAAGTGCAAAATAGAACCCAGAAGACGATCTTTTCTTTGATGCGGCTTTTTTTCATAAGAATCCCCCCTACGTCCAGGCATATGCAGAAACTTTTTCCTCTATTCCCTTTTCAATTTAAATGGGTCATGGTACAATAACGAATAAAATAAAATGGCAGCATGGGGACCGGTTTGGCAGAAGTTTTCCGGCTGAACTGGGCTTTCAGAAAGGCGTGATCTTCCATGAAAATTAAAGAATTGCTCAATCAACCGCAGAAGGTGACCTTTTCCTGCGAGATATTCCCTCCCAAAAAAGACACGGATTTTCCTGGGATTTTCCAGACGGTAGACGCAATCCAGGCATTGGGAGTGGATTTTATCAGTGTGACATATGGCGCTGGAGGAAGTACCTCTAAAAAAACGGTGGATGTTGCTTCCTATATACAAAATACCCATCACACGCCGGCTCTGGCTCATCTCACCTGTTGTGATTCCACACGGGAGGAAATTCGCCAGGGGTTGGAAGAAATGAAAGAACGGGGTATTGAAAATATTCTGGCTTTGCGGGGAGATCGACCCAAGGATTTTGTTCCGGGACCTTATACTTATGCCATTGATCTAATCCGAGATATCAAAAGCCAGGGTGACTTTTGCATTGGGGCTGCATGCTATCCAGAAGGCCATGTAGAGTGTGAGCACAAGGAGGATGACATAGCCTACTTAAAAGAAAAAGTGGATGCAGGCTGTGATTTTCTCACGACCCAGATGTTTTTTGACAACAATATCTACTACAATTTCCTGTATCGTATTTTGGCAGCAGGGATCCATGTACCGGTGATTCCCGGCATTATGCCTGTTATCAACAGTAAGCAGATCAAGCGAAGCTGCGAGTTGTCGGGAACCGTTTTGCCTACCCGATTTAAAGCCATTGCAGACAAGTTCTCCGATGACCCTCAGGCCATGGAACAGGCGGGTATTGCCTACGCTACCGAGCAGATTATCGACCTGATCGCCAATGGAGTCAAATATATTCATCTCTATACCATGAATCGCCCCAAAACTGCTGGGAAGATCATGGAAAATCTCAGTCACATCTTGCGTTGAAGGTGAAGATTATGGACATTCGGGAAATTCTTCGCTACTTGGGAGTCCATGGAGAAGATCCTCAGCTACAGGAAATGATTCTTCGAGCAGAAAAGGAAATCCTATCCGCGGCGAACCCAAAGCATATTGCCAAGCGGTTTCCTTTGCTGGTGAAAGAGAAAGGGGTCACTGTAGGAGGGACTTTTCTTCCTAGTGAGACATTGGCGTCTCATTTAAGAGGATGTGAGGAAGCGTTTCTATTTGCGTTTACCCTGGGACCTGGGGTGGATACATTGATCAGGCGGTATGAATTGATGGAGATGCCAATGGTGCCAGTATTGCAGGCATGTGCTGCCGCATATACGGAAGAATGCGCAGATTCTGCTCAGGAAGAATTGGAGCGTTACGCAGAAAAACGAGGGCTTTATCTCCGTCCTCGTTATAGCCCGGGATACGGGGATTTTTCTTTGACTAGTCAACAGTTCTTCTTCGATGCTTTGAGAATTTCCAAAGAAATCGGGGTAACTTTGACGGATAGCTGTTTAATGTTGCCCATGAAGTCCATAACCGCCATTGTGGGCCTTTCCCCTGACCCTTCCTTGTGCCATGTGGGCAAATGTATGACTTGTTCCATGGAACAATGTCCCTTTCGGAAGGCAGAGAAAAAGGAATCCCCATGTTGCAGAGAGGAAAAGGGAAGAAAATGAAAAACTTATTGGATCTTTTGGGAAAACAGGTGCTATTTTTTGATGGGGCTATGGGGACCACACTGCAAGCTTTAGGTTTACAGCCTGGAGAATTGCCTGAGCTGTGGAATCTAACCCATAGAGAAGAAATCTGCCAAATTCATCGGAACTATTTAAAGGCAGGAGCCCATTTTTTGAAGGCGAATACCTTTGGAGCCAACA
>ENA-OPRS01000130-OPRS01000130.1-human-gut-metagenome-genome-assembly--contig:-NODE-130-length-57742-cov-3.963077_pt1 | contig 57742 bp, 66 predicted proteins | sample MGYA00241795_ERZ501881 | MGnify/ENA primary metagenome ERZ501881 (study PRJEB25962, sample SAMEA2042440) | human gut metagenome | biome: human gut; feature: human-associated habitat; material: faeces... | reverse complement strand
GGCAAAGCTGACCGGCGGTTCGCTTTTTATTTACGGTTCTTTGCGTCTACTGCGATGAGCAGGCTCAGGAACGTAAGAACAACCAGAAAGAGTTTTGTCAAGGAATATTTTATTGCTACTCATTCACAAGTTTATACTAATATGGTTAAAAAGAGCCGTCTCTTTGGAATAGAAAATCTATTCCAAAGAGACGGTTTTTAAATTACTTTAACGGAGTTTGACTAAATTAGGTTAAAAAAACTATTCACGCTTTTTTCTTAGTGTTTTCCCGAAATAATTGAGCAATATTTACCGTAGGAAGCAGTAATGGTTCGCGTCCTGACTGTGCAGTAATTGTAGATACCAATGCTCGCAAATACGGAAATAAAATTGCAAGAGCATTTGATTCCCACTGCTGTTTCCATCCTTCTTGGCATTCATATCTTCCAGCCATTTCAACTACAAGTCTAAAAGGCGCATCCGAATAATCAGCGGTTTCTCCAAAACAAATTCTTACGGCCAAATTTAACTGATACTCCGTATCTGAAAGAAGGTCGCCAGTTTTTGAAAAAGAAAAATGATATTTTCCATTATTCACATGATCTTGAATAACCAGCATTCCTAAACAATCACAAGCATAATAAAAAGCTTCTGGTTCTATTTTCATATGCTTTCTTAGACAATTCATCCCTAATGCCTTCATTCTTAAAATATCTTTTTCATATTCTTTCATATGGTATGGTAAAAAAAGTCCATCATGAAAATAACCCTGATCTAAAACACCATGTATAAATATAGGCTTATGATTTAATAAAATGTGTTGACCTTGAATATCAACAGTTCTTAAAGCAAAATAACTTTCCACATGATCATCATCCGTATCTATTATCAATTGATATAAATAAGGATCATCTACATCCCATAGATGGCGATACGCTAAAGGAATTTCAATTTCTATGTCTTTTTGTATAAATGTTTCTTGAAAAAACAAGGTTTCACCTATGATACTGACCTGATATGTATCTGCCAATGTTTCAACATGTAATTGAATAGATTCTAACGTAGGTGTTATTTTTAAATCCTGAATGTAATGAGAATGTACAGATTCAAGCCAGACACTTTGCCATATTCCCGATACTGGCGTATACCACATTCCTTTGTGTTTTTTTCTTTGTTTACCATAAGGATAAAGATAAGATAACTGATCTGTAACCTCTACTTCTAAAAGATTTTCTCCCTCTTGTAAAAAAGTTGTGATATCAAACCAGAATGGTAAATAACCCCCTTGATGTTCTCCTACACATTGATGATTAATATAAACCTTTGCTTTTTGATCAACTGCACCAAAATGCAAATGAACACTCTTATCCTTTCCTGACATTTGAGGTTCTAAAACAAAAGTTTTTTGATAATGCAAAAAATCTTTAATTTGACCATCATAATAAGATAATAAAGCTTGAGGTGGGTAAGGAACTTGAATAGGTTTTTGATTTAAAATCCATGTTCCATCTAATGATTGAAAACTTTCTCTATATAATTGTGGTCGGGGGTAATGATATTTCTTTTCCATATGGCACAACTCCTTATATTTATTATATAATAGTTCATTGTTGATAGGAATATTTTTTGTCGTATAATTTTGATATTGAAAGAGGGGATACACATGATTTATAAACAAGATGATAAAAGCTATTTAGCTGAAGTTGTTAATTTAATTCAAGAATATATAACAGAGCTTCATCGTGATTTAACATTTCAAAACCTACAACAAGAACTCAATGATTTATCTTCTCAATATCTCCCACCATATGGTCATCTTATGATTGCTGTAAAGGAGCATCAAGTCATTGGATGTGTCGCATTACATAAACATAGTGATATAAGATGTGAGATGAAACGATTGTTTGTCAAAAAGGAGTATCGTCATAACCATATCGGTCATGAACTGATTCAAAGAATATTAGATGTTGCTGTAGAGGATGGCTATAAGGAAATGGTTTTAGATACAATTCAACCTTTGCAAAGTGCTATCCAGCTTTATCATCAGTTTGGATTTTATGAAATCTCAGCTTATTACAATAATCCTATGGATGATGTCGTTTATATGAAAAAAGAGCTTTAATAAAAACATCCCTCAGGATGTTTTTATTGATTCATCATTTCTTTTTGTTTTTGTATTAAAGCTTCATAAGCTTCATTTAAATCTGTTAAGTTATAGACTGTCTGTTCCATTGGACACATACCATCATGTGTTCTATTGATGATATAGGGAACAAGTTTTTCATAATCATAATCCACTTGATTTTGATCAAGTATTTCTTTTGCTTTTTCACTTAATACATATGCATAAATATATTTAACCTTTGATAAAATCAACAGCATGGCTGTCGCTTTTCCAATCACCTTATCCACAACTATAGCATCTTCAAAATAATAAAGATGTTCCTTCATAGGATTGATAATTGGTCCAATTCCATGTAACTTGGATGTATAGATCTCTCCTTGTCGATTGGCTATAAGAGATAATTCTTCTTCATTAAGCTTTTTTTGTAGCTGCTGCAACTTCATCAAAATAGCCTCCCTTGACAATTGCCATTACAATTGCTGGTACAAAGATTAACTGAATAATGATTCCCGGAATCCCTGTTGTTGTAGCTGCAATCACTGCTGGAATACCTCCCAAAGGAATACCAAACAGATATGTTGCAATAGAAATCACAATACCATAGATAACCCTTCCAGCAATCATGGAAAGAACTAAGGCAGACAAAGAACCAAATTTCTGTTTAGAGAAATGGAACTGATGAAACAACAGACCACTGACTGTCCCATAAGTTGCCAGTTCACTCATCATAAACAAGACACGATCAGCAGAAGGCATTCCTGTCACAACAAAGCTTGTCAAAGGAGCAAAGATTCCTAAAAATAAGCCATAGATAGGTCCAAGTAACATTCCACCAATAAAAACAGGTAAATGCATTGGAAGAAAAACAGAACCAGCCTGTTGCATACCAATGATATGAAAGACTTGCGGTAATAATAAAGATATAGCTAAACACATAGCTCCAAATGTTAATTTTTTTGTTTTCATTGTAAAACCTCCTCGTACTATATCATAACGCTAAAGTAAGGTTTAAAGTCAACCCTTTTTTCAATTTCCATAAGACTTTTTTCTTTTCTATATGATATATTTATGCTATACTCCATGATTGAGGTGAGGTTATGAAAAGACTTTATGAATATCTTGATATGATTTCTCAAGAAGATATACATGATTATGTTGAAAAAATGAAATACAGCAATGATATGTATACAACTCTATCCAAAGGAATAGAGGATTTTAAGCAATTAACACCTATCTATAATGATAATGTTATTTTTTCATTATATAAAGACATGTTATTTCTTCAGCCAGATCAAGATCAACCATTTTTAACACGAAAAGAAGACCACGTTTTTTATAGCCCATTATACTTTGTTGAAAAAATGGACATGACACAACAATTCCCATTAAATTCTATGAATCACCAACAAGCATTAGGTGCTTATGTTGTGGTGGATAAGGATTATCCTTTTATACATATGATTTTACTGATTATTGATAATTTACTCAATGATGTTAAAAGTACAATTCAAAATCAAATCAATGAAATGATTCGTCATCTCCAAGAACAATTTCCTCAAGCAACAATATCTACAGTGAGCGTCATTGCCAGTGACCATGCTCCTCAAGAAGATCAAATTCAACAGATGGAATCACAAATCATTGAAAAACAAATGGATATGAATCAATCTTTTGAACAAAAGACAAAAGAATATTATCAAAGTATTTTATATAATTAAAAAACATGTACTAGTGACATGTTTTTTTATAATAATTCCCCATTTGTAGCAATGACTTTTTTATACCATTCAAACGATTTTTTCTTTAACCTTTTGAACGTTCCCTTTCCCCTGTTATCTCTATCTACATATATAAATCCATATCTTTTTTCCATTTCACCAGTCCCATTGGAAATCAAATCTATACATCCCCATGTTGTGTATCCCATTAAATCAACACCATCTTTGTCAACAGCATCTTTCATCGCTTTAATATGTTCTCTTAAATAATGAATGCGATAATCATCTTGAATTGTTCCATCTTCTTCTACAATATCTTTAGCTCCCAAACCATTTTCAACAATAAATAATGGTTTTTGATAACGATCATAAAGTTCATTCATAGTAATTCTTAAACCTAAAGGATCAATTTGCCATCCCCATTCACTCGATTTCAAATATGGATTTATAACAGATGCAAATATATTACTTTCAGTTTGACAGCTACTATCAGGAGTCGAACTAGAAACTCTTGATGAATAATATGAAAAACTTATAAAATCAACAGTATTTTCCATCAATAAATTCTTATCATCATTCATAAATGGAATGGTAGCTTGATTCTTTTCTATCCATTTTAAAGCATATGGAGGATAATAGCCTCTTGATTGAACATCAATAAACATATAGCTTTCTCGATTATCACATATAGCTTTCCAATAATCTTCAGGTTTACATGTTGCTGGATAATAAGCCCCTGCTGCTAACATGCATCCAATTTGATTTTGTGGATTAATCTCATGAGCCAGTTTTGTGACGAGTGCACTAGCAACTAATTCATGATGCGCACAGGTAATCATAGCCTGTATTTTATTTTCATCATCCTTAAATCTTAGTCCTGCTGCAACAAACGGAAAATGAAGTATCATATTGATTTCATTAAAAGTTAGCCAATATTTTACAAAATGTTTATATCTTATCAATAGAACCTTTGCTAATTTAACATAACAATCAATCATTCTTCTATCTCTCCATCCTCCATATTTGTTGATCAAATACATAGGACAATCAAAATGATTTATTGTCACTAATGGTTCAATATGATATTTATGACACTCTTTAAATACATCTTCATAAAATTTTAATCCTTCTTCATTAGGTGATTCTTCATCACCATGTGGAAAAATGCGTGTCCATGCAATGGATATTCTAAAAACTTTAAATCCCATTTCTGCCATTAATGCAATATCTTCTTTATAATGATGATAAAAATCAACAGCTTGATGACTTGGAAAATAGTGATTGTCAATATGATTAATCCATTTTTCTCCTGTTCCAATAGCATATCGATCTTGACCATACGGCATCAAATCGACATTAGCTAAACCACGTCCACCTTCGAAAATACCACCTTCAACTTGATTGGCAGCTGTTGCACCACCCCATAAAAATCCTTCTTTAAATCCCATAACTTTTCCTCCTTTATGCATTGTTTAAATAATATGATAATTTTTTAAATCTTGGTATATAAATAAAATGACTTAAAACTTTTGTACGAAAAAATTGTATCAATGCTCCATTGCATATTGCCATAATGATTGTTCCTAACCCTATACCTACAAAATCATTAAATAATATCAAAGACATGAATAGTGAAATCATTAAAAATGTACAATCAAAACATGTTTTGAATAACTTCAATGATATTTTATATTTCTTAGATAATACTTTACAAAAGAAATCATAAATTTGTGGATAAAAATATGTTTCATAAAACATAGCTACTGCTAAAGCAGATATCATCATACCCAAAAAGAAACAAATCATACGTATTACCAAAGAAGATATAGTTACCTGAAATATTGGTAATATGAATTTTAAAATATCAGCCGTAGTTGCATATAAAAAACCTGTTATAAACGAACTTAAATAAGCTAAACGAAACTTTCGTAGTACGATACAAAAAATAACAAATAGAAATCCCGCAACTAAATATTCTGCTTGTCCATATGTTAAATGATTATATTTTTGACTAATAATATATGCTGGACAAACAATCATTGACATGCCACAATCAGCTATTGACATTAAGTTAACACCAAACCCCAATAACAAAATAGCGAAAACATAGAGTAATTCACTTGAAATTTTATACATATAACATCCTCCTGTAATCATCATATAAAAAAAATAAGCACAATCAAAAAAAGTTTCCAAAAAGGAAACTCACATTTGTAAACCAAGAAGAATAATATCAATAATATATCTCATCATATATACATGATAAGAAAAATGCAAACAGTGTATAAAAATTTGATTTTCACAAAAATTGATATCATTCTGACATGTAATCAACCATTTATTAACTTTTGTTTTTCTTAGTCTTTGAATAATTCTTTTATCATAGTGAAAAGTATCTCCATTTATGCTTATAACAATAAGTAAATCTTGATTTGTGAAAGAATATTCTTTTTTTAAATCCACGTCACAAATAATTGTATTGATATGATATATATTCAATTCCCTTTGAATATTATAAATAAGTGATCGTGCATCCCCTTGAGCATATAAGTAAATTTTACGGGAAGTTTTTATATTTTTAATAAGTTCTTCTATTTGAGTATAATCTAAATATTTTTGAGTGTACTGTATATTTTTAAGAAAATTATCAGAAAAAATGCTTATGTTTTCCTTTAAAGATAATTTTTTATCAATGAAAAGCTGCCTTCTTTCTAAGGAATCTAAATATGAATAACATTCATATATAAATTCCTCATAATTTTGATAATCTAGATTTCGAATACACTTTGAAACTTGTCCTTTTGATATATAACATGCTTTTGCTATATCTTCAATAGTCATTCTAGGAATCTTTGCAATATTTTCCTTAATAAAAACACAAAAAACATATAATGAATTTTTACTTGTATGTCCATTAATAATATCATTAACCTTATCTATAATCATCATTATCACCATTCACTTATATAACGAAAAATAAAATGCTATAACTGTCATTACAATTATAACATTTATAAATGAAGATTACATATTTTTCATATATTCTAATATTCCTTTTAAAGAAATCACTTGTCCTACTGGCTTAATTCCTGCAATTTCTTCACTGGTTTGACTAAAATCAACAATTAAATGTTCACCAGAAATATATGAAGCCATTACACTATTTAAAAAGACGATAGGCATAGCCATTTCTTCACTGGTAGCCAGACGTTTTGCATAACCACAATGAGATAATAAAGCTTCTTCACCACCAGCCATTTGTGTAAATTCATCTTTCATACCTGTATCTGTTGACCCAGGTAATACAGCATTTACTCTTATACCTTGAGATGCAAATGTAGATTGTAAATAGACTGTTAAATAATTCATAGCTAATTTACTAAATGGGTATGCCATTGTTCCAGGCATTCGACTCATACCTGTTTTTTCTATAGCCGCAACTTTTCCATCCCATGCAGATGCCTGAATAACTGGTAAATAAATATCTTTATTATCTTCTCTTTCCCATCCATTACCACCTGTAGATGTCATAAATGCAATAGCGTCACCTTTTTGCATTCTATGAATTAAATATTCTTCACAAATATATTGATTAGATAATAAATCAATTTTACAAGTTGTTATAAAATCATTTTTTGCTCCTGAAACTCCTGCTATACCAAAGAAAGCATGAATATGGTCAGGAATCTCTTGAAATGCCTGATCTATAGACTCTTTTTGACTTAAATCAACATGTATATATTTTTCAATTCCATCTACCTCTACTTTCTGCCAATCTAATGCATAAACTTTTGCTCCTAAGTCCACTAACATTTCTGTTGTTGCTTTTCCCATCCCAGAAGCTGCACCTGTCACAACTGCGATTTGTCCTTGATATCCAAAATAATCTTTCATTTTTCTATCCTCCTAAATGCACTATAAATCTTTCTTTATATTTTATCAATAAGTATAAGTCAAAAAGGACATTCTTCGCATTTTTGTTGTTATTTGATATAATGAAATGGGTGATTGTCATGAACAAAGCAAATTATTCTAAACAACAGATTACTGAGGCACTTATTGATTTATTACAAAAGACATCTATTGAGGATATCACAATTACATCTTTAGTCACAAAAGCTCATGTTTCAAGAAATGCTTTTTATAATAATTACCAATCTGTTGAAGATGTTTTAAAAGAAGCCTATCGACAAGCTCATCAAAAAGCATTTCAAAATAAATATATTGATATTTCCTATTTTACAAGTGATGAGGCTATCTTAGATTTTATACAATTCTTTGATAAAAATACTGCCCTTTTACTGGCATTACAAAAGTGGAACTTACTTCCCTATATTGCAAAATATAATACGCATTGTATCTTAAATAGTTTAGAACAATCCAATAATCCTTTCATTCATCAATATAAAGAATACTTTATGATTTATCATACAATCCCTTATTTTCAAATCTGTTATTATTGGATATTATCAGATAAAAAAGAAACACCTCAAGAATTATTTCAAATGATTAAACAATTACAAAAACAGTCATAAACTATTATGATAGAAAAAGAGATTTCAATCATGACATCATGAATGAAATCTCTTTTCTTATTATTTTTCTTCAATACCTTCTTTTTGAGCTATTGATTTTTCATAGACTTTAAAGAATGGATAATACACAACCATACTTATAACAATCAATACACACATAAAGATAACATTTCTTAAATCTAATGCTGATAAGAATCCTTGTGCAAAGAATGGTGTAAATGATGGATCAACAATATATCCCATACTTACTAAACCTATACTTTGTGCCAAATAACCAAGTCCAATAGAAATACATGGCATGAAAACAAATGGTATCGCTAAAATAGGATTTAAGACAATTGGTGCACCAAAAATAACGGGTTCATTAATACCACAAATTCCTGGAATAACGCTTAAACGTCCAATCGTTTTTAAATGTTTCACTTGAGAAAAGCACATCAATAAGACAAGACCTAATGTGTTACCTCCACCACCAAGAACTGCATATCTATACATCTGTAAGTTCATGATATGTTCTGCACTTTGTCCAGCATTAATCAATTCTGCATTTAATCCTGAATTTGTAATGCCTAAAGTGAAAACAATTGGGAAAATAATAGAAGAACCATTAATTCCAAATAACCATAAAATATTTGAAAAGGCAAAGATTCCCATATATGCCCATACGTTATCAACACCAGAAATAGCAGGTGTTAAAATACTCATAATAAATTGTGGTAGTGATTGTCCACTTACTCCCATTAAAATTAAATTTAAACCATAAATAATGATAATATTAGCTGCTAATGGCAATAATGAATTGACAAAGTTTGTAACGGCCGTTGGTACACTATCTGGAAAAGTAAAGATAACTTTTGTGCCTACCAAGCGACATATTTCAACTGAAATGAGTCCTACAATTAAAGCCACAAATAATCCATCAGCTCCTAAGTATGTCATTGATAACTGTCCATCAGCTACCGGTGCCGAAATCATCAAGAATACACACATAGAAATAATACCATTAATTGCTGGTTTCATTTGATAGCTTTCAGCTAAACAATAAGCAACTCCAAATGCTGTCACTAAACCGATCAATCCCATAGTCATTGTATATGGAATAGTAATGGTATTATAATTTGTTACTGCCCATTGTTTCCAGGCAATCATCGTTTTTAGGAAAATATTACCTGTATTCATATCCACGATATCTAAATTAATTGGTGGATTGGCGATAATTAAAAATATTGATCCTACAACAATCAATGCAAGTGACATCATCATTCCATTAGAAATAGCCTGTAAATGTCTTTGATTTCCTAACTTATTTCCAAGCGGTGATAATAACTGTTCTAATCGACTAATCATTTTTTACTCTCCCTTTTAAAATTGCCATCCATTAAACTGAAATGCTGTATCCACAACATTTTCTGGATCATATTCTTCTAAGATTTTGGCATATCTTTCTTTATAATCATTATCAATTTCTTTTTGTGGATAAACACGGCTCGCTTCATTTAAGAAATGGAATGAATCTCTTCCCATTGCCTGTCCACGTTGTGTATGTTTATCTAATGCATAATCAGGAATTTCTGGTAATTTCCCCATTGCAAAAGATTTGATACAAATATTTTTCAATAAATCACTTGAACGATCTTTTTCAGATTGGCACATATATCTAATGGCATGAATAAAATAGATAGGTCTATCTCCATCAGCATAATCAAATTCTCTACTCATCTGATATAAATTATTCACAACAACAGATGCCATTGGATTTCCCATACCAATATCTTCTACTGAAATTGTTAATAATCTTCGCCATAATTTTTCTTCTAACTGTGGTGAAGAAATATACAATTCATAAGCGAACATACATGCCTGTTCTTCTAAACCTCTACGAATAGATTTTTGTAATGCAGAGATCACTTCATCTCCTGCATAACCATTTCTTGTTGTAATTTTTGACCATGGATCATACATTTTTTTAGCCATGAATTCTTGCTCCTTTCTTTTAAATATGACATAATTGTTTTGGAGGTGTTGATATGAATCTAGAGCATTTATCCGAAAAATTTGAATTAAATGATTTAGAAAAACAGATTGTTCGTTATATTCAAGAACATTTAACCGACTTAAAGTCAATTGGTATACGTCAAATGGCAAAAGATAATTATACAAGTACATCAACCATTTATAAATTGTGTAATAAATTTGGTTTTGATGGTTATAGTGATATGATTTATCATCTGACATCTACCAAGGATAATCATACTATCGACTTTCACGAACAATATCGTTCTTTCTATGAACAATTCCAATCATTACTTCAAGATCATTCCAAACGTATTATTGTTTTTGGACTAGGATTCTCTGCTCCTATTGCAGAATACATGCAACAACGTTTAACCCTTTTAGGTTATCAAGCTATGTGTGTTGTACATATGGAAATGTTTAGTCCACATTTTTTTGATAACACTGTTTTTATTGTTGTTTCTTATTCTGGAAAAACACCACGCTTAAACGAAATTATTAAAACGGCTCATCATAATCATGTTCCTATCATCAGCTTTATAGGTAATGCTCACTCCCCTATTATTCAACTATCTTCATTACCTATTACAATTGGTCAATATGATTCATTCTCCCATGATTTGAATCGTCCCAACACCTTCTTTGGTGAAGCTATTATTGCTTTTGAAACATTATTATTTTAAAGCCATCCCTATTATACAAATATCGACAATGAAATTATATTGATTTATCCATTATAAAAACATGTTATAAAATTTATAACATGTTTTTATCTAAACTTCTTAATCTTCTATAAGATTTTAAATTACTAAATTAAATAAAAATCATTCATCAAATTAATACACCATGACAATGATCAATTTCATGTTGAATAATCTGTGCGATTTGTCGATCAAATGTTTTTATTTTTCGATGAAAATGTTGATCAAAATATACTACTTTTATTTTTTCATAACGCTTTGTTTCTTTTAAACCTTCATGACATAAACAACCTTCTTGGCATTTATATGTTTTGGGACTTACTTTTATAATTTTTGGATTGATGAGAACCAAATCATCTTTTTTGTCTTTAACCACTATAATATTTTTTAATTCACCAATCATATTTGCAGCTATACCTACACATGTTTCATATGCATTCATTGTATCTAATAAATCTTGAACAATATTCATATCTTCTGGTGTTGCATCTTTTGATTTTTGTTTTAAAAAGAATTGATCTTTCATAATATTTCTAATCATCATATCCCTCTTTTCTTCTTTTATTGTATATAAAAAATCTTCTCATCACAAGAAGATTTAAATAACTTTGAATTTTGTCCATCTTTGCATACGAAAACGAATATAGAAAATAATGCCTCTTATTGTCCAATCTAAACACATTGCTAGTGCTATTCCAATAACCCCCATATTCAATCCTAAAGCAAAAATCAATGAGAAAATCAAACGACCCAATACTGTTGAAGCAATGGATACAATCATAGTATATTTCACATCACCAGCTGCTCTTAATCCATTAGACAATGGTCCTGAAAATGGGAAAGCAACTGTATTAAAAATATTATGAATTAACACAAGAATAACAACAAGCTGTCTGGTTTGTGTAGAAACATTATAAAACTGCATAAATACAGGTGTCAGTATAAAGATAAGAACATTCCATATAATGGATAAAACAAGTGTTAATTTCATGAGTTTTCTAAAATAATATTGAGCTTCATCAATTTTATGAGCACCCATACATTGTCCAATAACGGTAATAAAAACAGGACTCATTGCAGAACCAATTAATGCCGCTAATGACCAAATACTTTGGGCAATACCATTAGCTGCAATCTGGTAAGTTCCAAATAATGCGACAACACTACTTAATGCCACTTTAACCAATTGAAAAATACCATTCTCGATTCCATTAGGTACAGCAATATTTAAAATTCTTTTTAACATTGGAAAATCACAGCATAAGATATCTTTTTGTTCATAATGTGCAAACTGTTTCTTTGAAAAACATAAAACTGTAATTGTAATAGCTGAAAAAGCTCTGGCTATCAAAGAAGGATAGGCAACCCCAGCAACACCTGCATGGAACACAAAAACACCAATCAGATTACCAACAACATTAATAATATTGGAAATCAATGAAATATACATTGTTGTACTTGTTTTGCCAATACTGCGATACAAAGCAGCACCTGCATTATAAATAGCTAATGCTGGATAAGAATAAGCCGATATTCTTAAATAAGTGACACAAGCTTCCATGACAGAATTTTCTACTTTTCCAAATAAAAGTGATAATAATGTACGATTAAAAATCAAAACAATAATAGCAATGATGATTGAAAAAACTGTTGAAAACATCAATAATTGACTTGATGAGCGAACTGTTCTTTTGCGATCATGGCTACCAATATATTGACTCATAACAACAGCTCCCCCTGATGCCAGTGCTGTAAATAGATAAATAAAAATTGTATTAAACATATTCACTAATGATACGCCTGAAACTGCTTGTTCTCCTACAAAACTGACAACAAATGTATCAGCAATCCCAACCAACATAACTAATAGTTGTTCAAAAAATAAAGGAACAATCATATTTTTTAATTCTTGATTTGAAAACATCTCTCCCACTCCTCATCACTATTATATTGATATCCATATATCATGTCTAATACTTATAATCTATTATCTATTATGCTTTTAAAGTATGATTGTCATTACTTAATATTTCACTTTATATAAAAAGTAGCCTCAATATAAGACTACTTCCTGTATCAAAAAATTTTTTATTTTGGTTCTACAGCAATAAACAAATGATCTCTTTCATCAATTTGATAATTCTTTTCAAAGAAATCATACATTGTCCAATTATAATAAAAGCGTTCAGCTGGAATAATTCCATAACCATCTTGATTATGATCAGTCGTATCATAAGAATCAGCAACAATAATCACATCATCCTGTGTTATTTCTGTATTCATATCATCATAACCAATAATTGTCTGCCAATGTCCACCCCAATCGTTCCATGCAACCATGACAGGCACACCTTTTTCTAAATATTGACGAATCATATCCAGATTGATTTTTTCACTTGCTTCTTCTTGTGTATAATCATATGTAGAATGAATGTCCATACCACCAACACCTTCAAAGATTTTAATCATTGATTCTAAGCTCGTTGCTTCTGGTGATAAACCATTTGTTCTCAATTGTGCCAAAGATTCCTCTGTATGATCACCTAATCTATCATAATAATTTAATACCATTAAGGCACTATCCACTCCACAACTCCATTCAGAAGATTGTTGTAATGTTTGAAAGTGACTTAAAATTGTTAGTGATTCCGTAGATTCCATATTATAAAAATCCGGATGAGCATGATACATAGAATCTTCGTGATCACCTTGTCTTTCGACACTGTCCGCTCCATCCTCTTTTGATAAATCAATAGGATTATCAATTTTCATTTCATCACTCATATTCACACTATTTGAACGACATCCTACCAGCATTCCTACAGATAATAACATTAAAAATAATTTTTTCATTAAAATACTCCTTCCTTTTGAGAGCACTTGTAACTACTGATTATTTTGACTATTCAATTTTTATCAGATTCATTGAGCTTTATATAGCATATTGCTTTTAATACTCTTATTGATTCTACAAGTGTACGCTCATAAAACTGGGCTTCTAACCCACAATAAGACTTATTCAGTCATAAAATCGGCGATGACCTGCTGACCGTCAGCGTATTTCAAAGGGTCGATTTTATCTTCAATACACCATATATAGTCCTACCTCAATAAATCCCTCCAATCATAAAAACATGCTCACTATTATACCATAATCCCATCATTTCACAATAACTATTGGCAATTTTTATAAATATTTAAATATAAAGTCATTTTCAAATAAACATTCTCATTCTTTTTTTACTTCAATATAAAAAGCAGTTTCAATCAGCATGTCCACTGAATTTAAACTGCTTAACTTCATTATATATAATTGGTTATTCAATAACATTTGCCTTTTTCTTCTCAATAGATCCAAAAACAATCAAACCACCAACAACTGATACGACAACACCAATCATCAATAAACGATAAACACCCACAGCATCCAATAAGATTCCTCCTGCAAAGTTAGCTATAATACCACTGGCTGTAATACCAACAGTAACCATAGATTGTCCTTTTACAAGATCTTGTTTAGAAATCACTTCATTTACATAATATACACTGGCAGGTATAAAGATAGCATAAGCACCAATTTGTAAAACCTGTGCAACATAAATCATGAAGATGTTAGTTGCTAAAAAAGTTAATAAATGTTTCAATGCAAACATCACAACTGATAGTTTTAATAATGTTGCACAATTGATTTTTTTACGCATAATATTAAACATAGCCATAGCTGGTAACTCTACAATGGCTGCAATAAATACAGCTATACCCATTTGACTTTCAGTTCCACCAATTGGTGTGATAACTTGAATAAAGAAATTGTTAATAATTGTATGTGTAAAAAAAACCAAAACAACCCCCACAACAAAAATCATAAATTTTTTATAAAGAGCACAAAATTGAAAGAATGATAGTTGTTTCTGTTCAGTTTCTTCTTTATTTTGTTGTTCATGTTGAACAAGATGTTGCTGATTTTTAGGAACAACATATGTATAGACAACAATAATTAATAAGATATTTCCTATAATATAAAATATTGGAATGACGCCTGTTCCAAAATCTTCAACAAGATAACCTAATACAGCCGAAGCTAAAGCATATGCAGCACTTCCAAGTCCTCTTGCTAAACCATAATTAATTTGTATACCATATTTTTCAAAAAGAAAGGCCATAGAATTAAATAATGGTTGTACAGTCATCATAAATGTGACAATTCCTACAAAAACACATAATAACATCATTGTTGGTAATTCAAAGAAATACAGACATAATGATAAAATCACTGTTGCAATTAAAATAATATTAACCAATGACTGCAGCTTAATAACCTTTTTATCTACGGCTGAAGCCGCCATTGGTTGAGTAAATACAGCAATAATACTGACTAATGCTAAAGTTGTTCCTATTAATGAATTAGAAACACCCTGCCCTAATAAATAGACTGAAGCATACCCCATTAATGCACTAAAAGATGCAAAATAAAGAATCTGTGTTAAAGCATACTTAACATCTAATATTCTTGTCCTATTCACTTAACTTCCTCCCTTAATTATTTTTGACCTATAATATATTATATAAGAGAATGAATATAGAGTACAAGTTAAACAACAAATCTTGAAAAAATAATATATTAGAATAGATCTAAGGTAAGGTATTCATTTTCATATGTCATCATATATTGATTGTTTGAATAGTTAGACACTTTGCTTCATCGGATTCAATGAATATCTATATAACTCTTGACTCCTTCGTGCTTTTATGACATAAACCCAAAGATCAAATGTATCAAAAATGTATCAATTTAAATGATTAAACTAAAAAAGCCCTAGAACGGGCTTTTTTTATATTATTCACCAAAATATCTTTTTAATAATCCAGCAAATGCTTTACCATGTCTAGCTTCATCTCTAGCCATTTCATGAACTGTATCATGAATTGCATCTAAGTTAGCTTCTTTAGCACGTTTTGCTAAATCTACTTTTCCTGCAGTTGCTCCATTTTCAGCTTCTACACGCATTTGAAGATTTTTCTTTGTAGAATCAGTCACAACTTCTCCTAATAATTCAGCAAATTTAGCTGCATGTTCTGCTTCTTCCCAAGCTGCTTTTTCATAATATAATCCTACTTCTGGATATCCTTCACGATGAGCTACACGAGCCATTGCTAAATACATACCAACTTCTGAACATTCACCTTCAAAGTTAGCACGTAAATCTTTAATAATATCTTCGCTAACACCTTGTGCTACACCAACAACATGTTCAGCAGCCCATGTCATTTCACCACTTTGTTCAACGAATTTATCAGCACCAACACCACAAACAGGGCATTTTTCTGGAGCTGCATCTCCTTCATAAACATAACCACAAACTGTACATACAAATTTTGCCATACTTTTTTTCCTCCTATTCAATATGGATTTATTTATCCATATTTATGATAATCAATTTTCCATTTTTCGTCAATCTTCTTGCTCTATTTTATTTATATTTTTAAAATTCCTGCTTTATATAACTGCTCCAATTCTTCAAAAACTGCTCCTTCTTCATTAGTTGTAGAAAGAACATAACGAGCAGCATCTTTAGCACTTTGAGAAGCATTTTTAGGTGCAAAAGAACAAGGAAATAACTGAAGCATTGGTACATCATTTTGTCCATCTCCAAAAACAGCAACCTCATCATAAGCATATCCTTTTTCTTTTATCACTTTTTCTAATAATTTTCCTTTATTTGTTATTGAACTTGTAATCTCAATATTATCTTCAAAAGAAGAAGAAATATCTAAACCATCAATATTTAACTGTTGTTTTACGCCTTGAATAGAATATGCGTCTAAATGTCTGGCATCAATTTTTAATACTTTAATTCCTTTTTCTATCATTTCTTGAGCATCTTTGGCATAATGAAAATCTCTTAAATAACCACTTCTTGTTGTAAAAGTCTTTTCCGGTAAAAAACCTTTATAATCTTTAGAAGCTAATAATAATTTATAATGGTAATCCCAAAATGCATCAGCATCTACAAAAGAATACTTACCTTGATTTGTATGTATTGCCAGTAAATACCCATATGATGATAAAATTGTTGAAATTTTTGAAAAAGCATCATATGACATAGGATATATATCATTCATTGTCAATTCTTTATTACAATACTGTGTTCCATTATTTAAAATTAAATCACAATCTAATTGGTATTGATTTAAAAAATCAATAACCATATTAATATCTCTCCCAGTTGCAATAATAAATTCTATACCTTGAGCTATACATTTCTTTAATAGTTGTTCTGTTCTTTTTTCCATAGTATCATCATACTTTATTAAAGTTCCATCTAGATCACATACAATACATTTTATCATATTGAGTTCCTCCTCACCGTGCTATTATATCAGTTCTCCTTTTAAAGAAAAACATTTTTCTTGCATAGAAAAGAAAGTTAAAAAAAGGAAGACCTTGTCTTCCATAGTTCATTATTTTTATATTTTATTCTGATTTTTGTTCAATTTTTGAAATAAGCCAATTATCTTCATTAGGCACAAGTGTAAATCTAAGCTGTGTATCTATATCTTTTGCACCTTCCATTTCCTTTGTCATAGCACCAAAAATTTCCGTTGCCATATCTCCAAAGATTTTTTCCATCATAGCCTGTTCCCCTTGTGAAAGATAAATTTCCTGTAATTCAGATAAATGTTCTGTTTGATATTTTTCTACAATATCATTTGTTTCACTGCTCAAATCAATATTGTCATAATCTTTCATTTTGACATCAACAATAACCAGATAGTTATCTCCATCTTCCTCAACACTGTTTATTTCATATGAAGTGACATAATTTTGAAAAGCACTATCGATAAATTTATTGGCTTCATCCACAAATTTTTGTCCATATGTCGCTACATCTTGAAATTCTTCAAACGATGCCATCATTGATACCAAATCATCAACATCACTATTATCTTCAGTACAAACAGTGGATAATTTTTCAATATCTCCTGCTTTTAAATAATCAAAAAAGCTTTTTACGACAGCTTCCTGTTTTTCAGTAGATGCTCCTCCACAGGCAGAAAGACCTACTACTGTTAATAAACACATAGCCAATTTAAATATCTTTTTCATGATATCCTTCCTCCTTATAGTATAAGTATAACAGATATATGGGCGAATACCATGATTTTGAGTTATTTTTAACATATTTTTACATATTTTTTATAATTTTATTTTTTTGAAGTTTTGCAAAAAAAGCAATGAACTCGTCATTGCCTATTTCATTATTGGAATGTTTGTATATGTTGATATAAAGCTCCGATAAGATTAGCATCATTACGATAATAACAAGGAACAATTTCTGGTTTATAGACATCAAAACCTAAATGATTAAAAATATCATCAAAATGCTTTTTAATAAGTTCTATTAAAAGAGGTTGTGCACTAATTCCTCCACCTATTGCGACTTTTTCACAATCAAAAATAATATGCACATTAAAGATTTGAATAGCAACTTCTTTACAAAATTGACTAATCCCTTCAATTACTTTTTCATTTCCTTGATTAGCCATATCAAAGATTTCAACCCCTGTGTATTTTTCATCTGTTTCTAATTGTTCCTGTACACGTTCTAATAATCCTGTAATTCCATTTCTCGTTGACCATGCATAATTCCAGCCAATACCATCTAAACAATTTGTCTTCACAAAAGAAAATTCACCAGCACTAAAATGTTTACCAGTATGCACTTGATGATCCTTAATCAAACAACCACCAATCCCAGTTCCTAAAATAACAACAGCCCCATCTTGGATATCTTGCAAATTACCATAGCCAATTTCTGCATTTGCTGCACACTTTGCATCATTTCCAATGGTAATATTAATAGGACATCTCTCTTTTAAAATATCAACAATATTCATTTTTGAAATATACTTTAACGCTCCACCTGTAAAAGCATATCCCTTTTGAGGATCAATAATTCCTGGCATAGATATTGCCATTCCTGCAATATTATCTTTATATTGATCATATATTTCTCCTATTGTTTCTACAAAATGATCCATTGTATCCATTGGTGTTGGGACACTAGATTTTTCTAAAATTGTTGAATCTTCCTGAATTAAAGCATATTTAATTGAACTTCCACCAACATCTAAAGCTAAATATGTTTTCATGATTAAATTCCTCCATACATTGTTCTTATATTTATTATAGGATTTTTATTGTAACAATGTAAATACTTTTATACATTTCTTATTATTGAATACAACATAGTTCCCATAACACATAATACAATGACAGAGTCATCATCATAATATTTCATGAATATCTTCTAAAAAATTAAAATCATAATCTTTTAAAAGATCCAAGCATATATCTATACGTTGATGTTCTAATAAAGTTGTAGGATGATGGGCATCATAACCAAAACAAACTTTATTTTCTTTTGTAACATGTTTAAAGAATTCTGGATGTGGATAAGGATATGCCAAACCATCTTGATAGTAGAGTTTCCCATATCTTAAACCATTTAAGTTAATTTCTAAAACAGCATGATATTTTTTAGCCGCTTCAACAATGATTTGTGATGCCTTGTCACATGCTGGTGTCCATTGTCTTCTTCCTAACATAAAGAAGTCTGGATGTGCTATATATCTTGTTAATCCTAGTTCCAAAGCACTTTGAATTTGATTTGCATACATCAAGACATCTTCATCATTATTAAAATAATCATAATTATATCCATCAAAATAGCGGAAATGCTGTCCAATAATCATGTAATCACAACATTCTTTCATTTTAAGTAAATAATCTTTTTGATCATCATAATATTCTATTTCAAAGCCTACTAATACTTCAATTTGATCTTTATACTTATCTTTTAATTGATACATCGTATGTAAATATTCTTGAACATCTCGATTATACATACGTTCAGCAGCTATTTCTACATGAGGATAGGCCATATGCTCACTAAATCCTATTGTTTTCATTCCAGCTTCTATCGCTGCCAGAATATATTGTTCATCTTTTCCAACAGCATGATGACAGCGTGTTGTATGCGTATGTAAATTAAAATTCTGTTCCATTATTTATCTCCATTTTTATAAAAATTCTTGAATATCTTTTTCTATAAATCCTTGATCTGTTAACACCATCATAGATGTAAAACCACAATCTTGAATCAATTCTAAAGATTCTTTATAATAACAATCTAACATTTCTTTTTGATGACAGTCACTATTAAGACAGATTTTCCCACCATGATCATGAATATATTTTAATAGTATATGATGTGGATAAGGTGTTTTTCTTTGTCCTCTGGCAATAGCACCTGTATTGACTTCAAAAATTTTCTTTTGACCAATAAGCATATCAATACATTCATATGCTAATTTTAAATATTCCTGATCATCAAAATCAATAAATTCTTCATTCTCATTAAACTTTGTAAGTAAATCAATATGCCCTACTATATCTACATCACTTCTATAAGCTATTTTTTTCACTTCTTCATAATAACTTTGAGCATAGCTTAAAAAATCCCCATAATAATCTACAATCTTATGCGTCACTTCCTGACTTTGATCAACAGCTAAATATTCTTCACCAGCTTTTACAAAATGAACACTTCCAATAATATAATCATATGGATTATTTTTTTCAAAGCTTTGTCCTAAAATATCTTCTTCAATACCTAAAAAAATATGTATCTGATCTTTATATTTTTCTTTGACTTCAAGGACATCTTGAATATATTTTTGGGTGTTATCATCAGTCATAGAGTAATCATCTATTTCTCGACAATTCCCATGTCCTGAAAAGCCTAAAATCGTAAAACCTTTTTGAATAGCTTCTAAAGTCATGTCCTCGATTGTATTTTTGCCATCACAATAAAGTGAATGTGTGTGTAAATTTTGTTTTATCATATTTTATCATCCCTCTCCTATTATAATTCTTTTTCATTTCCATTAATAGTCTAAAAAGACTGTCTTTAAACAGTCTTCATTTATTCTCTAATGGCTAGAATATTATGTGGCTCAATTCCAACATACACTTTTTGTCCTTCATCAAACAGTGTAAAACTTCTAAACAATGTTTCTGATTTTAAAATAACATCATGACAATTTAATGTATATCGTAAAACATTTCCTCTTGAAATATAGTGACTAACTTTTGCTTCAAAACTATAGACATTTTGATCTTGAATTGGTTCATTTTGAATAGAAATGGTTTCTGGTCTAATTGCATAATAATGATTATCAAAGTCTTGTTTTGGTAGCAATGTTTTTAATTGATGATTATCTAATATATTATAATGTCCTATAAATTCAGCCGCAAATTTAGAAACAGGGTGTGTATATAATTCTACAGGATTTCCACTTTGCTCAATGATTCCACCATTCATTAAATGAATTTTATCAGACATAATCATGGCTTCATCTTGATCATGTGTTACAAATATAGTTGTAATTTTTAACTCTTTTTGTACACGTTTGATTTTTTCCTGTAACTCACGTCTTAATTTTGCATCAATTGCACTTAATGGTTCATCTAATAATAGAACTTTTGGTTCCATAACGATTGCCCTTGCGATAGCTACACGTTGTTGTTGTCCACCAGATAATTGACTCGGATAACTTTTTTCTTTTCCTACCAAGTCTACCATTTCAATAGCACGCTGTACTTTTTGAGCTATCTGATTTTTATCTACTTTTGCGATTTTTAAACCAAAGGCAATATTTTCCTCTACATTCATATTTTGAAATAATGAGTATTGTTGAAAAACCATCCCTATACCACGTTTTTGAACTGGTACATCTGTAATATCTTTACCATCTAATATAATTCTCCCTGAATTAATCTGCTCTAATCCTGCTAAAGATCGTAATAATGTAGATTTTCCACAACCACTTGGTCCAAGTAATGTAACTAATTCACCTTTTTCTACATCTAAATGAATATTTTTTAAAACTTGATTTTCACCATCGTAGCTTTTGCATATATCTCTAAATTCAATGTATGCCATTAATTTTTCCCCCTCTTTGTGACTGCTTTATTTTGAATCATTAATGTTAATGTTGAAATGATAAATGTTGTAATAAAAAGAATAACGATAATTGCACTTGATAATTGTCCTGATTTTGACATTGTTTGATATAAATAAATACCTGCTGTTCTAAACGCACTTCCGGCAATCATATTAACAACGACGAAATCTGCAAATAACATTGTAAAAGCTAACATCATTGTTGAAATAATTCCATTTTTCATTTGTGGAATAATAATTGAAAAGAAGGCATGTAGTTGAGAACATCCTAACACCTGTGCAGCTTCTACAACACATTTCACATTTAATGCGCCAATTGTATTTTTTAAACCTCTAAATGTATATGGTAATATAATGATACAGTAAGCTCCTACTAAAAGAAAAAGACGATTTGATAAAAAGCCGGGTTTACCTGAATATAGTGAAATTATACCTACTGCTAAAATAACACCTTGAATGGCATATGGAATATTACATAAAATTTCAATATACTTTTCTAATTTTGGCATATATAATGTTGTCACATAAAGAACTAATAATATAGCCAAACTACAAATACACACTGGCACAAAAGAAATAACTAAAGATCTTAATAATGAATTAATAAAAGCTCCATCTGTTAATATTTCTGAATAGAAGCTAAGAGTAAAACCAGTTGGTAAAATATCCATCCATGCTGTAAAAACAGAATATAAGAAAGTTAAAGCTAATGGTATAATTAAAAATGCTGCGATAATAAATAAAATACATCCATCCCATAATTGTGTTTTTAATTTCATTGGACACCACCTGATTTCTTTTGTAATTTATTTGTAATTAAAACTGAAATAACCATTAAAGCCATCATGACCAATGAAAGAGCACAACCAAATTCTTGATTTTGAACAACTTCACCAACAAATTGTTGAGAAATACGAATTGGTAATAGAGAAATATTATTACTCAACAATGCATATGCTGTTCCATAAGCCGCTAATGAGTTGGCAAATAAAACTGAAAATGTTCCTAATATACTTGGTAATAATGATGGTATTGCAACTTTAAACCAATAGTGAAAACTGTTTCCACCTAATAGTCCTACAGCTTCTTTCCATTCTTTTCTTAATCCTGAAAAAATAGGAAGCATCAATAAAGTTCCTAATGGAATTTGGAAATAAATGTAAGTTAATAACAAACCATTAATTGTATATAAATCATAATTAGCCAAAAATTCTATTCCATAATTTTTTCCAATTAATGTTAATATACCAACATTTCCTAATAAAATCATAAAAGCAAAAGCTAATGGAACTCCAGCAAAATTACTTGTAATATTTAATACTGAAGTGAAAGCATTTCTTATTTTAGGACTGGCATTATGTGCTGCTTTTGCACCAATAAATGCAATAAATATACCAACAACAGCTGAAAAAATAGATATCCATAAACTGTTATAAATAGACTGTTGATATAGACGTGTACTAAAAATTTTAACAAAATGGTCTAGAGTAAAACCTCCACCACCTGTCTTTGAAAAACTTTCTATCACAATATTAATTAATGGTAATATTTCAAATAATAAGACAATGATAAAAAAGGGTAATAAAGCGAACAGATAAAATTTATAGTTCTTTTTTGCTTTCATGAATACGTTTCACCTCCAAAGGTTTCATTTTTTCAGTTGCTTGAATATCCAATAAATAACAAAGCAACGGCGCAAACTCTAATGTTGTGAGAACTTGTGAATGATACCCATTCACAATGCGTTGATCAATAATATATAATGCTGTGGTGCGTTGCTGATGACTATTACCACCATGATAACCATTTTCACTCATTCCATGATCTGCACCTACCACAACACTATACCCATCTTTAATCCATTGTGGAATATATGTTGAAAGGAGTTTATCATTTTGAATAACTGCTTGCGCGTATTCTTGTGAACCTGCACCATATTTATGGCCTGCATCGTCGATACCCATTGGATGTATAAACACAAAATCATATTGATCATGTGACATTAAACTTGATGATAATGCATATAAATGATTATCTGGATAAGTGTCTTCATAATAGAAAAAACCTTGGTCTATATAAGACTTTGGATCATGATGATAGACATCTTGAAAGTTATTAAATGGTGCTGATAAATAGAGCTCACTAATCCAATAATATGCTAATGCTAGACTTTTTTTATGATTCTGTTTAAGTAATTCAAATATATGGATTTGGTTAGATAATCGACATATATTATTATTTGTAATTCCATGTTTATATACTGGTAATCCAGTAAAAATTGTTTCGTACATAGGACGTGAAGCGCTAGGTAATTCACCTAGCACTTCATATTTAGCCGCCTTTTTATGTTCACATAAATGTTCTAAATAACCTAAATGCTCTCTAGCATATTCACTCTGTAATCCATCTAATAAAACAAATACAACTTTATTATTGTGCATAAGCAACAACTTCCTCCTGCCAAGATGTTGATAAATCTGACACAGCTTGATCCCAAGCTTCCTGATCTTCAATAAAGCGTGCATTTTTATATTGTTCATCTGGTAAAAGCATTGCCTTTACATCTTCTGGTAATTCTACATCATCACGAATTGGACGCGCATAACCTTTAGCTAAATTAATCTGTCCCTCATCAGATAAAATATATTCCCTTGCTAATGCAGCAGCATAAGGACGTTTTGTATAGGCATTAATAATTGTACAATATCCACTTTGAATAGCTCCATCTGTTGGTACTGATACTTCAAAATGAGCATTGGCATTATTTTCTAAGATTTGTGAACGATATCCTAATGAATTGTAATCCCATAAAACTGCAACTTCTATTTCACCTTTTTCTAAACGTGCAACACTTGTGTCTCCCATATCTAATCGATCTTCTTCAGCTAAAGTCTTGAAAAAGTCTAGACCTGGCTGTATATTGCTTTCACTACCACCAAAGGCGATAGCAGCACTTAATAATGCACTTTGTGCCTGAGTTGCTACTGAAACGTCTCCAATTGTTAATGTATAATCTCCATTTAAAACATCTTGCCAACTTTTTGGTGCTTGATCAACAAGATCAGTATTTGTAATAAATGTAATTGTACCATAGTATCCTATAATCCAATCACCATTATCATCTTTAGCCCAATCAGGAATTGAATCCCAATATGATGTTTTATAAGGTAAAGTTACACCTTGTTCTTCTGCAACTGGCCCAAATGATTGTCCAACATCACCGATGTCTTTTGTTGCATCACTTGCTTCATTTGCAAAAATAGCAAGTTCCTCTGCACTAGACATATCTGTATCCGTATGTTTAATTCCATATTCATCTTCAAGTTCTGTCCATGTTTCAACCCAGTTAGCCCATGTATCAGGCATTCCAACAGAATTGACTTCTCCATCTTCTTTTGCTTTTTCTGTAATTTCTTCAATTGTCATTGAATTTAAATCAACCTTTGCTTGTGTGCTTTCTTCAGCGCATCCTGTTAAAAATGTTGCTGCAACAAGAGCACTCATCCCCAATTTAAAAAATTTATTTTTCATTTTCATACTTCCTCCTTAGCGAGTAAAGTATAGCATTTATAAAATTCAGTTAAATATCTTCATTTTGTAAAGAATTGTAAAAATAAAAACACTATAACAAGTGTTTTGTAAATATTTTAAAAAGGAATTTAAATTTTATATTAACATTTATTAAGTTTTTAGATACTTTTGCTTTATATAAAAAGTTATAAAAATCACATATTTTTTCTATATAAGTATAATTTGAGTCTTTCAATTTATCATTTAAACTAATATAAATAAATTTCATAGACCATCTGAGCCACTTGTAATACTTTCTTGTTTTAACTCCTTTTTTTCGGAGTCTATCCTCTGGTTTAGAAGTCATCATTTTTTTGATTAATGTATAATGACATTGATAATTATTTATGGAGGTCATTGTTTATGTCAAAAAATTGTGCTAAAGCTAAACCAAAAATTATGAGTCATATCACTTTCAATAAGCTTTTCTTCAATAATGATGATATGTGTAGAAATTTCTTTTTGAATGTTTTTCATCCTTTAGGACTTGTTTGTCCTGAATGTGGTTGTGTTCATTTTACTTTACTCAAGTGTAGAAATAATGTCTACACTTGTTCTCAATGTTCACATCAAGTCTATCTTTTTGCAGGAACTATCTTTCAGGACAACAAATTACCATTATATACACTTCTTTATGGTATATTCCTTTTTATCACTTCTACAAAGGGTATTTCCGCAGAAGAACTGTCACGTCAACTGGGCATCAACAGAAAAAGTGCTCAGTTGCTATGCCAAAAACTGCGTTATTTGATGTCTTTAGATAATGGCTGTTTTGATTTGAAATCAAAATTCATTGAAATAGATGGATTTCACATTGGTGGCAAATCTCATAATGGTAAGAGAGGGTTGGGAACTGACAAACAACCCTTTTTAGTGGCTCTTGGTACAGATCAGCTTAACAACTATCCCAATAGAATAAAACTGCTTCAAGTAAAAAGCGAAAACAAGGAAGAAGTAAAAAGGCTCATGAAACATATCTATTACGATAAGGATACAACAATATGCACTGATGGTGACCCGGCATATCACTATTTAAAGGATAGAGTACATCTTATCAATGGCGTTATAGATTACAAAGAATCAGATCATCTTATGTATTGGATAAATATACAGATATCAAATATAAAAAGTAATATAGATGGAATCTATCATGGCATAGCGAAAAAATATATCAATGGATATATACAGGAACATGCCTGGAGATTCAATCATAGATATAGAGGTTTCAAGCTTATGTTTTCCATGATGAGAATTATCAGTTACTCAATTGTAATGACTAGAAAGATGCTTAAAGATTACTACAATAAAGCAAGTGTGTCTGATGGTCTATGATATTCAATTTTATATAAAAAAATGCTTATAGAAACTATAAGCAAATTTTATTCTTTATTTTCTTTAATATCTATAATTTGTACTTGATGATATTGTATCGATTTGCCTAAGTCATATACAAGTTGACTCAACACATAATATCCTCCATTAATAAAGATTTCAAATATATGATAATCATAATAAATTTCCAAATCATATTGCCCATTCAATACAGGTGTTTTGTTAAGATTACATACTTTTTCATGTTCAATAGATACTTGGCTACGATCACAATGCAAACAATCATCTTGAATATATAATTTCATGCCTCCAAAATCAATTTGACTTTCTTTATTCATCATAACATGCATATAAAACGGTTTTGATAAATCAGCATGATCTACACTATGATTAAAATACTCCTTAACAGAATTATGAACAGATTGATAAACATGTTTATTTTTATATTCAAATTGTCTAGGTAAGATATATAAACCAGTCCATGATTCATTAGAAACCGGTTCACGCATACGCATCCATGCTAACATTGTACGTTGATGATTTTCATCCAAAAAAGTTTGTGGGGCATAGAAATCAAGTCCATAATCCAAATACATGTAGTCACCCTGTTTTGTAATTGTCATTGTTTCCTCATCAAAATGAACAGGCATAATGACTGCAATACTATCTGGTTGTGGTTCATGAATATGTTCTGGTGAAAAAATCATAAAATATTGATCATTGATTTCAATTAAATCTGGACATTCCCACATATCACCTATAGAATCATCTTTAAAACAGTTTTTATATGAAAAATGAATTGCATCATCACTTTCATACAGTAAAACCTCACCACAATATCCTGTATCACTTGGGATTTTACTTCCAACAATCAATCCATATTTTCCATTTTTCATTTGCCAAACTTTTGGATCTCTTGTATGTCTTATATCCCCTAAACGAGAATCAGTAATAACATCAATAACTTTTTTCTTTCCATCCTTATTAGGAAAATGAAAACCATCATCGCTTATCAATAAATATTGTGACGCTGTTAAATCATCATCACTATATTGAATATGAACATAATCTGGATTCTCTTTAGCATAACGAATCGCTGTATAATAAAGATACATCTTTCCATCTTTTTCAATAGCCGATCCTGAAAAGCATCCATTACGATCATCATAACATGATGGATATATTGCGATAGGATGATGTTGAAAATGTAATAAATCTTTTGTTGTAGCGTGACCCCAATGCATTGTTCCCCAAAAATTTTCATATGGAAAATGTTGATAAAAGATGTGATAATTTCCTTGATAATAAATCAAACCATTAGGATCATTAATCCAATGATAAGGTGCAGTAAAATGTATTTTAGGCTTCATATTTTTTCCTCCTTATTTGTATCATATCATTTTTTTGATTAGAAAAATATGATTTTTGACAAAATTTCATATTCATATTAAAATTTAAAAAAGGAGTTGTTCATATGCCAAATGCACTTGCTAGTGATATTGATTACACATTATACTTTCCTAATAAAAATCCTTCTATTTCCTTAGAGGATCAACAAGCCATTGCTCATTATCAAAAAGCGGGATATTTATTTGGTTTATGTAGTGGTAGACCTTATAATGGTGTTGTCAATCTATTTGATACTATTCACCCAGATTTTTATATCATCTCAAGTGGAGCTATCATTTTAGATAAAAATCTACAGCCACTCTATGAAAAACATGTGACCTATCACACTATACAAAACATCTTTTATCAATATCAAAATCAAGCACTCATTATTATTCATACCAAAAAGATATTTATAAAACTCAAAAAGAATTTTCAGCAGATTCATGTATTCTCCTTCATTCCATTGAGCAAATCAAAGAAATCATCTATGGTATATCATTAGTATTCCATAATGAAACACAAGCATATCAAGAAACTCAAAATATAAATCATATGTATAAAGATGTGTTCGCTTTTCAAAATTTAGATTCTATAGATATAGTTTCTAAAGGATGTTCAAAGGGAGAAGCTATAAAAAGAGTAAGAGAGCACTTTCATATAAAGACTTTTGCCGGAATCGGCGATTCCTATAATGATTTACCAATGTTAAAATGTGTGGATATCCCTATCACATTGAACACTTCACCTCAACCTTTAAAAGATATTTCACAACTACATGTTGAAAGTGTTGCTCAAGCAATAAAAGAACTGCTTTAACAGTTCTTTTATTGTACCTCTAAATAATCAATAACATCATCTAGTGATTTTACAATCTTTGTAATCATCTGAACATATTTTTCTTCTGGATATTTCATATCTGGAACACAAATCACATCAATATGTCCATCATAAGCTGCTTGAATTCCAGCTTCACTATCTTCTAAAACAAGTGCTTCCTCTGGTTGAACACCTAATTTATGACAAGCTGTTAAAAAAATCTCTGGATTAGGCTTACCATGTGTCACCTCATCACCACAAATAGAATCATCAAAATATTGTGTCAACTGTGCATTTTTTAATATTTCATCAACACGTTCACGTCCACTTGATGTCGCAACAATTGTTTTATAATTATGACTCTTTAAATATTGTAATAATTCATCTAAACCTTTTTTCTTTGGAACATGTTGTCTTAAGCTCTCATCTATCCATATATGAACATCATCCCATACTTCTTTCATTGGAAAATCTTCACCATAATGATCGATAAAAACTTGACAGATTCCCTGTTTGTTTTTACCTAAACAATTTCTATAGAGTTCTTCGGTAAAATCATAATGACCTAACTGTTCCAATTTTTTAACATACTCATTATAAGTGACTCTCTCACTATCAATCATTAAACCATCCATATCAAATATCACTGCTTTTTTCATACTAACCCTCACATTCTTTTTTCTTATTTTAACATATTTCATAACATTTCTAAAGAAAATAAAAAACTACCATCATGATAGTTTTTTGTTTAAATATTTATGCATAAACTGTTTAAAAGCAAAGGTATTTGTGATTGTTGTGATTAAATCTGATAGTGGTTCAGCTAACATAACTGCAAATACACCGTTTGAAATAAAGTTTGGTAAAATATAAATTAAAGGAATCAATAAAATAATCTTTCGATAGAAAGCAAAGAAGAAAGAACGCTTTCCAAATCCCAAAGATGTATATGTCTGTTGATATGTAGAGTTTGCTCCCATGATAATGAAACCAAAGATATAAACTCTTAACATTTGATTTGAAAGTTCAATTAATTGAGGTTCATTAGCAAATAAGCGAACAAAGACACCCGGTAATAATTCCATCAATAAAACACCAATAACTGAATATATCAAAGAAACTTTAATAGCTAAAGAAATCGTTTTTCTTACACGATCATAATTTTTAGCCCCATAGTTATAACTGATAATTGGCTGTGTTCCTTGTGCAATACCTTCCATTGGTAATTGTAAAACTTGATTCATTGATAACATAATTGTCATGGCACTAACCGCTAAATCTCCACCAAAGAATAATAACTGACGATTAAAAGAAACTTGTAAAATACCTTCTGTCGCATTCATAAAGAAAGGTGAAAATCCTAAGCCAACAACTTTTTTCATAATACCTAAATCTAATTTCATATGTTCTTTTTTGATTTTAATCGTTGTCTGTTTTCCCCATAAAAATTTCATAACCCAGACACATGAAACAAATTGAGAAATGACTGTTGCAATCGCTGCACCAGCAACATCCATATGAAATACAAAGATAAAGATAGGGTCTAAAATAATATTTAAAATACCCCCTATCAATAACGTAAGCATTCCATATTTTGTATAACCTTGAGCATTAATGAAATAATTCAATCCTACACTCAGTTGAACAAAAATGGTTCCTAAACTATAAATACGCATATAGTCCATTGCATAAGGGAGTGTATTTTCACTGGCACCAAATAAAGTTAAAATCTGTGCACCAAAAAATTGTAAAACAATTGTGATAATGATAGAAGAAATAATCAGGCTTGAAAAACAGTTGCCCAATATCTTTTCAGCTAATGCTGGTCTTTTTTCACCTAGACGAATAGAAGCCAATGGTGCTCCACCACGTCCAAATAAATTCGTAAAAGCTGTAATAATCGCAATGACAGAAGTACATAGTCCAATCCCAGCAATTCCTAATGATCCATCTGCTAATCGGGCAATATAAATTCTATCAACCATGTTATAAATGAGCGTTGCTAATTGAGCTAAAATAGCTGGTAATGCCATCGCAAATAACAACTTTGATATTTTTTCATTCTCTAATCTTTCATTCATTATGTCCCCCTCCTAAATTCTGATAAATCTTTTGTAAAATTTGATGATAAAAAATCAAATCACTTGATGAAATATTTTGAAATGACATGTCATCAAACTGATGTTGAATATCTTGAATACGTTTAATAAGAGAATCTGCCTGATGTTCTACACACAAAATATTGCAACGTCTGTTTAGTGGATCAGGATTTCTAGTAAGATAACCACGTTTCACCAGTTTTTCAATAGCTAAAGACACATGTCCTTTGGAAATACCACGAACATTGACAATATCCTGAGCGTGATTATATTCAGGATTATTAGCTAAGAAAGCCAGAACATCTATTTCCACTTGTGTCATCTGATACTCTTTCAATAAATCTTCAAATAAAGAATTATATTTTTTGATGATATAGGGGTACATTGCTAGTGAAAAAAACTTCTTTTCCCCATTCTTTGTTTGTATCTTCATAGTTCTCTCCTTAACTGTTTTATTTTGAACAGTTATATAATAAACGTATTATCAAGAAATGTCAACATTTTTATTTTACATAAAACTGATATTTTTTAAATAGAATGTCTGATATAATACATTATTAAGGAGATGATCACGATGAAATGGAATTCAGAAACAACTGAAAAACTAACAAAAAACGAAAAAAAACTGATAGATTTTATTTTTCAAAATATTCATCAGTTTTCTTCTATGTCAATCCAAGAACTTTCTCAAAAAACACATATATCTCAAGCTACTATTTCTCGCTTACCTAAACATCTAGGCTATCTCAATTTTAAAGATATGAAAATGAGTATGACACAAAAGGTATCCCCTGCCAACAAAATGCATTCAACAGTAACACAAGAACACTCTTTTCCTCATTATTTAATTTTACAAAATCAATATATTGAAAAAACAATTGAACATCTAGATATAGATGAAATTGATACAATTGTTGATCATATCATTGAAGCCAATACAATTTATGTATTTGCTAAAGGAGCAACGATTTGTCTTGCTGATTTACTCTCATTTCGATTACGCAGATTTCAAAAGAAAGTTGTTATCATGCCTTCAAGTGGTTCAGAGATTTTTGAATGTCTTCCAATGATTAAATCAGACGATTTTGTTATTCTCTTTGGATTTTTAAAAACACCTGTAGAAGCACAGATAGTTCTTGAATATTGCCATCAAATCAAATGTCAGACAATGCTGATGTCTAGTCGCTTAATTGATGACGCTAAAAAAATGGCTGACTATAATATTTATGTATATCGTGGTGAAGATCATGAATATCATTCTATGGCTGTTCCTATGGCATGTATTGATGCTTTAGTAATAGAAATTGCTAAAAAAGGTGGTCATTCATATACACAGAGTGTAGAAGATATCTATCAGTTAAAAGAAAACTATAAAATAAAAATACAAAGATAAAATATCTCTGTATCATAATAAAGCAACATAATCGCCACCCAATCGATAGACTTCTTTAAGAAGTCTTTTTTGTAATGTCGCATCTTCAACCTGAATATTTAAACTTTCAGATATTTGGATAGTATATTGTCCTTTGTCGATTTCTTCTCTTAATTGTTTAATACTATGAAAACAACTTTGAAAACATGTCTGAACACAACCATACTGTGTTGCTTGATGTGTATCACTGCCAGAAACAACTGGTTTATGATATCGATGCGCAAACTGATAAATCATATCCTGCATTTTTAATCCATAACATGCTAAATCTTTTCCATTTAGATCAAAGAAATCAAAACATAACAACTGCTTCTGTGATAATTCTGGAATATGTCCTCCCTGACGATAAACATGTGCTCCCCCAAAAATAACATCATATTGACGAACAAGCGTTACTAGCTCATCAAAAGTTAAAAAACTTTCTTTCGCTTTATGTTTTTCCAACTTTTTATTTAACTCAACAATATCATGATATCTTCCAATAACAAGAGTATGTCCTCCCTCTTTAATATCTATTTCCATTCCAAAGAAAATCAATAACCCATCTTTACTCTGACAACAATCACCTACATGCGTATAGTGAGTATATATATAATCATACATTTCTAAAAATGATAACGTATTAAAATGTTCAGTCAGACAAATAGCATCAAGTCCTTTAAGATATGCTTTGTGAAACATTTGATCAGTATATTGTGTAGAAAATGGTAATTTTTTTGCTAATTTACCATGAGTATGAAAATCTATATTCATAAAAACCTCCTAAAACAAAATAGAAATGATAACACATAAAATCATCCATACAATAGAAATTAAAACGAAAATCAAATCATCTTTCTTAAACATTAGTGATGCCATTTTCTTTTTTCTAACAATCTTATTTTCATTTGCATAGCGATATCCTTTTAATTCCAATGCTTCAACTGTTGTTCTTGATCGTTTTGCAGTATTTAACATTAACGGATAGAAAGATAATATAATAATTTTTATCTGGTATATAAAATATTTCACTTTCCCAAGCCATGTTTTTTTTGATGGAGAATGTCCTCTTAAACGATAAGATAACAATATGTTTTGGAATTCTTCCATAAGGATAGGTAATATACGAAATGCATATGAAATACTAAAAGACAATTGATCAGGACAACCAAAATATAGCAATCCTGTTGCTAGACGGTCAGGGTTTAATCCTGAAAAAACAGTAATGGAAGCAAGAGAACAGACAGATACTTTTAATGTCATAACTAATAATGAATATAATGTTGATAAATTTCCACCAAAGAATAGTGCAGCAATAAACAAATATCCTGTTTGACAAAATACACCTAGACAAAATAAAAATAATACAAGTGGTGCAATTTTTGCTAATTTAGTTGTTATCGCAACAAAAACAAACATCCCTAATAAAACAATGAGATCATTTAAAAACCATGGAATCAAACCAAAAAATAAATACCAGCATAATAATGTTCTTGGATCTAATCCTGCAATAACCGTATCATCATTTCCATAAGCATTTTTTAGCACTTGATTACGTAAATAATCAATTGTAAATTTATCTAACAAAGTCTGTGTGATTTTATGCATTATGATTCCTCCTGTTGATAAGCACTCACAAATTCATCAATTTCATAACAGCGAATATTGAGTGCTTCCCCCATTTTAAAGATTTCTGGTGGTTCTATTCCTACCATTTCTCTTACATACTTATCGCTAAAGACTTCATGTCTTTGACCATCCTTGACTATATAACCTGATGATAATACAATGATTCTCTCTGCCCAATCACAGACAAGCTGCATATCATGTGTTGCTATAACAACAGTTTCAACAACATCTTTTAAGATATCTAATGTTCTCATGATCTCTTTTCTAGTTGCAATATCCAAATTGGCAGTAGGTTCATCTAAAAGCAAAATAGATGGTTGCAATGCTACTCCTATTGCAAGTGAGGCTCGACGCATTTGTCCCCCTGATAATAATCGTCCATCTCTTTCTTGAATATCCTGCAAATCGAACAATTCAATTAATTTTTTGGCTCTATCTTTATAATCCTTAATATGTCGTTCTTTCATGGCAAATTCAATATCCCCTCGAATACAATCTTTAATAAACATATCTTCAGGATTTTGATATACAAGTGAAATATGTTTTGATAATTCTTCAGCTGAATAATGTTTTGTCTTTTCTCCACATACATTCACATAGCCAACTTGTGGTTTTAATAATCCTATCATCATCTTCATCAATGAAGACTTTCCAGCACCATTAGAACCTATTAAAGCAATTTTATCCCCTTTATAAATATTAAGATAAAAGTCTTTCATGAGCTGATAAGGTTCACCTTTTACACTTCTAAACTGTAACCCAACATTTACAAATTCTACAACACGTTCATCCTTTTCTTGTACTTTTCTTTCATGAGTACAATCTGTCATATGTTTCTTTTTTGTAAAAATATTCTGTCCTTCTTCTATAGTAATGGGCAATAAAGTATTTGAATCTAGTAAATTCTTTTCCTGCATGATTTTAGCAGCACGTGTAATTTGTGGTGGAAAAATATGACAAGATTCAAGTTCTTCAACTCTTGTCAAAGCTTCTTTGACTGGTTTTTGCCACATAATAGAACCATCCTTCATTAAAATCACATGATGGCAGTATTGGGCAATATATTCTGTATGATGTTCAATAACAATAATTGTTTTGTGATATCTTTCATTTAATTCCTTTAATATTTCATAAATTTCTCTTGCATGTTTAGGATCTAATTGAGCAATGGGTTCATCTAAAATAAGAATTTCTGGTGATAACGCAGTAGAACCTGCTAAAGCTAATAAATGCAATTGTCCCCCAGATAATTGCCAGATATAATCATTTCGTTTTGAATATAAGTCACAAACCTTAAGAATATTCATAACATTGTCTTCATAATTTTCCAATCCATAATTCATACATGCAAAAGAAGCATCTTCATAGACTGTGGGACATACGATCTGATTTTCAAAATCTTGATACACATAACCCACTTTTTTAGCAATTTCACTAATATCCAAAGTTAAAGCATCTTTTCCATCAAAATACAATTTCCCTTGCAGTTCACCCATAATAAAACGTGGAATCAAACCATTTAGAGTTTTACATAAAGTCGATTTGCCACAACCATTGTTTCCAATAATTGCGACAAAATCTCCTTTTTCAATTGTTAAATGAATATTTTTTAATGTTGGCTGCTTTGCTCCTGGATATGTGAATGATAAATCATTGATTTCAATCACATGGCTGCCTCTTTTCTATTTTTAATTTTCAAAAATGCAAGAACAATAACAAGCACTGCAATCACTCCACTGACAATCATAGCTGTGCTATTTCCTGCCCATGCAGCTTCCCAATCAATAATGGCAAGTCCGTTTTCTGCCATAAATTCTCCACCAATTGCAACGACAAAAGCAATAGCACATAATACAAATGTTTTGATTCCCATTTTTTCTCCATCACCCACAACAGTATTTTCATCACGAGGTGCGACACCTAATAATGGTTCAATTTTCCCATAAAGTTTTGGAACTAAATACATACATGGTAATAAAGAAAATAAGATTCCTGAAAATAGAATATCATTTAAACAAGCAAAACCTTCTGTAAAGAATACTGATTCTGGTAAACCTGCAACTGCTTCAAAATCTTCTACAGCAAACTGAACTTTTAAAATATCAACAATGCATCCCAGTGACTGTTGAATAATAACAGCTAAAATAGAAGCGATGGCAACACTCTTGATACTTTTTGGATTTTTAACAAGACGTCCAGCAACATAAATACCAATTGTTAAAGTTAAAAACTTTTCAAGTTCTCCTAAACCACCAAATTGTCCTAACATGATTTCACTAAAAACCAATTCTCCTGTCGCTGCACCTAATGCTGCTGACAATGGATCAAATAACATAGCTAAGATGAGTGGAATAAAAATAAAATATTCTACTGATAATTCCACGATACCAATTTGAAAAGATGGTATTAACTCTGTAAATAAAGTTGATAATCCATATAAAGACATACTTAAAACAAAAGTCATTAATTTCTGTGATTGTGTCATTGATTTTTTCATACTCTTTTTCCTCCCTTATCTTAATGACATGAACATCTTAGCATAATTTTAATGTAGCTAAATCAATAACACGTAAAATGAAAGTTAATATTTCATTAAAAATTAAAATGAAACATTTTTTTCTTTATATACTCCAACATGATTTCTTCAGTCACTTTTTTTGACTTTTCTTTAATGAGTTGTTATAGTATGAATGGTGATGAAAATGAATTTATATGATATTGAAGTCTTAGATAGTCATAATCAAAAAATAAAATTATCAAAATATCAGGGACATGTTTTACTCATTGTCAATACGGCTACGGAATGTGAGTTTACAGAACAATATGGTCATTTAGAAGATTTATATGAAAAATATCATGAGCAGGGATTTACTATTCTTGATTTCCCATGTAACCAATTTGGTGAACAGGCTCCGGGCACAATGGAAGAAATTATGTCTTTTTGTGCCGATACTTATGGTGTGAGTTTTCCACAATTTGCGAAAATTGATGTGAATGGTCCTCAAGAATCTCCTGTATACACATATTTAAAAGAACATCAAAAACCTGAATTATCCAAACGTATTGAATGGAACTTTACAAAGTTTCTGCTTGATCAAAATGGACATGTTGTTGAAAGATTTGAACCTTTGGTCACACCTTATGAAATTGAAGATGAAATCATTAAACTTTTATAAAAAATATCGAATCTACATGATGTAAATTCGATATTTTTTATTCTTGTTGTCCTTTCATATAAGGATTTGTATATAATGAATACACTAATTGTAAACACATGACACACCAGATAACTGGTTCACAAAAGATCACTGCCATATATTCAAATTGAGGAATAAAAACAAAAACAAAGATAATTTTTCCAATAAATTCAATAACACTTGATACAAGTGGTAATAACTTTTGCCCTAGTCCCTGCAAGGCATAACGTGTCTGCATCAATATCCCTAAGATTGCATAAAACGGTCCAACAATCGTTAAATATAACGTTCCATTATCTAATACAATACTTTCACTTGAACCAGAAATGAGTTTTACAAGTGATGACCCAAAAATAAGGATAATGATTGTTACAATAGTTGCCATAATAACATCATAAATATACGCATATTTCATCGCCTTTTGAATTCTTTCTCTTTGATTAGCACCTCTATTTTGTGATACAAATGTAGAAATTCCTAAAGCCATTGCTGTAAAAGGCATATTGAAGAACATATAGAGTTTTCTAGCAGCTGTATGTCCAGCAATAATGAGATATCCTAAATTGTTAATGCCATACTGTAAAATGACAGATCCTGCAGAAACAATACTGCTCATAAAGCCCATTGAAAATCCTTGCCCTAATAATTCTTTATACAACTCTTCATCTATCTGAAAATGTTTCTTTGATGGTAATAGAATTTGTGTTTTTTTGAAAATATAAATGATACACAATACTACTGATACACCTTGAGAAACCACTGTCGCAACAGCTGCTCCTTGAATACCCATATGAAATTGAGTAATAAATAAAATATCTAAAACAACATTTAACAAAGATGAAACAACAAGAAAAACTAGAGGCATAACACTATTACCAATGGCTCTCATTAAACCAGCACATAAATTATAAGCAAACATAACAAAAATAAAGAGAACAATCACCGAAATATAACTATATGCTTCTTGAATAATATCTAAAGGAGTATTTAATATTTCTAATAAAGGATAAAGGAAGGTCATTCCTATGATTGTTAGAGCAAGAGATACCATAACTCCTATCACTAAAGAACTAGCAACAGACTTCTTTAACAATTCCTTATCTTGTGAGCCAAAACTTCTCGCAGTCACAATAGCAAGTCCATTGCCTATTCCTAAGGCAAAACCAACTAACAAATCATAAATAGAAGTACATGCTCCAATGGCTGCCAGTGAAACATCTCCTAAATAATTACCAACCACCATTGTATCGACAGTATTATATAATTGTTGAAAAATATTTGAAACGAGTAATGGTAAAGCAAAAATCATTAACGATTGGAAGATAGGTCCGTGAATCAGATCAACATCTGATTGAAAGAAATGTTTTTTCTTGATATTTTCCATATTTCTCTATTCTGTTACATTACGGTTGATAATATCAACCAATGTAAAAATACCATTTTCATATTCATATTTTAAAATACAACAATTATAAAATCTTTCTGTTTTCTTTACTTTTGCATATTCTTCCCACGCACGATAAAATTGAGCACAAGCTGCTCCATGTGAAACAGCTAAAACGATATGATGATCTTCTTTATTCATGATTGCTGTTAATGTCTGATTCATTCTCTCTCTTAATTCCATTTCACTCTCTCCACCAAAACCTTTAAAAAAATCTCCATAAGGAAGTGGTGGATTTAAACATTCATCTTTTCCTTCAAAAACACCAAAATTCCATTCTTTTAAACCCTTGACTCTGGTATAAGGCATTTGATAATCAGTCACAATTTCTAATGTATCACAGGCTCTTTCTGATGTTGAAGAATAAGCATGATCAAAAGTAATATGATGATCTTTAAAATATTCACCAGCCATTTTAGCCTGTTTCATACCTAAATCTGTTAATGGGGCATCACACCACCCTTGTATTTTATGTTGGACATTAAATAACGTTTGTCCATGACGCATTAAATAAAGTATTTTTTTCATTTGATGATTCCTCCTTGATAATTTGATTTCACTATATCTTTTAATGATACTTTGGGATGACGATATCTTGCTTGGGGATTCTTTTCAATTTTCAACCTGATCGCATGTAATGGACAATGATGAACACACGCTAAACAAAAATCACATGTTTGAGATATCCTTTGTGCCTGTTGTTCTACGATTTGGATGTTTCCAGTAGGACAAACTTGTAAACATATTTGACATCCGACACATTGTTGCGTAATTTGAATGGCTTCTCCATTATTCAGCTCAGGATGTTTATGAAAGCGTTTTTTGACCATTTTATAAACATCCTGATCATCTTGTGTTGGCTGAGGAATACCCTTGCTTCTTGCTTGTAATTGTTCTTTCACTTTTTGAATTTGTTTATCCATATGCTTATCAATAACCATTTGTTCATCCATATCAAACGAAGGTAAATAATTATCAACCATTTTGATTGTTTGTATAAAATCAACATGTAATCCCTGTTCTTGGCAAAACTTTTCACACCAGACTCCTGCAACGGTATCACGACTTCCGTATGTCAAAATCATAAAGAAATAAGGTGTGTCAAAATGGACTTCACTCAAAAATTTTTTGACTGTTTGAGGCAGTTCTCCTGCATAGATAGGTGCGACAATGCCAATGCTGTTGCTTTGATAGTACAAATCCTTCTTTTTTAAAACTTGTGGTATACTATAGAGTTCTTTGTCTAACTGTCTAGCAACATATAAACAATTTCCTGTGGCTGTATAATAAAAGAGCATATCTCTCACCTTCTTTCATTATTATTTTAAACATTATTTTCCTTTTTGTACAATATGAATATAGAAATCTGTTATAATAAAATAGAATAGTGAGGTTACAATATGATTGAATTAGAACAACTACAACACTTTATAACTTTTCATGAATGTGGAACATTATCGAAAGCAGCGAAACAACTCAATATTTCTCAACCCGTTTTAACACGTTCCATGCAAAAATTAGAAGAAGAACTAGACGTTTCTCTCTTTACAAGAACAAAAAACAAAATCACACTTAACGAAACAGGGCTATTTGCCCTTTCCTTAGCTAAACGTATTTTAGAAGATACAAAAGATATGCACAAGCAGCTTATAGATTTTGATAGAAAATTGCATACTTTTGCGATTGGTTCCTGTGCTCCTGCTCCACTCCAATATATGAGTCAAAAAATAGCCCAGTATTATCCTCAAAAAACATTACTGACTGAAATTAAGGACATGAATGTTTTAATCAAAGGATTAAAAAATAAAGACTATATGATGATTATTATGCCTTATGATATAGAAGATTCTCTCATCGAAAGTATCCCTTTTATGGAAGAACAGTTATATTTTTCTTTACCTCTATCGCATCCTTTTGCTCACAGGAAATCTTTGAGTTTAAAAGAGATGGATGGAGAAAGAATGCTATTGATGTCCAATATTGGATTCTGGAATGAAATGCATCAAAGAACAATGCCACATACCAAATTCATTATTCAAAATGACCGTTCTATCTTTTATGATTTAGTAGAATTATCTTCATTGCCTTCTTTTACATCAGATTATGTCATGAAAACAGAAACCATGCCACAAAATCGTTGTATTATTCCTATTGTTGATAAAGATGCTAAAGCAACATTTTATTGCTGGTATTTAAAAGAAAATGAAAAAAAACTAAAATCTTTATTGTACAACCTATAAAACCATAAAGTCTTATGACCTTATGGTTTTATTCATCAATCCAATGTTGAATTTCTAATGTATTTTCATGTCCTGTCAAACGTTTTCCTTGTTTCCAGTGGTACTGTGGATAACTATGTCTTAAGTCACTTTCACATCCACTGATTCCTGTTCCACCAGATGTGCAAAATGGTATCAACGTCTGTTTTGAAAAATCATAACTCTCTATAAATGTATTGATAATTGTTGGTGCTGTATACCACCAGACAGGAAAACCAATCAAAACTGTATCATATTGATCCAATGATAAATCTTTTAAAACAATAGCAGGACGATAGCTATGATCTGCCATTTCTTTAGAAGAACGACTTTGTTGATCATTCCAGTTTAAGTCATCATCTGTATATTTTTCTACAGGTTCAATTTCTAATACATCTCCATGTACAATTTCAGCAATTTGTTTGGCAACTCGCTTTGTAACCCCACTGGCTGAAAAATAAGCAACTAATTTTTTATTCATTATAATTCCTCCTTATCATTTCTTTGTTTTCACTTTATCTTGTTGGATAAAATCATGTTCTTCTGGGATGCGATCAACTTCTAATGTAGCATGATTAGATCCATGCTTTTTTACAGATTCTTCACTACCAGCTTGAATAGCTTGTTGATAATACCATTCTTTATATTCAATTTCTTGTAGATAATATTGATATTCTTGAATTTGACTAAGAATATATTCTTTTTGTTCTTGAATAAGCTGATATCTTTCTTGTAAAGTTTCATCACCTTTTTGTGCCAGTTCAACATATTTTCTAATTTTTTTAATTGGCATTTTTGTATTTTTTAAACAATTTAAAACTCTTAACCATCGGAAATCTTCATCCTCAAAGACTCTCATCCCATTGACTCTTTTAATATGTGGAAGTAAGCCTTCCTGATCATAATATCTTAAAGTTGATGGTGTCACTCCCATCATTTTAGCAACTTGACTAATTGAATATGACATATGCCTCCTCCTCAATCATTTATTTTCAACAGAATATTTTATCCATATTCTGTGTTCAAATATCTTTTTGTACTATTCAATGATTCCTAGTTCATTTAACCATTCCTGAACTTCTGAATTAGAAGTACTTGATGAAAATCTTTGTCCTTCCTGCCAATCACCATCACCTGCTTCTTTGGCTAAAAGTTCTCCACTTTGACCTAACCCTGAAGAAGCTGAAGTACAAAATGGAACAACAGTTTTATCTGTAAAATCATTATTTTCAATAAAAGTATTCACTGGCCATGCAGCGATTCCCCACCAGATGGGATAACCTACAAAAATAGTATCATAATCTTCCCAGTGATTAACTGTTGATGAAACAAGCTCTACATGTCTTTCATCTTCATTTTCATATTCTCTTGCGACACGACTATTTGAATCTGTCCAATCTAAATCATCCTCACTGTAAGAATCTTTAGGTTCAATTTCAAATAAATCACCATTTGTTTCCTCAGCAATCATTTCAGCAACAGCTTTTGTATTTCCTGTCGCCGAATAATAAACAACAAGTGTTTTTCCTGATTGATTTGAAGTTTCTGTCTTTTGTGGTTGTTCATTTGTTTGCGTTGTCTCATTATTTGGCTGACAACCAGTCAATATACCCAATGCAAAAACACCTACTAAAAATAATGTTAATATTTTCTTCATCCCTACTCACCTTCCTATTCACATTATAAAATTTAAAGTTCACTTGAAGTCAAGATTTTTAAATAAAAATCCTAAAGAAATTCCTTAGGATTTTGATACTATTTCAATTGATTGTATTCTTCATCACTGACTGGTTCTAGCCATTCATTAGAAGCATCTTTTGCTGGAACAGCAATCGCAATATGAGCAAACCAGCTATCTTTAGCAGCTCCATGCCAATGTTTGACTTCTGCTGGAATATCTACTACATCACCCGGTTTTAATTCTCTAGCAGGTTTCCCCCATTCTTGATACCATCCTCTACCATCTGTAACAAGCAAAATCTGTCCACCTTTGTGATGAATATGCCAGTTATTACGACATTTCGGTTCAAATGTGACATTACTAATAGGTAAACTTTGAGCTAAAGGCTGTAAATAACTCTTTCCGATAAAATATTTTTCATAAGCTGTATTTTCTTTTCCAGTAGGAAACAATGTTTTCATTTTTTCACTCTCCTTACTGTCTTTATTATATATCCAGCTTTTCAAAATATCTAATACCTATTTTTCATTGTAAATCATGCTTTTTAAGCATTAACATTTCTTTATAAACTGATTAAAAATATCTTGCATTTGATGATTGGTTGCACTCATACTTTCTGGATGAAATTGTACAGCCCAAACAGGTAAAAATTCATGTTCAATTGCTTCAATAATTTGATCATCACTGTAAGCTACAATCTGTAATCCTTCACCTAACTGATCGATTGCTTGATGATGAAAACTATTCACAATGGCTTCATCTTGAAAGATATCATATAAAAAGCTATCATCTTTTATATGAATCGAATGACTTCCATACTCCCTTCTTTCTTTTTGAGCATGTAAAAACACTTTTTGTGGGGCGTAAGACAAATCTTGAAACAAGTTTCCTCCAAAGGCAACATTAATTACCTGTAAGCCTCGACAAATACCAAGCATAGGAATTTTCTTTTGAGCTGCCTTTTGAATCAACGCTATTTCATAACAATCTCTTGGATAATCTGTTTCTCCAAGCAATGGTAATGGATTTTGATGATAAATGAGTGGATTCACATCACATCCTCCTATTACAACTAAACCATCCAACATACTAAGTTGAGTATCTATATCCTTAGATGAAACAATCGGTAATAAAACAGGAACACCTCCTCCTCGTTTAATCGCATCTATATAATCTTGATTAATAAAATGAATATATTTCCCATCTTTTAGTTCTTCACTACATGTGATTCCAATTCTTTTTTTCAATACTTTCATCTCCTTTTCGCATACTTTATATTGAATATATTACCAAAAAATGAATCAATATAAATATGATATGCTACATTATGACACATATTGAATAAAAAAATACAAATTTGTTCTTTTATGAAAAGAAGACAAAATAAATATTATTCTCTAGTGATTGAGCACTTTTTGAATAATAAAACTGTTTTATATCATCTAATATTTACATACAAAAAATGTGATACTATCACAGATAGTTATGTCTGTTCTTTAATTTCAGTATTATCATATCAAAAGATACTATAAACTTCCTTTTTTTTGTTACCTAATCTCATCGTCTAAAGCTTATAAGATTACAGTGACCTCATTTCAAAAATTTTCATGTTTAAACATATGTTCATAAAGAGCTGATGACATAAAGCCACCAGCTCTATTTCTGTGCTACTTATGAAGTATGACTTATTCTATCTTTTATTTCAATTATACCCATCATAGGATATTCATATCAATGCTTACTTTTTAAATTTATATTTACCTTTTCCATAACCAGATACAGGCTCTATAATATCTTTCTGTACTAAATTAGAAAGAAGTTTAGAAGCACCAGATTGTTTCAAATCAACGACGTTCATGACTGCACTTCTACCAAACACCTCATCATATCCAAATCTTTCAAATAATCTACGAACATGAATTGCTGTTTTAACAGATAAATCTTTTCCTTTTTCTAAAAGTGTACTTTCAATATCCACTTTTTATTTTGAATGTCCACTTTTCCGCTTTCAATATCCACTTTTTTAGTATTTAAAGACTCACTTATATGCATATCTCGGTTATGTAGTCCTTTTTTTCATTGCTAATAGTTTTGAACTAACTTTACTATTCTCCCATTTATTAATTATTGAAAAAGAAACAGCCAATTCTTTGTCAAATGTGTGATAAAAAATATTTGTGACGTATTTTCTTTATTTCATCTGAATGAATTATCTCATGCTTTTCCTCATAACTTTATATCCTTTAACGATATAACATTATTATAGCATTTACTAAATAGCTAATAAAATATTATTTTTTCATCTTAATTATCAAATACATCTTTCAACTGTTTTAAATAATTAAAAACTTAAATCATATTTCCAAACAAAATGTCGTCAATATCATTAAAAAAAGCCTACAAATTACAGCTGTATAATCTTTCTAATAGAGATGTAGTATTACAGATACATATTAAATGAAATAGTGAGAACTGCTAAAGAGGATGAACTATCATACATTCGCATGAAATGTGAAAAAGAAGCAATGCACTAGATCTGCTTATTATAAATATTTACCTTAAGCATTTATTAGCTAAACAAAACCAAACTTCTATAATATAAAAAGGCATTCAAAGAATACCTTATTTTTCAAAATGTTGTGCAACTTTTTGTAAATCTTCAATGATTGGTAAATGTTGAGGACAAACACTTTCACATTGTCCACAGCCAATACATTCACTGGCTTTACCAAAAGTTTTTGTAAGATTTTGATAATATTCCCCTTGAGGTGTCCATCCTTTTTCTTCCACTTCTTGTAAATCAGCATTATATAATGAGAAATATTTTGGAATCGCAATATGCATTGGACATCCTTCAGTACAATAAGAACAACCAGTACAAGGAATAGCGATTGTTGAATTGATGATATCTACAGCCTTTTTGATTAATTCATATTCTTTTTCATTGAGCGGTGTCATATCTTTCATATAGCCAATATTATCTTCTAATTGTGCCATATTAGACATACCACTTAATACCATCATGACATTATCAAGACTAGCTGCAAAACGAATAGCCCAAGAAGGAACAGACATATCTGAATGATATGCTTTATACATCTTTTCTACTTCTTCAGGTACTTTGGCGAGTGTTCCACCTTTGACAGGTTCCATAACAATCACTGGTTTATGATGTTTGGTTGCCACTTCATAACATTTACGTGATTGTACACCAACACTATCCCAATCTAAATAGTTAATCTGTAATTGTACAAATTCAAATTCTGGATGTTCTGTTAAAACTTGATCTAATAACTCTGGTCCATCATGGAATGAAAAACCAATTGTTTTTACTAAGCCTTTGGCTTTTTTATCTTTTAACCATTCAAAACAATCTAAACGATTATATGTTTCAATGCTATGAGTATTGATATCATGTAATAGGTAGTAATCAAAATACTCTACTCCTGTTTTCTTTAATTGTTCATTAAAGATTTTATCACGATCATCTTTTGTTTGAATAAATCCTGAATGTAGCTTTGTTGCTAAGGTATAAGCATTTCTTGGATAACGTTCTACCAGTGCTTCTCTGGCAGCATTTTCGCTATTAAAGCCACAATACATCCACGCTGTATCAAAATAAGTAAACCCATTTTTAATAAATGTATCAACCATTTGTTTCACTTGTTCAATATCAATCTTTGAAGGATCGTTTTCATCAAGTGATGGTAATCTCATTAATCCAAAACCTAATTTCTTCGTCATATTCTTTCCTCCTATTCAACTTTTATTATATACCTTCAAGCTCACTTGAGGTCAAGAAAAAAAAGAAAGATCACTCTTTCTTTAATCCATTTCGATATGTCCACTACTGAGTCCTTCATTCTTTTCATTAATTGGTAACCATTCTAAAACATGCTTAATATAACAATCCCAAAAGTCCCATTCATGACCACCTGGCCCTTCTTCATAAGTGACTGGAATATGATGAGCTTTTAAAAAATCACGATAATCTCGATTTTGTGGCAGTAAAGAATCTTCTGTTCCACAAGCCATATAGATGGCAGGTACATCTTGAATATCCATTTTTTCAATTAATGCTTTATAATCCTTATCACTGCCTTTCAGTTTTGTTAAATCACCAAAAACTGATGTTAAATAACTTCTTTTCATCATATATGGAACATCTTCACCATCTTTTGCCTGAATAAAGTCATCTAACAATAAAGCCGCTGATAAAGCACCAATATAACCAAATGTCTGATGATATTTTAAACCATTCATTAACGCTCCATATCCACCCATAGATAATCCAGCAATAAACGTATCTTCTCTCAGATGTGATAAAGGAAACATGGCTCTTGTGATTTGAACGAGTTCTTCCCCAATAAACTGTGAAAAATATTCATGTGATAATTCATTATCAACATAAAACTTATTTTCTCCAGAAGGCATAATAACAGCTAAATCATGATCTTGTGCCCATCTTTGAATACGTGTTCCACAAACCCAATCCGTATAGTTTCCAAAAATACCATGTAAAAGATATAGTGTTTTTAACTTTTCTTTTGTTTGTCCTGTATTTTTATCAACAGGAATAATAGCATTGATTGTCACTGTACGTTTTAATTTTTCAGAAATAAAATCAACTTGCACTAATGCCATAAATCATCCTCCTATCATTGAATATGAAAATACTTCTGGAATGCTTTGACAATTCCTTGATGATCTACATCATCTGTAATATATTCAGCCATAGACTTTAAAGCATCTACAGCATTTCCCATCGCAATGCCATGTCCAACCAGTTCAAACATTTCACAGTCATTAATGCCATCCCCAAAAGCATAGGTATCTATTTTATCAACACCTATTTTTTGATACAAGTATTCACAGGCTGTTCCTTTTTTAAAACCCTTATGATAAACATCCATACGAATTAACCCATGATCATAAGCAACAATTGTCATATCATTTTCTAACTCATGATAGGCTTTCCACATTTGTTCTACTGTTTCAAACAGCACACAACAGCTTATCGCTTTGACATCACTTGCTTTATAATCCTCTATAGCATCTCTAGGTCTAAGATTGTTTCCTTGAAACATTAAACGGTGTTTCACGACAAGTTCATCATCTAAGCAATCACACCATTGTCCATGATGTCCATAAAACATAGGTCTTCCTTGATACTTTTGATAAATATCTATTTGCTTTTGAACTTCCTGTTCACTCATAATTTCATCTATCAAAACTTCATGATTATAAATAATATAATGCCCATCACTTAAGACATATCCATCAAAGTCTATGTCATTTAATCCTTCTGGGACAACACCTCTTGCAGAAGCAATAATGATTTTGTTTCCCTGTTGTTGAAAAGCATATAAAGCCTGTTTTGTCTGTTCATCTGGTTGCATCATTCCATTTTGTGCATTGATTAATGTCCCATCAATATCAAAGAAAGCAATTTTCATATTCACCACTCCTTGACTGTATTATATCATTTCTTCACTTTTGAAATCTATAAAATTCTATTGCTTCTATTCTTTATTCTATGTACAATCTCAGGTGGAGGTAAGAAAAATGAAATTAACAATGTTAGGAACAGGTAATGCTTTAGTGACACAATGTTATAATACATGTTTTGTGATCAGTGAGAATAATCAATACTTTTTAGTTGATGGTGGAGGTGGTAATACAATTCTCCAGCAATTAGAAAAAGCACATATTCATTGGATGGATATTAAAGATATCTTCGTTACACATAAACACATTGATCATTTATTGGGTGTGATATGGATGATTCGTATGATTGGTCAATATATGAATAAAGGAGAATATGAAGGTGATGTCCGTATTTATGCGCACCAAGAATTAATAGAAACCATTCTTGAAATTATTCATCTTGTTTTAAATAAGAAACAGTTATCTATGATTCATAAACGTATTCATATGATTAATATTGAAGATGGTCAAACTGTTTCCATTATAGGACATGATGTCACTTTCTTTGATATTCACTCTACCAAAGATCGACAATTTGGTTTTACAATGAAATTACCTCATCAAAAAATAACGTGTTGTGGGGATGAGCCTTATCATCCTATGAATCAAATGTATGTCCAAAATAGTGACTGGCTACTTCATGAAGCCTTTTGTCTACATAGTCAGGCAGATATTTTCCATCCTTATGAAAAGCATCATTCAACTGTGAAAGATGCCTGTCAAATCGCTCAGTCATTAAATATCCAAAATCTTATTTTATATCACACTGAAGATAAAAACATCCAGCAACGTCGTTCTTTATATTTACAAGAAGGACAGAAATATTTCCAGGGAAATATCTTTGTGCCTGATGATCTTGAAACCATTATCATTCAATAAAAGAGGATTGAAAACAATTCAATCCTTTTCATTATGAGTCATATATTGATGTAAATAATGACCTATTCCATCATGTTCATTATCACCACATATATCATCAGCTATCCTTTTAACTGTTTCAAAAGCATTATCCATAGCTACTCCTACTCCTGCTGCCAATAACATATCAATATCGTTTTCACCATTACCAAATGCAATAATATTTTCTAACGATATATTTTTAATTTCTGCTAACTTCAAAAGAGCCTGTCCTTTTGAGGCATGTGCAGGATTAATTTCTACCCAATCTTTTTCAACTCTACATATACTAAAACGTGAAGACATCTGTTTTTGAAGAATTGGTATTTTTTCACTCATCATTGTTTCACTTTGCACAAATGCAACTTTCTTTATTGTAGAAAAAAGATGTTCTGGTATTTCATGAATATCATCAACTATATGCCTTTCTCTATCAATAAAATGTTCTTCCATGATTCCTGTATGTCCATAATCAAAAATATATAAACACGTTTCAAAGAAAATAATCATATCAAAGGAAGATGTTTGTGCTATTTCATTCAAGAGCATTATATCATTTTTTGTTAGTCTTTGTTCTCTATGCAGACATTCTCTTGTTGAATTATAAATCTCTAATCCATTTAAAACAATATAACCACTTTGAGGATATTGATCCATATCTAACTGCTTCCCATAATACTCTAAGCTACTGATATCTCTCCCACTTGCTAAAACAAGAGAGATACCTTGTTTTTGTAAGTTCATTAAGACTTCTTTTGTATAGGGTAAGATTTGTTGATTTTGTGTTAATAACGTACCATCCATATCCATAACTATCATTTTCATTTACAAATAACCTCGCTTTTTCTTTTTATTTTACAATGATAAAACAAAAAAGCAAGAAAGAAAAAACTGTAATCTTTAGAATTTCAATATTCTATGGATTACAGTTTTTTTATTATTTAATTTCTCTCATTATATAGTTTTCTAATATTGGCTTAAATTGTTTGGAAACCTCTAGGTTGGTTTCTTTACTAATCTCTACCAATAACAATGGATGATAATCTTCATCAATTACAGCATGTGGATTATCTTTTATAATTCTTAAAATAACTTTTAAGTTTTGATCATCAATATTTGTTTTATTGCGAGTACACATCTGTTTAATTCTTTTAAGTGTCAACTTCTGTAAATGATGATTAATATCAAAAAGACTAAACATATAACCAACCTCCTTTTCTATTATATATATTATAATCCTTTTACTTTATGTTTTCTATCAAAACAACTATTTTTTATTTTCTAATTATGAAAACATAATGATATTTTTAGTATTTTAGTATATTTTTATCATATATTTTTTAAAAGTATAAATATATCAATCATTCAAAATATCTTCTATCTTCTTTAAAACAGCCTGTTCATCATTAGACCCTATGACTTCATATGCAATATCTTTAATTGGCTGGACTGCATTAGACATCGCATAAGCATACTTGACTTCCTGCAACATTTCATAATCATTCATTTGATCACCAAAGGCAGCACATTCATCAGATTGAATTTGATACATATCCTGTAAAAATTGTATACCTACGCCTTTATTCATATTTTGATTTTGAATATCCATCCATTCATTTCCTGATGTAACAATCTTCACACCTATCGGTAACTGTTGACTAATTTCATCTAACAAATCTTGAATATGGTGTTGTTTATCATATATCGCAATCTTCATAATCTCATCATGAACATCATCAAAGGAATTCACAAATGAATAGGCACAATAATACTTTTTAACTTCATCTCTATATGCAAACTCATCTTTTAAAATATAAGCTCCTTTTTTTCCACACAAAATCATAAAAATACGTTGATACTGTGATAAGATATGTATCATTTCCTGGACTTTTTGATTTAAAATGACATCACAATGTAATTCTGTTGTTCCTTTGGCTATATAACTTCCATTTTCAGCAATAAAATACATCTGATCGCTTAATGGTAAGAATTTCTGGTATAAACGATAATATTGATTACCACTTGCTATAACAAACTTTATATTTTTTTCTTGCATTTTATAAAAGAGTTCAATAAAAGACTTATCAAACTTCTTATTTGAATCTAAAAATGTTCCATCCATATCTGTCGCAATTAATCGAATCATTTTCTTTCCTCCCTATATCTCTTATTATAAAGAAATCTAAATTCTGTTTCTAGTTTAAAATGAAAAACACATCTATTGAGATGCGTTTAAAACTTCCAGCATATCTTCTGGATTTTGAGCAGCTTTCACTTTTGTATATGCTTTTTCAATAATCCCTTCTTCATTAATCAAGTATGTTGTTCTGACAACTCCCATGACTTTTTTACCATACATATTTTTTTCTTTCCAGACATCATAAGCCTGTATAACTTGTAATTCTGGATCAGACAATAAGGTAAAAGGTAATTGATATTTTTCTTGGAATTTTTTATGAGATTTCACACTATCTTTACTGACCCCTAAAATGACAGCTCCTTTTTCATTAAAATCAGGATATAATTGAGCAAATCCACAAGCCTGTTTTGTACATCCCGGTGTGTTATCTTTAGGATAAAAATATAAAATCACTTTCTTCCCTAAATATTGACTTAAAGTCACCGATTCTCCATCTTGATTCAATAATGTAAAATCTGGTGCCTTGATTCCTGTTTCTAACATTTGTCCTCACTCCTTTTTTCCATTATAACAAATTTACTTTTCTTTTCATATCAATATGCTTTTCCTAAAATAATGAAGGCTGATAGGCTCCAGATACTATTTGAATAGGATAATCATTATCATAAAATTGGTATGGAGAGATAGTTGTATCAAACCATTGCACTATATCGTGTTGATCAATGATTAATGGCATACGTGAATGCACAGGCTTCATGACATCATTAGCAATTTTAGTGATAATCACGACTTCTTCTTTATCATTATATATACCTGCCATCAAAAGAATCGGGTCATGAACACTTTCAAAAGACACTTGATGTTTATGTCCATCCCACTCATAAAATCCTTTCGCAAAGATAAGACAACGTCTTTCTTTCACATCTTTTTGAAATAACTTCTTTTCCAATAATGTTTCACATCTTGCATTAATGATAAGTTGTGAAGTATAAGGAATCCTATAACCCCACTGCATCTTTTTGATTTCAAGTTTTCCATGATTTTCAACAATCACTGGAATCTTTTGTTTAGGAAAACAATCCCCCAAAAGAATTTGATTCCATTGAACATCCACTCCCATATCTTTTAATACTTGATAAATCTGTTTCATGATATAATATCTTCCACACATGAATGTTTTCCTCCTGTTGATATTCATTATAACATATCTTTTTTCTTATTTTCTTCTTTTATTGATTATGAGATAATAAATATAGAAAATCATGAAAGTGAGCGTATCTTATGAGAGAAACCTATAGTAAAAATTATTTTGAAAAATATGCAGCTTTAACTTTGACTTTGTTCTTTAATATTGATAAAGAAGCTATTATACAATCAGATCGCCCTGATTTGCGTATACCCTCTATCCAATTTGGTATTGAAGTCACACAGGCATTAACACCTCAAGAAGCTGTTGAAGACATGAAAAAACCCCTCTATATGTCCTTAGACTTAACACCTTTTGATCATAGTCATCAAGATTTAGCCTTTGTTTATGAAAAAATAGATGACGCTATTGATAGAAAGTTAAAAAAAGCTAAAAATTATGAACATTATTTATACAATGGACTTTATATTTTCTCCCATTGTCATAATTTATTACAAGAATCTTTACAACATTTTCTATCTCAAAAACAAATTCCTCATGATTTTTATCAATATATTTTTATTAATTCTGTAACCAAAATCTATTGTTTTGATATTCTATCAAACCAAATCATTCCATTTTCATTTCACCGTCAAGATCTCATTAAAATGAATTTAGAAGCTTTAATCTATGAAAAAACATGTTCCAAAAAACGAAGAAAAATCATTATACCTTAAGGAGTCTATATGAAAACATATCAACTATTAGTTAATGGGCATATCATTCATGCCCAGTATGATGAACATAATATTCAAGAAATATTTATTCCTCTTTTACAAAGATGGACACACTTACAAAAAGAAAAGCAAAAACGTTTACTTGTCTTATTAGCTGCACCACCTGGTGCAGGTAAAACAACACTTTCTTTATTTTTAGAATATCTTTCAAATCAAGACGAAGCATTAACACCTATACAAGCTATAGGTATGGATGGATTTCATCGTTATCAAGATTATCTGGATACACACTATATTGTAAGAGATGAAAAAAGAATATGTATGAAAGATGTGAAAGGTTGTCCAGAAACATTTGATGTTGAAAAACTCATTGAAAAAATCAAAGAGGTTCAATCACAAGATACATATTTTCCTTTATATAATCGTGTTTTACATAATCCAGAAGAAAATAAAGTTTTTGTTAATCATGATATTGTTTTGATTGAAGGTAATTATCTTTTATTGAATGAACCTTTATGGAAAGATATTCGTTTCTTGTTTGATGATACCATTTTTATCAAAGCTCAAAGAGCTGAACTTGAAAAACGTTTAATTCAAAGAAAGATGTTAGGTGGAATTCCTTATCATCAAGCAAAACAATTCTATCAAAATTCTGATGGGGTCAATGTAAAAAGAGTTCTTAACCATTCGTTACAGGCACATATTCAATTAGAATATCATGATTCTATTTATCACTTCTCAAAATAGAATAATAACAGGCGTCATAAACACCTTGATTGTCCCAATCTGAATGTCTTAAAGTTCCTTCATATTTCATTCCACATTTTTTCATGACTGCTCCTGAATGGGGATTTTGAATATTATGATGAGATTGTATACATTCATATTGAACTTGATCAAATAAAAAGTCTATAACCTTATTTAATGCTTCTGTCATAATTCCTTGATGCCAATATTTTCTTGACAAACAATAACCGATTTGAGCTAACTGTGCTTTTTCATTGTGTGAAACAACAGCAATATTTCCTATGACTTCTTGACAATCCTTCAATACAATAGCCCAATTATAGTAATCTAACTTTGCGTATTGATGAATCCATTCATTAAGAATATTGATTGTTGTGGCTTTATTTTCATGAGGTTGCCATGTAAGAAAACGTGTCACTTCTTCATCCTGTACCCAATTTTTTAACATATCATCAACATCATTGATTTTAAATTGTCTTAATAATAAACGTGATGTTTCAATATTTTGTGTTCCTATATGTTTCATATTTGTTTCATCCTCTCATATTTTGTATATTGTATCATTATTTCTCTATCAAAAAAATAGCTTTTTCGCTATAATATATACAAGGAGGCGTTGCAAATGATTAGAGAAGCAAGAGCAAATGATTTAGAGGGAATAAATCATTTATTATATCAAGTGAATAATGTTCATGCTGACGGTAGACCAGATTTATTTCAACATGGGAGTAAAAAATATAATGATGAAGAATTATTAAAAATAATAAGTGATTCTTCTAGACCTATTTTTGTATTTGAAGATGAAAATCATCATATCTTAGGATATGTTTTCTGTATTGTTCAACATCTTTATGAAAATAAAAAGACACTCTATATTGATGATTTATGTGTTGATGAAAACTGTCGTGGGCAGCATATTGGTAAACAGCTTTATGAATATGTTCTTACTTATGCAAAAAAGCATGATTTCTACCATGTCACATTAAATGTCTGGTGTTTAAATGAATCTGCCATGAAATTTTATGAAAGTTGTGGAATGACACCATTAAAAATTATGATGGAACAAAAGTTATAAAGATTGTGAAATGCAATCTTTTTATTATTGTAACCATTATGACTACATCTCACTCAGCAACGCCTATATCCATCATATTTTAAAAAAGTACAGGATACTTTAGAAAATGAGTTAAAACATATGACTTTAGCGAATGTTATTCAAGATACACACGGCTATATTCAAAAAAAGCCTCAGAATGAATAAAAGAGAATACGTAAAATGTTGTGTAAGTAAATAACGACAAAGTACGACAACCACTTAAATTATTATATTTTCTTCGTATTTTAAGTATACCCTGTTCTTTTTTGGTTATACTATAATGTATGTCTTTTTGAATATATTTCATGATCTTTATCAAGTTTTGAACTGTCAGGAATGATTTGATTATTGATGCTTAAAAGTATCTTAATCAAACTTTCCTGACTTTTTTTCTCATGAATGATTTAGCTTTTTTCAAATTATCACGTTTTTTTCGACTTATTTCTTATTCTTCCATTATTCTTAATTGTGCCATGATCTTATCCCAATCTCTATATCTTACCGTCCACTTTTTACTTATTTTTTCTACTGCCAGATATAATATCTTTCTTAGACTTTCATCGGTTGGAAATGATGATTTTGTTTTGGTAATCTTTCTAAATTGCCTATTCAACCCTTCTATTATATTTGTTGTATAGATGACCTTTCTAATTTCCACTGGATAATCAAAATATGTTGATAAGATATCCCAATTGTCTTCCCAACTCTTTACAGCTGATGGATAATGCTTATTCCACTTCTCTTTGAAGACTGATAACTGATTCAATGCCATTTCTTCTGTATTTGCCTGGTAGACCAATTTAAGATCTTTCATGAATTCTTTGATATGTTTATAACTTACAAATTTGGTGCTGTTTCTAATTTGATGGATAATACATCTTTGCACTCTAGCTGTTGGATAAACTGCTTCTATTGCTTCTTTAAAACCTGTCAATCCATCAACGCAGAATAGTGAAACCTTGGATACACCTCTACTTTTCAGTTCATTAAGAACTCCTGTCCAATATTTACTTGATTCACTTGCACCAACCCAAATACCTAGCACTTCCTTCATTCCTTCTTCATTAATGGCCAAAACAACATATGATGCTTTTGTCACGATATGATGATCTTCTCTGACTTTATAATGTATTGCATCCATAAAGACAAATGGATAATAATTATCTAATGGTCTGTTTTGCCAATCAGTAACAACAGGCATAATCTTATCGGTAATTTTGCTTACCAATTCTGATGAGATATCAACATCATAAAGTTGTTTAATCTGGTCTTTGATATCATTCAAGGACATACCTGTTGCATAAAGGGATAATATTCTTTCTTCAAGACCATCAGCATTTCTTTGATATTTCCCAATAATGCCAGATTCAAACTCGCCATTTCTATCTCTAGGTACATTAATTTGAACTTCACCAAGCTGAGTTTTAAGAGTTCTTTTAGTAGAACCATTACGATAGTTCTTCTCTTGAGAAGAATCTGCTCTTCTTTGGGATTTATCGAAACCAAGATAATCATCCATTTCAGCATTAAGCGTTTCTTGAAGAACATCAGCAAACATCTCTTTCATACAGTTCATGACATCTGTTGTTGATGTAAAATGTTGTTCCTTAACAAGTTGTTTGATTAAATCTTTAGAATTAAAAGTTGTGTCCATAACGTTTTCTCCTGTCTTTCTTATAATTTAAGTATTGACGTTTTGTCGTTATTTACACAACTTTCTTTTTACTACCGAATAAAATTCTTTGGCTTTTTCATTAATCTTTTTTTGATATTCTAATAAACGTTTCGTATCTACTTTACAGATTTGTCGATCATATGTATAAAATCCATTGATTTCTTCTTCTATATCTGATAACTGAGTATAAATATAACCACACAAACCATATTCAATAGAAGGTAAAATCATTTCTTCATACATCTTTATGATTTTATCCGTCAATTCCTTTTCACTATGCGTTGTTCCATAACCATAGTGTTTTTGAGCATATGTATGTTTTTTAATCAGTCGTGTATATCCACCACACTCACTTAATAAAATAGGTTTATCACTTGTCTTTTTGATGACTTTATTTTTAAAATAAATGTGTTCACTTTGAACATCACTTAATTTTTGATGAAACCAGCCAGATGTTGCATCATAAAAACGTGTAGCGTCATATTGCTTACATTTTTGATACATTTCATCGGCATACATTTGTCCCCATCCTTCATTGAAAACCACCCAGGTAGTGATACAGGGATAGAAACGGAGACGGTCGATCATCTCGAACATTTCTTTTTGCCATTGGCGGGTGTGTTCTTCGGGGGCGTTCCAATCAGTAGTAGCCAACGGATTGACGTGTTCCTCCTTCTTCCTTGACGTAGCAAAACCGGAAACCATGTCTTGCCACATCATCAATCCCAGGGAATCAGCGTAATAATAATATTGCTCCGGTTCTACTTTGATATGTTTACGGATCATATTGAATCCCATCTTCTTCAACTGCACCATGTCCCACAACATCGCTTCCTCGGAAGGAGGAGTCAACAATCCGTCGGGCCACCAGCCTTGATCCAGCGGACCGTATTGGAAGATGGGTTGG
>ENA-OPRS01000126-OPRS01000126.1-human-gut-metagenome-genome-assembly--contig:-NODE-126-length-58414-cov-17.615963_pt1 | contig 58414 bp, 41 predicted proteins | sample MGYA00241795_ERZ501881 | MGnify/ENA primary metagenome ERZ501881 (study PRJEB25962, sample SAMEA2042440) | human gut metagenome | biome: human gut; feature: human-associated habitat; material: faeces... | reverse complement strand
GCGATACCGTTTTAATGTCCATTCCTTGCTCAAGGGATAAGGTGGCAAAACTGTGTCGTAAATCATGAAAGCGTATTCTCGGCACACCCGCTCTGTCTTGTATTCTGTGTAATCTTCTTGTGACTGCTGAAGTGTCTCGTATCTCTCCTGTGATAGATGACGGGAATATGTACTTTGATTTCGGTATTTGATTTTCTTTCAACTCACTTAATAACCGAATACACTCATCACATAATCTTATCGTTCTGATAGAGCTTTTTGTTTTCGGTGTGTTGATTTTTACCTCACCTTTGATTTTTTGTACCGCTTTGTTTACTGTTATCGTTTTGTTTTCCAGGCTTAAATCATTCCATTCCAACGCACAGATTTCACCTAATCTCATTCCTGTTGTCAGTTCAAGATAGTAAAATTCATAACAACCCGAACGCTTGGTTTCTTCAAGAAATGCTGTTAATTCTTCTTTCTTCAGCGTTTTCATTTCAGGTTTTGTACAGTTCGGTAACTTCACTTTTGATATGGGATTTTTTAGAATTAAATCTTCATCCACCGCTTTTTGAAGGCAAGAACTGAGTGTTCTCTCTATCCCTTTTACCGAGTAATATGCCAATCCGTTACCGTGTTTCTCTCTGCCTCGTTGCCTGCCGTCACTGAATAATCCCACCAAAAACTGCTGACAGTTTACAGTAGACAGCTCGCTTAATTTCATATCACCCAACGCAGGTAAGATATTGGTTTTGAACCTTTGCTCGTAACCGTTTACGGTATAGTCCTTGATCACATTTTTGCAAAATGTGTTTATCCATATTTCGTACCATTCATTAAGGGTGGGATCGGAATTGGTCAAGTAAGTATGAGAAGATAACACAGACTGTTCTTTCAGATATTCTTCTTTGGCTTTGTTTAGCTTTTCTTGACATTCGGATTTGGTTTTTGCGGTAACGCTTTTTCGTTTTGTCTTGCCGTTTTCGTCTTTACCGATGTTAAACCAACCTTCCCATCTTCCGTCTTTTCTTTTGCGAAGTGTTCCTTCGCCTTTTGTTCTTCTTGCCATTCTATAGCCTCCTTTCTGCTTTTGGCAACTCAAACATTACCACAAGCCTTTTTCAATAGCCAGATAATTATCTTTTAGATTTTTCATCAATCCATTCCTTAAGTTGTTCTTTTGGAATGGATTTTCTTCTGCCTAACTGAACAACAGGGAACGATTTATCTTTTTCAATCAGCTTATACAAGCTGACATTAGATATGCCAAGCACCTCCGCTGCTTGATTGACTGAAAGCATTACGGGCATTTCATCAAAGTTTTTATACACTTTATCACCTCCGTTTATTTGCTCACAGGCTTTCACAAATTGCCTACAAGCCGTTTTTAGTTTTAGTCCGACGAGTTACTCTGTTTCTAAGCGAACTCGTCAATTTTTGCTTACAGCGTTGCCTGATTTTTCAAAAATAGGTTTATCATACGGCAACACCCAAGTGAATACGCAAAAACCTTGATTTTCTGCGAAAAACAGCCTTTACTGCATACGAATTTGGAATCATACGCAAAAGTATTACGAATTAAAAAGCCGACAGGCTTTGCCGGACGGCGTTTTCGGGCATTTCAATGCCCGAAAATCATACCCCTTTATCCTGCTTTGAAATCGACGGTTTGAAATTTGCTCCAAAATCCACTCAAAAGAGCCAAGATTTCATACGAAACCGCATCAAAAATGAATTCAAAAAATGCAAAAGAAAAACAGCTGTTTTTTCAATTTTAGGCTTTTAGATTATTTGTCATCAGCTCTTACAGTGGGGTACACTAAATTTGATGAACTGTGTAGATATTACTTTGCTGTGCGTTTTCAAAAAATCTTTGAGTGATATCTATGTAACCTTTTTCTTCGAGTGACTTTAGCGTGTTTCTGCAAGTGGTCGGACACATATTACATTTCTTAGCCATCTTCGGAACAGACCAAAAACTTACACCTTTGCTGTCGCCAACCGAAACAAGAAAACAGTAAATCATAAATTCGTGCGGCGAAAAGTTTTCATCAAAGATTTTGTTCGGCATATAGTAAACCTTGCCGTCGGTTTTGTAATTTTTATTTGCGTACATAATTTTTATCCTTTCTTAATTTCTTTTTGAATCCACAACTTGAACTCATCTTTCGGTACAACAATTCTTGTGCCGATTTTTATTTTTGGAAAACCTTTTTCATTGACAAGCTCGTACGACCTTGTGCGAGAAATTCTAAGCACCTTTGCAACCTGCGACACCGATAACATCATCGGTAGTTCATCAAAACTTTTGTAGCTTTCTTTCATTGCGCTGCCTCCTTTCGTATTATTCGAGAGATACTTTTTCAAAAAGAAAAGAGAGTAAAACCAAATTTGAAAACAAAAATTCACCCATAAAAAAAGTCCCTCTACTATACAGAGAAAAATTTCCATTTTGTTCGGGTGTTTTTCAAAAATCTTTACACCTTGTTTACATTTAATTTCACCACAGCAAAAAATACCCCTCTATAATACGGAGAAAAATTCAGGTTTTGTTGATGTGTTTTGAAAAGAAATTATAAAAAAACAACCTGCATTTTTTAAATGCAGGCAATAAAAAATGACTTGATTAAATTTACAAAAAGAATTTTGTATGCTTTGGTTCTTAAAGAACAAATCGAAAGATTTCTAATAAGAAATATCTTATTAGAAATGGTATTTATAGAGCAACAAAGATTATAATAGATTGACTTCACCTTTTATTAAACTAATACAAATCATTGTTTTATATGATTAAAGTGGACATTCATTTACTATATTTGTTTTTTGACTATTATAAAATGAATTTGATTCATCATATATGTTTTGTCCATCTGTTGTAAATATTTTATATGAACCTTCAAGGAAAACAGTATTACCAAAATGGTCTATTGAATAAAAATCCTTTTCTTCAAAAGTAAATATAAGTTCTTTTGTAACACCCTTTGGAATGAATTCTCTCTTGCACTTGATTAACGATTTCGTCGGAAGTTCGTAATTTGTTTTGGGATAGGTAATATAAATCTGAACTACCTCATCGCAATCAAATTCACCGGAGTTTTTAATTAAGCAAGATAATTGCTTATCTTTTGAATTGAAATCAATTTTTAACAATTCGAATTTTGTATAAGTTTTTCCGTAGCCGAAAGGATACTGAACTTCTCGGTTAAAGTATCTATATGTCCTGTTTTGCATGGAATAATCGCAAAAATCAGGTAAATCATTAACCGAGTTGTAAAATGTAATCGGTAATTTACCGCTTGGAGAGCACTTTCCGAAAAGTATGTTAGCAATAGACTGTCCGCCTTGTGCTCCGGGATACCAGCACTGCACGATTGCGTTAACACGGCTTTTGAACTTGCCGAAATTGATACAGCCGCCCGAAAAGTTAAGCAAAATTACCTTTTTGCCTGTGTCGAGCAGTTCCTCAATATATTCCTGTTGATTAATCGGTAGTTCCAATGTTTCACGGTCTCCTTGTTCACCGATATTACCGCCACCTCCTGCAAGAGCACCTCCGGCTTCTTCTCCCTCTATTGAAGAGTCAAGTCCTGTACACATAATGATAATATCCGATTCGGCGGCAGATTTTAATGCTGCTTCCTTGTCATAATTTGTGTTTTGATTATAAAGATGGATTCCTCTTATAAATTCAGTATCAATGTTATAATGTGAAACGGCTTCGGTAACCATAATAAAATGTGACGGATCTCCGAAATAATTTCCGAGGTAAGCTAATTTGTTGTCGGCATTAAATCCTGTAATTAAGATTTTCTGTGCATTTTCTTTAAGGGGAAGTATACCGTCATTTTCCAAAAGCACAATTCCTTTTTCTGCCATTCTAACTGCTTCGCTTTCGTGCTCGGGTGTTGCATTATCACTAATACTTATTTCGTTATAAGGACAATCCTTATCAAACATTCCGAGAGCACTTCGGATTGCCATCAGCCTTGACACAGACTTTTTTAAGGTTTCTTTATTTGTATATCCCAACTTAACGGATACCGGCAGTAATGAATATACTACTCCGCATTCAAGGTCGCAGCCTGCGTTTACAGCCATTGCCGCTCCCTTTGCAGGATTCAAAGTGTTTTTGTGCTTATATATTACATCTAATATTGCAGAGCAATCCGAAACAAAATATCCGTCAAATCCCCATTCTTTTCTTAAAAGTTTATCAATCAACTTTTCAGAGGCGCAGCAGCTTTCTCCGTTAACTCGGTTATATGCACCCATAACACCGCTGACCTTTGCTTTTTTTACGGCGGCTTCAAACGCAGGAATATAAGTTTCATAAAAATCCTTTTTGGACACTTCGGCATTAAAAGTGTGCCTTAAACCCTCGGGACCGCTGTGTACGCAAAAGTGCTTTGCACAGGCAGAAGCTTTCATATATTTTTCGTCATCACCCTGTATTCCCTCGATAAAAGCACATCCTAAAACAGAAGCAAGGTAAGGGTCTTCACCGTAGGTTTCGTGACCTCTGCCCCAGCGTGGATCCCTGAAAATATTTATATTAGGAGCCCAAAGTGTCAGTCCTTTGTATATACTGTAATCCTCGTTCTTTTGGCTCTCGTTGAATTTTGCCCTTGCCTCTGTCGCAATAATATCCGCACATTTTTTGACAGCATTTTCATCAAAGGTTGAAGCCATGCATATAGCTTGGGGAAATACAGTTGCAACACCGGCTCTTGCAACACCGTGAAGTCCCTCGTTCCACCAGTTATACTGCTTGATATTTAAGCGTTTTATTGACTTTGATGAATTGCGCATCTGCGACGCTAATTCTGTCAGAGTCATCTGCTCTGCAATATGCTTTCCTTTTTCTTTATGATGTTTGTAATTTTCCTCTGTCATAGAAATACCTCTTGACTTTCTTAACTTAATGAATTACAATTATTATAGGCGTGCACGAGCACGGTATCGATATAACTACTATATAACATTTGAAAATAAAAGTCAAGCGGAGGAGTTTATGGCAATAACCGCAAAAGAAATTGCAGAGCTTGCAGGTGTAAGCAGAGGTACGGTTGACCGTGCCTTGAAGGGAAGAGAAGGCGTAAATCCCGAAACTAAGGAAAGAATACTCAAAATCGCAGAGGAGCATAACTATAAGCCTAATCTTATAGGAAAGGCTTTGGTATATTCCAATCGCTCTGTACCTGTTACAGTTATCATGAACAGTATCGGTAATTCATTTTTCGAAGATGTAAAAAAAGGAATGCTTGCCGCTGAGCATGAATATTCTGATTATGGTATAAAACTGAATATCCAGGAAATTAAAGGATACAACGCTTGTGATATTATTAAAGCTGTTTCCGACTTGCCTAAAGACACAAAAAATGTAATTCTGACTCCTGTTGAGGACGAAGCGCTTTGCAAAAAGATTGATGAAATGACTGACAGCGGTATAAATGTAATCACGCTTTCAAGCGATATATCCAATTCAAAGCGTCTTACATATGTAGGCTGCGACTATTTGAAAAGCGGTGAAACGGCAGGTCGGCTTGTCGGTCTGCTCTCGGACGGAAAAGCAAATCTTTGTATTGTTACGGGTAGCCTGGCGCATAAAGGGCACAAGCAGAGAGTTGAGGGCGTTTCCGATGTTATTAAAGAATACAAAAATATTCAAATTGCAGATGTAATAGAGAATAACGATGATAATGAAAAAGCCTACACGGTAATGAAAACCGTGCTGAAAAAAAACAGAAACATTGATTTTGTGTGCATAACCGCAGGCGGTGTTACAGGAACGCTGAAAGCGATTAAAGAAAGTGAACGGAATATCAAGGTGTGTTCCTTTGACGATACCGAAACCACAAGAAAAGCTATGTTAAACGGAGATATATTGGCAACCGTTTATCAGCAACCCTTTGAGCAGGGATATAACGCAGTAAAAAGCGTATTTGAAACGGTTGTTGCCAAAATGGCAGTACCCGAGTATCAGTATTCACAGCTGTATATAAAGGTTGACAAATCACTTTAATAAAATGCAATACAGTTGCATTTTATTTTTACATATTATCGTGCACGAGAACGGAGGGCGTTATGGACGAAAATTTACGAACATTTCTACAGCATCACAGAAATATAAAATATTCACTTTTTTTGAAAAAATTAAAGCAGGGCATTTATACCCCCATTGCACAGTTAAATGCGTTTGTGCATAAATCAACCGAACCGATATGCTTTGACGATATGAAAAACGAGCGTTTCGATAATATAAAAATCGGCGACAGTTGGGGCGGTTTTTTTGACTGTGCATGGTTCAAATTCACGACCGATATAGATAATATACAGAAAAATCTTGTTGCTGTAATTGATGTCGGCGGCGAGGGTTGTATCTATAATAAGGACGGTGAAGTTATCCAAGGCATAACAAATGTGCTTGGAATGGTGGATAATTTTCAGACTGTCAAAGGCAAAGCGGTAATTCCTTTAGACCGAATAGATACATTTAAGGACGGTAAAGTATTATTTTATGCCGACTGTGGCAATAACGGCAGAGGTGGAAAAAGCAGCGGTCAAGCACGCTTTAAAAGAGCTGATATTTGTGTCTTTAGACAGGATGTATTAGATTTCTATTACGATATTTTAGCATGCTATCAGCTCCTCAGCGCTGTAAATGATAATGCACATAAAAGAGAAATTAAGACTCATATAAACAAGGCAATATCACTTGCACACAATACAGATTCACAAAGTGTTTTGAATGCAAGAAATGCTTTATCAAAAATGTTTGACGGTAAATATAAACAAAATTTTACCGTTTATGCTGTCGGACACGGTCACCTTGACCTTGCTTGGCTGTGGCCTGTTCGTGAAACAAAAAGAAAAGCGATAAGAACATTCTCAAATGCAGTTTATGAAAGCGAACAATGTCAAAGTTATGTTTTCAACGGCAGTCAGCCACAGCAATATGAATTCATAAAAGAAAAATCTCCTGAGTTTTTTGAAAAAATAAAGCAATCTGTTGAACGAGGAAATATAGAACCACAGGGCGGTATGTGGGTTGAGCCTGATACAAATCTGCCTTGCGGAGAAAGTCTTATCCGTCAGTGCTTTTACGGAAAGACTTATTTCAGAAATGAATTTGGAAAAGATGTTAAAACCCTTTGGTTACCCGATGTTTTCGGATACACGGCAGCTTTACCGCAGATTATCAAAAAATGCGGTATGGATAGTTTTATGACAATAAAGCTTAGCTGGAACAATATAAACGATTTTCCACACCACACATTTATTTGGAACGGACTTGATGACAGCAAGGTGCTTGTTCATATGCCACCGGAGGGAGACTATAATTCAAACGCTACGCCTTATGCTTTTGAAAAAACATATCAGAAGTATAAGGAAAAGCAAGTTAGTGATATTGCGCTTATGTCATTTGGTATCGGTGACGGCGGAGGAGGACCGGGCGAATACCATATCAATATGGCAAAAAGGTGCGAGAATTTGCGTTATATTCCTAATGTTAAGATGTCCTCATCCGAAAAGTTTTTTAATGAACTCAAAAAAGATATATCAAATTATCCCGAATATAAGGGCGAGCTTTATTTAGAAAAGCACCAAGGCATATATACCACACAGGGCAAAGTAAAAAAGAGCAACAGAGAGTGCGAGCGTCTGCTTCATTTTGCCGAGTGGATTTGTACCATGGCATATATTCAAGGTGAGGCATATCCGCATAAAGAATTGGAAGAAATCTGGAAAGAGGTTTTACTCTATCAGTTTCATGATATTCTTCCCGGCTCGTCCATTCACAGGGTTTATGAGGAATGTAACGCAAGATATGAAATCTTAAAGGCAAAACTGAACTGTATTATTGATAAAACCGTTTCTTATTTAAGGAATGACGAAAATTCATATTTTGCGGTAAATTCTATTGATTTTGAGCGTTCGGGCTATGCAAAACATAATGACGAGTGGTACAAATATTCACTTGCTCCATATTCAGCATGCAAATTGGAAAAAGCAGACTCACCTGTCTCATTGCATTTTTCAAAGAATGTTATTGAAAATGAACACCTGAAGGTTGTGTTTAATAACAAGGGACAGATAGAAACTATACTTGATAAGCACAATGATTATAACTGTGTTTCGTCAAGCTTTAATGCAGTTAGAATTTATAAGGACAGATTTGTTCATCCATACAATGCATGGGATATTGATATAAATTATACAAAGCATAAACCAAGTGATATGAAGCTTAAAAACAGCCGTGAATATATCGACGGCAACAGTGTTGTAAGGGAAAATGAATTTTCATACAACAACTCCTCATTAAAACAAAAAATAATTTTGACGGAAAACAGTACGTACATAAAGGTTGAAAATGAGGTCAGCTGGCACGAAACACATAAAATGCTTCGTATTGACGCTTATCCGAAAAATTTCAGCGACAAGGTTTTGTGCGATATTCAGTTCGGTAACATTGAACGCAGTACAAAAACCGACAACAAAATTGACTATGCACAGTTTGAAATTCCTGCTCATAAATGGGTCGATGTTTACGATGGCAAATACGGCGTTGCAATACTTAACGACTGCAAATACGGGCACAGAGTAAAAGACGGTTTAATCAGTCTTAACTGTTTGAGAAGTCCTGTTTATCCCGACAAAACTGCTGACAGAGGCGAGCACTCCTTTACCTATGCAATTTATCCTCACAGCAAAAAGCCTATGGAAAGCGAGCTTGTAAAAATAGGCTACGAGCTGAACAATCCTTTAAGAATTTACAAGGGCAGTTTGGATATTAAGCCTATATTTAGTTGTAATAATTCAAACATAATTATTGAAACGGTATTTGTGAACGATAAAGGAAATATTGCGGTAAGAATGTATGAAACAGCCGGAATTAAAACGGTTGCAAGGGTCAAAGCAAATATTAAATTTAACAGCGTTAAACAAACGGATATGCTTTTTGAAAATGCTGTTGATGTTGATTTAGATGCTATGACATTCAAGCCGTTTGAAATCAAAACTTTGGAGGTAAAATGATAATGAAAAAATTTACAATTACTGTAATAAGCCTGTTTATGGTGCTGCTGATCTCGCTTTCGGCGGTTGGCGAGGCTATGGGCACAAGCCCGAAATATGCGTCCAATCAGGACTACATACAAAGCGAAAATCTTGCACTCAAGGATAAAAGCAGTAAGATGACGGACGGCAAAGACAGCTCCGTTTACCGCTTTAAAACAAGAAACGGCGGCGAGGCGGTAATTGACCTTGGTGAAAGCTGTGACTTCAATTGCGTTATTTTAAAAGAAAAAGGACTCAATGTGCAGGAGTTTACCATATCGGTATCGGACGATAACGAAAACTTTACGCAAATTTACGCAAACGACAAAATTGAGTTTCACCGTTTTTGCACCTTTGATACGGTCAAGGCTCGTTATGTAAAGCTGACGGTAGAGAAAAGCGACAACCTGCCAAAAATCCGTGAAATGGAAATATATAATGCCGTTCCTGAAAAGAAGAATGATTTTCGTGTTTCAACCTACAGCACCTTGGGTGGTTCCGTATTCGGAATCATTGATGACACAACGCTGTCCGATGCCGAAAAAGACGCAAAAATCAAGGAGCTTATAGATGCAGATTATTACGATACCGTAACCGATTATATTGACATCGGCAATGTTCGTTGGGATGAGGAAGGAATAATTCATACAGACGGTTGGGACGGTATAGAGCGTGACGAGGACAAATACTATGCCGTAATGATGAGAAATCTCCACGAGGTACTCGACGAAAAGGGCGTAAATCTTGTTATTACTATTCTTAATCCATCGGGCGAAAACGGTAATCAGAGGGTTATGAAATCCATTACGGAAAACAGGGATACCCTAATTACTAATATGATTGCTTTTGCCAACAAATATGAATTTGACGGCATTGACCTTGACTGGGAATTCCCATTGTCGCAGGACGAATTTGACGCATACAACAGCTTTTTGCAGGAACTGAAAGCAAGAATGAAAACTGAAATGTGGAATAAAGAGGACGCAACGCTTTCATTAGCCCTTGCCACATGGGCATTAAAATACACGCCGGAAACAATCGAATGTATTGATTATGTGAATGTTATGGGCTATGACATTCTTGATCAGGACGGACAGCATTCTTCATTTTTCAGCAGCTGTGTTCAGGCGGCGGATTACATTGAAATTCAAGGCTTTTCAAAAGAGCAGATAAACATCGGTTTCCCGTTCTACGGAACATGGGAGGACGGCAGAATGGAGCAATATGCGTATAACGCAATAAGTGAAGAAATATCTCCGTTCAATAATTTTTATACAATGAAGAAAAGCGACACAAAGGAAGACAGATACACATATTTCAATTCGCAGGCAATTATCCGTGACAAAACAGCCTACGCTTACTTAAAAGGCTACGGCGGCGTTATGATATTCAGTCAGTACTGCGATTTGCCGTCAGACGATGAACGCTCGCTGACAAAGGCAATATCTGATTACTTACAGGAGGTAACAAAATGAAAAAGCTTACAAAGTTTTTAACATCTGCAAGCATAGGCATTTCCTTGTCTTCGGTCATTTTTTTGATTAAGGATTATGTGTATGATTCTGCAATGAAGGAACACGAAATATTTACGATTTTGATAGCCTTATTTGTACCTTTTTTTGCAGTCGGTACTTTGCTTTCTGTTTTATTGCCGAAAAAATTTGACAGGCAAAAGTTTCTTACATTAGGACTTTTGTTTTCGGGCATTTTTATAATACTGCTTACATACTTAAATGTTTATCATTTGCAAATGCTTATGCCTTTAATGAAAACTAATTCAATAACCTTAGCCGTTATGTGGATAGCAAGAATTATGGGCGGTTTAACGGGGCTGTTTATCGGTCTGTCGTTTGGTGCAACGGTAAAAAACGGTGTGATTCATTATATATTGCTTGTACTTTTTGCTGTGGGAATTTTTGCTTTAAGCAGATTTATGCCCGCACTTATCAGCTATGAGCCCATACTGTATACCGCAGGCGGCTTGTCGCTTGCTTGTGCTTTGTTAAATTCATATATAGAAACGGAGAAAACGAAAAATGAGTAAAACAATTAAAGGTCTGATTATAGGTATAAGCGTATTTTTAGTTATCGTTTTAATAACTGTATCAATATTGATGTTCCCTTTGAAAGGAAAAACATACGATTATGACTATTGGTACAGAGATAAACCTTATGATATAAATGATACGATTGTACTTGAAAAAGAAGAAAATAAGGATTTCAAAATTCTTGTTATTACCGACTTGCAATTTAACGATGCTTTAGATTTGTGTGGAAAAGCCGATAATGTATACGAAACGATTGATACGCTTGTTACAAAGCAAAAGCCCGATTTAATAGTTATCACAGGAGATTTGGTTTGGGCAAAATTCACTAAATTTTCTGTGATTAAAGCGATTAATAAAATAGACAGTTACGGTATTCCGTGGGCACCGATTAACGGCAACCACGATGGTGAGGGAAATGTTGATTTGGCATGGATAGCAAATAAATACGAAGAAGCTGAAAATTGTTTGTTTAAGCAAGGCCCCGATAATATCGGCGGAATCGGAAATTACATAATAAATATCAAAGAAAATGATAAAATCGTGCAGAGTCTCATTATGATGGATACGCATGCAAGCCGTTACTATGATAAAGACGATGAGAACAGACATTATGACTTTATCTATGACAGCCAAATTGAATGGTATAAATGGGCGATAAACGGAATTAATGAATATAACAAAACAAAAACAGACTCTATGTTATTTATACATATCCCACTTCCTGAATTCAAAACCGCTTATGATTTATGGCAGCAAGAAGGTGGTGCAGAAGGTGAAAACTTCGGCGTTAAGGGTGAAGAGGAATGCCCGTCATATATAAATACAGGTATGTTCAATGTGATTAAGGAGCTTGACAGCACAAAATATGTATTTGCAGGTCATGACCACTTGAATAATTACAGCGTGATGTATGAGGGAGTAAGGCTGACTTATGCATTGAAAACAGGCGACAGATGTTCTCAGACACCCGGTCAAAACGGCGGTACGCTTATAACGATGGGTGATGAAACAACAGTGGAGCATATATATGTTGAAAATTAGAATAAAAAAATAATGAAAATTGTTTCAAGAACAATTTCAGTAATACTAAATATTAAAAAGGATATAGAAAAACAATGAAAAAAACACATTTAATTATATTGTCTTTATTTTTGACATCGGCAATAATAATTACGGCAGCAGTAATTACTTATAAGGCTCTCACCGTTCCTAAAAGTAAGGAATATGTTGTTGAAACCATAGAAGCAAATTCAAAAGGCTATATAAAAGTCGGCATTATATCAGATGCACAGCTTCCACAGGAAGAAAAAAATCTTTACGGTTGGGATTATGCTACTGTTATGAATGGTGCAGATCATCTTATAAAAGCATTAAAATACTATAAAAGTCAAAATGTCGATATGATAGTATTTAACGGAGATGTGGTTAACGCTACCGGCGATTATGCTGCATACAGCGCATATAACAAAATTTTAGACTATGTTTACGGTGAGGACAGAGCAGAAGCACCGCACATTATTTATCCTATGGGTAATCATGAATTTTACGGTGGCAACCAGGAACACAATTTTTACAAGTCAACCGGTCTTCCTCTCAACACAAGAACGATTGTTAACGGCTATAGCTTTATATCCATTTCTAATTCAAAACTTGAAAAAGGAGATGAAGAGCTTGCCGAAAGCAACGATACACTTGCAGATGGAACATATAATGAGAATAGAATAGAATTTTTAAAAGAACAACTTGCTGCCGCAAATACAGAAGATCCAAACAAGCCTATTTTTGTTTTTATCCATATGCCCATCAGCAATATTGTGAATGGCGGACATTGGGCAACACCGCAATATGAAAAAATATATGATATTTTAAAAGAATATCCGCAGGCGGTTGTATTTACAGGACATTCTCATTACTGTATGAGCGATGAAAGAGCGATTATGCAAAAAGATTTTACCGTTATCAATACGGGAACAACAAGCTATTTCGATTTTGACTGGCTTGATAATGAAGATGAAAATAAAGCAAACGACTTTCCGGCGGATATTTCACAAAAAAATCTTGTCTTTCAAAGTCAGGGACTACTTGATAAAAAGGATTATATGGTAAACCCTCAGCTTGTCGGTATTTACAAAATCGAAGATGTACCTGACAGAAATAATGTGAATAACGGATATCTGATGTATGTAGATACGCAAAGCAATTCGTTCACATTGAAAAAAGTAAACTTAAATACCGGAATTGAATTCGGAGAGGAATTTACCATGCGTTCTTTTGACAAAAGTTCATTTACAAGAACTGCCGAAAAATTAGGAAATGGCGTTACTCCGACCTTTGGTGGCACTGAAATTTCTGCTGAAAGCACATCAGACGGTGCTGTAGTAAGCTTTGATTGTGCTTGTCAAAATGTCCCGATAAAATATTATATTTATGAAATTGAAAATGAAATCGGTCAAAAAACTTATGTGCGTTTTTTCGGAAAGAATTATATTCTGGGAAATGATATAATGTATACCGAACAGAATAAAATAAGAGGCTTGAAGAAAGGTAAATATTTTTTGCATGTGTATGCAGTAAATTCGTTTAATAAGGTCAGCGATGAATATTTAACGACAGAATTTACGGTGAAGTAAATATCTTTATTACAGTTAAAACAGAGGAAGTTCTATGAAAAAGAAAATTATAATTTCAGCAGTGTCCGTCGGTTTGGCTCTTGTCGTAATCGGAGCATCGGTGGGTACATATATGTCATACATAAAAAAATATGTTCCCATTGCCCCTCCTTCGGCACTTGCTTGCACAAAATCGAACAGTCAGAAAGAACTTATTAAAAATGCGGATTTTTATATATCCGTAAACGGTGATGACAATGGTGACGGCACACTTGAAAAGCCGTTTCAGACAATTCAAAGAGCACAGCAGGCTGTCCGTGAAGCTATTGCAAATTCCAATGAAAGTAAACCATCAATTACCGTTGCAATAATGGCGGGCACATATTACGAAACGGGTATTGCGTTTGATGAAAGAGATTCTTCAAAAAGCACATCTGTTACCTACACTTCCTACGGCGACGGTGAGGTTATCCTTTGCGGCGGCAAAATTTTAACTTCCGAAGATTTTTCCTCTGTTGATAGCGAAACTGCTAAAAGGCTTAACAGTCAGGCAGCGAATAAGGTCAAGATGATTGATTTGAAAAAACACGGTCTTACAAAATCGGATTACGGCAAAATCAAGGCGACAGGAGGATTTAATACGGAAGAGTATTATGACGATGCGGCAACTGAAAATCCTTGTGAATTGTTCTTTAATGATAAAAGAATGACAATTGCACGTTATCCCAACGATTCGTATATATCCGTGGGCAAAGTCAGCGATATAGGCGACTGCTATGAGCCGAACGCTCCCGCACCTGTTGATGAATCGTGGCTCGAAAGACGCAATCAAAGAGGCGGCACATTTGCTATTGATGAGGATACCTACAATAGAGTGAAAAGCTGGCAGAATACCGACGATTTGTGGGTGTTCGGTTACTTTTACTGGGACTGGGCAGATATGTCTACACCGATAAAAAGTATAAATGACGATAAAACAATAACTACCGAATATTGCAGTAAATACGGCTTTAAAGAGGGCGGGTATTATTACTTTTTCAATGTTTTGGAAGAGCTTGACGCACCCGGTGAATACTACATAGACCGTGAAAACGGAATTCTGTATTTCTATCCGCCTGATGAAAGCGAAAACAGCAAAATTATGCTTTCCACAAGTAATGAAAATATAATCGGCATTACGGAAAAAGCAACGAATATAACCGTTGACGGTCTTACCTTACAGGGTACAAGAAGCGATGCACTCGTGGTTGCAGGTGAAAACTGTAAAATCGTAAACTGCACGATTAAAAATGCGGCAGAGAGCGGAATCAATGTCAGTGGCAGAAATAATCTTGTTGAAAATTGCGAGATTACTTTTATCGGCAAGGATGCAGTTATGCTTTCCGGAGGCAGTGAAGAAGGCTTCGTATATGGCAATAATACTGTTACTAACAACAGCTTGCATGATTACGGTGAAATTCAGAAAACATATATTGCAGGTGTGAATCTAAGCGGTATCGGCAATACCGTTTCTCACAATGAAATCTATAATGCACCCCATATGGGAATTTACTACACCGGCAATGAAAATGTAATGGAATATAATTACATTCACAATGTGGTTTTGCAGTCTTCAGATGCAGGGGCAATTTATACAGGCTACAGCTTCAGCACCTATGGCAATGTTGTTCGCTATAACTGTATTGCCGATATAGGTTCAGACAATTTTACACCAAGCGGCATTTACTTTGATGACAATTCCTCAGGTCAGACCGCCTACGGAAATGTGCTTATCAACATCCCCGGCTATGCATTTCTTGTAGGCGGCGGCAGGGATAATACGATTGAAAATAATTTGGTAATCAATGCAGGAAAGCAGATTATCTATGATGACCGTGCTTATGACGGCTATCACAATGACGGATGGTATGCCAAAAACTGCAAAACGCCCGACAGCCGTTTGTGGCAGCTTATGAATGAGGCAAAGGAGTTTAACGCTTCAATAGGCAATAGATATGAGGGAATTGAGCGTATGCATCAAGATTATTCCCGTGAGGAGGATGAGGGATTTGCGGTCAATCCGTCGGGTGCATCTCTAAAAGATAACATTATTATTTCAAGAAAAAACAAGGTAGGCGAAATCGCAAAGACAGTCAAAAAATATTCTGTCGTTGAAAACAATCAGACCTTTACCTTAGACGGCGCAAAAAGCTCCTTTGTCGGTTACGAAAACGGCGATTACAGAATCAAAGCTGACAGTAAAATTTCAAAAAAATGCCCCGATTTTAAGGAAATTCCCTTTGATGAAATCGGCAGAAAATGAACGGAGGCAAGAGAAATGTATTTTGAAAATATTGAAAAAATTAAATTTGAGGGTGTTAATTCAAAAAATCCGCTCTCATTTAAATATTACGATGCAGACAAAATGGTTGCAGGCAAAAAAATGAGCGAGCAATTAAAATTTGCCATGAGTTATTGGCATACAATGTGTGCCGACGGAACAGATATGTTCGGCAGAGGAACAATCGACAAATCATTCGGCGGAAAAACGCCTATGGAAATTTATGAGCACAAGGTACACGCCGCATTTGAGCTTATGGAAAAGCTGGGTATGCAATACTTTTGTTTTCACGATCGTGATATTGCTCCCGAGGGTGCAACCTTAAAAGAAACAGACGAGAATCTTGACAGAATCGTTCCGATTATCAAGTCAGAAATGAAAAGAACAGGCATAAAGCTTCTTTGGGGAACGGCAAACTGTTTTAACCATCCGAGATATATGTGTGGTGCAGGCACTGCTCCGAGTGCCGATGTGTTTGCTTATGCGGCGGCACAAATTAAAAAAGCCCTTGAAATCACCGTTGAGCTTGGCGGTCAGGGCTATGTGTTCTGGGGCGGCAGAGAGGGCTACGATACGCTTCTGAATACCGATATGGCAAAAGAACAGGATAATATGGCTTATCTGATGAAAATGGCTGTGGATTACGGCAGGAGCATCGGATTTACAGGCGATTTTTACATTGAGCCGAAGCCGAAAGAGCCTACAAAGCATCAGTACGATTTTGATGTTTCAACCGTGCTTGCATTCCTGCGTAAATACGGCTTGGATAAGGATTTCAAAATGAACATTGAAGCCAACCACGCAACGCTTGCAGGACACACTTTCCAACACGAATTACGAGTTGCAAGAGATAACGGCGTTTTTGGTTCAATAGACGCCAACCAGGGCGATATGCTTTTGGGTTGGGATACCGATCAGTTTCCCACGGATTTATACAGCACAACAATGTGTATGTACGAGGTTTTGAAAAACGGCGGTTTCACAAACGGCGGATTGAACTTTGATGCAAAAGCAAGGCGTGCAAGCAATATATATGAGGATGTTTTCCTTTCCTATATTGCAGGTATGGACGCTTTTGCTTACGGTCTTATCGTTGCCGACAAAATTATATCGGACGGCGTTATGGACAAGTTTGTCGAAAACAGATACGGTTCATATACCGAGGGCATCGGTAAAAAAATTGCTGATAAGCAAACCTCCCTTGCAGAGCTTGAGCAATACACGCTTACAAACGGCGAGCCGACAGCAGAAAGCGGAAAACAGGAATATTTAGAAGCCCTTGTCAATCAATATATCATTTCGGCAGGAACAGAATTATGAGCTATTTTATCGGAATTGATGTGGGAACATCTGCAACAAAATCAGTTTTATTTGATGAAACGGGTAAAATAATCTTTTCCAACAGTAGTGAATACGAGCTCATTCAACTACATAACGGTTGGGCACAGCAACGACCTAATGATTGGAAAAACGCTGCCGTTGAAACCTTGAAAAGCATTGTCCAAAAGGTTAGTGTCGATGAAATTAAGGGTATTGGCGTTACGGGTCAAATGCACGGTCTTGTTGTTCTTGACGAAAACGACAATGTTTTATATGACAGTATTATTTGGTGCGACCAAAGAACAGAAAAAGAGGTAAATCAAATAATTGATACAATCGGAAATGAAAGGTATATTGACTTAACCTTAAATGCTCCGAACACTTCTTTTACATTAAGTAAGCTGTTGTGGTTAAAGAATAATGAATCTGAAATTTTTTCAAAAATACGAAAGGTGCTATTACCTAAGGATTATATTAACTTTTGCCTGACTGGGAATTTTTCAACCGATGTTTCAGACGCAAGCGGAACAGGATGTTTTGATGTAAAAGGCAGGTGTTGGAGTGAGGGAATATTAAACGCATTTGATATTGACAAAGAACTGTTGCCGCAGGTTTATGAAAGCTCACAGGTTGTTGGAAATATAACCGAAGATATTGCAATAAAAACAGGATTATCAACAAATACGATTGTCGTTGCAGGAGCAGGTGACCAAGCGGCTGCTGCGGTGGGAAACGGTGTCATTAAACCGGGGTGCACAAGCATTTCGCTTGGAACAAGCGGTGTTGTTTTCACAGCGGTCGATAAGCCTGTCTATGATAAAATCGGAAGAAGTCACACATTCTGCCATGCTGTTGAAAATATGTGGCATGTTATGGGCGTAACGCAGGGCTGTGGTTTGTCAGTAAACTGGTTTAGGAAAAACTTTGCACAGGAGTATAGCTATGCCGAGCTTGATGAAAACGCAAAGGGAATTACAAGTGACGGAATAATCTATTTGCCTTATTTAATGGGAGAAAGAACGCCTCATCTCGATCCTAATTGCAGAGGCTCTTTTACGGGGTTTTCTGTAAATCATAATCGCTTTAATTTTTACAGAGCGGTTTTGGAAGGTATTTGTTTCAGTCTTAAAGATTGCTGTGAGGTTATCTGCGAATCAGGTGTTGATTTGAATATGGTAAAGGTAGGCGGAGGCGGTGCAAAAAGCAAGTTGTGGTTGCAAATTCTTGCCGATATTACAATGAATAATCTATATTCATCTCAATGTGTAGAAAGCGGAGCATTAGGTGTTGCTATTCTTGCAAGTGTAGGAAGCGGTTATTATAATTCGGTAACCGAAGCAAGTAAAAAAATGATTGTTTGCGACTTGACAATGACAGCATTTAATTCTGATAAGCTTGATTATTATAATTCAATTTATAAAACATACAAAAATCTTTATTGTGCAATAAAATCGGCTCAGGAGTGAAAAAAATGAAAAAGAGAGTCAGGTTGTGATGCAAACTCATTGATTCCTGACCCGATGTTTACCGATTCTGTAAGTAATGATTTCTCTTTCAAAGAAAATTCGCCCGCCTATGAGTTGGGAATAAGCGAGATTGAGATGAACAGTATCGGAGTTCAGAATAGCCGGTATTATTATGGAGACATATTATGGAAGTTGCATACAGAAAACAGATTGATGAATATTTAGAAAAAATTGATTCCGTTATAGAAAACGGCAGGTACAAGGATGATTGGGAAAGTCTTTCTGCATATCCTGTTCCTAAATGGTACAAGAACGCTAAATTCGGTGTGTTTCTTCACTGGGGTGTTTACAGTGTTCCGGCATATTACAGCGAGTGGTATCCGAGACTGATGTATTACAAGGGTAATCCTGTTTATTGGCATCATAAGAAGAAATATGGCAAGAATTTTAATTACCGTGATTTTGTGCCTATGTTTAAGGCAGAAAACTTTGATGCAGAAAAATGGGTCAGCATTCTGAAAAATGCCGGTGCAAAATACATTATGCCTGTTGGTGAACACCACGATGGATACAAAATGTATGACAGTGATTTATCTCGATGGACCTCCGTTAAACAAGCACCGCATTGCGATTTTTTGGGAAAATTAAAAAAAGAATGTGACAAACAAGGCGTTACATTTGCTACATCCAGTCATCGTGCAGAGCATTTTTGGTTTCTGAACGGTGGTAGGACTGTGGGTTATGATAATGAAGTGCTCGATGAAAAATATCGGGATTTTTACGGACCTGCGTATAATGTTCATAAAATTAACAATTTACATACTCTGCTCAGGCAGGAACACGGAATAACGCCGACAAAGGAATGGCTTGAGGATTGGCTTGTTAATTCCTGTGAATTGATTGATAAGTATCAGCCCGAAACCCTTTTCTTTGATTGGTGGGTAATGAACTATGCTTTTAGACCATATATGAAAAAATTTCTTGCCTATTACTATAATCGGTCGGTGGAATGGGCCAAAGAGGTCTGCGTTCAGTATAAGTCTGATGCGATTATGTATAATGTCGGTATTTTTGATCGTGAAAGAGGTCAGCTTGCGGCAACATCACCGTATATCTGGCAAAGCGAAACATCTACTGCCTATAATTCATGGAGCTACTGTACGACAAATAAATTCAAAACCGCAAGTAAAATTGCAGGAACCTTTGTTGATGTTATCAGTAAAAACGGAAATTTTGTTTTGAATCTAGGTCCAAAGGCAGACGGAACTTTTTGCGAAGAAGAAATGCAAATATTAGAGAAACTGAGTGACTGGACGACCAAAAACAAAGAAGCAATATGGGGAACTCAACCCTATAAGCTGTTTGGAGAAGGTAAAAATCACGGCAATGCCTCATTCAATGAAAAATACAACTATTCCAATCAAGATTACCGCTTTACATATAAGACAAGCAGCATTTATGTTTTTGCCTTAAAGTCGAACAGGACAACATTTAAAATCAAGTCGTTAAAATACAGTGGCGATATGTTTGCTGCTGATATAAAAAATGTTGAGGTTTTAGGCTATAAAAACAAAGTGAAATTTGAAAGAACCAATAGGTATTTGAAAATTGAATTGGATAGTCCTATAAAAACGGATATGCCTTTATGCTTTAAGGTTTCGATAGATTGATGAGGCGTAAAATAAAAAAGCGAATAAGTAAAGCGATTGTTTGCGTGATGTTGGGTTTGGCTTTAATTGCAATGGGTGTTTTGAAAGACGGTGTAATTTGTTTACTGTCATATATGACATTTCGTCTATAAAAAACTGTGAATTTGCTATTTATTCAACGACCATCTATTGACACTTACGAATGTTGCAGGACGGCGGTGATTTGTATGAGGGTATGCTGTATGCTATGAATAATCGTTATGGCTGGGGTTACACAAATGCCGTGGATATGTATAAGTTATGGGATGAATTCATCATAGAGGCCAGCCAAATGTTCGGCTATTGGCACAGCAAATATCCAATAACCACCGATAATAAAAATGTGCTCACCACGGTATACAAAAAGGGCGAAAGTGCTCTGCTGTGTGTTTATAATTTTTCAAACAAAAAAGAGCATTTTAATTTCCTGACAAACAGAGAACTTTTGGGCTTTGAACCTTGTGACATAAGGAAAATTAAACTTGGCTCAAATATCAAAAAGCACGCCGATATAACAAAATCTAAGCAGTTAGGCGGGCACAAGGGCGCAATCTATTGGCTGAAAGCATAAAAAGGAAAATACTATGAAAACAAAAAACAAATCAAAAAAATCATAACGGTGCTTTTAGCGGTTGCGGTGGTGTTATGGTATTTCGTCTAGGTTGTGACAAAACAATGGACAATCCCAACAGCGTTTCAAACGGAATTAAAAATACAGTTGAAAGATATATTGAAAATTAGTGGGTGACAATATGAAAAAGAAAAAACTCAAAGCACTTATTGTTTCTATTGTTTGTGCAATTTTGCTCGCTGCGGCTGCAACGGCAATTTTCGTACTCGGCTTAAATAAAGGACCTTTCTCCGGTCATGTAACCGATTACGCTACGGGCGAGCCTATTGCAAATGTATGTGTAACAGACGGAATGAATGTGGTAAAAACGGATAACAACGGCGAGTTCAAACTGAACGGGTGGAGAAAAAGCCATTTTGTTACCGTTACCGTTCCGTCAGGTTATCAAACAGATGATTATTATATTCCTGTAGACAAAAATACGAAAAGCTATGATTTTACTCTCAACAAATCAGATATAACCTCCCAAACGGAACATAGCTTTGTTCAAATCTCCGATACGGAAATCGGAAAGTCCGGCACGGGCGAATGGCTTGATAATGTCAAAAAAATTGTTAAGCAAAATAATCCTGCATTTTTGATACACACGGGCGACCTTTGCTATGAGGACGGAATAAAAAAGCATATTGAGGATATGAACACCGAAACTATGGGCTGTACTGTCAGATATGTAATCGGCAATCACGATTATGTAAAAGGAAGGTATGGCGAAGAGCTTTATGAAAGCCTTTACGGTCCGGTGTGGTATTCTTTTGATGTCGGCAACATTCATTATGTTGTAACTTCTTTCCAAACAGGAAGCGATTTCAAATCCTGTTATAACAAAAACGACAGATGGAAATGGCTGAAAAACGACCTTGAAAATGTTGATGACAATAAAAAGGTTATTATGTTTAACCATACAAAATCACCGAGTGATGATTATGTTTTATCCTTTGGCAGGGATGAGCTTGATTTGAAAAAGCATAATCTTATCGCCTGGATATACGGACACTACCATTATAATTATGTAAACGATACCGACGGAGTTTTGAATATCAGTACCGCCCGTCCCGATTGCGGCGGTATAGATTCTTCTGTAGCCGGTGTAAGATTGGTTAATATCGGTGCAGATGATAGCGTTTCAACAAATATGATTTACTATTTTTTGTCATCAACACAGCCGAATAATACTGTTTGGAACACAAAGCTTCAAGGTAATTTGCTTTATTGCGACACCGTTTATGATGACGGCGATATATACACGGCAACGGTTGATGATGGTTATCCTCGCAACTGCGGTGTATACAAACTTGATGCAGAAAACGGTAATATAAAGTGGTATTGCCAAACCGAAAATTCCGTAAAAAACAATTTGTGCATTGCACCAAACGGAATTACGGCAATGGACGCAGACGGAAATGTCTATTGTATCGACAAGCAAAACGGCAACATTATTTGGCAAACAAAAATAGGTCTTGGTTGTAATGTCGGAACAAGCAGTGCAATTACTGTAAATGACGGTGTGTTATTTGCCGGCAACGCGTCACAGATAACAGCTGTTGACACGGCAAACGGAAATGTAATTTGGACGAAAGTCAGAAATAAAGGAGAAAATTCTCCTGCCGAGTTTATTGTGGCAAATGACAAACTGATTGTTAATTCTCATTGGAACGCTCTTGTTGCACTCAATACAAAAACAGGCGATGAGCTTTGGAGCAATGATGACGAGGACATCAGATTCAGAAGCTCCACCCCTGCCATTGTTGATGATAAAACTCTGCTTGTTGCTGACGATAATGCAATTATGCTTGTTAATCTTGATGACGGCACTATAACCGACAAAATAACATTTGATGATTACAGTTTTTCATCAAGCGGACAGCCTGCCATTCTTGACGGTATTGCATACATTCCAACATCAAACAAAGGTTTGGTTGCGTTTGATGTTAAAAGCAAAAACATTGTGTGGAATTTTGAAACACAGGATAATATTTTGTTTTCGGCACCATATAGGGGCAAAGGCTCAAAAACTGTTGAAAGCTCTCCGATTATAGATTATAATAAAATCATCTTTGGCGCAAACGACGGATATGTTTATTGCATAGATGCAAAAAGCGGAAAAGTAACAGAAAAATTCAATGCAGGCTCTGCTGTTTTGGGAAAAGTTTTTGTAAAAGACAATAAACTTTATGCTGGCTCTTTTGACGGTGATATGGTTTGTTATACGCTTTTGTCACAGCGTTGATGAATGACAGAAACGGAGTAATGAAAAATGAAAAAAATAATAGCACTTATCGCAGTAATCGCCACTGTGGTAACGGTAGCGTTAAGCTTTACTTCCTGTTCAAAAAAACAGGATAACAGCTGGAAAAACGATAATAAATATGACCTGAGTATACCGACCTTAAACGAGGACGGATGGTATCTTGTGTTTGAGGACGATTTTGACGGTGACGGCATAAATCAAAACATCAAATTCGGCGAAAACTACAAGGGTAATAAAGAAATTTGGACCTATTCGCCGCACGCAATCCGTTGGGAAAGCAATAATAAAAACAAGCCCGAGCAAGCTTGCTATTGGTGTCCGAATATGGTGGAAGTTAAGGATTCAAAGTTAATAGTTCATTCTCGGTACGAGGATAATCACAAATGTGACGGCGACTGCCCTGCAAAAGGCAGATTCACCGGCGGAATTGAAACTCGAGAGATAGTCGGCGACAACAGTAACAACAAAGGCACAGCTGACAAAATGCTGTTTTCTCAAGCCTACGGTTACGTTGAGATAAAGGCTAAATTTCCAAAATCCAAAGGCTTATGGTCTGCTCTTTGGCTTCAGTCCTCAAATATGCGTAAGGTTGGCAACAAGGGTAAAGACGGCACGGAAATAGATGTTTTTGAGAGTGCGTTTTTGAACAGCAAAACCTCTAAAATGGGGCATTGTTTGTTATGGGACGGCTACGGCAAACACGCAGATTCATCACCTTATGTAACGGATTTGGAGCAAAATCTCTATGACGGTTTCCACACCTATGCACTCAAATGGACTCCCGAATACTATGTGTTTTACATAGACGGCGAGCCTACTTGGGCAACAAGCGACGGCGATGTTTCAAGAGTAAAAGAATTCTTGCGACTGACCGTAGAAATTGACGCAGGTGACGGCTGGGGACCTCACGGTCAAAAAATCGGTCAGTTTGATGATACAAAGGCTGCCGATGATTTTGAGGTGGAATATATCAAAGTGTACCAAAACAGCAACTCCGCATGTTTTAGAAATTCAGCTATCCTGAAATATGATTCTTAACGTAAGCGAGTTACTTGCTGTTGTTCGGAAAGACATTTATATAGTTTGTCGGGCTTGGCACAGTAGGATTCTGTACTTATCGTTTATCAAAAAAAGAATGTAAGACAGCAAAAGCCAAATGTATTTACAGGATATTTTATGTACTTAAAAAGGTACATCACAAACGATATTATATATGCGTAAGAAAAAGCCGGAAGTCAGTTATTTGTTTTTGGAGGTTTATTATGCGATATTACAAAATTGAAGCTACCGTTCTTTCGGATGTTGAAATTCCGAGAAAAAAGTCGGACGTTTTTGATGAATTTGCTGATAATATGCAGAGCCTTTCACAGACGTTTTATATCAAGTCGGATAAAAAAGACTATGTTTTTGCCATAAGCACCGGCAATAATAATGTTATCTATTTCGGAGCGATTATAAATGAGCACGGCAATATAAAAAGTGTCCTCGATAATTATATGAAATTATGCAATTTCAAGACGGAGTACAACTCTATCGAAGAACAGGTCTTTGATAGACTAAGGGATAATCTCCGAATAGCAGAATATTCAAATTTTATAAGAGATGACGAAGATCTCACCGAAAAATTTGGCATAACTCCTTTATTAAATCAACACGGTTTTAACAGCTTAAAATACGGTGAAAACATTATTGAATTAAAAAGCCGAGAGGAAATTGTCGACGAGGCGAAAAAACATCTGTATTCAGACAGCTTCCTTCCGGAAATCGACAGGATTTATGCAGGCAAAATGATTAAAGCCCCAATAGGTCATCCTGTTCATTATTTCATTAGAACGCGTTTAAATGAAACGAGAGAGGGACTTTCGCGCTCGCTGATTTCAGCACTGTATGATAACGGCCGAATTTTTAATAAGCGTTATACTTATGTTGACTTTTATGAAAATGATAGTTTTAACGATAGTGCCCTTGAAGCGCTTTACAGAAGCTGCGGAGGCGGTGCAATAATCATCAGGTATCACTCGGATGATGAAAGCAACGACCGGTTTGCGCGAAACAACCGTAATAACATTGAGAGAATTTGTGAAACGGCAAAAACATTCTGCCAATCCGTATTGACTGTTTTCTGGACGAATCTCGATTCCGTAAAAACACGCGATTCTTTTCTTGCAAATCTGACGTCTGTGCCGATAGTTGAAATTACAGAGGATATGGCAAATGCCGAACGTGCTGAGATTTATCTGTCCGAAAGGGCAAAGGATAACAAAATAGATGCCGACGACAAGCTTTTCAACAATATCAATGACGGAAAAAGTTTCCATATTACAGAACTAAACCGCTGGTTTGATGAGTGGTATACGGAGAAACTGCATACCGTCGTTTATGCTCAGTATAAAGATGTAAAAACAGTAAAAGCGGAGATAGTAAAAGCAGCTCCGAAAGGAAATGCGGCCGTAGAGCTGCACGAAATGATCGGTCTTGACAATGCAAAAGAGGTTATCGAAAACGCGGTAAGCTTTTTCAAAATGCAAAAGCTCTATGCGGAAAAAGGAATAAAGGCTGACCGCCCGTCAATGCACATGGTGTTTACGGGAAATCCGGGCACCGCAAAGACAACCGTTGCCCGTTTGTTTGCACAGATAATGAAGGATAACGGGCTCCTCACCAAAGGCGATCTTTATGAAGTAGGCAGAGCGGATATTGTAGGGCAGTTTGTCGGTCAGACAGCGCCGCTTGTCAAAAAGCATTTTAATATGGCAAAGGGCAGCGTGCTTTTCATTGACGAAGCATACTCTTTGGTTGACGACAGGAACGGACTTTACGGCGACGAAGCTATCAACACGATTGTTCAGGAAATGGAAAACAACCGTAGTGACCTTGTTGTTATTTTTGCAGGATATCCCGATAAAATGGAAGAGTTTCTCAATAAAAACCCCGGTTTGCGTTCAAGGATTGCATTTCATGTGAACTTCGACGATTACAGTACCGACGAGCTTATAGATATAGCCGATTTGATGATTAAAAAAACGGGCTTTAAGTTTACCGGAGAAGCGCATAAAAAGCTCGGTGAGGTTTTTGATGCCGCAAGAAAAAAGCAAGATTTCGGCAACGGGAGATATGTCAGAAACTTGATTGAACTTTCATCATTAAAGCAGGCATCACGACTTGCAAAATCAGACATTGACCATTTGACGGATGACGAAATGCGAACTATAACCGTAGCGGATATTGCCGTACCGCTTTTAAGCCAAGATGACGGCAAGATGGCTGCAATCGGTTTCTGAGGATGCCACTGTAAGACTACGTGTGTTTAATAAGCTTCGCTACCGCTTATTGATTCTTACGTCCCGAAATTTAAAATTCGGTGCTTAACAAAAAATCTCACTCCGTTACGGAGTGAGATTTTGTTTATTTATTCGATTCTTTAATGCGTCTGTTTCCTTTTCATGCAAGGATTTGTCAAACAGAAACTTACGCTCTTTGTTGTCGCCGTCCGTGAAATAAAAATAATAAATACAGACAACGCCGCCTCTTCTCATTGACGTTTTCTGCTCTGTTTTTGCGTTTTTGACCTCGGAATATTTATATGTCTTTTCGTTAAACGGAGTTGTGCGAAGAGAAAAATCGTTCTCGCCCACGCATACCTTAAAGAAAAAATATCTGTTAATCAGCGGAATTGAAACAAACAACGACAAAGCAAAGCCTACCGAAAACATAAGGCCTACTGTAAAAATTTTACCGCTTCCGCCTCTTAATTGGTCAACAGCTAAGATTAAAAATACTAAGCTGACTGCCGAAGAAAAAAGCATTGGGAAATTACCGTATAATTTACCGTCAATTACGTACTTTTGTTTATTACTCATCTTCATTACTGTCGGCCTCTTCCTTATTAAAATAATCCTTGTCTATTTTCTCGATAAGAAAAGCAATTTCATCATATTGACACGGCGAAAAATAAAACTTTTCCACTTCGCCGCTCGGAGTTCTGTAATTCAAATAGTTCTGGCTCGCACCGTTTACCGATTTACCAGTGCTTTCCCAAACTTCTGATATATCTGTGTACTTGTATTCCTTTTTATCCCAAGGTGATTTGCAATGGCAAAACGAGTCTTCTCCTATCAAAAGTTTTATAAATATAAAACGATAAGCAGAACAAAGAGTCAATGCAGCCATTACTATTGTAAATACCAAGGTGATAATAAACCCATGCAATACTGCCGTAACAGCAGCGAATATGACCGTTACTATCAGAGACAAAAGCACACTTATTTTATCGTTTTCAACTTTGTATAACCACTTTTTTTCCATTACTATTTCCTTTCTCGGCTGACTTCAATATAAATAATTTTATGAAATCAATATATAAAACGAGATTCACTCGACTGTTTAATGATAATTCTTTTTATTTCGTTTGCGGATAAAGAAATTTCAAGGGCTATATATCCGCTGTTGTATTCATATTTCGCATTGCTAACGCCTTAAATTTCTTCTTCTTTTTTAAATATATAATCGCAAGTGGGATGTCCGCAAGAAGCCATGCGGCAGGGGCTGCGTAGCATACTGCATTGAAGCCGATAAGCGGAGTGAAAATAAGCGCTATTGATATTCTTCCTATCAGCTCGCCGGCACCCGCAACCGCATTTGCATATGTAAAGCCGAGACCTTGCAGAGTGTTCCTTAAAACGAACAGCACCGCGACAAGACTGAAGCACTCCGCTGTGGCGATAAGATATTTATGGGCGGCAAACAAGACGTCTTCATTAGGCTCTGTCATAAACAGCCTGACTATCGGCATACCTGCCGTCAGAAGAGCAACGCTTAAAGCGACGGAAAGAAGTATGTTGAGCGTAAATATTTTTTTAACCGATTTAATTATTCGATCGTACTTTCCGGCTCCGTAGTTTTGCCCGACGAAGGTTTGTGTACCGACGCTGAGTCCGCTCAGCGGTATATTTGCAATATTCTCGACCCTTCCTGCGGCGGTAAAGCCTGCAATAGTCGCCGTGCCGAATGAATTTACCGCGCTTTGAAGACACATCGACCCGATAGAGGTAACGGTAAACTGAAGCGAAACGGGTATTCCCAATTTTAACTGTATGAATGCTGTTTTGAGGTCGAGTTTGAGCTCTTTTTTTGAAATGTGTACGCTTGTATTGCGCCTTAAAATGTAATTTCCCGTAAGGACGGCTGCCGTAATGTGAGAAATAAGCGTAGCAAGCGCAGCTCCCTCAACGCTCCAGCGAAATACCTTTATGAACAGCATGTCAAGCGCGAAATTTACAAAAATACTTGCCGTAAAATATATGAGCGGTTTTCTGCTCTCACCGACGGCTCTTGAAATTGCGGTAAAATTGTTTGAGAGCATCTGAAACGGTATTGCAAAGTAAAGAATGTTTACATACGCCGAGGAAAGACCGAGAATTTCGTCCGGCGTGCCGATAAGCTTCAAAAGAGGAGTGGAAATAATGTGCGCGACAACAACAAGTAATAGGCCGAGCAAGAACGACACCGTAATGCTGCTTCCGGAATATCTGTTGACCCTGTCTTGGTCCTTTGCGCCGTAAGCATGCGCCACCGGTATTGTAAATCCGCTTGTAAGGCCGAGTGCCGCACCGACAATAAACGAGTTTATCGAGGCGACTCCGCCGACTGCGGCAAGAGCGTCCGTGCTTACATATCGCCCGACAAGTATATTGTCGACCAATGTATAGTTATACTGTAAAAGCGATGAAGCCATAATCGGCAGCGAGAATTTAATTATACTTTTTATCGGCTTGCCGGTAAGCATAGAATTTTGTTTTGTCATTTGCCAACTCTTCCAAAGTGTTTTTTAAAATTAAATTCAATTAGAATTTGCTTAAATTTTAGCACTTGTGCAGTATTATGTCTATAAAAATATTCCGCCGGGAGAGCTTTAACAACAGCAGGATAAAACCAATGGCGGAGCGGCACAACGGCAGAACTGCTTCGGGCTTATTGAAACCGTTGAAAAAGCGGCGCAGATTTATATGCTTACCTGTAATATGCCGAGAGTCAACACGATAAAGGACGGTGAAATGCAACAGCTCGCCGAATACTTCGGAGTAGATTACAGAAAAGACTTTTTGAATTTGTAAAAAACAAGGTGCAATTCATTCGGACTTGCACCTTTCTTTATTTTTTCGCTTTAATGCAGTGCCTTTGTGGGGCAGTTTTTTGTACACTCGTAGCAGAGAATACACTCTGTTCCGTTTTTTCGCTTGCGTGAATCCTTGTTAACCTCAACATCCATTGGGCATACTTTCAGGCACTTGCCGCAATGAACGCATTTGCTCTCGTCACAGTGGACGCGCAGAAGCGAAAAATAACTCATGGGCTTCAGAAATACTGTGATAGGGCAGAGATATTTGCAGAACGCGCGGTTATCCTTAAATATAAAGGCAAGCGCAATTCCGGATATATAGTAAAGCGCATTTCCTGCGAGAAACAGCCAAAACATAATTTTCTCAAGATTTGCGACCTTGAACAAAAACAGACCCGACACAAGAGCCAATGATAACACAAACATCACATAGCGCAGAATTCCGAGTTTTTCTTTTCGCGGCTTCCGTGGCTGTTTATAAGGAAGAAAGTCCAAAACCATAGCCGTCCAACAGGCATAGCCGCACCATCCGCGTCCGAACAGCAGCGGTCCGAAGATTTTGGCTACGGCATAGTGAATGGTTGCTGCTTCAAAAACGCCGAGGAACAGATAGTACCAAAAGCCCTCAATCTGCATATTTTCTCGGGAGATTATGCCGAGATACAGCAGCATATAGCTTCCGACTGCCAGCTGTACAAAATGACGCGCATAGCGTTTCTCGGCGGTAAAAAGTGCCGTCCCCAATGCGAGACAGGTGCCTATGTAGCTGAAATTCAGCAAATAAAACAGATTATCCTTTATTAGCCATAGTGTGATTGCCACCGCTTCGAACAACAAAAACAGTAATACCGACACAAGGTATCTCGATAAACCATTGTTATTTCCTTTCTCTTTTTTCTTTTTCATTGTTTTTTCCATCCTTTTTCGTGAATATGAAACGGCTGATTTTATTCGGATTTATACCGATTCTTGTGCCGCTTTTAATGCCTGCGACAATATAACTATATACTGTAATTTTAAAGCTTATGAGCAAAATGTGCAACTGTAATTCTGTTAAAAAACGGTAAAAGCGCCGCAAATTATGAAAAGCGGCAATCGGTCTGAGGAAGCTCGGCCGTTTGGCATCGCCGAATATACCGCAAGCAATATAGACGTATTTATTATCGACTTGTTTAATAAAATAAAATAACGGACAAATAGGCATAATACGGGGATTGTAAGACCGGCGATATAATATAATAAGCCTAAATACGGCAACACGTACAAGATTTACGGATATTTTTTCGCATTTAGTTGCGAAAACGTTTCCGCTGTGATAAAATTCTTTTGTATTTTACGGGCGCGGCGGCTTTGCGCCTTTGCCTGCTTTAACGGAGTTGAGATTGATGAAAACTGCAGTTGTTACGGGCGGTTCGAGCGGAATAGGACTTTCCTGCTGCCGTAAGTTTCTTGAAAACGGATACAGGGTGTATGAACTGAGCCGCCGCGAGCCGAAGATTCAAACGGTAGGCGTTAAGCATATCTCGTGCGACGTCACGGATGAGCGCTCGGTTTCAGAGGCATTCGAAGAGATCTACGGCGACAGCGGAAGCATTGATATACTTGTAAATAATGCAGGCTTCGGCATCTCGGGGGCGGTTGAATTCACAGAGCTTGCAGAAGCTAAAAAACAGTTTGACGTCAATTTCTTCGGCTGCTTTATTTGCTCAAAAAACGTAATTAAATATATGAGACTTCAAGGCGGCGGAAGAATTGTTAATCTCAGCTCTCTCGCAGCTCCGCTTGCCATACCGTTTCAGGCGTTTTATTCGGCGTCAAAGGCGGCTGTAAATTCGCTGACTCTGGCTCTTGCAAACGAGGTGCGACCGTTTAATATAAAGGTCTGCGCTGTAATGCCGGGCGATGTTAAAACGGGTTTTACCGCGGCAAGAGAGAAAAATACCGCCGGTGACGAATTTTACGGCGAAACACTTAAAAGAGCGGTTGCCGGTATGGAGCGCGACGAGCAAAACGGTATGTCACCGGACGATATAGCCGATGCGGTGTATGCTGCGGCAACCAAAGCTCGTCCGAAGCTTTTGTCTACAAAAGGCGCTAAATATCATCTGTTTTTGGCACTTTCAAAGGCATTGCCGGTTTCGCTTGTGAACATCATAGTCGGAAAGCTTTATTCTTAATAATTCGGGGCGTAAAGCAATACTGTTATTAGCTGCTTTTGCCCCGTTTTCTTGTTATTCAATAAAAACATATTCGGAGGTACTATGCAAAATTTTGTAGAGCTTATTCAGAATATCAACAGTAAGGTAAACAGCGTCGTTTGGGGGCCTCCGATGCTCATATTGATGCTGCTTACCGGTCTTTATCTCACGTGCGGTACGCGATTTTTTCAAATACGCCGTTTTTGCTACACAATTAAAAATACGGTTGCCGCAATTTTTAAAGACCGCAAGGTAACAAAAACCAAGGACGAAAAAGCCATATCGCAGTTTCAGGCACTTGCAACGGCTCTTGCCGCAACGGTAGGCACGGGCAACATTGTAGGCGTAGCCACCGCGATTTCCTCCGGCGGAGCGGGTGCGGTATTTTGGATGTGGATTTCTGCTTTGCTCGGTATGATGACGAGCTTTTCCGAAAATGCGCTCGGCATATATTTCCGCAGAAAAAACGAAAAATGCGAGTGGGTGGGCGGCCCTATGTATTATATCGAAAAAGGACTCGGCCAAAAGTGGCTTGCGGTTATATTTTCTGTTTTTTGTCTGTTCGCGTCGTTCGGAATAGGCTCGGTGGCTCAGGTCAACGGAATATCCACGGCACTTAAGGGTTCGTTTAATATACCGGGCGTTGTCACGGGGATAGTCGTTTGCGCCCTCATAGCCGTTATAATTTACGGCGGACTGAAAAGAATAGTCACGGTGACGGAAAAATTTGTGCCTTTTATGGCGGCGTTTTACATAATAGGCGCGCTTATAATAATAATCGTAAACTTCCGCCATATAGGCGACGCTTTCGGCGAGATATTTTCGGGGGCATTCAGTATGCGCTCCGTCGGAGGAGGCGTTATGGGATACGGTATTTCAAGAGCCATGCGTTTCGGCGTGGCGCGCGGAGTATTTTCTAATGAGGCGGGCCTCGGCTCGTCCGTAATGGTCCATTCCTCCTCTGATGCCAAGGAACCCGTAACACAGGGTATGTGGGGCATATTTCAGGTGTTTTTTGACACCATTGTTATATGCACCCTTACGGCACTCGTAATACTGACTACCGGGGCAAATCTGCAAAGCGGACTTGAGGGAGTCAATATAACAATATATGCCTTTGAGAGTGTGCTCGGCAAATGTGGCTCTTATATAGTATCCATAGGTATAGTTATGTTCGCTTTTTCAACCATACTCGGCTGGTCGGTGTACGGCTCGCGCGCCGCAGAATATATAGGCGGAAAAAAGCTGACTGCGGTGTATAAAATAATATTTCTCGCAATGACATTTATAGGTGCCGTGTCGAGCATTCAGCTTGTTTGGGATCTTTCCGATACGTTTAACGGTCTTATGGCTTTGCCGAATCTTATAGGTCTGTTGCTTTTGTCTGGGACGGTGTTTAAAATAACCAAAAACTACGAGCAGAGAGTGATAGGCGGAAAAAAGATAAAGCCGATGCTGTCTTTTTATGACCGTGAGAAATAATTTTCGGTATTCACATTTAACTCCGAATTTGATATAATATACGGGATTTAAAAAGATAAAAGAGGAAATTTATGTCAGGTAAAAAGGACTACATCAGAAATTTTTGCATAATTGCCCATATCGACCACGGCAAGAGTACGCTTGCCGACCGTTTGTTGGAGCTTACGGACTCCGTAGCGAAACGTGATATGGAGGCGCAGCTTCTTGACAATATGGATATTGAGCGTGAACGCGGCATAACCATTAAGGCGCGTGCCGTAAAGCTTGATTACAAGGCTGCCGACGGCAAAAAATATGAACTGAACTTAATAGACACTCCCGGTCATGTTGACTTCAACTATGAGGTGTCGCGTTCCCTTGCGGCATGCGAGGGAGCTGTGCTGATAGTTGACGCGTCACAGGGGATAGAGGCTCAAACTCTTGCAAATACCTACCTTGCGCTTGACCACGACCTTGAAATTGTACCGGTAATAAATAAAATCGACCTTCCCGCCGCAGAGCCGGAGCGCGTTGCTAAAGAAGTGGAGGACGTTATAGGCATACCGTGTATGGATTCGCCGCGAATTTCGGCAAAAACGGGCGAGAATGTCCCCGCTGTGCTCGAGGAAATCGTAAACCTTGTGCCGCCTCCGGATGATAACGATTCAAAGCCGCTCAGAGCGCTTGTATTTGACTCCGTATATGACAGCTATCGCGGTGTAATTGTCTATGTCAGAATAGTTGACGGTGTGGTAAGGCCGGGGCAGACCATGCGTCTTATGGCGACGGGTGCCGAATTTACAATTGTGGAAACGGGATATATGCGCGCCAAGAGCTTGGAGCCGACAAAGCAGCTGTCCTCGGGCGAGGTCGGTTATATCACCGCTTCGATTAAAACCGTAGGCGATGCGCGCGTAGGCGATACCGTGACTCTTGCCGAAAATCCGGCTTCGGAGCCGCTTGCAGGATATCGCAAGGTAAATCCGATGGTTTTCTGCGGAATTTATCCGGCGGACGGAGCGGATTATGAGGCTCTTAGGGATGCTCTTGCCAAATTACAGCTGAATGACGCCTCGCTCTCGTTTGAACCCGAGACGTCAAGTGCCCTCGGATTCGGCTTCAGGTGTGGTTTTTTGGGGCTTTTGCACCTTGAAATCATACAGGAACGCCTCGAGAGAGAGTATGACCTCGACCTCGTAACAACAATACCTTCGGTTGTCTACAAAATACATCTTACCGACGGAAACGTAGTCGAAATAGACAATCCGTGCAACTACCCCGACCCCGCAACAATAGACTTTGCGGAGGAACCCATGGTTGAGGCGCACATCTTTTCTCCTAAGGATTATGTGGGAGCCATAATGGACCTTTGCCAAGACAGACGCGGCGAATATAAAGAAATGACGTATCTTGACGCCGACAGGGTGGACTTAAAATATATACTCCCGCTTAACGAAATAATCTACGACTTCTTTGACGTCTTAAAATCGCGTACGCGCGGCTATGCTTCGTTTGACTATGAGCTTTGCGGCTACCAAAGGTCAAGCCTTGTAAAGCTCGACGTTCTTTTGAACGGCGATATGATAGATGCCCTCTCGTTTATTATTCACTCCGAAAAGGCTTATCCGAGAGCGCGCAGAATAGCCGAGAAGCTTAAGGACAATATTCCGCGCCAGATGTTTGAAATTCCCATTCAGATAGCCGTGGGCGGCAAGGTAATAGCGCGCGAAACCGTAAAGGCAATGCGTAAGGACGTGCTTGCTAAATGCTACGGCGGCGATATAACGCGTAAAAAGAAGCTGCTTGAAAAGCAAAAAGAGGGTAAAAAGCGTATGCGCAAGTTCGGTACGGTAGAAGTTCCGCAAGAGGCGTTTATGGCTGTGCTTAAATTAGACGATGAATAATATAGGACTGTATATTCACATTCCGTTTTGCAATTCAAAGTGCCCGTATTGCGATTTTTACTCGTTTCGCGCCGATGACGATACAAAAAACAGATATGTTTCGGCTGTTTTGCGAGAACTTCGGAACAATTCAAAACAGCTTAATTGTAAAGCTGATACTCTTTACATTGGCGGCGGAACTCCGTCGGTTTTGGCTCCGGATTATCTTTGTCAAATCATAAACAGCGCAAAATCAACGTTTTTGACCGATGATGCGGAAATAACGGTAGAGTGCAACCCGTTTTCGCTCGGCGACGAATTCTTTGAAAAAGTAAGCGAGTGTAAAGTAAATAGGCTTTCCATAGGCTTGCAGTCGGCAAATGACGGCGAACGTAGGATTTTAGGCAGACGAGCCGGCAAAAGCGAGGTTCAAAGTGTCGTTTCGCGGGCAAAAAAAGCGGGAATAAATAATATTTCGCTTGATGTCATGCTCGGCGTGCCGGGTCAAACAAAAGAGAGCCTTAAAAGCACGCTTGATTTCTGCATTTCTTCGGGTGTGCCGCATCTCAGCTGCTACATTCTCAAAATAGAGGAGAATACGCCGTTTTTTCGTATGAGAGACAAATTGCCGTTCCCCTCTGACGACGATACGGCCGATATGTACCTTTTTATGTGCGAATACCTCGAAGAACACGGTATTATGCAGTATGAAATATCAAATTTTGCGGTTCCCGGCTTTGAGAGCCGCCACAATCTGAAATATTGGCACGATGAGGAGTACCTCGGCATAGGTGCTTCGGCACATTCGTTCTTAGGCGGAAAACGCACATATTATCCGCGTGATATTGAGTATTTCATAAGCGGCAACGAGCGTTTAACTGAGGGTGACGGCGGCGACGAAGAGGAATTTTGTATGCTCGCTTTAAGGCTTCGCGAGGGGCTTACTCAAGAGCGTTTTTACGCCCGTTTTCATCACGAGATACCGCAAAAAATGCTTGAAAGCGCAAAGCAATACGAAAAATACGGGCTTTGCAGCTGTGAGAGCGGCGGAATTTTTCTGACGCGGCGCGGATTTTTACTCTCCAACTCCGTAATATCCGAAATTATCTTATAGATATAAATATTTCAGGGCTTGTAATTTGCTTTACAAGCCCGTTTTTTTGTGCTTTTCGGGCGTTTGTGAAATTAAAACGGCTTTTTGTTACAATGGCGTTTTTTTGTCGCACAGCACGTGATAAAATCAAGAGACTAAACGGAAGAGTTCTATGAAAGAGAATTGATTACATAGAATTTCCGGTGTATAATTTGTAAAAGATTACCAAAAGCGGCTGCAATTTTTGTCGAAGTGTGCTCGCAATCTAAAATTTTACATATTTTCATTTCAAAATGACAAAAGAATGTCAAACTGCGTTCACAATTTGTTAACATTTGGTTTAAAGACTATTTAAAATGTGTTTTTAAATTAATTAGATAAAAACTCTTTACACCAAAGCATTTTTAGTGTAAACTTAAGTATAAATATACGGTGTAATAGTGTACCCATTTGCGCCTTAAAATCGGTAAATAGACGCTCTTTCGCAAAATGATGAGAACCAAGCGTTAAAGCAAACCCGAAGCGGTGCGGATTTATCGTATACTATTATATATAGCGTTTTTAATCAATTTATCGGAGGTTTTTTATTTGGCAGATCTTATATTTCGGCATCTTGCCGGAGCCGATGGCGAGGGCGTTTACAAAAACGGCAAAACCGGCTTCTCGGTTTCTTATTTCAAAAAGAAAGAAATAGACTCGCGCTATCCCTCGGGCGGCTATATGGTTGTCGGTCAAATAGGGAAGGGCAAACGTGAAATCGGTAATTTGCAGTCTGACGACGGGCAAACCGAAAAGGTGTATGCCGCAACGAAAATGCCTCATACAGCGGTAGTCGGCTACATAGAGACAGAGGCTGACAAATTCATTGCGATAGTTAAAGACAGGCTCTTGCTTTGGCTTTTGTTTGCGCTTTTGATAGCGGCACTTATAATAGGTCTTATATTCCTTTTAAAGGCTGTTATACCGACAGGCGGCGATGGCGGAACCACAACGCCCCCCGCAGGCGTAATCGACCAAAATGCCGTATTGGGCGAGGGCGAAATCTCGATTCCCGATAAAACAAAAACAAGGGGCAGGCAGATAAAGGTCTACGGTATTCCCGAGCTTCCCTTGGCGGCAAATACCAAGGAGCAAAGCTTTGTATTCTCAAACCCCGAGGAAAACCCGTGCTTCTTTGTTATAGAAATAGAGCTTTCAGATACAGGCGAGGTTATATATACCTCAAATCTCTTGCCGCCGGGCTATTCAATATCAAAGTTCACGCTGAACCGTGAGCTTGCGGCAGGAACCTATCCTGCAACAATCCATGTTAAGACTTACAGCTTTGATAAAGAGCAGCGTAAACTTAACAATATGGATTTAAAAACGACCATCGTGGTTTCATAAGAAACTATATTCAAAATACAGATTTTGAGGAAAGGAGTTGCAGTTTATGCAAAAAATTTCAAAGATTAAAATCGGAAAAAGCATAACTGCTGTGCTGCTTTGCGTAGTGCTTTTGGTAACGTCGATTCCCATGGTTCTCGCGGCCGGCGAGGGCGAATATGACCCGATACCGACCTTTACCGAATCGGATAAAAGGGAAGCGGCTGCAACACTTAATGACGACGGCGGAATTACGGTCAGCTTCCCCGCGGCTAAGGTTAGCGAGCGCAAAACCGGCACAAAAACAATTGACGGGTATATGTTAGAGCTTGTTGATCTCGGAACATATACCGAAGTTCACACAAGCACGGTTTTGCTGCGCAAGATGGTTAGTCCCACCGGTACCGCACCGTACACGGCTGAGATTACGGCAGACGAAATCAAAACAAAGGTGCCTGCGGGTCTGTCTGACGATCACCGTTACAATATTACGATAACGGCGTACGACAGCGACGGCTGGTTCTCGGAGGCTGTTAACGCATACGTTTCGGATGTTCCGACTTATGTATACGATGCGTCCGCTTATGCCCCCGTTACAAACAACGTTCTTGCCGTGCGTGAAGTCCTTACTTTTGATAAAAAAGGTACCGCAGATGACCACGGTTCGTTTTCGGATACCGGAATCAACGAGAGAACCGCCGAAGTCAACAATGTACGCAGTACGTCAGGCTCCCTTGACTATATGCAGGAGGGTAATCACATTTCATTCGAAGGCAGAACCGATGGTGTAGGCGTTAAAGACACGGGCAACAGCTACGGCTACGCAATGCGTATCGAGTCCGCCGCAACCACCGACAGCCCTCAGTCCTTTGATACGTCATGGAGCCGTCAAACTTGGGACCCGACGGGTGCTTCCGAGATTTGGTACTATCTCGACTTCTCCGAGGTCAGCGTAACGGGGCTTTCATTCCGCCTTCGTTCAAACGAAAAGTATTTTGCACAGGATTTTGACAACAGCTACAGTGAAAGCAGTAATGCTTTTAACAGATACGGCGATATAATTTACTCAACTGTCGGCACCACAAAAGCAGGCTATATGGGTGAGGCCCCATATTTATTCCTGCAGCAAACGGACGGCAGCTGGAAAAAGGTTATGTTAAACGACGGTACCGTTGACCTTGACCATTTCAAGGGATATGTCCGCATACCGCTTCAGTTTATGTGCTCCGAAACCGACTCCGTTGTCACGGAGTCCAACGAGGATTTCGGTGTAGAAAAGCCTATGCCCGATATGTATGTGTGGAACAGCTCGGATAAAACTAAAGCAAATGCCAACAAGTATTATAACGAGAAAATTAAGCTTTCGCAGCCGGTAGTTGTTGACCCTGCCGGTACTTCGATATCCGATGCTCTGCTTATTAGACGCTATTCCTTCAGAATTAACAAGACGGCGACTCTTAGCGGCGAATACTATATCGACGGCGGTACGATGCTCGCTCCGTGCATGACTACGGAAGACGGTGGCAAGACAACAGCCAATTCGCCCAAAAGAGCATATATCGATAAGACCAAAATCGGTACGGGTGAAGATCCGGTAGTTAATCGTACAAATGCTTTTAAAGCTATCGAGGATATTGTGTCCGCAGGCTTTAAGTTTACAGGCTGCTCGTATGACCCGGCTTCTACGAGCCTTGAAACCAACAACGGCAGCGTAGGTAAAAAGATTTTCCTTGATAATGTATTGTTCTACCGTACAGACGGTCAGAAATACAGCGAAAATACCCTTAACGGAGCGGCAAACACAGGCACGCCCGTTAAGACATATTATGACCAGGAAACAGAAATTCCGCGCACTATTTTCAATGCCTGCCAAAAGTACATTGAAGATCCGAACTCCTATGATTACCGCGCCGTTAAGTATATCGAGGACTTGATAGCCGGTTATAAAAAATCAATTGAGGAATATAACAAAACCGAAGAAGCCGGAAAATCCGGTATAATCGATGCTTCATTCCTTGAGGAGTCTGCGCTCGATACCAAGGCGGCAGCACTCGGTATGACCGAGGATTGGGAAAAGTTCAAGACCGCCAAGCAGGCTTGTATAGACGGTAAAACCTACGGCTCTGCTAACTCGGGTGCAGAGGATTTCATTCCGATGATTGCAACTAAGCTTGAGCAGCTTCCCGATTTCGACGAAAATACTCTCGCGGTAAGCGATGAGGATAAAGCCGTTGTTAAGAGCCTTTATGAGGTTTATATCCGCCTCAACTTAAGCCAGCTCACTATGCTCGGCAGAGCGGAAGAGGAGAAGCTCTTAAAGTACTTCAGCTTCATAGAAGAAGAGCTTGCCGACAACTCTGTTGTAATAGGTCAGGCGCTTACAAACAACAAGGTTATACCGTTCGGCGATTTTAGCTCCTTGAAAAAAGGCACCAGAAGCTGGCAATTTGAAAACTCAAAATATACCGGCCAGGTAGGTAAGGATTACTACTATTCTAAGGGATATTTGACATATCAGGTTCCCTTTGCTTCACTTTCGGCGCACTCTCAGGATACCGCAACGCCTACACTTATACCGACCGGCGCTCTCGGTAGTGACCCGCAGAGAAACGGTATTACAAGCTATCGTCAAAACGGTACTTCGGCAATCATTACATCAAACGGCCTTGAGGGCCAAAACGCCGCAACGGTTACCATAAATAACCAGTATGCCGAAGACAGAAAAGGCTGGTATAACTGCATAAGCATTACAAAGGGACTTGTTGACAAGGAACCGAGCAGCAGCGGCGATTACTCCGCGCTGAGAGCCAACAATATGTCGTCTGAGAGTCTCGGCGATTTTGCTAAGTCGTATACCAAAAATGACATAGGCGAAACCGACCGTCTGGCGCTTGTATTCTACGCCGATTTCTCTCAGCTTGACACATTCTCAATGGCGTTTAATATCAGCTCATACTATGAAGGTGCCGCCGAGGACTACACCCTCGACTTCGGCAGCAACAACGCGGCTTCTTACTTCTATCTCATTAACCCCAAGACGGGTGAATGGGCTAAATGTACTCCCAAGGATGAAAGCAAGAGAAGAATTTACGCTTACACCTCGGAGTACGGCATAGATACGGGAGACGGCGATTACCTGACCCTTTCTCACTACAAGGGCTATGTTATGGTTCCGCTCTTCCAGTTCTCGAGAGGCGTTCAGGGTATTTCGGTAACCTCTAACTATCGTATAGATGAAAAAGCCGAGTCCCTTAACAACATTTTCCGTGTTACCATAGGTATAGCGCCCTTGTCAAATTACGACGATTCGTCCGTAAACGGGAAGAGCGCAACCGCAATGAACGGTAAGAGCTTTACAATAGGCTCTGTCGGCTTTACATACAGACAGGGTACCTCGGCATACGGCGCAGGCGTACAAAACAGAACCGGCGACGTTTCGTTCGACGATTATGCACAGGTTAAGTCTCTTACTTCAATGCAGTTTGAAAACGCGGTAGCGGATGTTGATATTTATAAAGCGAACACTCGTACCGAAAAGATAAACAAGGCACTTGCTCTTTATGCGCAGCTTTCGGATTATCAAAAGACAATACCGTCCGTTGCAAGAGCATACAGCGTGCTTCAAAAGTACAAGAGCATCGACGACGGCATCACTTTGCTCGATCAGCCGCAAATTGCGGTTGCCGATTTGAAACCTTTGATTGAGGCTATGCCGGCTGCAGCAACCGGCGGTTCCGTAACAGGCAGCAACGCCTTACCTTATCCCGGTTTTGTTATCGGCACCGATGAGAGCGGAACAGAGAAGCCGCTTATAAATTACGGCGCATATTCTCTCACCGCGGCTGACGTACAGAACATAATCAATTGGTATGAGCAGTCTTATGAGCGCTATACCGACGAGGCGATTGCGGCGCTCGGTGCGGAGAACGTCACAAAAATGGAAAACCTTTATAAGGTTGCAAAACGTTTGAGACTTCTCGAAAATTATCGTGACGGCTACACGAGTGACTCCGGTACCGCTATAACCGGTATTAAAGACCTTAACACTCTTGTTGCTTCAATGTACGGCGAGACCGGTAAAGCGACCGACCTTACGACCGACTGCAGACTTATGCCTACCGGTCAGACCGCGGCGCTTGAAAACTACCTCGAAAAGTATAACGACCTTGATTATTACGCTAAGTATATCTTAACTGATAAGGCCGACAAATTTGCAAGTGCTCCTCAGTATAAGAATTATGCTAAGGCGGCCGAGGCGGTTAACAAGGTGCTTGCCAACATCAAAACTTACACCGACGACATCACCGGTAAGACGGTTAAGGGCGGCGTTGTTAGACTTGAAGAAAAGTACACGGCTCTTTACAATACCGTTAAGGGTCAAATGGACAATAGCGGTATTCAGGACCTCACCGCAATAACGGAAGCGGTTGAAGAGTACAATTCGTTTAAGGGCTATATAAGGCAGGTTCAAGAGGTTAACGACGGTAACATCGTTAATTCCTCGGACGGCGAAGCTCTCCACGGTATTATAGATACCCTCCGTATTTTCCCGAACTTTGTTTCGGAGGTAGACAAAGACAGCGTCGCTCTCAATAAGGATGCAACAACGGGAACCGCAGTCTTTACTCTTTCAAATGCCGTTAACTATCCGGACGGAAGCTACACACTTCGTGTAACCTCTAAAAACGGAGGTCTTAAGGACGTTTCAGGCAACATCCTCGATTACAACGTTGCAATGACGGGTGCGATTGAAAAGACCGTAACGGCAAAAGCTCTTAACACTTCTCCCGAAACCGCGGATGTCGCAAATAACACCGCTTCGGCGGCAGCTCCCAAGGCAATAAACTTTACGTTTACCGTCACGGGCGTTACCGTAACGAGTGAAGATGTTATTACAATAGAGCTTATCGATAATGCTACCGGTGAGGTTGCTGTTGACAAGACAACAAACGAGCCTGTCAGAAAAACAATCAATATTCATTTTGCCGCAGACGACTTCTTTGAGGTTACAATTCCTGCGGAAATAGATGTTCCTTGGGGCGAGACGGAAGCCGTTGATGTTTCCTATAAGGTTACGTCTTCACTTGATACGGGCAGCAAGATTGGTGTTTCCGTAGCACGCAGCGCTTCTGTCGCAAATGACACTCTTACCAATGCAGCAACATCGACATACGCTCTTCCGTATACTTCACAGAACTTTACTTCCACAGAATTTACAGGTAAAAATGAGGGAGCGCTTCCCGCTCAAAAACCGTCATTGACGATTTCCGGTTGGACGGACGCTCCGATAGCCGAGTATTCGACTACTCTTACTTATACCGTAGATTACACTAAAGGTTAATTAACAAATTAAATGCTTTATCAAGACCATAAGGAGGTGGTTCTATGAAGAAAACATTATCAGTTTTGCTCTCAGTGCTTTTATTGTCGCTCGTGACTGTTCCGTCTTTCGCGGCTCCGGCTACGCTGAACAAAGAGAACCCCGTAGGCTCCGTAAAGATTTTTACCGGCGAGGGCAAACAGGATGAGTATGAGCTTACAATTCCTGCCGATACCGAAATACCGTGGGAAGCTACTTCTTACGCAATAGGTAAGGTTACGGCAACTAAAATGTGGCTGTCTCCCGGCAAGACCGTTAAGGTGGCTGTTACGTCGCTCAACGGCTCAAAGCTTGTCAACACTTTGGACAGCTCAAAGACTATCGCCTACACGCTTACAGGCGCAGAGCAAATGGCGTTTTTACCGGGCGATTATATGAAGTCTTATGACCTCTCCGTGAACATCGCAGAGGCTGAATGGCAAAAAGCCGCTTCGGGTGAGCATACAGATGTTCTTACCTTTACGGCAGAATATACTAACGCGTAATAAATATAAGGAGATAAATTATGAAAAAGCTTATTTCTATCGCACTCGCAGCGGCCATGCTCGCAGCTGTTTCGGTTCCCGCTTTTGCAGCTAATCCCATAACCAAGGAAACAGAGCAGACCGGCACAACCATAATTAAGACATCCACAAAAACAGGCCCCGATTCGCCTGAGGATGTTGCTGTCAGATACACCGTTTCTATTCCGGCAGATACAGAAATTTACTGGGGCACCGAGGAGACAAATCTTGTTTACTCTGTTGAGTCTCACCTCAAGAGAGGCCAGGCTCTCAAGGTTACCGTAGCAGGCACAGGCTCTATGAAGACCGATGCCGCAGCGGGCGAGGTTTACACTCTTCCCTATACTCTTTCGGGCGACACCGCTTTTACGGCAGACAGCCCCGTAGTTTACGGCAACAAGGAAACTCCGGCCGTTGACAAAAACCTCAAGGTTACAATAAGCAGCGAGGACTGGAACAGAGCTGTTGTTGATGTTTACAACGACACCCTTACCTTTACCGCTGAGGTTTAATTATTGAAAGGAGACTACTTTAATGAAAAAGCTTATTTCAATTGCACTTGCAGCGGTTATGCTTGCAGCAGCTTCGGTTCCCGCTTTCGCAGCTAACCCCATAACCAAGGAGACTGACAATACCGGTACAGCTATTGTTAAGACCTCAACAAAAACAGGACCCGATGCTCCCGATGACAACGCTGCTAAATACACCGTTACAATTCCGGCCGATACCACAATTTACTGGGGCGCAGAGGAAACAGCTCTTGACGGATTTTCTGTTGAGTCTCACCTTAAATACGGCCAGAAGCTTAAAATCGGCGTTGAGGGCTCAAGACTTATGAAGCTTACCGAGGATGCAAACGAGACATTGGCTTACGATTTCTCGGCTGATTCTAACCTCGAATTTATAGCTGACGGCCCCGTTATCAATCCCGCAAAGGCACTTACCCTCAAGGTTAAGGTTGCCGCAGACGATTGGAACAACGCCATCGTCGGCGAGTACAGCGATACTCTTACCTTCACCGTAAGCCTTTGATTTTGAAAGGAGATAACCACAATGAAAAAATTACTTTCAATAGTTCTTGCGGCGGCAATGCTCGCAGCGGTTTCCGTTCCGTCATTTGCAGCTGACAAGACGCTTACAAGCGACCATACCTCCGATACGGCTAAGGTTATTACTTCTACAAAAACCGGTCCCGACGGTCCCGAGGCTACTTCTTACACGGTAACCTTCCCGGCAGAAACAACTATTTACTGGGGCGTAGAAAGCACAGACTTTACATACAACGTAAAGTGCCAGCTCAAATCAAACGACCGTCTTAATGTTACGGTAGCAAAGGAAGACGGCACAACCGACCTCAAGGCTATCGCATCAGGCAATACCGCTACTCTTCCTTTCAGCGTAGCAGGCACCACAGCTTATACTTCAGCCTCTGCAGTTGTTGCAGATGAAGCTGTTAACGCAGCAGTAAACATTGCCTCTGCTGATTGGGCAAAGGTTCCGGTAGATGAGTACGAGGGCAATCTTACACTTACGGTTTCGATAGCTCCCGCTACAATATAAGAGTCGGAAACCCTTTCAAAATACAAGGAGAACCAATTATGAAAAAAATTCTTTCAATAGTCATTGCAGTTGCGATGCTCTTGGCTATATCGGTTCCCGCTTTTGCTGCAACTGCGACAATAGATCAGTCTACTTCCGGTGGCGTCGGTAACTCCTCGGTAGTTACCGACCGAAGCGGAATAAGCGGTACCTTTACCGTTTCTTATCCCGCCGAAACCACCATTTATTGGGGCACCGAAAGTACCGAAATCGGGTACACTGTATCGAGTACGCTTGTGAGCGGAAATAACCTTCGTGTTACTGTAGCTCAGGACAGCGCAAATCTCCATACAGGCGGCGGCAGACTTCTTCCTTACACTATAGCCGGTGATACCAACATAACAACCGGTCATGAGACAGTTACCAACAGCGCATATTCGGTAAATGTCAATATTACTAAGGAAAACTGGGGATCCGTTTCCATTGATGAGTATGAAGATACTCTTACATTTACAGCTTCTGTTGAAGCGATAGCTTAATTTTTTAATCCGAAAAGGAGTTATATTATGAAAAAGTTACTTTCATTAGTTCTTGCGGCTGCTATGCTCGCGGCAGTTTCTGTTCCGTCCTTTGCAGCTGAAATCAATCAGGATACAGCAGGCGGCAAGGGTTCCGCAACCGTTAAGACCGATACAACAAACGTTCCCGCAGACGGTTATTTCACAGTAACATATCCTGCTGAAATGAGCGTTAAATGGGCCGCTGAAACCACAGCCTTCACCTACAATGTTACGTCAACTCTCAAGACCGGCAAATGTCTTTCCGTTTCGGTTGCTTCTGCCGACGGCAAAATGAAGCCCGCTACCGATAACGGCTATACCATTCCTTACGCCTTCAGCGGCGACACTTCCGTTAAGACTGCTGCCGAGGTAGTTAACAATACTTACAACATTAATGTTGACGTTGCAGCAGCAGCTTGGAACGCTACCATCACCGATTACAGCGATGCTACCGTTACCTTCACAGCAGCAGTTGTTGACAAATAATTTATTTAACATTAAACATTAAGTACATCAAGGAGTTATAATTATGAAAAAGATAGTATCAATTCTTCTTGCTGTTATGATGATAGCAGCTATAGCAGTTCCCTCATTCGCAGCTACAATAACCAAGGAATCAGACCCCAAGACCGCCGATGTTCAGGTTAAGACAAAGACAACCGATAAGGAGAACAACGATCCCGAAAACTACACCGTTACCATTCCTGCTGAAATCACAGTTGCTTGGAATGACACCGCAGCTCAGGACGCTTCTTACACCGTTGATTCTCAGCTTAAGCTCGGCGCTAAGCTCAAGGTTTCGGCTGTTGCTGAAAATGCAGGAAAAATGACAAACGCTGCTGCTACCGATAAATTCCTCACCTTCACCGTAGCAGGCGGAGAAGTTGCTGAATATCCCGAGCTTAACACCGCTGTTAAGTCTGCAACAACCGTTACAATCGCTGACTTCAACGCTCCCATAGCTGAGTATGTCGGCCATATGACTTACACCGTAGAGTACGTTGCTGCATAATTATTGCCAGATTTTGATTTTTAAAATTTTTAAGGAGGTGGTTTCATGAAAAAGGCTTGCAGTGTGCTGTTGTCTGTTTTGCTTATATTCACCATGCAGCTTTGCGTTTTCGCCGAGGCAGGTGAAATCGGTAAAACACAGCTTAAAACTGTAGTCCCGAGTACCCATGAAATTACCGTAACGTATAACGACGGAGGTTATGTCCTTAAAGACGGCAACCTTATTGCAAGCGGTGCTAAGTTCGCCGTTGACCGTTTTGCTTCGCTTTCTCTCGGAGCTGTTGCAAAGCTTGACAGCCACCTTGAGCGTGTCACGGTAAACGGTAAAGATTATACCGATAAATTGCAGTACGGTATGTTGAGATTTGATTCGGTTACCACCGATATGAACATTGTGTTCACATTTAAAAAATGCTTCGGACCCACAGAGCCGACTACAAATCCCACAGAACCTACCGAGCCTACAAGACCCACAGAGCCGACAGCTCCGACGGATCCGACAAGACCCACAGAGCCGACAGCTCCGACAGATCCTTCAGGCACAACAAATCCTTCAGGCACCACTAATCCCTCAGGTACTACCAATCCTTCGGGCACCACTAATCCCTCGGGCACTACAAATCCCGGCGGAGATCACGAAGATCCTTGTGTTCGTATGGGTATGAATGGTAATGTGTATCGCGGTAAAAACCTTTTCCCGGGCGCTAAGCTCGACATTGACCTCGGCGAAATCAAGGCTGAGGCAGGAAAAGACGGTGCATACAGCGTTGACGTTATTAAAGACGGTTTCCATGTTGTAACAATCACCGACGAAAACGGTGAAGTAGCCGGCAAGACTACTTTCTCGGTAAGCGTAAGTGATACGGCAACAGAAACAACCGTTATTAAACTAGATGACGGCTCGCAGATTGCAGTTGTTCCGAAGGGCACCAATACCTTATGGCTCGACTTTGTCGTTAACGACGACGGTACTATTAATATTGTTCCCGGCACACCCGTAGAGGAGCCGACAAACGAAGTTCCGGTAACCAAACCGAGCGACAGCGGCAACCCGATAACGAATAACCCGGTAATATCTAAAACCGGTGAACTTATCCGTGAAAATCCGCTCGCCGCAGCTGCTGTTTTCCTTTGTGGATTGTCACTTATATTCTTCATAATTCTTCGTAAAAAACGTAAGGATGACGAGGAAGAGGAAAACACAAAACCCGTTTGCTGATATAAACGGTAATAAATAAGTTTAAAATACCCCGACTGCGGTCGGGGTATTTTTATGTGTATCGGCATTGCAAACGGTGATGTGTTATGTTATAATACTTTGTCAGAACTTAAACGGGTAAAAGACCGAGGTTCGTCTTCTTGAAAGAGGTGGCTGTATGCCCATAAAAATAGATAATCAGCTTCCGGCGCATCATAGCCTGGAGCTTGAAAATATATTTGTTATGACGGAGGACAGAGCCGTCAAGCAGGACATTCGTCCGCTTAAAATTATAATACTGAATTTAATGCCTACAAAAATCGAGACCGAAACTCAGCTTTTAAGGCTTCTCAGTAATTCTCCGCTTCAGCTTGAAATAGACTTGCTGCAGGTAAAAAGCCATATTTCAAAAAATGTGTCAAGGGAGCATATGCTCAAATTCTACAAAACCTATGACGATGTCAAGGACGAAAAATTCGACGGTATGATAGTTACCGGAGCGCCCGTTGAGATGATGGACTTCGAAGAGGTCGATTATTGGGACGAGCTCTGCAAAATATTTGATTGGGCAAAAACAAATGTGTATTCCACATTTAATATATGCTGGGGAGCGCAGGCTGCGCTTTACTATAATTACGGTATTCCGAAGCATTTGCTTCCCGAGAAGGTTTTCGGCGTATTTCGCCATCAACCGCTTGATTTGTATCATCCGCTTTTGCGCGGATTTTCCGATGTCTTTTATGTTCCGCATTCACGTCACACGGAAAACCGAAAAGAGGATATAATAAGAGTGAAGGATCTTCAGATTTTGTCTTATTCCGAGGAAGCCGGGGTCCATCTCGTGTCGGATATGGCGTGTCGCAATTTTTACTGTTCGGGTCATTGCGAATATGATAGCGACACCTTGGCTCGCGAGTACTTCCGCGATTTAAAAAAGGGTCTTGACATAAAGATGCCGCACAATTACTTCCCAGATAACGACATCAAAAAAACGCCCGTTGACACCTGGCGCGGTGCGGCAAGTCTGCTTTTCCAAAATTGGCTTAACTACTTTGTGTATCAAAAAACGCCTTATGACATAGCCGATATTAAATAGTCGGCGAGGCACTAAGCTTTGTAAATATATAAAAATTATAAGTAAAGGAATTATATTTATGCTTCAATACGAAGAATTGAGACTGCGACTTATAAACCACGAAAAGACTCTTGATGACCTCTCCGAGGCTCTGGGTCTTGATAAGATGAAAGAAGAGATAGCGCAGCTTGAAAAAGAGCAGACTGTTGACGGCTTTTGGGATGATATAGCAAATTCTCAAAAGGTCGTTCAGCGCACAAGCAACCTCAAGAGCAAAGTGGCGGCTTATGAAAAGCTCAGGCAGGATTATGACGATGCGCTTGTTATGATTGAACTTTCAAATGAAGAAGAGGACGAGGGTATGCTCGATGAGTGCACCGAGAGCGTAGAAAAGTTTGAAAGTGATCTTGACACCATGACCCTTACAACCCTTTTGAGCGGTGAATATGATGCCAAAAATGCAATTCTTACCTTCCACGCCGGCGCAGGCGGAACCGAGGCACAGGATTGGGCACAGATGCTTTTCAGAATGTATTGCCGATGGGGCGAGCGTCACGGCTTTAAGGTCACTACGCTTGATTTCCTTGACGGCGACGAGGCGGGGCTCAAATCGGCAAGTATACTCATAGAGGGCGAAAATGCCTACGGCTTTATGAAAAGTGAGACGGGCATACACCGCCTTGTAAGAGTTTCCCCGTTTGATGCGGCAGGCAGACGCCATACCTCTTTTGCTTCGGTTGAAGTAATGCCCGAAATCGATGATACGGTCGAGGTTGAAATAGCTCCGGAGGACATTAAAATGGATGTTTACCGTTCAAGCGGTGCAGGCGGTCAAAAGGTAAACAAAACCTCATCTGCCGTAAGACTTACTCATATCCCGACGGGAATTGTTGTAGCATGCCAGGTTGAGAGAAGTCAGCATCAGAACCGAGAGGTTGCCATGAGAATGTTAAAATCCAAGCTTCTTGAAATCAAGGAGCGCGAGCATCTTGACAAAATTTCGGATATTAAGGGCGACCAAAAAGAGATAGGCTGGGGCAATCAGATACGTTCGTATGTATTTATGCCGTACACACTTGTCAAGGATAACCGCACCGGCTACGAAATGGGTAATATCAATGCGGTTATGGACGGCGATATTGACGGTTTCATAAATGCGTATCTCAAAATGCAGTCTCAGAAAAAGCTTGAGGAATAAACGCTTTATCGGGGCGGTAATGCGGTATATCAATATGTTATTAAAGCGCGGAGTGTGGAATTCCGCGCTTTTTTGTTTGTTCGTATTGTATAATCACTAAAACACAGACCGGCTTATAATACTATTTGTAAAAATGTGTGCATTGAAAAAATATGTAGAATTTGTTATTATTTGTATGTAAAAACGGTTTTTCAGAGAAAGGAAGATCTGTATGCAAAAAACATCAACCAGGATTTTGAGCGTTTTGCTGTCTGTCCTTATGCTGTTGACTTTGGTTCCGTCTGCTCTTGTGAGCTACGCGGCAGGAGTCTCGCTTAACATTACGGATGAAAACGGTAATGACATTACCGAAATACAGCAGTTGACCGAGTATAAAACGCTTCAACTAAAGTATACCACGACAGGCGAATTGCCTGAGGGTACTACGGTAAAGTGGGAGAGTACCCTACCGCTTCTTGCCGATGTAGACGATAACGGCAAGGTTACGGCATATGATTCGTCAAAGACAGCTATAATTCAGCTTTGGCTTGATGAAAACGTGCGCGTGCTTCCTCTCGTAGGCGATAAAATGGCTGACGAGATTATGAAACAGCTTGAAAAGTCGGGTATTAATCTTGACAGTATGAACGATGACCTGATAGTTTCTATTGTCAGAGGCATTGCAGGTGATACTCTTGCGGACAGCCTTGCGTCTGCTCTTGCCAATATGAATGTCGAAATAACGGCAACCATATATGACGCAAGCGGAGCAAAGCTTGCAAGTGACAAAATTAAAATAAAGGTTCAAAAGAGCGTTATTGCGAACATCTTTCCTACCGGAACTCATATAACCAATAAAAAGAGCGTTCCTCTTACCGTTGCCGTGGGCAAAACGGTTCAGCTTTACGCGGCGGTAACACCGGTAAGACTTAAGCACTCTGTAAAATGGGAGATGGGCGGCAGCGTATTTGATACAAGCTCCGGCAAGCGTGCAACGATTTCCGATACGGGACTTGTCACATTTACTGCAGCAGGCTCGGTAACGGTTAGGGCATACGACGCGAGCAATGTAGCTTTTGTCGATACCATAACCTTTAATGTAGTTGAGCAGAAGGCTCTCCCGGTTGAATCCTTTGATATTATAAGCGGCACAAAAACCGTAACAGATTCATCCGTATCCGTAAGTGAAGGCTCCACAACGCAGCTTGCAATTACAAATGTTGTTCCCGCAGGAGCATATACCGGCGACCTTACTTGGGAAATCGCCGATAAGTCGATTGCCGTGGTTGATGCCTCCGGTACGGTAACCGGCCTTGACGGCGGCGACGGACTCGTTGAATACAGTAAATCCACAACCCTTACCGCAACGGCGGGCGGCGTTTCCAAAAATGTTACAATAAAGGTGTCAAGAGCCGGTGTGGTCGGCAGTATCTCCTCTGTTGAAATTGAGGGTAACAGTGCCGTTCCCAATGATACGCCGACTGCCTTTAAGGCAAATGTGTTACCGTCAAGACTTAACACAAACTCGTCGGTAAAACGAGAGTGGGGTCTTACAAATCCCGATACAAAAGAAATAATATGGGCAACCGCCGAAGCACCCGCCGAGACAAAGCTTGCTACGCTTTCGTCCGATGGTGTATTCACCCCGAAATCGAGCGGTATTAGCGAAATACACGTAAGAGCAACTCTTAACGATAAAACCGTTGAGGACTCTCTTACCGTAACGGCGGGCAAGGCGATAACAGACTTCAGCATCAGCGGCAGCACAGCGGTTAATGAGAGCAAGACCACGCAGCTTGCAATCGCGAATATAGCACCGTCTGATTACGATCAAGCCCTTCTCGGAACTGTCGTATGGACTTCTTCCGACCCGTCAATAGCCACTGTTGATGCAAACGGTCTTGTAAAAGGTCTTGATTCCGGCGGAACGGCCATTTGGAACACCAAAAAGGTCACAATAACCGCAACCATCGGAAGCGTGTCTAAATCCGTAGAGGTAACGGTACGCGGTAACTCAATAAGACACCTCACGGGAGTTACCATAACGGGAAATGATTATGTAATCAAGGATTTTCCGGTTACCTACACCGCTAAATTCTCTCCCGAGAGAATTTCGGTCGATAAGCAGCGTTGGGGTCTCACTAAGGATGACGGCTCGGCTCCCTGGACCTCCGACTGGAATATCGGCGACGTAAATCAGAAGAATGCATATGCTTCGGTCGATTCAAACGGTGTTGTCACGGGTATTTCGGCAGGCGATACAACACTACATGCATTCGGCAGGAACGGCGTTACAAAGGTTGACGGCGCATACGTAGAAACTCAAAAGAATATAACGGTAGTTGAGGTTGAGCCGATAAGTATTGCGTTTACCGCGCCCACTAAGACCGATTATGTAGAGGGTAGCACAGAGCTCGATCTCACCGGTATGGAGGTTAAGCTTACATATAATCGTGCGGATATTGCCGAATATTACGGCGAAGAGGCGGCAAACGCCTATACCGACGATCAGCTTTCCGTTCCGGTAACGGATTATACGGTAAGCTCCGTCAACACTTCGATACTTGATTCGGTGCAGTATATTATAGTTAACGTAGTAAGAGCCGGCAAAACATATCACGCAATATTCCCGATAACCGTTCACTCTAAGGCGGTAACATCAATTGAGCTCGAAAATCCTAAAAAGGATTATCTCGAGGGCGATAAGACCCTTGATCTTTCGGATCTTAAGGTTAAGGCAAATTACAGCAACGCCGAGTCCGAATACGTCACCGATTACACGGTTGACACATCGTCATTTGACCCGGAGCTTTACGACGTAGAGCAGAATATAACCGTTACATACACACATGCGGGGCGCAGCGCTTCGGCTACATTCCCCGTAATTGTATACGGTAAACCCGTTGTCAGCGTTGATAAAGGCGATTATAACGGCGGATGGACAAGCAAGGACGTAACCTTTACTCTTTCATCGTCTCACGAGCTTGACGGAGTTAAGTATTACTTTAAAACCGATTCCGCAGGCGTGGAAGCACCATTGGAAGGCAACACGCTTACCGTAAATGTGAACAGCAGCGATACATATTATTTTAAAGCTGTAAATTCCAAGGGCATTGAGAGCGATTACACCGAGGGCTACACCGTTATGCGTGATGATATAGAGCCTTCGTTCACTCTTACTCCCGCCGTAACCGAGCTTACAAATAAGAGCTATGATGTTACAATAGGAAGTCTTAATGTAGGCGCTTCGGGAATAGCCTCCGTTACATTAAACGGTGAGGATATAACCGCTTCTCATGATTCGTTTACCGTTGCTGAGAACGGAACCTACACCGTAGTTGTAACTGCGGGGAACGGTCTTACGGCAGAAGAAAGCATCGTTATAAACAATATCGATAAAATTGCTCCCACCGTAAACAGCATAACCGTTTTACATAAGGACATAGGCGGTGTCGCAAGAGAGGTTTCCGGAAGCTTCTTCAGCAAGGCGGACACTTTATGCAGATTCTTTAACAAGACTGTTGAAATTACCGTTGATGCGTCGGATGAGGGCGTATCGGGAATAGACAAAATTGAATATCGCTTTGTAGATGAAAACGGTCAGCCGACCGGCTCCGACTGGAGCGTCTACGACAGCGAAAACAAACCGGCTAAAGACCCCGATTTCAAGGGCTTTGTAGAGGCAAGAGCTACCGATAAGGCAGGCAATGTTTCCGCGATACTTCGTTCGGACGGTGTGGTTATAGACGGTACGGCTCCCACCGATGTTACCGTTTCCGCTGTATATGGCGGTGATAAGGAATATCAAGAGGGTGCTTGGAGCGCAACAGATGTAAATATAACTCTTTCCTCCGAGGCTTATTCGGAAATTTACAAATATTATTACCGCATTGACGGCGGCGAATGGCAGGAGCTTTCGGGCAATACCTTTACCGCAACCGAAACAGGTGAGCATAAATACGAATTTAAGGCCGAGAGCTATGCGGCTCTTGAGAGCAACGTCACTGCGTTTACGGTTAAGATAGACCGTCAGGTGCCTGTTATCCGCGTTTCGTTCGAGGGTACCTTCGGCAGATGGACGGGTGAAGGCGTTACATTCAACTTCTCTACCGAGGAAGCTTCTCTTTCCGGTATTAACTATTATTATGACAACGGAAACGGCTGGACTCTTATCGACAGCGGCGCGAGCATTGAGATAACCGATACAACCAACGCCGTTTACAGATTTAAAGCCGTTAACAATGCCGGCACCGAGAGTTATCCCTCTGACAGCTATCACGTAATGATAGATGCAAAGGTTCCCGAAATAACTCTTACTCCCGAGGTTACCGATGTTACTCCGAATCCTTATAAGATAAACATAAGCACCGAGGTAGGCGAGTCGGGACTTCGTGAGGTTACCTGCAACGGTCAGGATATAACCAATGAAGACTCTTACACCGTGTCACAGAACGGTACATACGTATTTACCGTAGTAGGCAAAAACGGCAGAGTTGCAACAAAGATATTTACGGTTACAAATATCGACGGCGATAAACCAGTGCTTACCGTATCTTCTTACGGTAAAACAGGCGAGTGGACAAGCGGCGACGTTACAATAGTTCTCTCGGCCACAAGCAATACCGGCGTTACATATTACTATGACGACGGAACGGGCTTTAAGGAGATGAACGGCAGCGTTCTCAATATTGCCGAAAACTGCAATAAGACTTATACATTTAAGGCTGTTAATAAAGCGGGCGTTGAGAGCGATGTGTCGGACGGTGTTGTCGTTATGATTGATAAGAGCGTTCCGACGGACGTTACGGTGACGGCGGCTTGCGGTGAAGAAAATGTGGCTTCCGGTTCGCTTGTAAGGCAGGATGTGACATTTACTCTCAGCTCTTCGGCTTCGTCGGGCGTTAAATATCAGTATTCGCTTAACGGAGGCGAGTGGACAAATATTGAGGGCAACACTCTCACCACAAACGGCAGCGGAGCATATAATTACAAATTCCGCGCTGTCAGCGGCTCGGGTCTTGTCAGTGATAAGAGTGAATTTAACGTACAGGTTAAAATACGTTTGTTCGGCGATGTGAACGACGACGGCAAGGTTGACAGTACGGATTACAACCTTATCGTATATCATTCGCTCGGCATTGAAACTCTTACCGATGATCAGCTTGCTGCGGCGGACCTTAACGGAGACGGTGTTGTTGATCTCTCCGACGCTTCCGTGCTTGACCTTGTTATGGCAGGCAAATATAAAGCAGGCGAATAAAGTAAAGCAAGCCCAAAATAAAACGCTTATTCCGATTTTTCGGAATAAGCGTTTTTTGTTTAGTAAGCAGCCGGAGTTTTTATCAGAATTTGTTGTGAACCTTTTCGCAGAATGCGTACATATCTTTAATATTAAGCTCCGTGCCGTCGTCGAGAACGACCTTGCCGCTCCAAAGTCCGTGAACCTGATGCGTTTTCATACCGAACAGGTTGAGCGGAAGCAGATTTGTGTAGTGGTCGTAGTACGGCTTCATAGTCAAATCAAGTCTGCCGTCCTCCGAAATAAAATGCCATTCATTCATCCATCCGGCATCATCTTCAGGGTCTTTCTCAAGATGCACCGCGCCTATTTTATGGCATTTACCGTCATAGAATATAGCTGTTTCGGTTGCATTTGACTCGTCGCCGAAGCCCCATGTAAGCTCGAAGCCGAAGAGCTTGCCGTCAAGATAAGTGCTGCCGTTTCCCCAGTACCATGTATTCGTGTGCGGCCACACACCGCGCCCCCAGTCAAGAACCGTAAAGGTTTTATCCTTTGTAAATGTGTATTTCTCGTTCCCGGCTACAACGGTGCCTTCTGTCGCAAGGCAGTTGAGCTTTTGAGTAAGGAAGAAGCATCCCTGCTCCTTAAACGGAGTCGCTATTGTTATGCTTTCGTGCTCGGGAAGCTTATAGCAGGTAACGTCGAATTTAACCTTTTTGCCTGAAGCCGTGCCTTCAAAATAGAGGCGTCTCTCCGTTTCGCGAACGTCAAATATAAGCTTTGTTCCTCCGCGCTTATATTCGGTATAGTTCGGAACGTCGCCGTTTTTGCTGAGTCGGTTTTTGTGCGGCGTGAAAAGCTCAGTTGCCATACCGCTTATTTTTCTGCCGGTCTTGAGGTTAACAAGTCCGAAAGTGGCACAGGTGGCAAGCGATATATTAAAGAAATTGAGCTGTATCATTATATTTCCGTCGCTTATCTGGTAATAATCCCATTCCTTAAGGCGCATGGTATTTTCACGTTTTATCATTTCGGGATTATATCTGAAAAGGTTGTGCTTACAATAGCCGGGTCTTGCAAGGTTCCCGTCCGGCATAAGAAGGACGGTGCTTTCTTTTATTTCGGTCTGTTTGTTCATTTTATCCAAAATCTCCTCGCTTTATAAATTTTATATTATTATACTCCAATATAAATACAAATTCAATCTGCGTTTTTTTGTCGGAAATACACAAATACCGCTTGTGCGATTATAGACAACTGTTAAGCTGCTTGACATAATATGTAAAATGTGATTTTTTCGCAAAAAAAAGTTTATTTCTAAAATGATTTGTATTATACTATTTAAGTAAAGTTTGTATGGAGGAATACTTATGGCAAAAAACAAAATGAAAAAAACCAACACCATACATTTCGGTATTCAGCGCAAGATTGTAGCCAATATGACGACCGAATCGTGGGCAAATGTTCCTCACGTTACATACAACTACGAGCCGGACGTCACCGAATTTATGATAGAGTATAAAAGGCTTAATGAAGATTGTCCGCCCGAGAAAAAAGTCACTTTAAATACTCTTATGCTCAAAATAATAGTTGAGGGGCTCAAAGCGGATCCGATTATGAATTCTCATATCGAATTTGACCGCAAGCTTGTCAGAGGAGAAATACATACCTTTGAAAATATTGATATTTCTATGCCGATGGTCTTGCCGAACGGCGAGATGATGACAATAAATCTTCACAACTTTGAAAACAAAAACCTTGATGAGATGGTTGCGTATATCGCGGACGTAAACCGCCGTGTCGCAAACACAAATCTTGACGAGGTTATGTTTGATGTCTCTCTTGATAACACGCTTACAGCTTTAAAGCAGGGCAAAATCAAACAAACCCTTTATCGTCTTATCGGCTCAAAGACCGGTAAGCACAAGGTTAAGACCCTAAGCGGAAAGGAAAAGAGCAATTATTATAAAATTCCCGAAAATGACAGGCTTACAAAGCACGATATCGAGCAGGGTACGATAACCGTTTCAAATATCGGTTCGGTTTACCGTGCGCAACGCGGTGAAACCTGCTTGCTTGAAATTGTTCCGCCGCAGGTTTGTGCCATAGCGGTCGGTGCCGTTCAGGATAAGCCCGTAGTCGTTGTAAATGAAGCGGGCGAAAAGGAAATAGCCATTCGTCAGGTTATGCCGCTTTGTATTGCTTTTGACCACAGAGCACTTGATTTCGGCGAGATTGTTCCGTTTATCAAACGTCTTGATGAGATATTTGCCGCTCCGGAAATAATCCATACTTGGCGCAACACCGGTATCAGCGAGGAGCATATGGCTGAAATAAAGGTTGAGCGTGAACAGCGCGAAGCAAAGTACGAGCAGAGCAAGGAACGTGAAAAAGCGCGCAAGGATGCAGAAAAGGCCGCCGAAAAAGCCCGCAGAGATGCCGAGAAGGCACGTAAGGATGCGGAAAAGGCAGAGCGTGACGCGGCGGAAAAAGCCGAGAAAGCTCGCAAGGACGCAGAAAAAGCCGAGCGCGAAGCGGCGGAAAAAGCTAAAAAAGCCGATGAAAAGGTGAAAAAAGAGGCTGAAAAGGCGCGCAAGGATGCAGAAAAGGCCGAGCGAGATGCCGCAGAAAAAGCCGAAAAAGCACGCCGAGAGGCAGAAAAAGCAAAAATAGAAGCCGTTGCCAAGGCGGAAAAAGCAAAACGCGATGCCGAGGAAAAGGCACGCAAGGAATCCGAAAAAGCCCGTAAAGAAGCCGAAAAAGCAAAAGCCAAAGCGGCAGAGGCAAAGGCAAAAGCCGAAAAGGCTCGTAAGGCAGCGGAAGAAATTAAGACTGATAAAGCCGAAAAGGCTGCACAGAAAGCCGAAAAAGAGGCGAAGGAAGCCGAAAAAGAGGCTGAAAAGGACGAGGCAATAGCCGAGCAAACCGAAAAAGAGGCAAATAATAAATAAAACAAGCCAATGGGGCTAAAGGAGAAAAACAATGGGTAAGGACATAACTTTGGTTGTTATGGCTGCCGGTATGGGCAGTCGTTTCGGCGGATTAAAGCAGCTTGAGCCGATAGGAAAAAACGGAGAGGTAATTCTTGATTTTTCGGTTTACGATGCGGTAAAGGCAGGCTTTAATAAGGTTGTTTTTGTTATAAAACACGCAATCGAGGATGATTTTAAACGTATCGTCGGCTCACGTATAGAAAAAAAGGTTAAGGTTGAGTACGTTTTTCAGGAGACAGATGCTCTTCC
>ENA-OPRS01000117-OPRS01000117.1-human-gut-metagenome-genome-assembly--contig:-NODE-117-length-59581-cov-3.085324_pt1 | contig 59581 bp, 56 predicted proteins | sample MGYA00241795_ERZ501881 | MGnify/ENA primary metagenome ERZ501881 (study PRJEB25962, sample SAMEA2042440) | human gut metagenome | biome: human gut; feature: human-associated habitat; material: faeces... | reverse complement strand
CAGTGCTGCTGGAGATATGGTCAATTCTATGGTTGTGCATAATGAGGAAACAGATGAAGATGATTTAATTGGTTTTGATGAATCTTTGGCACCATCTTTATTTGTATTTAAAACAATAGCTGATCCTTTTGTTGGGCGTATTTCTTTATTTAAGGTTTGTACAGGTTCTATTCATGCTGGTATGACTTTATTCAATGTTCAGAAAAAAGAAGCTGAGAAATTGAATAAACTCTATATTATGAAGGGAAAAGAATTAATTGAAACAGATTGTTTAAATGCTGGAGATATTGGTGCTTTATCTAAATTATCCTATACTCAAACAAATGATACATTATGTACTTTGGATTATCGTATCACTTATGAAACAATCTTATTCTCTCAACCTTATTATGGAAAAGCCATTAAACCTGTAGGTAAAGCAAATGAAGAAAAGATTACTAATGCTTTAAATAAACTTTTGGAAGAAGATAAAACATTAAAATTTGAAAATAATCCAGAAACAAAACAACAATGTATCTATGGTATTGGAGATATTCATATTGATAGTGTTGTTTCTAAATTAAAAGAAAGATTTAAAATTGATGTCACATTAGATAATATTATTATTCCTTATCGTGAAACGATTCGTGGTCAAGTGACACAACGTTATAAATATAAGAAACAATCTGGTGGTCATGGTCAATATGGTGATGTAGAAATCACATTTGAACCTTTACATGATTATACTGTTCCATTTGTATTTGAAGAAAAAATCTTTGGTGGTGCTGTTCCTAAAGCTTACTTCCCTGCTGTAGAAAAAGGTTTAGTGGAAGCAACAAAGCATGGTATTTTAGCACAGTATCCTGTTTTAGGTATTAAAGCAACTTTGATTGATGGTTCATATCATAGTGTTGATTCTTCTGAAATGGCATTTAAGATCGCCGGTTCTATGGCCTTCAAGGAGGCTATGCGCAAGGCTGATCCCGTGCTGATGGAGCCCATCATGAAGGTTACCGTCATCACTCCCGAGGAGTATATGGGCGACGTTATCGGCGACCTGAACTCCCGCCGTGGCATGATCCTGGGCATGGATGCCATTCCTGGCGCCCAGCAGGTCAACGCGGAAGTGCCCCTGTCCGAGATGTTCGGTTATGCTACCGACATGCGTTCTAAGACTCAGGGCCGTGGTCAGTACACCATGGAGCCTGCTCACTACGCAGAAGTGCCTAAGAACATCTCCGAGAAAATTATCTCCGAGCGGGGCAAAAAGTCCGATTAATCCCACATTTTTTACTTGCTTTTTCTATGCTTTGTTGTTAAAATGGAGCATATAAGCCGGTACAGAATTTTCTTGCATAAAAAAGGAGGAAATCCCAATGGCAAAGGAAAAATTTGAAAGAACTAAACCGCACGTTAACATTGGTACGATTGGCCACGTTGACCACGGCAAGACCACTCTGACTGCTGCTATCACCAAGGTTTTGGCTATGAAGGGCGACGCCCAGTTCATGGACTATGCCAACATCGATAAGGCTCCCGAAGAGAGAGAGCGCGGCATCACCATCAACACCGCTCACGTTGAGTATGAGACCGACAAGCGTCACTATGCTCACGTGGACTGCCCCGGTCACGCTGACTATGTGAAGAACATGATCACCGGTGCTGCTCAGATGGACGGTGCTATCCTGGTTGTGTCTGCTGCTGACGGCCCCATGCCTCAGACTCGTGAGCACATCCTGCTGTCCCGTCAGGTGGGCGTGCCCTATATCGTTGTGTTCATGAACAAGTGCGATCAGGTGGACGATCCCGAACTGCTGGAGCTGGTCGAGATGGAAATCCGTGACCTGCTGAACGAGTATGAGTTCCCCGGCGACGACACCCCCATCATCAAGGGTTCCGCTCTGGCCGCTCTGGAGAGCACCTCTACCGATATCAACGCTCCTGAGTATGCTCCCATCCTGGAGCTCATGGACGCTGTTGACGAGTATATTCCCACTCCTGCTCGTAACGACGACCTGCCCTTCCTGATGCCCGTTGAGGACGTCTTCACCATCACTGGCCGTGGCACCGTGGCTACTGGCCGTGTGGAGCGTGGCATCCTGAAGATGAGCGAGGAAGTTGAGATTGTCGGTCTGGCTGACGAGACCAAGAAGTCCGTTGTTACCGGCATCGAAATGTTCCGCAAGCTGCTGGACTTCGCTGAGGCTGGCGACAACATCGGCGTTCTGCTGCGTGGCATTCAGAGAAATGACATCGAGCGTGGCCAGGTTCTGGCTAAGCCCGGCACCATTCATCCCCACACCAAGTTCAAGGGCCAGGTTTACGTCCTGACCAAGGATGAAGGCGGCCGTCATACTCCCTTCTTCAACAACTATCGTCCTCAGTTCTATTTCCGTACCACCGACGTGACCGGCGTTATCTCCCTGCCCGAGGGCACCGAGATGTGCATGCCTGGCGATAACGTTGTGATGGACGTTGAGCTGATCACCCCCATCGCCATCGAAGAGGGCCTGCGTTTCGCTATCCGTGAAGGCGGCCGTACCGTTGGCTCTGGTGTTGTTACCGCTATCAACGGCTAAGTTTCTTTCAAGCTTTCAACAGAGAAGCCGTCCCTTTAGGGACGGCTTTTTTGCGTGCTGCGGGAATTCTTACTAAGTTCTTACAAATATCCGGATTGGATTGCTGTTTTCAGTCTATATGCTAGGATACAATTAGAAGATGTTCGTAGCCGGGCAGGAATCTTTTCAAAGATGGTAAGGGTATTCAACGAATTCTTTCTACAAAAGAAGGGAGGAGCCATATGGAAAACCGTGTCCATATTCCGGGAGGAAAGCATTTGGCAAGTTGGAAAACACAGGCATTGGCTTATGGAGTGGTGTGCTTTACCTGCTATGCTGCGTTTTGGTTTGGGCTGGGACAAGCCGCGCTCTTTTACTCTCTTTTGGTACAGTTTTTCCTCTTACCGCTGGCAGCTTTTGTGTTAGCCCTGCTCATGGGATTGAGCGAGTCCTGGCAGGGACGGCAATGGTTCTTTTTAGCAGCTTTTGGGATGGGCTTCCTTTTGGGGCAGTATCTCACCTTCACGTTGGCAAACATGATCTCAGTTCCCCAATTTCGCTGGCCGGAGTGGGAGAACTTTCTCTTAGGGGCGGCGTTTGCACTGCCTGGAATGGCTTTGGGTTCAGTCGTACGGTGGAGCAGACTGCTCCGACGCCTTCCGGGGGATAGAAGGCGTCCCCTGTGGGTATTTGGCATAGTTTGGGGCTGCGGTGTGGCAGTTTTCTTTGGAATGATTGTGATTCCCATTATCCTCACATTTCCCCTGACCCTATTGGAACTGTTTCTACCGTCTGTCTTTCCGAGCCAGCAGATGTCCCAATGGCTGAGTCAAGGGATGCAGGTGGTGTTTCTCTGCGGGCCCTGTGGAATCGGTGGTTTGGCCGCGTTGGGTGCCGGTTTTGCGTTGGGCCACTCCCAGAAGTGGCTGCCCAGAGAGAAGCTGCGGCTGCTGCCTTTGCCGGGAGCGGCCTGGGGGTTATCTGTGGTGTTGGGGATTACGGTGGTCCCTCTTTGGGAGATTTCCCCATTCCAGGTGCTCTGTTTGGCAGCGGTGTGCATGGCCGTACCGGGCATAGGGATGCTTGCAGGATCGTTATTTGCCACAAAGCAGAAAAGTGGTTTTTTCCATTGACAGGTACTTGACAAAGTGTTATACTATGCGCTGTAAAAAGAATATTTCCTTATCAAGAGAGGCGGAGGGACAGGCCCTGTGATGCCCGGCAACCTGTGATGTGTTCACCCTTGAGGCGAACGCCAGCAAGGTGCCAATTCCTGCGGTGCAAACCGAAAGATGAGGTGAAGAAGGACCCCTCGTTTTTCGAGAGGTCCTTTTCTTTTTGGAATGCAGCAAATAACCTTGAATGGGAATAGAAACGAAGATAAGAAAGGGGAATTGGAATGACCAAATTGTTTACTTCTGAATCTGTGACCGAGGGACATCCCGATAAAGTGTGCGACCAGATTTCCGACGCGGTGCTGGACGCCATTCTGGAGCAGGATCCTGAGGCTCATGTGGCCTGTGAGACAACGGCTACTACAGGTGTCATCCATGTGATGGGCGAGATCACCACTTCTTGTTATGTGGACATTCCTGCCATTGTGCGGCAGGTGGTCAAGGACATCGGATACGACGATCCCCGGTGCGGATTTGACGGCAATACCTGTGGTGTGCTCACTTCTATCGACACCCAGTCTCCCGACATTGCCATGGGTGTGAACCAATCCTTGGAAGCCAAAAATGGGGAAACCGACGAAAACAGCCTGACAGGCGCCGGGGACCAGGGCATGATGTTCGGTTATGCCTGCGATGAAACTCCCGAGTTGATGCCTTTGGCCATCAGTCTGTCTCACAAATTGGCCAAGCAGTTGGCCAAGGTCCGGAAAGATGGCACTTTGACCTATCTCCGTCCCGATGGCAAGACCCAGGTTACGGTAGAATACGAGGGCAACAAGGTCAAGCGGGTGGATGCCATTGTGATTTCCACCCAGCATGACGAGGACGTAAAGCTGGAAAAGCTGAAGAAGGACATGATCAAATATGTGATCAAACCTGTGGTTCCTGCGGAGTTGGTGGACCAGAATACCCGGATCTATATCAATCCCACGGGCCGGTTTGTGATCGGCGGTCCTGTAGGGGACAGCGGTCTCACCGGCCGGAAGATTATTGTGGACACCTATGGCGGCTATGGCCGTCACGGAGGCGGTGCTTTTTCCGGGAAAGATCCCACCAAGGTGGACCGTTCCGCCGCTTACGCAGCCCGTTGGGTAGCCAAGAATATTGTGGCTGCCGGTTTGGCCCATCGGTGTGAAATTGAGTTGGCCTATGCCATTGGCGTGGCCCGTCCTGTTTCCATCATGGTGGACACCTTCGGTACCGGTTCTGTCAGCGACGAGCAGCTTTCTCAGGCTGTGCAGAAGGTCTTTGACCTGCGTCCCACTGCCATCATCAAGGAGTTGGATCTGCGCCGTCCCATTTACCGTCCTCTGGCCGCTTATGGTCATATGGGCCGGGAAGATCTGGGAGTGCCGTGGGAGAAAACCAACCGTACCGAAGCTCTTCTGAGCGCAGTGGCGGAGCTGTAAGCAAATCAAAAAAGGGTGGGCCTTGTGCCCGCCTTTTTCTTTTGGATAGACAGGCACGGGAAGAAAAGCCTCCCATAGAATAGAACCAGGGGAGGCGAAGTAGATGGCATATTTGTTTTGGGGTGTTGTAGGTGTTTTATCCCTTTTGGGATTGATAGAGGTGGTTCGTTGGTGCGTTTTCTGGCTGATGAAACCGGCAAAACCAGCGGCGCTTTGGTGGGTGATCTCTCCCAAAAATGGGGAGGAGTGTGAACAGCTGATTCGGGCAGCAGTGGAGAGAATCCAGTGGATGGACTGGAGAGGACCCTGTTATGTAGAGTGTCTCAACGAAACGGAAAGTCCTCAGGTCGAGGCCATCTGCAAGGTATTGGAGCGAAGATATCCCATGGTGCGCCTTTGCAAAAAGGAAGATCTGGTGTATGATAGAGGGAGTAAAACTTGATGGTGGAGGAAAGGAAACGGCCTTGGAGGAAAAGGGATTGCTGGAGCTGCAAGGCTCCGTGGAACATGTCATTTATCACAACGATAAAAATCAATACACGGTACTGGAGCTGGCCACCGAAGGGGGCATTGTCACGGTAGTGGGAGCGTTCCCTTTTGTCAGCGAGGGGGAGGAGCTGCGCATTTACGGAACCTGGAGCAGCCATCCTTCTTTTGGGGACCAATTCAAGGCAGAGACCTTTGAACGGGCCCGGCCTGCCACCACGGCGGCCATGTTGAAATACCTGTCTTCCGGCGCGGTGAAGGGGGTAGGCCCCGTTATGGCCAGAAGGATCATGGACACCTTTGGGGAAAAAGCCCTGGAAGTGATGGAAAACGATCCGGACCGGCTGGCTCAGATCAAGGGGATCACCTTAGAAAAGGCCCGGGAGATCGGAGGAGAATTGCGGCGGGTCTACGGAATCCGAGAACTGATGATGTTTCTGGGAACCTATGGAGTGCGGCCGGAAGAAACGGTGTTGGTTTGGAAACAGTTTGGGGAAGGGGCGGTATCCTGTATCCAGGAGGATCCCTATTGTCTGTGTGGAGAAGGGATGGACATCAGTTTCGACATCGCGGATTCCATTGCGGAGTCTCTGGAGATGCCCCGAGACGACGGGGGCAGGGTCCAGGCCGGTGTTCTCTATGTGCTGCGGCACAATCTCAACAACGGCCACACCTGCCTTCCCGCAGACAAGCTTTGCCCGGCAGCGGCTCAGCTGTTGGGAGTGGAGCTGGAAGCGGTCCAAGATGCCCTGTATACCCTGTGTGAATCCTTTCAAACCGTCTGTGAAAACTTCGAGGGCAGGGATTACATTTTCCTCCAAAAGCAACATGCCTCGGAGGCGTATATAGCCGCCCGGATGAAGACCATGTTGGGGATGCCCCCTCACGCCATCGATGGAGCGGAAGAGAAGATCCGGCAAGTGGAAGCCCAACGGAACATCCGGTACGCGGAAAAGCAGCGGGAGGCCATTCGGGCGGCCTTGGAACAGGGAATCCTGATCCTGACCGGCGGCCCTGGCACCGGTAAGACCACCACTCTAAACGCCATTATTCACCTGCTCAAGGAAGCGGGGGAGAAGGTATTTCTGGCAGCCCCTACCGGACGAGCAGCCAAACGGATGAGTGAACTGACCGGGGAAGAGGCCAAGACCATTCACCGGATGCTTCAGGTGGACTGGGATGAGCGGGACAACCCTGTTTTTACCCGGAACGAACGAAATCCCTTGGAGTGTGACTGTGTTGTCATCGATGAGCTTTCCATGGTGGACTCCTATGTCTTTGAAAGTGTTCTGCGGGCAGTGCCTTTTTCCTGCCGGCTGATTCTGGTAGGGGACAACGACCAGCTTCCCAGCGTGGGGGCGGGGAACGTGTTGGGAGACTTGATCGGATCGGGGCTGTTTCCCACAGTCCAGCTCAAGGAGATTTTCCGGCAATCCCAAGAAAGCCTCATTGTTCTCAACGCCCATCAGATTGTGGAGGGAAAGCGGCCGGAGCTGAACCGCCGTGACAGTGACTTTTTCTTTATGCCCCAGCAGGACCCTGCCAAAGCGGCCCAGCTGATCGTTTCCCTGTGTGCCCAGCGGTTGCCCAGAAGCTATGGGTATTCCAGTGTGGCAGACATTCAAGTGCTCTGTCCCGGACGAAAGGGAGAGCTGGGCACGGTAGAGCTGAACAAATTGTTGCGGGAGGCCATCAATCCCCCGGCCAAAGGAAAAACAGAAGTGAAAATCAACGGCACTGTATTCCGGTTGGGAGACAAGGTGATGCAGGTGCGTAATGACTACAATCTTCCCTGGACCCGAGATGACGATACCGGCGGGGAAGGGGTGTTCAACGGGGACATGGGTGTCATCACGGAGATTGACCGTCCCGGAGGCGCCCTGCATGTGCGAATTGACGAGAAGGATGTGCTCTACGACTTTGAACACGCTGCCAACGAGCTGGAGTTGGCTTACGCGGTGACGGTGCACAAGAGCCAGGGCAACGAGTTCCCCGCGGTGGTCCTCCCGGTGCTGCGGCCACCTGCCCAGCTTTGCTACCGGAATCTATTGTATACCGGCGTCACTCGGGCCAAACAGCTGTTGATTCTGGTGGGCCAGCGCGGTGTCATCGACGCCATGATCGAAAACGACCGGAAAACCAGACGCTATACAGGGCTCAAATATTTTCTGGAACAGGAAACCTAACAGGATCCTACATAAAAACGCCGCTACTGGAATTTCCCGTAACGGCGTTTCTGTCAATCTAAAAATTTTGCCATGGCATACCAGTCGCGCCAGGAGCCGTCGGCCATTTTGGCGGCCCGGCGAAGAGTGCCCTCCACCACAAAGCCCCGGCTGAGATAGAGCCCAATGGCTCTCAGGTTGGTGGTGTCCACTTCCAGGGTCAATTTCTCAATCCCCTGAGTCCGGCACCAGTCCTCCTGAATCTGCATCATCTTTCGGGCAAGGCCCATTCTCCAAAAATCCTGCCGCACGGAAATGCCTAGGCTGGCCACATGCCGTAGACGAAAGCGGTTTGGGTTGTACTGACAGTTGCAGGTGGCAACCACTTCCCCCTGGGGGGAGCGGACTACCAAAAACAGGTTGGATTCGCGGTCAGCTGTTGTTTGGAGAAAAGTTTTTTCTTTTTCCAAGGGATATTCCCGTTGGGCCTCTCCGGGTTCCCGAGACAGAAAGGTGGTTTCTCGGTCCACAATTTCCATGTAGCGGATGATTTCCGCCGCATCTTCCCCTGTGGCGTTTCGGATCAGGAAGGTCTGTCCCTTGTTCTCAAATACTTCTTTATATTGTGCCATCTTTCCCCACCCTCCTAAAATTTTGTGGAAAAGTATAGCACAGACAGGGGAAATGGTCAAGGAAAAGATTTCCCCTGTTGAAAAAATGAATGGTATGGTTTATAATATTTGAAGTATACGAAAATGGGAATTTATGACCAGAAGTAAGGATGATGGAGAGAATGATAGGAACCGATATCGCCATTGACCTGGGGACTTCCCGGTTTAAAGTGTATTTGGACGGCAAGGGGATTGTGCTCAGCGAGCCTTCCATTATTGCCGTGGATAATCTCACCGACCAGGTGATAGCCGTGGGAAGCGACGCCTATGAAATGCTGGGCCGCACCTCGGAACGGATCACGGTAGCCCGTCCCCTGAGCAACGGAGTCATTTCCAATTTTTCCCTGGCGGAGCAGCTGATCAGCTACTATCTGAAGCGAATCAGCTCCAGCAGAGTGTTCATGCCCCGGGTAGTGGTGAGCATTCCCTGCAACGTCACCGAAGTGGAAAAACGGGCAGTGGTGGAGGCCATCACCGCAGCAGGAGTGCGAAAAGTCTGCCTGATTGAGGAGCCGGTGGCTGCTGCCATTGGAGCCGGAGTGGATATTGCAGTTCCTCACGGCACCATGATTGTGGATATCGGCGAAGGGGCCACCGACATGGCGGTGATCTCTTTAAATGGCATTGCCGTGGCCAATTCCTGCAACATAGCCGGTGCGGACTTCAACGATGCCATCATCAAATATGTGCGGAAAAAGTACAACTTGCTGATCGGGGACCGGACGGCAGAGGAGGCAAAAATTGCCATTGGCTGCGCTTATCCCCGGAAGGAGCTTTTGGAATACACCTTGAAAGGCCGCAATGCCATGACGGGTTTGCCTGAGACCACAGTGATGAATTCCGATGAGATGATCGAAGCGCTCATTGAGCCGGCCATTTCCATCATCCGGACGGTACAGACCACTTTGGAAGAGACGCCGCCGGAGCTTTTGGCGGATATCTTCACTGACGGCATCTACCTGACCGGCGGTTCAGCTAATCTGTACGGCTTTTCCACGCTGCTTTCCAAGAAGACGAAGATTCCTGTAGTCACCTTTGAGGACCCGGAGAACTGCGTGGTCTTGGGAGCCGGCAAGGCCATCAAATATTTGGACAAAATGGACAGCCGGGGCCATGGAAAGCTCAATCCCCTGGTGGCATACTCTTGATGGAGGATCCACAATGAAGGTTGGCATTTTGCAGGCTTCTTCACAAAGGGAGAAAAATCCCATTTTGGAAGCTTGTGTGAAGGAGGTTGTCCCGGCGGGCTGGGAAGTGGTCAACTTCGGCGTGTATCAGGATTCCGGAATGCCCCTCAGCTATGTGCAGGCCGCCTTATGTATCAGCATGCTGATGGAGAGCAAGGCGATAGATTTTGTTATTACCGGCTGTTCTTCCGGCCAGGGAATGATGCTGGCCTGCAACAGTCTCCCGGGCATCTTGTGTGGCTATGTGGAGCATCCTACGGATGCCTATCTTTTTGGGAGAATCAACAATGGGAATGCGGTTTCCTATCCTTTGGGCATGGGATGGGGCTGGGCCGGAGAACTCAATTTTAAGGAAACCGTCCGAGCGCTGTTCCAGGAGCCTATGGGGATTGGATATCCTCTCCAGGAGGCGGAGCGGAAAAGGGAGGATACCCGGTTTCTGCACCAAGCCAATTCCCTTTGCAAACGTTCTTTGGCGGAGATCCTGGAGGTGCTTCCAGGGGACTTGGTAAAACCTGCTCTTGCTTACAATCCTGTATTTGATTACGTCCAGCTTTACGGAAGAAACGAAGAACTGCTTTGCCAATTGAAAAATGCGCGATAAAAAATGGACTGGAATTTCCAGTCCATTTTTTGTGTCTCTATGCCGGAGACTCAGCTCCCAATCTGGGATTTCTCCAACAGCCCAAAGTGAAGCAGCGCCTTTTGGACCCCATCTTCTCCTACGGGGGCAGTGGTGTAAGTGGCGGCCGCTTTTGCGGCGGGAGTACCGTTTCCCAGAGCCACGCTGGTTCCCGCCCAGGAGAGCATCCGCAGGTCGTTGTTGCCGTCCCCAAACACCATGATCTCCTCCCGGGTGAACCCGTAGTAATCCGCCACTGCCTGAATACCGATTTCCTTGCCTCCCCCTTGGGGGATAACGTCCAAAATGGTTCCGCCGGCGGTGGTGATTTCGATGTGCTCCAAGGGGGCCAGTCGCTCAACGGCCTCCTGGAAGGGTATGTACGCCAGGAATTGGAGCACAGGATGCTGGTCCAACCTGGAAAGGTCATAGGCGCCAGGTCCGGGAAGCTTGGCCCAGGCGAAATGCTGTTGAATGAGAGGGGAAGGAGTGACGTAGAAACTTTCTTTTTCTTCGATGATCAAGCAGGGAAAAGGATCGGCTTTGACCAATTCCACCAGTTTCCGGATATCCTCCGGATGATGGGCCATTCGATGGAGAACGGTGCCGTCCCGGGTAGTGCCCAATTGGCCGTTGAGGGTAAGAAAACCGTCAAAGGGGAAAAGGTCTTCCAAAAACGTGACCATGGCCGGGATTCGTCCCGTAGCCACAAAGAGCTTGATTCCCTTTCGCCGCAAGCAAGCCAGGCTTGTCAGGGTAGAGGCAGGAATTTTCCCTGTGGCAGGGTCGATCAGGGTCCCGTCAATGTCGAAAAACAGGGCTTTCACCATGGTGTCACGTCCTTTGGGGCAAGAAATTCACAGGCGGAAAGATTCCACCAATTGGGGGTCTATTCCATAATTTTCTGCACAGTCTCGAAGACCGTCGAAGATTTCCTCCCGAGAATAATCCCGGGCTTCCAGCTCCCGGTCGGAAAAGCCGTTGAGGTGTTCGTAAAAACCCAAGGCTATGGGAAATGTGGCTGGATCGGAAAAGTCCAGGGTGTCAAACAGAAGGTTTTCTGCCCGATTGATTTCTCCCCGGTCACAGAGGGCTTTCAGTTCTGCCAAAAGGGGAGGTACCGTTCCTGCAGAAACGCCCTGGAGCCGCTCTTGTTCTCCTTCCAGCATGGGGACTTCCCGTCCCAGCACCCGGGATAGAAGCGTTCCCATATCCCGGATCATCCGGATAATATAATCTTCGGTGAGCATGGGTTCCCTCAGCTTTCCCGGGCTTTATATTTCTCCACAATCAAATTGGCACATTTGTAGATATCTCCGCCGCCCAGGGTCAGGATTAAATCCCCGGGCTGGGCGTGGTCCATCACATAATCGGCGATCTCTTCGAAGGAATTGAACCAGACGCTGCCGGGAATTTTGGCGGCCAAATCGCTGGTGTGGATATTGTAGGTGTTGGTTTCCCGTACAGCCAGGATTTCCGTCATCACCACATGATGGGGGATGGACAGGGCCTTGGCGAAGTCGTCCAACAGATTGTACGTGCGGGAGTAGGTGTGGGGCTGGAATACGGCCCAAACCTGCCGGTATCCCATGCGTACCGCAGAGGTGAGCACGGCGGTCAGCTCGGTGGGATGGTGGGCAAAGTCGTCAGCCACGGTGACCCCTTCAAATTTTCCCAACACCTCAAACCGACGGTGGACTCCGGAGAATTTTCCCAGGGTTTCGCAGATGTGTTGGGGAGAGACGCCCAGACAATGGGCAGCGGCAGCGGCGGCCAATGCGTTCATCATGTTGTGCTCGCCGGGGACAATCAGATTGACCCGGCCCAATTTCTCACCGTGATAGGTCAGGGTGAAATCTTCGCAAGCGGTGTCTTCCTCGTTCATTTCGGTGGGGTAGTAATCGTTTTTGGGATCCATGCCGAAGGTGACAATTTTGGCGTTGGTGATGTCCTTGACACTTTCCATGGCCCGCTGGTTGTCCCCGTTGACCACCAAAAGCTGGGAAGTCTGCTTGGCAAACTGGTGGAAGGACTTTACAATATTGTCCACGGTCTTAAAGTAGTCCAAATGGTCCGCATCGATGTTGAGAATCACGGACACAGCAGGGTGAAGCTGCAGGAAAGTGTCTACATATTCACAGGCTTCCACCACAATGGTTTCCCCTTTGCCGATTCGGCTGTTGGCGCCCAGCATGGGCAGTTTACCGCCGATGATGGCACTGGGATCCAGGCCTCCGTCGATGAGAATTTCCGTTAGCATAGCGGTGGTGGTAGTTTTTCCGTGAGTTCCGGAGACAGCCACAGGGCGGCGGAATTTTCGTGTCAGCAGGCCCAGCATGACAGAGCGCTCCAAAGTGGGGATGCCCCGTTCCCGGGCAGCCACCAATTCGGGGTTATCGGGCTTGCAGGCGGCCGTGTAGACCACCACTTGGGCATCTCCGATATTTTCGGCCTTGTGACCCATGGTGACGGGAATGCCATATCCCCGAATCCGGTCCAAGGTGTCGGACTCGTTGATGTCCGATCCGGTCAACTGATATCCTTTGTGGAAGAGAATCTCGGCCATAGGGCACATGCCGGAGCCGCCGATCCCTACGAAATGCAATTTTTTCACTCGATCCAAAATATTTTCATCCATCGTATCATCTCTCCTTGAACGAGGTTGGATAATCCCATACTTATCTATTATTATATTGCGAAACCTCCATAAAATAAAGTCTCATTTTGAAAAAAATCGCCAATCTCTTCCTGGGGAACCAAATCCTTCCGGAAGCCATATTATGGGAGGGATCGAAAGGCCGGATGGTTTGGGAAAGGGATGGGGAGCATGGGGTGTTTTGGTGTGGTGGGAGGAGACCGGCGGCAACTGTACGCTGCCAGATTTCTCAGGGAGCAGGGTTGGACTGTCCTTTTGGCGGGGTGGGAACAAGGGGAGGATACCCGGGATTTACCCCAGGTATCCCTGGAAGAATTGGGAAACCAGGCCCAGAAGGTGCTCCTGCCCTTGCCCGCCACCAGGGACGGCCATTTTTTAAACGCGCCCTATTCCCGGGATCCCATTCCCTTGGGGGATGAGTTTGCCAAATCCCTGGTGGGCTGTCAGGTATACGGGGGAATGGTAGGGCTTTTGCGGGAATCTTCCTCCTTGTGGGAGAAAATTCCCCTGTTTGACTATTTTCACCGGGAAGAGCTGACTTTGGGAAACGCCTTTCTCACGGCGGAAGGGGCAGTGGCTTTGGCCATACAGCTTTCCCCCAGGGGGCTGGGGGGGAGCCGGTGTCTGGTGACGGGATTCGGGCGGATCGGGAAAGCACTGTGTTTGGACCTGCGGGGAATGGGAGCTCAAGTGGACTGTGCTGCCCGGAAGTCCAAGGATTTGACGGCCATTGGCGCCCTGGGGTATGGCGCCTGTACGTACGGAACCATGCAAGGGCCTTATGATGTGGTTTTCAACACAGTCCCCGCACCGGTGTTGACAGAAAGTGCCCTGGCCCGGTTGGGGCCGGATCCCCTTGTGCTGGAATTGGCCAGTGCTCCCGGGGGCGTTGACCGGGCAGCGGCGGATCGTCTGGGCATCAGGGTGGAGGACGCCCCCTCCCTGCCGGGCAGGTTTTCCCCTCAGGCTTCTGGAGAGCTGATTGCCCGGACCGTGTGCGCCATGTTGGAGGAAACCATTTCACAATAATCCAGAACGAAAGGCGGAAGTTATTGATGAAGACCATTGGATTTGCCATGTGCGGCTCCTTCTGCACCTTTGAAAAGGCGGTGGGACAGATGGAAGCCCTTTCCAAACAATATAACATCCTGCCGCTCATGTCTCAGAACGCCTACGAAACGGATACCCGGTTCGGACGGGCGGAGGACTGGGTGCACAGGGTGGAAACCATTGCAGGCCGGGAAGTACTGCATACCTTGGTGCAGGCAGAGCCCATTGGGCCAAAAGGGATGGTGGATCTTTTGGCGGTGGCTCCCTGTACGGGAAACACTCTGTCGAAAATTGCCGGGGGCATCACCGATACACCTGTGACTATGGGGGTAAAATCCGCCTTGCGCATCGGAATCCCCGTAGTGTTATGCTGTGCCACCAATGATGCCATGGCAGCTTCCGGTCCCAACCTTTTGCGGCTGCTGAACACCAAGAATGTGTACCTGGTGCCTTTGCGGCAAGATGACCCGGTGAAAAAGCCGGTTTCCTTGGTGGCTGATTTTACCTTGCTTCCTCAGACCATTCAACAGGCGCTGGAAGGGAAACAGTTGCAGCCGGTGTTCCTGCCTCCTCAGGGGAGCTGCTGAAAAGTTCTTTATTTACAAATTTGTGGTTTTGGGGTATGATAAAGAGGTATTACGGTTGGATTCCGTAGAACTGTTGGAATCCGGCTGTGCATCTTTGGAGAAAAGGACAGGACACCATGCTGTATTGCACCAAATGCCGTGGAATCTGTGAGGATTCCACCCTCAAATGCCCCAACTGTAAAAGCACCAATCTTCGCCAGGTAAAGGATGACGACTATGTCCTGCTGCACCGGGCGGATCAATATACGGCCCAGCGTCTGGCGGAACAATTCGACCAGCAGGGGGTAGCGTATCAATTGGAGCCCTTTGTGGGCGGATGGGTCTCCTATCTTTACGACAGCGATGTGCTCCCTACGGACAAGATGATTGTAGTCCGGTACGGTGATCTGCCCAAAGCCCGGGAATTGTCGGTCCAGGTGCGGGATCAGATCGACCGGGAACGGGAGGCGGAACAAGGAGAAGAGAACTTTGAGGAGATGCCTTTTAAAAAGCGGGTCCTGGTGCAGGTTCTCTCCGTGATCGCCTTCCTGCTGGTGGTAATGTTGGTGGTGTTCGGAGCGGATGCTGTGGCCAACTGGATCAAGGGCCTTTTTTCCTAAAGGTTTCAACATAATAACGCGGACTTCCGGCGGCCTGCCTTTCCAGCAGAAGAGCCGGTCAAATACCCCTTTGTGGAAAGGATGAGTGAATATGCAGGACTACAAATTGGATACCCTTTGTATCCACGCGGGTTACAAGCCCGGGAACGGTCAGCCCAGAGTGGCCCCTATTGTGCAGAGCACCACATACACCTATGAGAGTTCCAAGGAAATGGGCGCCCTGTTTGATCTGGAGGAAGATGGTTTCTTCTACACCCGACTGGGGAATCCCACCAACGATGTGGTGGAGAAGAAGATTGCAGCCCTGGAGGGGGGCGTTGGTGCGCTGATTACCTCTTCGGGTCAAGCGGCCAGCCTGATGTCCGTGCTGAATATTTGCACGGCAGGGGATCATTTGGTAAGTTCCAGCGCCATTTACGGCGGCACCTTCAACCTGTTCTACAAGACCATGAAGGAGATGGGCATTGAGACCACCTTTGTGTCGCCTACCAGCACCAAAGAGGAACTGGCTGCGGCCATGCGTTCCAATACCAAGTGTGTGTTCGCGGAGACTTTGGCCAATCCTTCCCTGATTGTGGCGGATTTGGAGACTTTTGCCCAGGCGGCCCACGAGCACGGCGTGCCCCTGATTGTGGACAATACCTTCCCCACGCCCATGAATTGCCGGCCCTTCTCCTTTGGAGCTGACATTGTGGTGCACTCCACTACCAAGTACATGGACGGTCATGCGGTCCAGGTGGGCGGCGTGATTGTGGATTCCGGCAATTTCAACTGGGACAACGGCAAATTCCCTGCCCTGACGGAGCCGGACGAGTCCTACCACGGAGTGGTTTATACCAAGCAGTTTGGGAAAGCAGCTTATATCACCAAAGCTCGCACCCATCTGATGCGGGATCTGGGAGCCCAGGCAGCGCCTATGAATGCCTTCCTGCTGAATCTGGGATTGGAAACCCTGGCTCTGCGCATGGAACGCCACTGCTCCAATGCTTTGACGGTGGCCAAGTATCTGGAGTCGGATCCCCGGGTGAGTTGGGTGAATTACCCCGACCTGAAGAGCAGCCCTCAGCATGCCCTGGCCAAGAAGTATATGCCTCACGGCACTTGCGGTGTAGTATCCTTCGGGGTCAAGGGTGGCCGAGAAGCGGCTACTCGGTTTATGGATGGCTTGGAGATGGCTTCGGTGGTTACCCATGTGGCTGACCTGCGCACTTGCGCTCTCCATCCTGCCAGCACCACCCATCGTCAGATGACCGACGAGCAGTTGAAGGAAGCGGGCGTTCCCGCCGACTTGATCCGTCTGTCCGTGGGCATCGAAAATCCCGAAGACATTCTCAACGATATCAAGCAGGCTTTGGAGAAGGCTGTTCAATAAAATATCAGAAATCCGGAAGGGAACAGCAGGTTGCTGTTCCCTTTTTTTGCCCTTTTCCTCAGAGAGTTCCTCCCGATTATCGTCAAAAAGAAAGGGTTTGCTTTCTTTGCAGACAAGCAAACCCTTTAACGATGGGTTACAGCAGTGCCGGGAAGCCCGTTTGGGAGAGGTTCCAGAATTGCTGAAGAGAGTGTTATTCCTGGGCGGAGAACGTAAAGGTGACAGCCTGGACCATGGCGTAGTCCTGGAACTCCTCCGGAGTAAAAAAGGAATCCACAGTGAACGAGCGCAGAGAGGTGCCGTCATCTCCTACAAACAGGGCCACAGGTATTTCCTGATCCAGTTGGATTTCTCGATCTTCCGTCAGCCATGCCTGGGAAAAGGACATCAGGTCACTGGAGGATTCCACAGGCTTGCTGCGGAAGGAAGAGGTACCCTGAGCGTGAATGGCAACGTCAAAAGTCCTGTCCTCTCGGTATACCAAAGAGATCACCGGGTCTTGGGGGCCTTGGGCATCGGGGGAATCCCAGGAAATGCTACCGCCTCCGTTGTCCGCCCACTGTCCGTCCTGAAGTGCGTAGCAGTTTACAGAGAGGGAAAGGGCGTTTTCCGGAGTTTGGAGGGTATAGAACATGGCGGTGTTGTTCAGCCCCAAATATCCCAATAACTCTTTTTGGTCCTGGGAAAGGGAAAGGGGAGCCACCTTGTTTTCCTGGGAAGGGGATCCACACCCCGTCAGCACAAAAGCCAACAGGCACAGTAACGCCCCCAGTTTTTTCAAGGACCGATTCATTTTTCTTTCCTCCAATCCACCCCGCAGCAAGGATATTCGTGACTGAAGTGGTAGCCCAATTTTTCCGCCAGCGCAACGCTGGTCAGATTGGCTGCATCCCAGCTGGGATAGAGCCCCCGGTCCAGGCAGTGGAGGATCAAAGCAGAAGCGCAGCAGAGAGCCAGTCCTTTCCGCCGGTATTCCAATTTGGTGTCAATTTCAATTTCAATGCCCTCCCGGTACCAGGTGTAGGAAGAGGCTCCCGCAGCCAGTTCTTCTCCTCGAAGGGCCACAAACCCACAGCCGTGAGCCGCATATTCCTCCCAGGAGGAGAAGTTGGCGCAGAAGTCCCCGGCCCAGGGAAACTCTGGACCTTCCGGATTTCGGATCCGGGTGAACAGGTCCCGGTCAATTTGCCGGAGAGTAAATCCCTTGGGCAGACGGTCCCGGAATTTTTGCAGCTTGACTCGGTCAAATACATGAGGTTCCTTTCGAAAGGCATATCTGGGGAAGGTCTTGACCCGACCGGCGTGGACTTGTTCCACCAGTTCCTGCCATCCCTGGTTCTGGGGGATCACCAGAGCTTCCGGAGCTGCAAAATCGCTGGGGATGTGGGCTGCCAATAGGGGAGCTTCCTGGACGGTGCAGTCACCTCCCAAAAAGAGAAAATCCCCCACCACCACCTGGGCTGCCCGTGGGTGGTGTTCATCGTCTGCCCAAGCCCGCCCCATACAGCCTTGCAGGCATGACCAGAGTAAAGTTTCCTCCCATTCTTCAAATAGGCCCGTCAGAATCTCTCTTCGATCCCTTGCGATTTCCACCATATGCTCGTTCTCCTTTTTCGCCGTTTCAAAACCGTGAGATCACCCGGCTCTTTCCGGATGATAGGTAACCATAAGCTCCCGTTTTTCCTTGGAATCGAACGATTCCTGTTGAGACGAGTGTACCAGAAAAAGAACGGTGTGACAAGGGGAGGAAAGCTTTTCTCCAGAAGAAAAGCCGCGGTCTTTCAACCACGGCAGTTTTGTTATTCCTGTAGGGGGGCTTCCTCCTGCTCGGAAGGGGAGGGAGCGTCGTTTGTTTCCTGGTCAGAAGCCGGGTCCACAGGAGAGACCACGGGGGAAACGGCTCCCAGAGGCGTTCGGGAGATCAGGGGAAATTGAACGGTGACAATAAACAGGTCTCCGTCGGTATGCACGTTGAAGGTACCTCCGCAGGCTTCCGTGAAGCTTTTGGCAATGGACAATCCCAAGCCGCTTCCTTCGGTGCTGCGGTTTTGATCGCCTCGGACAAACCGGGCGGTCAAGTCTTCCCCGTTCATGGTGATTTCGTTGCGAGAGATATTCCGGATGCTCACCTGAGCCATGCCATTTTGAGCGGACAGGCTCACATAGGCACGGGACCCTTCCAAGGAATATTGGGCGCAGTTGCGAATCAAGTTTTGAAAAACGCGGTAAAGCCGTTGACCATCCGCGTGGACCAAAAAGGGGGTATCGGGGATATCCACCCGCCAGGTCAAGCGGGAATTGCGCAGAGTTTCGTCCATTTCCGCGAAGGTTTGCTGCAGCAGCTTTCCAATGTCCAAATCCTCCAGATTCAGGGAGATATTCCCGGTAGTGGCCTTGGACACTTCGAACACATCCTGCACAATATGGTTGAGCCGGTCTGCTTTGCGGGAAATGGTCTCAATGTAATCCATCACATGGGGCGGCAAATCCGGTTCCCGCTTTAAAAGTTCCACGTAGCTGATGATGGAAGTCAGAGGAGTCTTGATGTCGTGGGACACGTTGGTGATCAATTCCACCTTGGTCCGGTCTGCTTTGATGCCTTCTTCCACAGCTTTTTGAATGCCGGTGCGGATCATGTTCAGCTGCATAGCGCAATCATACAGGTTGGAGTTGGGGGCAATGTGGTTGACTGCGTTCAGATTTCCCCCATACATTTCTGCAATTTGGGCCATGAGAATGCTGGCGTCCCGGAGATCCTGCTTTAAGGCCAGAATATACCAGAGAATGGAGCCGATTACACCTGCCGCCGCAAACCCCACCACGGCCAGCAGAAAAAAGTCTCGGATCCGGGAATCCGGTCCCCGCAGGAGAAAGAGAAACATGCCGGAAGAAACTCCCAGTACGCCCACAATGACCGCCAGGGTAGAGAAGAGCCTGCGGATGCAGCGCTGTTCGAAGTTGGTCATGCCTCGGTAGGTGTTCAGGGTTTTCAGGAGGGAGTGGACAATGTTGTGCCGGAAAAATTGCCGGTTGCGGCCAATGTCCAGACAGAGAAAATAAAGAAGAATCACTGCCAGCACCGCAGTGAACCACCCATAGGTGATGGTGGTGGTGTACATGTCCACCGTCAGGCTGAACAGCAGGATCAGGATAATAAATAAAAGCTTAAATTCCACCCAAATCCGGGAAAGTCCCTGAGCCAGAGCGGCTTCAAAACCCAGCCGGTGTTTCCGGAAAGCGATGACCAACGTGAGGGCCGTGGCCACCAACAGAATCACGCAGACCAGTGCCACCGGAACCCAGGGAGGCATTTCGTTTCCTTCTGCCACATGCTGCACCGCGTTGCCCAAGCCGCTGGCCATAGTGGGATCCAGGGCGATAAAAAGCAGAAGCAGCAGGACCATGGTGACCCCGCAGAGCAGAACCATAAAGGAGATCCAGGAAAGGACCCCCTTGAACATGTCAGTGTTTTTCGAACTTGTAGCCAATCCCCCACACCACCTTCAGATATTCCGGTTCTCCCGGATTGATTTCGATTTTTTCACGGATCCGGCGGATATGGACCATCACCGTATTTTCCGTGGAGTAGGCGGACTCGTTCCAGATTTTGCTGTAAATTTCCTCGGCGGGGAAAATCCGGCCCGGATTGCGCATGAGCAATTCCACAATTTTGGTTTCCGTAGCCGTCAGCTTAACCGGTTCCCCATCGGCGTAGAGCACGTGCTCGTCCAGATTAAAGCAGAGCCTGCCGTTGACGATGGTGTTTTCGCTGCTGGAATGGATGTCGCCCAGGCTGGTGTACCGCCGCAGCTGGGACTTGACCCGAGCGGTGAGTTCCATGGGGTTAAAGGGCTTTGTGACGTAATCGTCGGCGCCCATGGAGAGGCCAATGACCTTGTCACTGTTTTCGCTTTTGGCAGAGAGCACAATGATGGGCAGGTTCTTCCGCTCCCGGATTTTCATAATGGCAGACAATCCATCCAATTTCGGCATCATCACGTCGATGATGATCAGATGAATGTCCTTGGTCAGAGCCATATCCAAAGCCTCCATGCCGTCGTAAGCCTTGAAGACGTTGTACCCTTCGCTTTCCAGGTTCAAAGCAATTGCCCGCACGATTTCCCGGTCATCGTCCACCACCAGGATATTTTTCTTTTCACCGCTGTCCATACCGTTCCGGTCCCTCCTAACTCGATTGCCGATCCTGTCATTGAGTGTAACGGATCTTCCTTACATTCCGAAAAACGAATTTCTTACGAAAATCATACATTATTTTTTTCAGCAGTGCAACCGGATCTCCTGGAAATTTCCAAGGGGAAAGGTCCGGGGGTTCTCTGGCATGTTTGCCAGGAAAGCTCCATACCTATGGATGGGAGGTGGAAAAGATGAAACAATGTTGGGGGCTTTTCCGGCGCAAAGGGGTGGTGCTGGGGGCTCTGGCGGGAGTGTTGATTCTATGCGTGCTGGCCACTGTGGTGACGGTGGGTACTCCAAGGGCAGTTCCGGCTTCTGCGGAAATTACCAACTGGGGGTTGTGCTTTCAAGAGGAAGGGCAGCCCCCTATCGGCAATGCGGACAGTGAATACCTGGCCCAGTTCAACGCCCTGTATCGGGTGCCCACCGAGGAAAAGATTCTCTACCTGACCTTTGACGCAGGCTATGAGAACGGGAACACGGAGAAGATCCTGGACGCCCTGAAAGCTCACCAGGTGCCCGCCACGTTTTTCCTGGTGGGAAACTACTTGGAAACCCAGCCGGAGCTGGTGTGTCGGATGGTGGAGGAAGGCCATACGGTAGGCAACCACACCTACAGCCACCCGGATATGTCGGCCATTGCCCAAGAAGAGGATTTTCGGCAGGAGCTTTTGAAAAACGAAGAGCTTTACCGGGAAATCACCGGGGAAGAGATGGCAAAGCTCTACCGCCCGCCCCAGGGAAAATACTGTGAAAGCAACTTGTGCATGGCGCAGAAGCTGGGGTACCGGACCGTGTTTTGGAGTCTTGCCTATGTAGACTGGTATGAAGACGATCAACCCACCAAGGAAGAAGCCTTCGGAAAGCTGCTGCCTAGAATCCATCCGGGAGCGGTGGTGCTGCTCCACAGCACCTCGGCTACCAATGGGGAGATCCTGGATGAACTCTTAACCCGCTGGGAGGAAATGGGATACACCTTCGGCAGGCTGGAAGAAATCGTACTATAATTCTTATGTAGAAATAAAATATAGAAGCTCCCCTGTACAATGGGAAAAAGCGCCTGGTGCGATTCTCGTTAGCAGGGGAGGACTTTTATGGAACGATGGGAGATTGTGGTTGTGGGAGCAGGAGCGGCCGGCTGGATGGCTGCCCTGACAGCCGGGAAAACCATGAGAGGTCAGGGAAAGCCCGGCAAAGTGCTTTTGCTGGAGGGAAATCTCAAGCCCGGGAAAAAGCTGCTGGCTACCGGTAACGGACGCTGCAACCTGACCAATTGGGCAGTGGGTCCTGACCACTATCACGGGGACGTAGCCTTGGCAGGTCCCTTGCTTAAAGTCTGTTCCCCAGGGAGAATCCTGGAAGAATTTGAACGGCTGGGGCTGTTGTGCCAGGGGGACGAAGAGGGAAGAGTATATCCCAGAAACTATCAGGCGGCGGCAGTGCTGCAAATCCTGCGCGCAGGGAGCCAGGAAGTGGGCGTGGAGCTTCGCTGCGGCTTTGGGGTCACCTCTATTCGGAAGCGGGAGGGAGGATTTCTGCTGGAAAACAGGGAAGGCCAAGAAATTTGGTGCGCCCGCTGTATCTTAGCCTGTGGGGGAAAGGCGTCCCCCAGACATTCCTGGGAAGGGGGCGGCTATGAATTGGCCCGGCAGCTGGGACACCAGGTCACCAAGCTGCACCCTTCCCTGACCTATCTCACCTATGGGGAAAAGCCTTTGCGCGCCCTAAAAGGCATGCGCTGCAAGGCCCGGGTTACCTTGTGGGCGGGAGGAGAAAAAAGGAGGGAAGACCGGGGGGAAGTGCTGTTTGGAGACGGGAGCCTCTCGGGAATTTGCATGTTTGACATGTCCGCCCAACTGGAACAACCCGTTCCCCCGGAGACCTGGATTTCCCTGGATCTGGCGGAGGACATGACCTATCGGGAAGTTTTGGGCTACCTGGAGTCTCAGGCAAAGGCCCATCCCCAATTCCCTGCCCGGGAACTTTTAGAAGGGATGGTGAATCTCCGGGTGGGGGAGGAATTGATGAAAGTGTTGGGCGTTTCCCAAGAGGAAACGTTCCGAGATCTGACCCGGGAACGTCTCCGAAAGGCGGCGGGACTGGTGAAGGATTGGCGGTTTTCCATTACGGGAACAGGGAGCTGGGAAAACGCCCAGGTGACTGCAGGGGGCGTCCCCTTAGGGGAAGTGGATCCTTTGACCTTGGAGTCCCGGCGATGCCCCGGGGTTTACTTGACGGGAGAACTGTTGAATCTTCATGGAGACTGTGGGGGATACAATCTCCATTGGGCCTGGGCTACGGGAATGGCCGCAGGGGAAAGTGCCGCCCGGAAAGGCAGAAAGGAACACAACGCATGCTGAAAATTACAGGAATCAAAATGCCCTTGGGGTTTGGGGGAGAGGATTTGAGGCGGGAAGCGGCCAAGAAACTGCGGCTTCCCGAAAAAGCCCTGACCCAGGTGCGTTTGGCGAAAAAATCCGTGGATGCCCGGAAAAAGGATCAAGTCCACTTTGTCTGCAATGTGGAAGTGGAGATCGATGGGGATGAGGATCGGGTGCTGGCCCGGCGGAAGGACTCCTCCCTGCAAAAAGGGGAACCCTACCGCTATCAGCTGCCCCGGTGCGGGAAACTGCCTCAGAGACCTTTGGTGGTGGGATTCGGCCCAGCAGGCATGTTCGCGTCCCTGTTGCTGGCTCAATGCGGCCAGCGGCCCATTGTGGTGGAACGGGGACAGCCGGTGGAGGAACGGGAAAAGGCGGTTTCCCGGTTTTGGAAGGAACGGGTGCTGGACCCTCAATCCAATGTTCAATTTGGGGAAGGGGGTGCAGGCACCTTTTCCGACGGAAAACTCACCACCGGCACGGGAGACCGGCGGATCCGGAAGGTGCTGGAGGAACTGTGGAAGGCGGGAGCACCCCAGGAGATCCTCTTTGACGCCAAACCCCATATCGGTACGGACAAACTGCCGGGAATTGTGCGCCGGATTCGGGAGCAGGTGATCGCCTTGGGAGGCGAGGTCCGTTTTTCCACTCAGGTAGTGGGCTTTTCTCTGGAAGGGGGAAAGCTTAAAGGTGTCACCCTGGAGACGGCAGGGAGAAAGGAGTTCCTGGAAGCTTCCCAGGTGATTTTGGCGGTAGGCCACAGCGCCCGGGACACCTTTGGACTGCTTCAGGAAATGGGTTTGCCCATGATGGCAAAGGCTTTTTCTGTAGGGGTGCGGATTGAGCATCCCGCCGCTCTCATTGACAGGGCCCAGTACGGGAAGTTTGCAGGCCATCCGGCATTGGGAGCCGCAGACTACAAACTGTCCTGCCACTTGGAAAATGGCAGGGGCGTATACACCTTTTGTATGTGTCCCGGAGGAACAGTGACGGGTGCCGCCTCGGAACCGGGCGGAGTGGTGACAAACGGCATGAGTGCATGGGCTCGGGATGGGCAAAACAGCAACGCTGCCTTGCTGGTAGGCGTGACTCCCGAGGATTACGGAGCAGAAGGTCCTCTTGCGGGGGTGGCGTTTCAGAGGAGTCTGGAACGGAAAGCGTTTCAACTGGCCGGAGGCGCATATTCCGCACCTGCCCAACGGGTGGCGGATTTTCTCCAAGGAATCCCCTCTCGTGGTTTTGGAGAGGTGACGCCCACCTATGAGCCGGGAGTGGTGCCTGCCCATTTAGGAGAATGCTTGCCGGGATTCGTGGTGGAATCCTTACAGGCTGCCCTTCCCCGGCTGGGCCGCCGTCTTCAGGGCTTCGACGCAGGAGACGCCGTGCTCACAGCCCCGGAAACCAGAAGTTCTTCCCCGGTGCGGCTGCTTCGGGATGACACCCTCCAAAGCCCCTTGGCCCAAGGTCTTTACCCCTGCGGAGAAGGGGCGGGGTACGCGGGAGGCATCGTGTCCGCCGCGGTAGACGGCTTGCGCTGCGCCGAAGCGGTTTTACAGGCAGCCCCTTTGTAATGGAAAAGCACAAAAACCCGCCGTCCTTGTGGGAAACTGGGACGGCGGGTTTTCTATGAGCGGGGAGCCTGGTAGACAGTTTTTCCCTCTTTGATGGTTTCCAGGACCTGAAGGTGTCTCAGCTCTTGGGGAGGGCAGGAGAGAGGGTCTTTGTCTAGAATCACCAGGTCGGCATGTTTCCCCGGAGCAAGGGTTCCTTTTTGGTTTTCCTCAAAAAGGGCCCAGGCGGCGTTGCCGGTGATGGCTTGTAGGCCTTGGAAGGGAGTCAGCCTCTGAGAGGGACCCAGCACGGTTCCTTCCCGGGTGACCCGGCACACGGCGCACCAGAGGGTTTCCAGCATGTTGGGAGGAATGACCGGAGAGTCCTGATGAAAATCGAAAACTATCCCTTGATCCAGGGCAGTTTTGGCGGGACTCATGGATTCTGCCCGTGACTGGCCCAAATTCCGTATATGCACGTCTCCCCAGTGGAACACATGGGCCACAAAGAAGGAGGCAACCATGCCCAGAGGTTTGAGCCTGGGTACCTGGTCGGGCCGGAGAAACTGGGCGTGAACCATGATGGGCCGGATGTTCTTAGGATTCCTGCGCCAGAGGGTTTCATAGCAGCGGAGCAGCTGTTCCGCTGCTGCATCCCCATTGCAGTGAACGGCGATCTGGATTTCTTGATCCAAGGCCTGTTCCAAAAAATGCATCACTTCGTGATCCTTATGGACCGGGTAACCCCGATAGGCGGCCTTTCCTGTATAGGGCTGGGTCATCCAGGCAGTGCGGCCTTGAGGGGAGCCGTCCAGAAAAAGCTTATATCCGGCAATTTTAAGCCGGTTTCGGTAGGTTCCCAGATACTCCCGATGCTGCTCCAGCAGTTGGGCACTGTCCTGAATATCCACATAGGCAGCTACGTCCCCTTGAAGGATTCCTTGCTGGGAAGCCGATTCCAGCAGCTCCCATTCCGTGGCCCTGGTCAGGCCCTCGTGGATGGTGGTGATCCCCTGGGAAAAGTACAGCTGTTGAGCTCGTTGCAAGTTTTTGAGAGCTTGCTGGGGGTCCCGGGGAATCCGGGATCCCATGTCTGTAAAGGCGGCTTCTTCTAGGTAACCGGTGAGGGAGCCGTCCGGCCCGCGGCCCAGTTTTCCCCCGGCCGGATCCGGGGTGTCCTGTGTAAGGCCCAAGCGTTCCAAGCCCAGAGAGTTGACAGTGCCCATGTGGCCGGAAGCGTGAGTGACCATAACGGGACATTGGGGAAGGACCCGGTCCAGATCCTCTTTCGTGGGGTGGCGTCCTTCCCGAAGAAGGTTTTGATCGTACCCGAAGCCGATCACCCATTCCCCATCGGGGATGGACCACTTCTCACGGAAGGCTTTGATGCGTTCCCCGATTTCCCACAGACTCTTGGCGCCGGAGAGTTGCGCCAGTCCCAGGGTCTGGGCTACAGCGGTAATGTGACTGTGCCCATCCACAAAAGCGGGCAGCATGGCGTGGCCTTCCAAAGAAACTTTCCTGGCGTCTCTAGCCAGGGGTTCCAGTTGGTCCAAGGAACCCAAAGCCACGATTTTCCCCTGGCAGGTCAACAGGGCTTCCACAGTCCGTTCCCGGTCCAGAGGGAGAATGCTTCCCCCGTAATATAAGGTCTTCATAGCGGCGCCTCCTTTTGGAATTTTCCTAGTATCTCTCAGTATGCCAGAATTATTCTCCCAAGGCAAGGACAATAGGGTGGTTTACCTTGCATATTTCTCGGAAAAATGCTAAGATATGTATTCAAGCAAAAGTAAGGAGAGATGGTCGTTGAACATCAAAAAATGGGAGGTTGCCCCCTTGGACCGGGAACGGGCCGCACAGTTGGCGGAACGGTATTCCATTCCCTTTTTCCTGGCCATGCTTTTGGAGATCCGGGGATTCTCCTCGGAGGAAAAGGTCCGGGATCTCTTGTCCGGCGGGACCCTATCCGATCCTTTTTTGATGAAGGACATGGACAAGGCGGTGGAGCGGATCCAAAGGGCCATTGAAGGATTTGAAAAAATCGCTGTCTATGGGGATTACGACGCCGATGGGGTCACTGCCACCTCAATTTTATACACCTATCTGGAAGCGGTTGGGGCGGATGTGCTCTACTACATTCCCCAGCGGGAAGGGGAGGGCTACGGCATGAACATGGGCGCCGTGGAATCCCTGTACCATCAAGGGGTGGGGCTGATCATCACCGTGGATAACGGGATCTCCTCTGTGAAGGAAGTGGAGCGCGCAAAGGAACTGGGAATCGACGTGGTGGTAACGGACCACCATCGGCCTCAGGAACATTTGCCGCAGGCCTACGCTGTGGTGGACGCTTATCAGGAGGGAAACCATTCTCCTTTCTGGGACTTCTCCGGAGCAGGTGTGGCTCTGAAGCTGGTCATGGCTCTGGAAGGGGGAGACCCGGAAGAAATCCTGGGGGAATATGCGGATTTGGCCGCCTTGGGCACCGTGGCGGACGTGGTTCCCGTTTTGGGAGAAAACAGGACCATCGTCAAGGCGGGATTGGAAATTCTCGCTCAGGGAGGTCGGGCAGGCGTGGATTCCCTGATGGAGCAGAGCGGCATGGGAGGCAAATCGGCCACTGCCACGTCTCTGGCATTTACGGTGATTCCGCGGATCAATGCCACGGGCCGTATGGGCGCCCCGGAGCGGGCGGTGCGGCTGCTCACCTGCGATTCTCCTGACGAGGCACTGCCCCTGTCTCTGGAGATCTGTGAAGACAACGACCTTCGCCGGGAAGTGGAAAGTAAAATTGCCCAGGAGATTTTCTCCAAGATTGAGGGGGATCCTTCTCTTCGCTACAGCCGGGTGATTGTGGTCAGCGGGGAAGGGTGGCACCACGGGGTCATTGGCATTGTGGCTTCCCGGATCACGGAGCGGTATGGCAAGCCCTGTATGGTTATCTCCACCGACGGGGACATGGCCAAGGGAAGCGGCCGGAGTGTAGAAGGATTTTCCCTGTTTCAGGCGGTGTGCGCCTGCGGGGAGCTGATGGAACGCTATGGAGGCCATCCCATGGCGGCAGGAATCACACTTCGTTCGGAAAATGTCCCTTTGTTCCGGGAAAAGATCAACGACTATGCCAAACGGGTGTGTCCGGTGATGCCTGCCCAGGTGCTGCGGCTGGATTGCCGGTTGAATCCAGCGGCTTTGTCCCCGGAGATGCCCCAGAGCCTGCTGCCCTTGGAGCCATATGGCAGCGGCAACCCCCAACCCCTCTTTGGTCTGTACGGTATGGAGCTGCGAGAAGTGGTTCCTGTGGGCGGTGGGCACCATCTGCGGCTGATCTGCGCCAAAAAAGGGGCTGCCCTGAGCTGTATGCGGTTTGGAGTGACGCCTGAGGAATTCCCCTTTTCTCCCGGAGAAAAGTTGGATTTGGCGGTGACTTTGGAACTGCGGGAATACCGGGGACAGCCTCAGCTGACGGTCAGTGTCCGGGAGGTAAAACTTTCCGGCCTGGATCTGGACCGGTGCATTGGCAGCTACCGCACCTATGAGAAGGTACAGCGGCAGGAACCCCTTTCCCAGGAGGAGGGAAAGGACCTGTTGCCCAACCGGGAGGATTTGGCGGTGCTGTACCGGAAGCTGAAAGCATACCGGGGAGCGGCCTTTGGGATTCAGTCCCTGTTGGGGGGATTACCTGGATTTTCCTTGGGAAAACTCCTTTTATGTTTGGATATGTTGCAAGAACGGAGATTGATTGACCTGATGGGTGGGGAAGAGAAGAAAGTTGCCCAGCTGCTTCCCACCCGGGGCAAAGTGGATATTTTTGCGTCTCCGGTTTATGAGCGGGCGAAGGGGCTTGTTGAGGGAGCACGATGAAGGGAGGAACGGACAATGGCAATGGTGATGCACATCAGTACCATAGAGGAGCTGCGAAAGGTCATTGAGGAGAGCGGCAAGGAATACGATTGGGAGAAGATCGAAGCAGCGTATCGCCTGGCGGAGGAAAAGCACAGGGGCCAAATGCGCAGTTCCGGTGAGCCCTACATCATTCATCCTCTGTCGGTGGCGGCTATCCTGGTGGGATTGGGCATGGACTCCGAATCCGTCATGGCGGGATTGCTCCACGACGTGGTGGAGGATACAGACTGCACCGTAGAGGAAATCACCAAGGCATTTGGCAAAGAGGTGGCCCTGCTCACCGACGGAGTCACAAAGCTGGGCAAAATTCCCTATTCTTCCCGGGAAGAACAGCAGGCGGAAAACCTGCGGAAAATGCTCATGGCCATGGCGGAGGACATCCGGGTCATCATCATCAAGTTTGCGGACCGGATGCACAACCTTTCCACCTTGGAATACATGTCTCCTCAGAAGCAGCGGGACAAGGCACTGGAGTGCCTGGAGGTATATGCCCCCATCGCTCACCGGCTTGGTATCCGCACCGTAAAAGAGTACATGGAAGATGAGTCCTTAAAGTACCTGGATCCCCTGGCCTACAAGGAGATTGAAGACGACCTGGCGTCCCGGAGCGACAGCAGCAAGCAGTTTATCGAGGACACCAAGGCCATGATCCGCAGCCGGGTGGAAGTTTCCATTCCCGACGTGTATATCGAAGGCCGGGTTAAGAGCGTTTACGGCATCTACCGGAAGATGTTCGTGCAAGGGAAAACCTTTGAAGAGATTTACGATGTGTTTGCGGTCCGAGTGATCGTGGACACCATTGAGGACTGTTACAATGTACTGGGCATTGTTCATGACATGTTCCAGCCCTTGCCCAATCGGTTCAAGGACTACATTTCCATGCCCAAGCCCAACATGTACCAGTCCCTGCACACCACCGTGATCACCAAGGCAGGAGTGCCCTTTGAGGTACAGATCCGCACCTGGGAAATGCACCACACGGCAGAATACGGCATTGCAGCCCACTGGAAATACAAGCTGGGCATGTCGGCCAAGGAGTCGGACAACAGCGCTCTGGATGACCGTCTGGCCTGGATTCGGCAGATGCTGGAAAATCAGGCGGAGAGCGAGGATGTCACCGATCTGGTCCACTCCATCAAAAGCGACTTGATTCCCGAGGAGGTATTTGTGTTCACCCCCAAGGGAGACGTGGTGAATTTGCCTATGGGTTCCACAGTCATCGACTTTGCCTACGCCATTCACAGTGCGGTGGGCAACCGGATGATCGGCGCCAAGGTGGATAAACGGATTGTACCCTTGGATTACAAGGTGAAAACCGGAGAGATCATCGAAATCCTGACCACCAAAGAGGCTGGAAAGGGTCCCAACCGGGACTGGCTGACCTTGGTGCGCACCAGCGAAGCCAGAAACAAAATCCGGGCCTGGTTTAAGAAGGAAAAGCGGGACGAAAACATCGTAGAAGGCAAAGCGGAACTGGAACGGGAATTCAAGCGCAGCAACATCCAGCTGACTAAAGAGCTGATGGACTACATGATCGAGAGTGTGGGAAAGCGCCACAACTGTTCCAATGAAGAGGATTTTTACGCCGCCATCGGGTATGGGGGAATTCAGCTTTGGAAGGTGCTTCCCCGGATCAAGGAAGAGGCCCAAAGACTGGCGAAAAACGCTTCCGGAGAGACGCAGAAGGAGCAGGAACTGTTGCCTTCGGCTCCGGAGCCAAAACGGCGTGTGGCCAGCGGTGTGCTGGTGGACGGCATGGACAACTGCCTGATCAAATTCTCTCGGTGCTGCAATCCCTTGCCTGGAGACGAAATAGTGGGCTTCATCACCCGGGGATTCGGAGTGTCCATCCACAAGCGGAGCTGTTCCAATGTACCTCGGGATTTAAGTCTTTGCCCGGAACCAGAGCGTTGGGTCAACGCCCATTGGGCGGGAGAGGTCAAGGACGATTTCAAATCTACCCTGCATATTGTGGCCATCGACCGGGCGGGGTTGTTGGCGGATATAACCCAGCAGCTTTCCAATATGAAAATTTTCATTCATGCTCTGAATTCCCGCCAGGAGCGCAACAGCGACAACGCTTTTATTTCCGCCACCATTTCCATCAACGGTTTGCCCCAGCTCCAGAATATCATTGAGCGGCTTTCCAAGATTCAAGGAGTCATATCCATCGACCGTAGTTAACGGACAGAAAGAGGAATCCCCATGCAGCTTTATCTCAGCGGTCACAGTTTCCGCTATGAATGTGAAAATCTTTGCCGGTTGTTTTTCCCTTATAGCCCTGTCAAAGTGGAGGAACCCGGAACCCCGTTTCAGGAAGGACCCTGGGCAATTGCCTGCATAGAAGGGGAGGACGGGCCATATCATTATAAGGTAGAGGTTACCGATGGGGAGAAAACCCTGGCCCGGGAAACCACCACCCCAGAGCTTCAGGAATACGCCATGACCAATTTGCTCTACGGAGCCTTTGTGGATTTGACCGGCGTCACTCCGGCTTGGGGGATGCTGACCGGAATCCATCCGGTGAAGCTGTTGCGCCAGTATTGCCGGGATCGAGGGGAAGAAGGGGGAGCGGCGTATTTCCAGAGCCACTGCCATGTGAGTCCTCAGAAAACTCAGCTTGCCCTTCGGGTGCTGCGGGCCCAGGGACCTGCGGTGGAGGTTTTGAAGGAAAACGATTTCAGCTTATATGTGTCCATTCCCTTCTGTCCCACCCGGTGCGCTTATTGTTCTTTTGTGTCTCAGGATATCGAGCACGCTAAGAAGCTGATGGATCCCTACTATGATCTGCTGCTCCTGGAAGTGGAAAAAACCGCCCAGGTGACCAAGGCCCTGGGGCTTTCCCCGGTGGCGGTGTACATCGGAGGGGGGACGCCCACCACCTTGAGCGCGGCCCAGCTTTCCGGGCTGTGCGGGAAGATTCGGGAACAGTTTGACTTGTCCCGGTGCACGGAATTCACCGTGGAAGCAGGCCGACCTGACACCATAACGGAAGATAAACTGTTGGCCCTGCGGGAAATGGGCATCAGCCGGATCAGCATCAATCCTCAATCTTTGTCGGATCAGGTGCTGCGAAACATCGGACGGCGCCATACGGCCCAGGATGTGCGGGACGCCTTTGCTCTGGCCCAGCGCCTTGGTTTTACCAATATCAATGCGGACTTGATTGTGGGATTGCCTGGGGATGACCTGACCAGCTTCCGGCACACGCTGGACGGAGTGATCGATCTGGGGGCGTCCAATGTGACGGTGCACTCCCTGGCCCTGAAGCGTTCGGCCCGGATTACCTCTCTGGGCGGGGATCTTCGCCTGCACAGTCAGCGGGAAGAGACGGCGGCCATGATGGACTATTCCATTGAGAGACTGACCCAACAGGGGTATGAACCTTACTATCTGTACCGACAGACCCGGATGGCGGGCAACCTGGAGAATACGGGGTGGGCCCAACCGGGAACGGAATGCCGGTACAACATTTACACCATGGATGAATCCAATACGGTGATTGCCTGCGGAGCAGGGGGGGTGTCCAAGCTGAAAGATCCTTACAGCGACCGGCTGGAGCGGATTTTCAACTTTAAATACCCTTACGAATATATCACCCGGAATCAGGAGATTCTCCAGAGAAAGGACGGTGTCACAGAACTCTATGAGCAATTTCGCCAGCGGCTATGTGAAGTACATCAATCACCTGGAACAGATTAACGACGCGGCGGTCAGCAATCCGTTGCGGATGATTGACGAGGTGGAGGATGCCTATCACGAGCATCTTCGGAATATTGCCCGGAACATTACCGAGCGTCATCGGGGCGTTCGGGTGATCATGTTGGCGGGGCCCAGCAGCAGCGGAAAGACCACCACGGCAAAGCTGCTGCGGGATTACCTGACGGAATTTGGGGCCAAAAGCACGTTGGTTTCCCTGGATGATTTTTATCTGGGGGTGGGGTTGGCGCCCAAGCTTCCCGACGGCCATTATGACTACGAATCGGTCAATGCTCTGGATGTGCCGGCGGTGCAGCAGTGCCTGCTGGATATCATAACGACGGGAAAATTTTCTGTGCCTCATTACAGCTTCCCCTTGGGACGGCCGGATGGGGAAAAGCGCCACTATGAAATCGGCCCTTCCGACATGGTGGTGGTGGAAGGAATTCACGGGTTGAATCCAGTGTTTACCCGGGAACTTCCGGAAGAATCCTGTGTCAAGCTGTACGTCAGTGTCAAACAGCAGATCAAGGCTGCCAATGGAGAAGTGATTTCCCCTATGGATTTGCGTCTGGTCCGGCGGATTGTACGGGATTTGAAGTTCCGGGATACCACGCCGGAGGACACCATTGCCATGTGGTCCCGGGTGGTGAAAGGGGAGGACCGGTATATCCGTCCTTACCGTTTGTCCGCAGACTATACAGTCAACTCCATCCATATTTACGAACCCTGTGTCATGCGTGGGGAGACCATTCCTCTTTTGCGGCAAATTGCCTCGGACAGTCCCTACTATAAGAAAGCCCGGGATTTGGAGTCTCGTCTGATGCGGTTTGAGCCCATCGACCCTGCTCTGGTGCCGGAAAACTCCATGCTTCGGGAATTTTTGGGCCCGGTAAAACAAGGATAAAAGTCCTTGGTGGAGGCGGAAAAATCACCGGTTTTCTCTGTGGAAAGCTTCCGGAGTTTTTTCCAGTTTTTTAGGGAGATCTGGCAAGAAAATCCCACAAAAGTGCAAAATGTAAGGGATTCTTAATGGATTTGAAAGGCAAAATCCCTTTACTTTTGGAGGAACTACCGGTATAATGAAGCATAAGGGAACGGAAAAAAGTTCCCATGGAGATCGGACTTGACAAAAGGAGGAATCGCGATCATGGGCATTTTCGACGACGTGGTGATAAACGCCAAAACTGCTGCGGAAGCGGTAGGCAAAAAGGCCGGACAGATTGTGGATGTTTCCAAGCTGCGCATCAATGTGGCGGAGCTGAATGCGGAAATCAGCAAGCGGTATGAGGCCTTGGGCGAATATGTGTACGAGTGCTGCCGGGAGACTTTGGCGGAGGATGCCGAAGCGGTGGGCAAAATGGCTGAGCTGGACGAACTGGTCAATCAGCGTCTGGCGGTGAGCAAAGAGCTGGTGGACAAGCAGAACAAAGTGGTTTGCCCCACCTGCGGCAAGCAGAGCCCCACCACGGCCCAGTATTGCAGCAACTGCGGTACCAAACTGGGAGAATAATCTCCTCGATTCTCATATCTTCCATAGACGAGAGGGTGGCTGAAAGCAGCCGCTCTCTTTCTTTTTTCCAGGAGAGGGTTGGAAAAGGACATCCCATAAAATATCCTCGCTGCCGGTCACATACACATGGGAAGAAGGCTTTTCCAAAGAGAATCCGGGAGATGATCTGATATGAGAGTCAGTGGCCAGCGCAAACGGGGAAAACGTCAGAGCTTTCTACAGGGGGCTCTGGTGTTGACGGCTGGAATGGCAGTGGTCAAGGTGTTGGGGGCCCTGTTTAAAGTTCCCCTGACCTATGCGGTGGGAGAATACGGCATGGGCCTGTTCAATGTGGCGTACCACTTTTACGGTCCTGTGTTCAGTTTGGCCACTGCAGGGTTTCCCATCGCCGTATCCCGGCTGGTCTCAGAAAACAGCACTTTGGGACGATGGAACGATGTCCGTCAGGTAAAGCAGGTGGCCATGCCCTTGTTTTTGCTGTTTGGGGCAGTGGGAATGGCGTTGATGACGGGAGTGGCCCCTCTGTATTGCAGGTGGGTTCCGGGGGCGGAATACGCTTTGGCCCCCATGCTTGCGCTGGCTCCTGCAATTTTATTTGCCTGCGGCGCGTCCGTGTACCGGGGGTATTACGAGGGACTGCGGAACATGGTGCCCACGGCGGTTTCCCAGGTGTTGGAGGCAGTGGTAAAACTGGGACTGGGATTGACCGCGGCAGGGGCGGTGGTAGCCTGGGGAACCAGGGAATACAGCACTCGAGGAACGGTGTTGGGATGGGTCCCACCCGGCCCGGATGAGGCCCAATTTCTCACCCTTTCCCTGGGAGCCGCAGCAGCGGTTTTAGGTGTTACAGCAGGATCTCTTGTTTCTTTGGGGTATCTTGCTCTGCGGTACCGCTTCCATGGGGACGGCACCGTGCCCCGGTTGTACCGGGAGTCACCTCAGGCAAGAAGCAGGCGGGAAACCAGAAAACGGCTGCTGGCCATTACCATCCCGATTGCGGTGGGGTCGGTGGCCACCAATGTGGCAGGACTCATTGATGCCACCTTTTTGCAGAGCCGCATTGGCTCGTTGCTGGAAAGGGCTCCCCAGCGGCTTTTTGCCGTATACCAGGGAAAGCTGCCCACCGTGTATCTGGAGAACCCGGAGGCTCTTCCCACATACCTGTACGGGTGTTATACCCTGGCTATGACCATTTATCTCCTGGTTCCCGGCGTCACCCAGGCCTTTGGGGTCAGCGCTTTGCCCAGCGTGACAGCAGCTTGGGCGGGAGGAGAAAAACGAAGGCTTCGGGAAAAAATGGAAACCGTGGTGCGCATCACCTCTCTGCTGTGCTTTCCGGCAGGGTTGGGAATTTCCGCTCTGGCCCGTCCCATAACCTTGCTCCTATATGGGGAGAGCGCTTCCACCCCCATCATTGCCCAGTGCCTGGAACTGCTGGGAATTGCCTCTTTGGCAGCGGCCATGAGTGCTCCTCTGTCCAGCATGCTTCAGGCAGTAGGCAGGGCGGATTTGCCGGTTAAGCTTTTGTTCGGGGCCATGGCCATCAAGTTGGGAGCCAATTGGATCTTGTGCGGCATTCCGGAAATCAACATTCTTGGCGCTGCCCTGGGGACAATGCTCTGCTATTCGTTTCTGGTTGTAGCTCAATTTCTCTCTCTTCGTCGGGTAACAGGGGTTAGGCTTTCCTTTGTAGGGATCTTTTTCCGGCCCTTGGCCTGCGGGCTCTTGTGTGGTCTGGTAGCCCGTTTGGTGGATGATCTGATCCGTCCGTTTTTCCCGGGAGGAACCTTGGGAGAGGCCCTGGGCGTGGGGATTTCTGTGACCGTGGGGGGAGGGGTTTATTTTGTGACCATGCTCTTGCTGCGGGGGATTGGCAAAAACGATTTACGTCTGCTTCCCAAGGGACAAAAAATTGCAAAAATGCTTGAAAAACAAGGATGGATATGATATTATTGCAAATGCTATAGGCTTTTGGCGGGAAGACCGGGGAAAACTAAGATTCCGTGGTTCTTTCACACAGGGTGAAATATCCGCGCCGTATTATAAAATTTGGAGGTTGTCTTAGAATGAATAAGTCTGAATTGATTGCCGAAGTTGCCACTAAGGCTGAAATTACTAAGAAAGATGCCGACGCCGCTGTTACTGCTGTGATCGAGGCGATTACCGAGTCCCTGCAGAAGGGCGACAAAGTACAGCTGGTGGGCTTTGGCACCTTTGAGGTTCGTGAGCGTGGCGCCCGCACTGGCCGCGACCCCCGCACCAATCAGGAGATCCAGATCCCCGCTTCCAAGGCACCCGCTTTCAAGGCTGGCAAGGCACTGAAGGATATCGTCAACAACAAGTAAAAGCATGTGGCGTTTAGGCGGACCCGGAGGATTCCGGGCCCGTTTTTTATGTTCAGAATTGGCAAGGAGGTGACAAAGATGCGGTTGGACAAATACCTGAAGATTTCCCGGCTGATCAAGCGGCGGACAGTGGCCAATGAGGCATGTGACGCAGGCCGGGTGTTTGTCAACGGCAAGCCGGCCCGGGCCTCTTACGATGTAAAGGAAGGGGACGTGCTGGAGCTCCACTTGGGGGAGCGGGTGCTGAAGGCCCAGGTGGTTTCCGTGACGGAATACGCCAAGAAGGAACAGGCCTCGGACCTGTACCGGCTGATAGAGGAATAAACCGGTTCTTGGCCGCATAGGGATACTGTGAACCTTCAAAAAGGAGTATGCTTATGGCGGAAGCGCAACGGCCGGGAAAACATCACAATTTACAATTGGAGGACCGGGGAATCCTGCGGGCAACCGGGATCCAACGGGTGGACCTGTTCAGCGAGGAGCTGATCACCGCCCAAACCGATTTAGGACAGTTGAACATCAAGGGGGAGGGGCTGCACATCGAGTCCCTGGATTCCCAGACCGGCGATTTGCTGGCCCAGGGCAAGGTCACAGCGATTTCCTATACGGAAAGCGGGCCAGCTCTGTCCTTTTTCGCCAGGCTCTTCAAATGAGCGGGCTGACGGTACCCGTCCTGTTCTTCTGTCTGGCAACAGGGGCGGCTCTAGGCTGCCTCTTTTTGTTGTTCCAAGGGTTTTGTCAACTTTTGGGCGGGGGAAAATGGATGTTGGCCTTGCTGGATTTGCTGTTTGGCATTTTGGCGGGAGGATGGGTGTTCCTGTGTGCCTTGGCGGTAGACCGGGGATTTTTGCGGCTGTATCAGGTGGTGTTTCAGGGGCTGGGAGCCTGGGCCTGCGTGACAGCCTTGTGGCCCTTGGTGACCCGGGGAATCGGGGGGCTCAAAAAAATTTTTTGTAAGGTTGGGGCTCTTCTGCGAAAAGGGGGGAGCATCCTGCTGGGGCTTTTTCCAAAAGGGAGGGCGCCCAAGGGAAAAGACCGGAAAAAAACCAGAAAAAAGAAGAAAAATCCGAGAAAAAAGACTTGAAACATTATGTAGACCAGTATATAATAGGAACACTATGGGAGTCCTGTTTGAGGACGAAAGACGGGAGGCGGCCCTGTGAAAGAGCTGATTATGGAAAAATACAAGGGCAGTATCCTGTTGAAATTCGCGGTGCTCTGTTTTGCTGCTTTTGTGGTGGTGTCCCTCATTGGCCAGCAGTTTCAAATCAGCGACAAGCGGGAAGAGCTCCAAGCCTTGGAGACCCAGCTTGCGGCGCAGAATGCCCGGAATGAGGAGATCCGGAACTCCCTGGAAAACAGCAGCGGTTTGGAGGAATATGCCGAGCGTCAAGCCCGAAGTGAACTGGACTACGCCAAGCCTGGCGAAAGGGTGTTCGTAGATGTGGGTTGACCGGCAGTTCCTACCACTAGAATTCGGCGCAGCCGAGGAGGAATTTGCTTTTTATGCAGCTTGAGGTCGGAGGAATTTATGAGGGAAAGGTGACTGGGATCACCAAGTTCGGAGCGTTCGTCAGCTTTGAGGGCGGCCAGACGGGAATGGTACACATTTCGGAAGTGGCCCCCACCTTTGTCACGGAGATTCGGGATTTTGTTTCCGAAGGGCAAACGGTTAAAGTGAAGGTGCTCTCCATCAGTGAGGAAGGCAAGATCAGCCTTTCTATGAAAAAAGCGTTGCCGGAAGATCAGCAGCGTCGGCCGTCCCGCCGGTTTGACGGTCCCCGCAAAGATGGAAACCGCCGAGACGGGAATCGCCGGGATGGATCCCGTCCGCCCCGTCAGCCCAGGCCCGCGCCCCAGCCCGGTCCTGCCCGGCCCGGAGATTTTGAATGGCAGAGCCGTCGCAACGACAGCGGCAGCTTCGAAGAGATGATGAGCCGTTTCAAGCAGACCAGTGATGAGAAGATGTCTGATTTGAAGCGGGGCAATGAATCTCGTCGGGGATATTCCCGACGCGGCCAGCAAAAGTAAGTGAAATGGAAAAAGAGCCCTTGGGGCTCTTTTTTTGACTCTTTCCTCAAGAGCCCAGAAAGGAGAAAATCATGAGAGAAATTACCGCCCAGGAGATTACGGAAGCTATCCGCCAGCTGTGCATCGACGCCAACCGGGTGCTGCCTCAGGACTTGGAAGAGCGTGTGCGGACCCGTTCCCAGGAGGAGACCAATGCCACTGCCCAATCCATTCTCTGCGACTTGTGCCGGAATTTGGATGCCGCCCGGGAAATGGAAATTCCCATCTGTCAGGATACGGGCATGGCGGTGATCTTCGCCGAAGTGGGCCAGGAGGTTCACATCCAGGGAGACTTTGAAGCCGCTGTCAACGAAGGGGTGCGCCGGGGCTATGTGGAAGGGTTGCTCCGGTGCTCCGTTGTGGCGGATCCTATCCGCCGGGGAAACACCAACGACAACACTCCGGCCATCCTCCACACCCGATTGGTACCTGGGGACAAGCTCACTCTCACGGTGGCGCCCAAGGGATTCGGCAGCGAAAACATGAGCCGGTTGAAGATGTTTACCCCTGCCGCCAAGGAAGAGAATCTGATCGCCTTTGTGAAAGAGACGGTGGAGATCGCCGGAAGCAATCCCTGTCCCCCGGTGGTCCTGGGTGTGGGCATTGGAGGAGATTTCGAGCTGTGCGCCTATCTGGCGAAGAAAGCCCTGTGCCGGAGTGTGTCTCAGAGAAACCCGGATCCTTTCTACGCCCAGTTGGAGGAGCGGATGCTTCAGGCGGCCAATGAAACCGGGGTGGGCCCTCAGGGTTTTGGGGGAGAGACCACAGCTTTGGCGGTGAATATTGAGGCCTATCCCACCCACATTGCCGGACTGCCCATGGCAGTCAATGTGGGATGCCATGTAACCCGGCATAAGACGGTGGTGCTGTAAGGGCGGCCCAGAAGTCGTGTGTGTCAGAGATCCGGAAATCCTTGCGAAAGCGGTACAATATCTTTGGGAATGTATTGCTTTATTTTGGATACTATGCTACAATAAAACCACGGGAGCAGGGAAGTCTCCCCAGAGATGGAAGCTGGGAGCTTCCAGGTTTTTCCGGAAATCTGACGAAAGGAAGGTTTGCCCGGCGTGTGGGGAGCACGCTGTGAAGCAAACGGGTACATGCCATGAAGATCACGATTGTCGGAAGAAAAGTGAACTTGCGCAATAATTTTAAAGAGCTGGCTGAAAGGAAGCTCTCGAAATTTAATCGTATTTTTGACGAGGATGCGGAAGCCACCGTCACGGTGACGGTGGAACGCAACCGTCAGACGGTGGAAATCACCATCAAGCAGCGGGGGATGATTTACCGTGCTGAGGAGACTGCCTTGGAGATGAACGAGGCTTTGGACCATGTGATTTCCGCTTTGGGACGGCAGATCCGCCGGAACAAGACACGTTTGGAGAAAGCCAAGAAGGTGAACCCGAACATCGATTTTCCCGATGCGCTCTACGACGAGCCCGACGAGGAAATCCATGTGGTGCGCACCAAGAGCTTCTATGTGCGTGTCATGACTCCGGAAGAGGCCATTTTGCAGATGAATATGCTGGATCATGAGTTCTTCATGTTCCGGGATGACGCCACGGGAGAGATCAACGTGGTCTATCGCCGGAAGGATGGGGACTACGGTCTGCTGGTGCCGGAAGGCAAATAAAAGAATCCGCAGTAGGACAAATGGGAGGGGACCCGTCCGGGCCCCCTTTTTTTGCGGAAAATATGGGAAAGGAGCCCTTATGGAAGAGAAAATGACCCTTTGTATCCCCTGTCTGTTTGGGGTGGAAGGCTTGGTAGCGGAGGAACTGCGGGAGCAGGAGTGCGAGAATGTCCGTGCGGAAAACGGCCGGGTATTGTTTTCCGGAAATTGGGAGACCGTTGCTCGGGCCAATCTCAACTGTCGGTTTGGAGAGCGGGTGCTGATCCTCTTGGGCAGCTTTCGGGCCAGATCTTTCGAGGCGCTGTTTCAAGGGGTGAAAGGGTTGCCCTGGGAGCGCTATTTGGGAAAAGAGGACCAGTTCCCGGTCACGGGGAGCTGCCTGTCCAGCCAGCTTCACAGCGTGCCTGATTGCCAGTCCATCGTGAAAAAGGCCGTGGTGGAGCGGATGAAGGGAAAGTACCGGATCGCTTGGTTCCCAGAGACCGGCCCTCTTCACAGGATCCGCTTCCGCATTCTCAAAGATCAGGTGAGCGTCATGATAGACACCAGCGGAGAAGGCCTGCACAAGCGGGGATACCGAGCGGTGTCCACCGAGGCTCCCATCAAGGAGACCTTGGCGGCCAGTCTGGTGAAATTAAGCCGCCTGCGTTCGGACGGAAACTTTATCGATCCCTTCTGCGGGTCGGGAACTTTGTTGGTGGAGGCAGCACTGCTGGCCAGACACATAGCTCCGGGGTTGGGCAGAACCTTCAACGGAGAAACCTGGAGGGATTCCGATCCCAAAGTGTGGCAGCGGGAGCGGGAGCGTGCCGCTTCCCTGGAACGAAAGGACGCCACTTTCCAAGCTACCGGCTATGACATCGACCCCGGGGCTGTGGAATTGTCTCTGGCAAACGCGAAGAAGGCCGGAGTGGGGGATTGGGTACGGGCCAGTGTCCGGGATATCCGGGCCTTTTCCCAGGAGGACACCTATGGCTGCGTCGTGTGTAACCCGCCCTATGGAGAGCGGTTGTTGGATGTTCAGGCTGCCGAGGAGCTTTACCGGGTCATGGGGAAGGTATTTCAGCCCAAACGGGGATGGAGCTTTGGGATCATCACTCCGGATGGGGAATTCGAGAACCTGTTTGGGCGCCGGGCAGATAAGCGCAGAAAGCTCTACAATGGCATGATTCAATGTCAGTATTATCAGTATTTCAGGTCGGAGGCGAAACGGGATGGCTCTCTTTCTACGCAGGCTGCGAGGTGAGATGGAGACGCCCCGATTGATCCTTCGCCGCTGGCGTGGGGAAGATCTGGAAGATTTTCTCACCTTTGCTTCGGACCCGGAGGTAATGCTGGCCTCGGGATCCAAGCCTGTCCATTCGGAGGAAGAGGTGGAAACCGCCTTTCGGCGGGCCCTGTGGGACAGTGGATGTTACGCCATTGTGCTGAAGGAGACGGGGCATCCTGTGGGAAAGATCAAATTTCAGAAAGATATCCGGCGGTATCACGTCAACAGTCTGTCCATTGGGTATGAGTTGGCCCGGGCCTACTGGGGCCATGGGTACATGCCTGAGGCTTTGCGTGCCATGATCGTCTATGGCTTTGAGAAGAAAAAATTGGATGTGTTGGCTATTGGCCACTTTGTGGGAAACGACCGGTCCCGGCGGGTCATCGAGAAATGCGGATTCCATCATGAGGGTACCATTCCCCGGGCGTTTTGCCGGTTTGACGGGAAAGTGTTTGATGATGAGTGTTATTCCATCTTGCGGGAAGACTACTGGGCAAATCCTGCCCGATATCGAAACCCCTGAGGCGGCGGATTAAGAATTCAGCTGACAAAAAAGGAACTGCCTTAGTAGAGCAGTTCCTTTTTTTAGGTCACTTTTCACTAGATCTGATGAGGCTGGTATTCCGCACACGAAAAAACAGAAAGATGCCCAGCAGAGAGACCAGAAATTCTGTCAGGGGGAAAGCCAGCCAAATCCCTGTCATCTGCCCCAACCAGGCCAAGAGAAAAGCCAGGGGGAGGATCAAGAAAAATCCCCGGAGCAGGGAGATCCAATGGGCAGGCAGAGGATGTTCCGTTGAGGTAAAATAGGTGGACAGGATCACATTGCAGCCAGCAAAGGGACAGGCAATAAAGTAAAGCCGCAGCCCTTGGACTGCGATGTCCTGCAAAGTGGGATTTCCCTCGCTGTTAAACAGAGAAGCGATCTGAGAAGCGCCCAGCAAAACACCCCCGTACAGGAGCAAGGATAGCAGCACCATGGAAACCATGGCGTATCGAAAAATGATGGAGATGCTTTTTCGGTCTCCCATCCCATAGCCACGGCTGAGGAGAGGCTGAATCCCTTGGGCAATCCCCGTGTAGATGGCGATGACCACCAGGGAAAGGTTGGCGATCCCCCCGTAAGCTGCCACACCCACATTGCCTTCCAGCTGGAGGATCAGGGCGTTAAAGGCGATCATGACAATGCCTGAGGAGAGTTCCGTTACCAGAGAGGGGGCACCGCTGGAGAGAATACCGGCGATCAGTTTTCTTTGAGGTCCGCAGGGAGCGGGACGAAACTGGTTTTTCCCCCGGAGGAAGTGCAGAGACAGAATGCCCATGCTGATGAGAGGCGCCAGCCCCGTGGCAAAAGCGGCTCCGAAAATCCCCATGTTGCAGGGAAAGAGAAAGACCCAGTCCAACACCACATTGGACAGGCTGCCAGTGGTCATGGCAGCCATGGCCAGATGAGGAGCTCCATCGTTGCGGACGAAGCACAGAAGCACGTTATTCAAAAGAAAAGCCGGGGAAAAACAGAGGATCACCCGGAGATAGGTGTAGGCCATGTGGTATACCGGTCCGGTGGCGCCAAACAGACGGAGAATGGGCCCTGGCAAAAACCAGGCGGCGGTGAGAAAAATCAGAGCAAAGGCTCCAGTCAGAAAGAGAACCTGAGTGAAAATTTGATAGGTGGCTTTTTTGTTTCCTTGGCTGTGCAAAATCTAATAGCGAGTGCCGCCGCCCATTCCCACCATCAACCCGCTTCCGTTGATGAAGCTGTAGATGGGAATGGCCAGATTCAGAGCCGCCAATCCGTCGGAACCCAGGCTCAGAGAGACGAAGAAGGTGTCTGCCAGAATATAACAGGAGAGGCCAATCATGCCCAGCACGTTGAGGGAGGTATACCGAAAAAACTCTTTTCTGGGGGAGTGGAGGGGGGAACTCATGGTTTTGCCCACCTTTGTTTGGCAAGTTCAAGACCTTCTTTCCCGGTCATGTGCTCCACGGTCATTTCCAGCATGAGAAACCGGTTCCAATTTTCCCGGATCTCCTTTTCCAGATGGGTGGTCTGGGGAGCGTAGCGAAGGGAAAGTGTTTCGATGGCCTGGCAAATGGCAGACTCCTCTTCCAGCAGTTTTACCCGGCCAAATACAATAACGCTGCGATAAGCGGTGGTAAAAGCTTCCGGAAGGACCTCGTCCTGGCCAATTACGCAGAAAGATGCCTTGGGTTCCCGACGAATGGCGTCCAGCTTATGGCCCTCCGTGGCGCAGTGAAAGTAGAGATGTCCTTGGGCGTAAACATAGCTGAGGGGAACGCCGTAGGGATAACCGTCATCTCCCAGGAGAGACAGAACGCCGGAAGTACCTTCCCGCAGTATGGTTTCCGCTTCCTCTTGAGGGAGCTGCTGTCTTTTTCTTCTCATATCCCGAAACATAGTAGATTCCTCCTTGCACCTGCCATCCAGTCAACAAAAAAAGTATTGGTTTTCGCGTCTCCAATGGCCTATGGACGCGAATCCAATGCTTTTCAGCTTACCCGGCGGCAAGCATTCCTTATCAAATTCTGGAGAGATTGTAGCACACCCTCATTTTCTTGTCAAGCAAAAAATCGAGGAAAAAATTACCGGTTGTTGAGTTCCGCGTATTGGAGAAGATTCCGGCAGAGCCACAAAACCACCACGGCAATCGCCACATTGACACCGGACATCCCTGCCAAAGCCATCTCCATAGCCCAGACAGGAACCAATATGGAGAGAACCACACCTACTACGATGCCGGGAACCGTCATCAGGGCAAGAGCCAGGAAATAGAACAGGAAAATCAGGGTTTTGGAGGACACCATGCCAAAGACCCGTTCCACCAGCACGTTGCCGGCGGTAAACAGCAGGGCGAAGGTAACCCGAGCCACTATGCACATGGTAATTTCCAAGGGGGACGCTCCCAGAATGGCGCCCACAAGGAGAAAGATCAACAGGGCCTCCCAGACTTCCGAAATCAAAGTTTCCTTCAGAGCGTACAGAAGTTTTTTCAGGGGCGGTTCCGGTACCAAATAGATGTAAGGCTTGATCAGTTCCCGGTTAAACCGGCCCAGTGCCACGGTAAACAGCTGCATGTAGGTGGCCATGGAAAACACGGCGATGATGCCCCCGTCTTTCATAAAGAAGGAAACCCCGACGATGATGGCCGCAAAGATCAAGGACATATTGGACAGGAAAAATACTCCAGACCGGCGGTTTTCCACCCGGTGTTTGTAGTAGAAGGCGCTGGCGCCCCAGCCTTTTCCCAGGCCGGTTTTTCCCACCCGCACATGCTTGGGAACCACCTCGTTGAGCTGTCCTTCTTTTTGGGCGGTTATGGCAGATTGCGCCACCTCGGCAGTTGCCAGAACATCCTCGTAGTAGTTGTTCTTGCAGGTGAGGATCAAGGCCAGCAGCACCCCCAGCAGGATAATCAGAAGCAGGGCAAAGAGGCCGACCATGGCCCAATCTCCGGAAAGAATTCCTCCGATCAGCCCGGCGGACCAGCCGGAAACGGGGAAGAGAATGCCTGGAAGGGTGGAGAAGAATTTTGCCCCCGCCGCCAGGGCGGGTTCATAGCTGCCTCCCCCTGCCAGGTCCATCAGCTCTTTTTGGCAGGAGAGCAGGGCCCATGCTACAAACGCCAGGGTAATGGCCAGCACGCAATAGCGAACACCCTTGGCAGCTTTTTCGTTGCCGCTGGTGCGGGTGTAGGCTGCCATGGCGGAAATTTGGGCAAAGAACAACGTGATGGCATAGCCCACTACGATCAGGACCAATCCTCCCACTGTGACCCCATACACTCCATGGAGCCAGGAATACTGAAACAGCAGGAAGAATCCCAGAATCAGGGACAATCCCAATTGCCTTGCCAGCCCGTAAAACAAAATCCGGTTGGAGCTGAGGGGGGCCGGAAACAGCAGGGTCACGTCGGACAGAGTAAACATGGGGTTATTGGTCGTGCTGCCGGAATAGAACACCATCAGGAACATAAAGGAGTAAAACAAGGTCATGATGGAGACCAGTTCGGAAAAATCCCGGAACTCCCCGGTTTCCATGGAATTGCCGGAAAAGGCGGACAGGGCAAAAATTGCCACCAGGAAGAGGGCGTAAATCAATTTGGCGGGGCTCTTGACCACCCCGATCAGCTGGTTTTTCAGCTTGACGGCGGTGAGGTAAATGAGAGGGCTTTTCATTTGGTTTCCTCCGTACCGGGATTGTGGGTCCCTTCGGTAATCTGGAAGAACAGGTCTTCCAGGCTTTGGCTTTCACTGCCGTCGTTGACCATGGTGGCGGCAAACCGTCCGTTCATCATGATGTTGGCCACATCCCAATAATCTTCCACACTGTCGATCATGTGGGTGGAAATCAACACTGTAGCGCCGCTGGCTTTCAATTCCCGGAAGATCTGCTTGAGCTCCTTGATGGCATGGGGATCCAGGCCTACCAGGGGCTCGTCGAAAATGACCACCTGGGGCTTGTGGATCAAGGCGCAGCAGATGGAAAGCTTTTGCTGCATGCCCTTGGAAAGCTCTTTGCCCAGCTTATTTTTCTTGTCTTCCAGCTCCAGCCGTTCCAACAGGGATTGGGCATAGGATTCATCCTCTACCCGGTAGGCCCGGCGGATAAACTCCAGATGCTCTTCCACGGTGAGCAGGTCATACACCGCAGGCATTTCGGGAATGTATCCCAGCTGCCGTTTGGCGTCCAGTGAGGTGTTGACGAATCCGTTGATCTCGATCCGTCCCGTAAACCGCAGCAGGCCGGTGATGCATTTGATGATGGTGGATTTTCCTGCACCGTTGGGTCCCAGCAGGATGCCGATCTGTCCGTCGCCCACGGCAAAGCTGATGTTGTCGTTGGCCAAGGTCTTGCCATATTTCTTGGTCACACCGCTGATGGATAACATAATGTAGCTCCCTCCATAAATCTCACAAATTCGGACGGCCTCATTGTAACCGATTCGTGAACTTCCTGCAACCAACTTGCAGGAACCTTAAGATTTTCGACAGAAAATCTTAATCCACTTTTGAAAAGCGGAGGGGAAAACAAAAAACGCCCTCCCAAATTGCAACTTTCAGCAAAAGAGAGGACGTTTTTAAGGGAGGAAGAAGGCAAGGACAGAGGTCTTTCACTTCCAGCTGGCAGAGCACAGGTCAGCCCGGAAAGAGACTTTTCTGCCGGAGACCTCTAGGAAGCCTTCCTCTTTCAGCTTTTTCAATTCCCGCATCATGGCGCTTCGGTCGGTGCAGAGGTAATCGGCCAATGCGCTGAGGGAAAAAGGCAAGGTAAAACTCATGTTTTTTTCCCGGGCGGCGCAAATGCGAAAATAACACAACAGCTTTTCCCGGATGGTGCGGCAGGAGAGAACCTCTACCCGTTCGCTGAGATCAAAGGCTTTTCGGGAGATGAGTCCCAGTAAGTTTTCCAACAGCTTCCGGTGGCAGGAACAGGAATGGCTGCAGGGGGAGGTCAATTGAGACTGAGGCAGGAAGACGATGACGCAGGGAGTTTCGCATACCAGGGTAACACTGTCACAAGGCAGGCTGGAGAAAGCAATCAGCTCTCCAAAAACGCCGCCTTTTCCAAGCCGTTCCAAAACGGTCCTGGTGCCCGAAGCCTCGATCTTGACCAGGGCGGCTTGGCCTTCTTGAATAATGCCCAGCGTTTGTCCAGTCCCTTTTCCGTAGGTGTAAGCGATGTCCCCTTCCTGAAAAGAGCGAGGAGGGGCGTGAAAACAATCCAGCATGTGAAGGCATTCCCCTTCCTCCATGCCGGAAAAGAGGGGAAATTCGGTGAGTTGACTCATGAAAGTGACACCTTTCTGAAAGAGAATAGCAGGGGAATGTATGGAAATCCCAGTTGCGGGGCATACTGGAACAGAGACATTCCATCAGGAAGGAGGAATACCCATGCCCCATCCCAGCAAAATGGACAAGGAAGCCCAAGCATATTTTAACGCATTGCCTCCGGCCCTTCAGGAGCAGCTCATGCAGAGCGCCGCAGACTTGACCACTAAGGAAGAGCTGCGCCGGTACTGCACCAACCTGTTGGGGAGAGCAATCCCAGATCCGGAGAGCTCTTTTACAGCGCATTGACAACAGAGGCCGCGGGAATCCCGCGGCCTCATCCATTGCAGGTTTAGGAAGTTTTCTTTCGGTCCCGGAGATTTTTTCTGGCCCAAATCAGGAAAGAGACAGTGGTGGTGGAAGCGGCCAAAATGTCGGCAATGGGTTCCGCCAGAAAAACACCGAAGAGCTTGTCTTCAAAGAAGAAGGGAAGAATGTAGATCAAGGGAATCAGCAGGACAATTTTCCGGAGCAAAGCCAGCAAAAGAGACACTTTTGCCTGACCCAGGGCCAGAAAAGACTGTTGGAAGCCGGTTTGGGCCCCGAAGGCGAAGCAGCCAAACAAGAAGATTCTGGCGGCCCAGACTGCGGTGTCGATCAATTGGGGATCGCTGGTGAAAATACCCACAAAAACCTGGGGGATCAGCATGATACACAGCCAGAAAAGAATGCTGTAGCTCAAAGTGCAGGTGAGAAGAAGCCGGACAGATTTCCGGACCCGGTCCATGTTGCGGGCACCGTAGTTGAAACTGGTGATGGGCTGGGCACCCTGTGTCAACCCCTGGAGGGGCAGATTGATCACCTGCATGATGCTGGCGATCACCGTGTAGGCTCCCACGGCAACATCTCCGCCATAGCGCAGCAGGGAGGTGTTGAGAACCACGCTTAAGAGGCTTTCCGTGCTCTGCATGATGAAGGGAGATACACCCAGGGCAAGAACAGGCAGCAGAATTTTCAGCCGGGGGACCATGCAGGAGGCCTTGATTTTCAAGGTGGTGCGTTTGCCTAGCAGGAAGAAAAGTACCCACAGAGCAGAGACGGCTTGGGAAAGCACAGTGGCAATAGCCGCCCCTTGGACACCCATGCCGAAAACAAAAATAAAGAGGGGATCCAGAGCAATATTGAGAATAGCGCCGATCACCACAGTGAGCATGCTGGTTTTGGCAAAGCCCTGAGAGGTGATGAACATATTCATGCCCAAGGCGATTTGAACAAATACCGTGCCGCACACATAAATGCCCATGTAGTCAGTGGCATAGCCGATGGTGTTTTCGCTGGCGCCAAAGGCCCAGAGAATGGGTTCCTGGAAGATCAGGAAAATGGCGGTGAGCACCGCGGAAAGGAGCAGCAGGGTGATAAAACAGTTGCCGAGAATCTGTTCGGCTTTTTTGTGGTTGCCCTCGCCCATGGCGATAGAAGCCCGAGGTGCACCGCCCATGGCAACCAAAGAACTGAAGGCACTGATCAAGGTGATGATGGGGAAGGTGATGCCCACACCGGTCAGGGCGGCGGTACCAATCTCCGGAATATGGCCGATAAAAATCCGGTCCACAATGTTGTAGAGCATATTCACCACCTGGGCGGTGATGGCGGGGACAGCCAGGGAAAACAGAAGCTTTCCGATACTGGCAGTCCCCAGAGCGTTCTCCGGGGATTGGTGCTCTTGGGCGGCAGTTTCCTTTGGGGGGGATTGGTTCATAGTATCAATCTTCTTCCTCTTTTTTCTGAGATGTCTCTTGGGGATCCTTGACCAAGAGCAGACGGGCCAATCTCTGGTCTTCCACTTCCAGGACGGTAATGGTCACACCGGCCACTTTTACCTGAGGATGTTCTCCGGGCTTAGGCAGGCGTCCCAACTGCTGAGTGACCAGGCCGGCGATGGTGTCATAATCCCCTTCCGGCAAGTCCACGTCCACCATGTCGGAAACCTCGTCGATAGAGGCGGTACCGTCCACCGTGTACTCCGTTTCGCTCATCCGACGGATTTCCATTTCCTCGTGGTCGTATTCATCCTGGATGTTGCCCACAATGGACTCCACCAAGTCTTCCAGCGTAATGAGCCCTGCTGTACCTCCATATTCGTCCAGCACAATCGCGATCTGTACCTTCCGTTCGGTCATCTCCGTAAAGAGCTGGCTGCATTTTTTTGTTTCCGGCACAAAGTAAGCGGAGCGCATCAGGTCGGTGAGCTTTATGAAATCCGGAACTTCCCGGCCTACATAGGGCAGCAGGTCTTTGATATAGCAGATACCCACCACGGTGTCGATATCCTCATGATAGACGGGAATCCGGGAACAACCGTTTTCCACGGAAGTTTCCACCACCTCGGCAATGGGAGTGGTATCTTCCACGGCGATGATGTCCGTACGATGGGTCATGGTTTCTCCAGCAGTGGTGTCCTTGAAGTCCAGAATGTTGGTGATCATATCCCGTTCTGTCTCTTCGATGACCCCTTTTTCCTCCCCTTCACCCACCATCTGGAGAATTTCCTCTTCCGTGACAGGATCGTCCAGTTTGTGGGGGTCAATCCGGCACAGCCGCAAAATGCCATTGGCCACCACGCCGCAGAGCCAGAGCATGGGAATCGCCAGCCCTTTGAGCATGCTCAGCAGCCCTACAAACCGGAATGCGAAGTTCCGGGCGTTGTGCCGTGCGCTCTTTTTGGGGAGTAGGTCTGCAAAGAGGAAAAACACGATGGCATAGATCAAGGTGATTGCCAGGAAGGCCACCAATGTTCTGAGGCTTTGCTGGGGAATAGAAGCGAGAGCGCCGTGGAGCCGTTCGAAGAAGGCACACAGACAAAACCCCAAGCCCAAAAGCCCAAAGAGCAGCAGCCCCGATTGCATGGGGGATACGGCGGCTTTCTGGCCTTGGAGAAGTTTCAGCAGTTTGCGAGCTTGGGGGTCGTCTTCCGCCTCTTTTTTTATCTGGGCTTGGGAGAGGGCCTCTATGGCCGATTCCCCGGCAGCATACCAGGAAGCGAGAAAAATACAAACCAGAGTCAAAAATACGGTGAGGATAAAAAGTCCGTCCGGATCCATGAGACGACAAGCCCCTTTCCAAAATGTGACAGAATTGAGCCGTGCAAAAGCCGGCTATTTTCTTTCTATTCTACTCGAAAGCACAGGGGATGTCAAATCCGCGGGGGGATTTTGCCAAAAAGTTGTGGATTTCACCTTTTTTGCCTTTACAGGGCCAAAAAAAAATGCTAGAATAAAACAGCACGGGTATACCGGAAGAACACCGCTCAGAAACCCGTCACACCTGTTCGATCATCCTAAAAGGAGGAAATATTTCATGGCAAGAAAAATGAAAACCATGGATGGCAACAGCGCCGCTGCGCATGTATCTTATGCGTTTACCGACGTTGCCGCCATCTACCCCATCACCCCCTCTTCCGTGATGGCGGATGAGACCGACAAGTATGCTGCCGCTGGCCGCAAGAACCTGTTCGGTAGAGAGGTTCGGGTTACCGAGATGCAGTCCGAGGCTGGCGCTGCCGGCGCTGTCCACGGCTCCTTGGCGGCCGGTGCTCTCACCACCACCTACACCGCTTCTCAGGGCCTGCTGCTGATGATCCCCAACATGTACAAGATGGCTGGCGAACTGCTGCCCAGCGTCATTCATGTTTCGGCTCGTACGGTGGCTACCCATGCGCTGAACATTTTCGGCGATCACTCCGATATCTATGCCTGCCGTCAGACCGGTTATGCAATGCTGTGCTCCAACAGCCCCCAGGAAGTCATGGACCTGGGCGCCGTGGCCCATCTTTCCGCAATTAAGGGCCGGGTACCTTTCCTCCACTTCTTTGACGGCTTCCGCACCTCTCACGAGATCCAGAAGATCCAGGTGTGGGATTACGAAGATCTGGGCGACCTGCTGGATTGGGACGCTGTCAACGCGTTCCGTCGCAATGCTCTGAACCCCGAGCATCCTGTGCTCCGTGGTCAGGCTCAGAACGGCGATATTTTCTTCCAGGCCCGCGAGGCTTGCAACAAGTATTATGACGCGGTTCCCGAGGTTGTCGTGGACTACATGAACAAGGTCAACGAGAAGATCGGCACCGATTATAAGCCCTTCAACTATTATGGCGCTCCCGATGCTGACAAGATCATCATCGCTATGGGTTCTGCCTGCGAGACCATCGAGGAAGTCATCGACTACCTGAACGCTGCTGGCGAGAAGGTTGGCCTGGTGAAGGTTCATCTGTATCGTCCCTTCGTGGCCAAGTATCTGCTGGACGTGATGCCCGAGACCGTGAAGAAGATCTCCGTGCTGGATCGTACCAAGGAGCCCGGCTCCATTGGCGAACCCCTGTACCTGGATGTTCTGGCTGCGATCAATGGCACTTCCTTCGGCGCTTGCCCTGTGTACTCTGGCCGTTATGGTCTGGGTTCCAAGGACACCAAGCCCAGCGACATCATCGCTGTGTATCGCAACATGGAGAAGGACGAGCCCAAGAAGCGCTTCACCATCGGCATCGTGGACGATGTGACCCATCTGTCTCTGGATGCTACCGAAGATCCCGATACCGCTCCTGCCGGCACCACTTCCTGCAAGTTCTGGGGCCTGGGCTCCGACGGTACTGTGGGTGCCAACAAGAACTCCATCAAGATCATCGGTGACCACACCGACATGTACGCTCAGGGCTACTTCGACTATGACTCCAAGAAGTCCGGCGGCCTGACCATTTCTCACCTGCGTTTTGGTCACACCCCCATCAAGTCCACCTACTACATCTCCAAGGCTGACTTTGTGGCCTGCTCCAATCCTGCTTATCTGGAGACCTATGACATGGTGCAGGATCTGAAGAAGGGCGGCAGCTTCCTGCTGAACTGCTCCTGGAGCGCTGAGGAGCTGGATGAGCGTCTGCCCGGCAAGGTGAAGAAATTCATCGCCGACAACGACATCAACTTCTACACCATCGATGCCTTTAAGATTGGTAAGGAGCTGGGTCTGGGCACCCGTACCAACACCGTGCTGCAGTCCGCTTTCTTCTCAATTGCCAAGATCATCCCCGAAGAGGATGCTATCAAATACATGAAGGACGCTGCTACCAAGTCCTATAGCCGTAAGGGCGACGCCATCGTCAAGATGAACCACGACGCTATCGATCGTGGCGCTACCGGCTATGTGAAGGTAGACGTGCCCGCCTCCTGGAAGGACGCTGTGGACGATTCTCAGCCCAAGGTTGCTACCGGCAACCGTCCCGAGCTGGTGGATTACGTCAACAACGTGGTGTTCCCTGTGAACTCCTTCCACGGCAAGGATCTGCCTGTTTCCGCCTTCGAGAAGTATGCAGACGGCACTTCTCCCCAGGGCACTGCCGCTTATGAGAAGCGTGGCGTGGCTGTGGATGTTCCCGAGTGGATCGTGGACAACTGCATCCAGTGCAACCAGTGCTCCTATGTGTGTCCCCATGCGGTCATCCGTCCCATCGCTATGACCGACGAGGAACTGAAGAATGCTCCCGAGGGCACCAAGGCGAAGCCCATGACCGGCGTGCCCGGCATGAATTTTGCCATGGTTATTTCTCCCCTGGATTGCACCGGCTGCGGCTCCTGCGTGTCTGTGTGCCCCGCCAAGAACAAAGCTCTGCAGATGGCTCCCATCGATTCTCAGAGAGCTCAGGAAGCTGTGTTCGAGTATGGCATCGACCTGCCTGCTAAGGAAGAGGTTGCTGCTAAGTTCAAGGAGACCAGCGTGAAGGGCAGCCAGTTCAAGCAGCCCTTGCTGGAGTTCTCTGGCGCTTGCGGCGGCTGCGGTGAGACTCCTTACGCCAAGCTGGCTACTCAGCTGTTCGGCGACAAGATGTTCATTGCCAACGCTACCGGCTGCTCCTCTATCTGGGGCGGTTCCGCTCCTGCCACTCCCTACACCGTGAACAAGAAGGGTCACGGTCCTGCTTGGGAGAACTCCCTGTTCGAAGACAACGCTGAGTTTGGTCTGGGCATGACCCTGGCTCAGAACGCGGTGCGCGGCCGTCTGGCTGAGCTCACCGAGAAGCTGATCGCTGTGGACTATGCTACCGCCGAGATCAAGGAAACCGGCCGGAAGTGGATTGACACCATGGCTGACCGCGTGGAGAATGGTCCCGCTGCTGAGGCTTACATTGCCGCTCTGGAAGATGGCGTTGTGGAAGGCTGCCAGTGCGAGGCTTGCAAGCTGGCTACCGAGATCCTGAAGGATAAGGATTATCTGGCCAAGAAGTCCATGTGGATCCTGGGCGGCGACGGCTGGGCCTACGATATCGGCTTCGGCGGTCTGGATCACGCTCTGGCTTCCGGCGAGGACATCAACGTGCTGGTGTTCGATACCGAAGTGTACTCCAACACCGGCGGCCAGGCTTCCAAGTCCACTCCTTGCGGCTCCGTGGCTCAGTTTGCTGCCACCGGTAAGGCCACCAAGAAGAAGGACCTGGCTGGCATCGCTATGACCTATGGCTACGTCTATGTGGCTCAGGTCGCCATGGGCGCTGATATGAACCAGTGCATCAAGGCCTTCACCGAGGCTGAGAGCTATCATGGTCCCTCCATCATCCTGGCATATGCTCCCTGCATCAACCACGGTATCAAGGGCGGCATGGGCATTTCCCAGTTGGAGGAGAAGAAGGCTGTGGCTGCTGGCTACTGGAACAACTTCCGGTTCGATCCTCGCCGTGCTGATGAGGGTCTGAATCCCTTCCAGCTGGACAGCAAGGCTCCCACCGCTTCTTATCGCGACTTCATCATGGGCGAAGTCCGTTACAACAGCTTGACCCGTTCCTTCCCGGAGCGCGCTGAGAAGTTGTTTGCCAACGCCGAGAAGTACGCTGCTGAGAAGTATGAGAAGTTGAAGAAGATGGCCGAGTAATCGTCCCCTTCGGATATTCTCTGACAGTTGCATAATAAAATCCCCTGACTGGTAACAGTCAGGGGATTTTTGCGTATTGGGATTACTGAAAGCTTTCCGGGGAGGTGGGCAGGTCGCCCAGGTTGTTGGATTCGCTGCCATCGGGGAGAGAGCGGAGGTATTCACTTCCGTTGCGGCTGGCGATTGCCACCCCTCGAATGCCGCCCTGCTTGGCCAGCGCTACCCCTTCTCGTTTGGAGAGAACTCTTCCGTCGGAGAGCTGGTAGCCGGAGACCTTGCCGTTTTTCCGGATCAAGCTGGTGATGGTTTTGGCATCCTTGTTGGGGACCGGGTTCATAATGTTGATGTTGGCAGGCAAATTGCCAATTCTACCGTCTTTCTGTTTCATTGGGCAAACTTCCTTTCTGAAAGGATGTTGGGATCGTTCAAAGGTATTTTTGATCTGGAGAGCGGGGATTATACAGAGCAGAAAGGGACAGCGGAAACTTTTGATTGCTTTTTTTGCTAAAATGGGATAAAATGAACTCGCATGAGCAATCGCAAGGATCACGGCGGAAAGGACTGGTAAGCAACCATGAACGCTCAAGAACGCAAGGACCTTCTGGTCACCGCGGCGCAGGTGCGTCTCGGCATCATTGAAGGCGTGTTCCACGCCAAGTCCGGCCACCCGGGAGGCTCTCTCTCCGCGGCCGAAATTTTCACCTATCTGTATTTTAAAGAGATGCGTGTGGACCCCAAAAATCCCAAGGATCCCAACCGGGACCGGTTTGTGCTTTCCAAAGGGCACTGTGCACCGGGTCTGTACGCGGCTTTGGCCCTGAAGGGCTATTTTGATTGGAGCGAGCTGGAAAAGCTGCGGCACATTGGGGCCATGCTTCAAGGCCATCCCGATATGAAGGGCACCCCCGGAGTGGACATGAGCTCTGGCTCTTTGGGCCAGGGAATTTCCGCCGCCGTGGGCATGGCTCTGGCCGGCAAGATGGACGGGAAAGACTATCGGGTCTACACCTTGCTGGGCGATGGCGAATCGGAAGAGGGCCAGGTGTGGGAAGCCTCCATGTTTGCGGGGCACCATCATTTGGACAACCTGTGTGTGATCGTAGACTACAATGGCCTTCAGATTGACGGCCCTGTGGCGGAAGTGGCCGGACCGGATCCCTTGGATGAGAAATTCCGGGCTTTTGGGTTCCAGGTTACCACGGTAGACGGCAATGACTTCGATCAGCTGGAAGAGGCCTTTGCAGCTGCCAAAGCCTGCAAGGGCAAACCCTTTGCCATCATTGCCAAGACGGTGAAGGGCAAGGGCGTATCCTTCATGGAGAATCAGGTGGGCTGGCACGGCAAGGCCCCCAATGCGGAGGAATACGAGATTGCCAAGAAAGAGCTGACCGAGAACCTGGAGGTGCTGAAGAATGGCTGAACTGGTGAAAAAGGCAACGCGGGAGAGCTTTGGCGAAGCAGTCACTGCCCTGGCCGCTGAAAACCCCAATATTGTGGTGCTGGACGCCGACTTGGCGGAGGCCACTAAAACCGGCATCTTCAAGAAAAAATATCCTGAGCGGTTTTTTGACTGCGGCATTGCCGAGTGCAACATGGTGGGCATTGCTGCCGGTTTGGCCACTTGCGGGAAAATTCCCTTTGCAGCATCCTTTGCTATGTTCTCTGCTGGTCGGGCGTTTGAACAGGTGCGCAACTCCGTTGGATATCCCCATTTGAACGTGAAGATTGCCGGTTCCCACGCTGGTATTTCCGTTGGGGAAGACGGCGCCACCCATCAGTGCTGTGAGGATATTGCTTTGATGCGCACCATTCCCGGCATGGTGGTGTTGAACCCTGCGGACCACTATGAGATGGTGGCAGCAGTCAAGGCGGCCGCCGAGTATGTGGGCCCGGTGTACATCCGTTTGGGCCGTTTGGCGGTGGAGAGCGTCAACAACAACGACGATTACCACTTTGAAATCGGCAAGGGTATCACCCTCCGGGACGGCAAGGATATCACCATTATCGCCACAGGATTAATGGTCCAAGAGGCGGTAAAGGCTGCCAAGGCTTTGGAGGCATCTGGGGTTGACGCTCGGGTGTTGGATATTCACACCATTAAGCCGCTGGATACGGAGCTGATCCTGAAAGCAGCTCGGGAAACCGGCCGGATTGTCACGGTGGAGGAACACAACGTGATCGGCGGGCTGGGGGAAGCAGTGGCTTCTTGCCTGTCCGAAGTGTGCCCCACTCCCGTGACCAAGATCGGCATTTACGACACCTTCGGCCATTCCGGCCCTGCGGTGGATCTGCTCAAGGAGTTCGGCCTGTCCGCGGAAAATATCGAAAAAACTGTAAAGAAAGTGCTGGGCAAGTAAGTCTGGCGCAAGAAAAAAGGCCCAGCAGCGATTGCCGGGCCTTTTCCATATCTGGAGGAATTGAGAATGGAATGGATCATTCGCGACGCGCTTCCCACGGACGCCCGGGACATAGCCCGGTTAAGCCGGGAGGATTTGGGGTACGATTACCCGGAAGAAGCAACTCGGGAGAAACTGGAAGCATTGCTGAAAGACGGCAGGAATAAAATCCTGGTGGCGGAAAAAGAGGACCAGGTGGTGGGGTATGTGCACCTGGTGGACTACGATGTGCTTTACGCGCCCCACATGAAGGACGTCATGGGAATTGCCGTGGCGTCAACTTGCAGGCGCCAGGGGCTGGGAAAAGCTCTGCTCACAGCGGGGGAAACATGGGCTCGGGAAGAGGGGGCCCAGGCAGTCCGGCTTGTATCCGGGGAAACCCGAAAAGGGGCCCATGCTTTTTACCAGCAGCTGGGATACCATGGGAACAAGCTCCAACGGCATTTTTTGAAAGAGCTATAGTCGGAAGACCGAGGATTTTCCCGTGGGAACTTCCGCTAATTTATGAAGGATTTGTTAAAAGTCAAAAATTTTGAAAAAGCTATTGACTTTTACTGACCATATGGATACAATAGGTTTAGCACTCGGGAATAAAGAGTGCTAATTCCCGAGACGCAGGAAAGATTTCCTCCTGGGAGATCCTTCCGGCGGATACCGAGAGCAATTTCTTTTTCGCGGGAGTTTACCGCGGTTTTAGCATTCTTCCCCGGAGAGTGCGAAAACATAAATTTGGATGCGGGGAGAAAGGATCGGGCCCCAAACAATTTGATAGAATAACCGAGGCCCAGGTGTTGCGTTATGACGATCAGACCACTTCTTGACAGAGTCCTCATCAAAGCGGAAGAAGCAGAGGAAACCACGAAGAGCGGCATTGTGCTGGCGGCCAAGTCTCAGGAGAAGCCCCAGATTGCCCGTGTGGTGGCCGTTGGCCCCGGCGGTGAAGTGGACGGCAAGGAAGTGAAGATGTACCTGAAGGAAGGCGACCGGGTCATCTCCGCCAAGTACAGCGGCACGGAAGTGAAACTGGACGGGGAAGAGTACACCATCGTCCGTCAGTCCGATATCCTGGCCGTGGTGGAAGATTGAGTTTCACCTGATACGCTGGAAAGTTCCGGAATTTACTTTACGAATAGAAGAAAGGATTTGACCAAATATGGCTAAGAAAATCATTTTTGGGGAAGACGCCCGCAAAGCTCTTCTGGGCGGCGTCAATCAGTTGGCGGATACCGTAAAAATTACCCTGGGGCCCAAGGGCCGCAATGTGGTGCTGGATAAGAAGTTCGGCGCTCCCTTGATCACCAACGACGGTGTGACCATTGCCAAGGAAGTGGAGTTGGATGATCCCTTTGAGAACATGGGTGCTCAGCTGGTGAAGGAAGTTGCCACCAAGACCAATGACATCGCTGGCGACGGTACCACCACCGCTACTTTGCTGGCTCAGGCTTTGGTTCGGGAAGGCATGAAGAACGTGGCTGCCGGTGCCAATCCCATGATCCTGCGCAAGGGTGTGCAGGAAGCTACCAAGGTGGCTGTGGAAGCCATTGAGAAGAACGCCCACAAAGTGGACGGCACCAAGGACATTGCCCGTGTGGCTGCTGTGTCCTCCGCCAGCGACGAGATCGGCCAGCTGATTGCCGACGCCATGGAGAAGGTTACTTCCGACGGCGTGATCACTGTGGAAGAGTCCAAGACCGCTGAGACTTACAGCGAAGTGGTGGAAGGCATGATGTTCGATCGTGGTTACATCACCCCCTATATGGCTACCGATACCGACAAGATGGTGGCCGAGCTGGATGATCCCTATATCCTGATTACCGATAAGAAGATTTCCAACATTCAGGAAATCCTGCCCTTGCTGGAGCAGATTGTCCAGTCCGGCAAGAAGCTGCTGATCATTGCTGAGGACGTGGAAGGCGAAGCCCTGACCACCCTGATCCTGAACCGTCTGCGTGGCACCTTCACCTGCGTGGCTGTCAAGGCTCCTGGCTTTGGCGATCGCCGCAAGGAGATGCTGGTTGATATCGCTACTCTGACCGGTGGCCAGGTGATTTCCGAAGAGCTTGGTCTGGAGCTGAAGGATACCCAGCTCAGCCAGTTGGGCCATGCCCGTCAGGTCAAGGTAGACAAGGAAAACACCATCATCGTGGATGGCGCTGGCAACTCTGAGGAGATTAAGGCCCGTGTGAGCCAGATCCGCAACCAGATCGAGACCACTTCTTCCGAGTTTGACAAGGAGAAGCTCCAGGAGCGTCTGGCTAAGCTGGCCGGCGGTGTTGCTGTGATCAAGGTTGGCGCTGCCACTGAGATTGAGATGAAGGAAAAGAAACTGCGGATTGAAGATGCTTTGGCTGCCACTAAGGCTGCTGTGGAAGAGGGCATCGTGGCCGGCGGCGGCACCGCTTTGATCGATGCTATCCCCGCTGTGAAGGCTTATGTGGATTCCGCTGAGGGCGACGAGAAGACCGGCGCTGCCATCGTTCTGAAGGCCCTGGAAGAGCCCGTCCGTCAGATCGCCATCAACGCTGGCATTGAGGGTTCCGTGATCGTAGAGGCCCTGAAGAAGGAGAATAAGGTGGGCTATGGCTACAATGCCCTGACCGGCGAGTTCCAGGATATGATCCAGGCCGGTATTGTGGATCCTACCAAGGTGACTCGTTCCGCTCTGCAGAACGCTTCCTCTGTGGCTTCCACCATTCTGACCACCGAGTCTCTGGTGGCCGATATCAAGGAGCCCGCTCCCGCAGCTGCTCCTGCATCCCCCGACATGGGCGGCATGTACTAATCCCGTAGAATTATAATGTTCTCATAAAAAACGGTTGGCCGAGTAATCGGTCAACCGTTTTTTCGTTTAAGCCAAAGGCGGACAAGGAAGGCCCTCAGGGGCAACGTGAAATATCTTTTCCAACAATTCCTCAAAAGTTTTGCCAAACCCTCTAGATTTTTCTATTTCATACTGCTATAATCGGTTTCGCAGCGCTCAAACAGGAGCGCGTGTGTAGGATGCCATATTGGATGGATCAAAGGAGGAGTAAGGATCATGAAAAAACTTCGGATTGGCATTATCGGGACCGGTGGAATTTCCAATTCCCACGTCCGTGCCTACAAGCAGATGGAGGATGTGGAAATCGTGGCGGGAGCCGACATTGTTCCCGGAAAAGCCAGAGAAGCTCTGGACCGCTGGGAACTGCCGGAGGCAAAGGCCTTTGAGAACACCCAGGAAATGCTGGATTCCGTAGAGTTGGACGCGGTGAGTGTATGCACCTACAATACAGCCCACGCGGAATGCGCCATCCAGGCGTTGCAGGCAGGCTGCCATGTGTTGCTGGAAAAGCCCATGACTGTCACCCTGGAGGATGCTCAGGAGCTGCGCCGGGTGGAAAAAGCCACCGGCAAGATCTTGACCATCGGCTTC